>ERZ1066122.666-NODE-666-length-34653-cov-19.537748_pt1 | contig 34653 bp, 26 predicted proteins | sample MGYA00382769_ERZ1066122 | MGnify/ENA primary metagenome ERZ1066122 (study PRJEB33369, sample SAMEA5778352) | biofilm metagenome | biome: Industrial cooling water; feature: Water cooling tower basin; material: Biofilm | place: United Arab Emirates | collected... | reverse complement strand
GTCGATGTGGCCTGCTATTTTTTATGCACTGTCGCGAAGCGGTAAAGTCTGCCGATTCTGCTTGCTTGTGAGATTTTTGGAGGCCAGCGGTCTCGTGATTCGTCAAGGAAGTGTGGAACTCCTCACATTGTCCCACCTCATTCAAACCTTAGACGAATTGCTTTAGCAAAGGCATATTGCGCCTGCTATCTGCACGCAGCGCGCCCTATCACGGAATGATGCCAGTTGATGCCAAATACGATCGCCTATGCCGCCTTGATCATTTGGCCAGTCTTGATCCTGGCTCTGTTCGCTTCATTGCGGCCCGCCCATGCGTTAATCTGGTCTCTGCTGGGGGGGTACCTAGTACTGCCGGTCAATGTGGCATTCGATTTTCCTGGGGTGCCAGCGCTCGATAAGACTTCTATCCCGAGCGTTGCAGCTTTGTTTGCAGCGTTGCTCTTCGTCGGTGCGCGCACCGTACGATTGCCGCGCGAGTGGTGGCTGATGGCGCTCATGTTTCTTTACGTCATATCGCCGATGCTGACCGTCCTGACAAACCGCGATCCTTTGGTATTCGGCACCCTAATGCTTCCAGGGCTGAAACCCTACGACGCTTTTTCCACGGCTGCGTACCACAGTATCAACCTAATTCCTTTTCTGCTCGCATACAACTTGCTTCGGACTGATCGCTCGCGAGATTACCTCTTGCGGGCTCTCGTCGCGGCGATGCTTTGCTACAGTCTACTGATGCTCGTCGAGATTCGCTTGAGCCCGCAATTACACACGTGGATTTATGGTTTCTTCCCACACAGCTTCGACCAACAAGTGCGGGATGGTGCATTTAGACCGGTAGTTTTTTTGGGCCACGGATTGCTCGTCGCCATCTTAACCAGCATGACGGTTGTCGGCACCACTTACTTCGCACAGCGCCGCGCTCAAATATTTGGTGTGTCCGCCTGGTTTTGGCTGGTGTATCTGATGGGCATCTTAGTTCTTTGTCGATCGCTCGGGGCGCTTATTCTCTCCGCCGTGGCGCTAACTGTAGCACTCCTCATCCGGCGAAGCGGTGTTCGCCTCATCTGCGCCTTGGTGGCGATCACCGTAATGGTCTACCCGATGATGCGGGGAGCGGATTTGGTGCCTGTTCAGACCCTAGCCGATCAAGTCGCCGCTGAAAGCCGCGAGCGAGCCGCTTCTTTTCAGACGCGGATCGACAACGAAGATCGTCTTCTTGAGCGTGCAAGCCAGCGCCCCTTGTTCGGCTGGGGTGGATATGGCCGAAACCGCGTGTACGACGAATACACTGGCGAGGACATGAGTATAACCGACGGGACATGGATCATCATTATCGGAACCAACGGCTGGTCAGGGTATCTTGCAACTTTCGGGCTATTGTGCCTACCCTTGGTGGGAGCATGGTGGCGAGGTTCGCATGTGAGCGCAGCCGGCACGGCTCTAGCGCTAGTGCTGGCCATCAACCTCTTGGACCTATTGCCAAACTCTTCCCTTACCCCTCTTACCTGGCTCTTGGCAGGGACTTTGGCCGCATTTCCCCAAGGAGCTCGTCACACGTCTCGGCCAATGATTCACCCTCAAGGCTCAATACGCCAAAATTTGAGGGTCCTATCGCAGAAGGACCTTTCCAGAACTGCGACTTGCTTGATCAATCAGCCAACAAGTGTCAACTAGGGTTTGAACGACGGTCACTTGAGAAATATCATATGAACCAAAGCGCCATCTTGCATGTGGAAAGAGCGGCTCGAAATTCAATGATTGGCCAGCCAAAACTATTGATGCTGCCGCCTGCGCCGGTGATCAACATAGATCCGTCGCACCCCGTTCTGGACACCAAGTTCGTAGCCGGCATGGCGTATATTTGTGCCAACTGGCCAGGCCGCGTTGATTGCATTTTGCGAAATCAGACATCACACATTCCGTTTGGTGCGCAATATGCACTGTCCGACCTGCCCTTCGGCTTGCAGGTGAAAGACCCGAACGAACCCGTCGATCCCGCTCGCCTCGAGGACTACGATGTAGTTGAATTATCCGGAGATATGCATCTGGATCTTGATTTGCCATCACTCGCCAAGCAAAACGGTCTGCGGGCTCGGCTTGTTACGGTGATCGAATATACCCTCGAGACGCGATTGCGGATCACTCAGCTTGATCGCGAGTTATCCGTCTTTCGCAAAGCAAAAAGTGCGATTTGGACCCTCTGGCATGAGCGTCGTCGCCGACGGGCGATGCGGATGTCCGACGCAGTGCAAACGAACGGCTATCCAGCTTATGATGCTTACCGAAGCCTCAACCCGGACACGCTGCTTTATCTCGATAATCGCATGCGCGACGACCTGTTCGCCCTGGAACTTGAAATGGCCACGCGCAGGGATCGCCTCTCCCGGACCATGCCACTACGCCTGATCAACTCGGGTCGGCTCGAATCCATGAAGGGCTCTCAGGATCTCATACCATTTGCGACGGCGCTTCGTAACATCGGCACGAATTTTACGCTCGATATCTACGGGAGCGGCAGTCTCGAAAACGAAATCCGCAGCGCAATTGCAGCCAACAATTTAGAAAAGACGGTTAAACTTCACCCGGTAGTCGATTTCGAGACGAAGTTGGTTCAATTGTCCCGAAGAACGGCCGATGTCTTTCTCAGCTTCAACCGGCAATCCGACCCGTCCTGTACCTATATAGAGGCCATGGGGTGTGGGCTCCCGGTTGTCGGTTATGCCAATCGCATGCTGGAACGGCTGGTGCAAGCTTCACGTGCAGGCTGGACTGTTCCGCTAGGGAACGTACAGGCCATGGCTGCGTTAGTTTCGGCGCTCACCGAGCACCCCGAGACTATTCCAAACGCGGCGGCGAATGCTCTGGCCTTCGCTCGCCTGCATTCCTTCGAAGGTGAATTTCTCAAGCGACAGGCTCACCTTTCCAAGGCAGTCGCGAGCTTGAGCGCCTGATGCTCTTGGCTAGGTTCTGAAACCAATAGCTCAGCGCAGCTCCGGGCCCAAAACGATCGTCGACAGTGAGAGCATGATGGGAGAATGGTTTGCTACTATGGCAGTTGACGTGACCCACAACTTTCCCAGCTCAAATTTAGATTTGGAGGGTGCTGCACAACTACCCAACCTCGGGCCGCTCGAGTTTAGCGTTTTCGATCCCAATCTGTCCACGGCTGCGGAAAGCTAACGGACACTTTGATCTTCTAGTTCCAATCGTCTGAAATGATAAACTTATAAATCGAAACGAGGTTTATCTGGCTGGCGCCCGAGTACCCAGTCATAAACCTGCAAAACTTGGCCAGCTTTCGCCTCCCAAGTAAATTCGTTAAAAACATGAGATCTAGCAGCTCTGGCCTTTACCGGTAACTCAGTAGGATCTGCTATTATGCGCGCCAGCTGTTCTCGAAGACGGCTGATAATTTCCTCTCGTGAGCCCATTTGGACCTTGTAGCCTAAATCGTCGCTGACTAACTCCCCTGGCCCGGCGTAATCGCAAACTACCGGCACTACACCTAGAGCCATAGCTTCGAGCACCGCTCCTCCGCCAAAATCTTTCACAGACGGAAACAAAAGAAGATTGGAGCGGGCTGCTACTTCCTGAACAGAAGCATGCTCTAGCCAGCCATGAAACGTCACCCCGGCTTCGATGCCTTCCCGTTTCGCGATCTCCTTAAGGGACGCTAGCATCGGGCCGTCTCCAACCATATCGAGAACGAGCATGCCATCCCGCAGATGTGGCGCGACCGCTTCGAGGAGCATGTCAGTGCCCTTGCAGGGCACCATCCGGCCAATGAAGCAGCCTCTGAGAGGTAGGGTAAGGTCTTGCGAGGCCACCCGGTTGAACCTGCTAGGATTTATCGCATTCTCAGGGAGGTGAATGCATTTTGATTGGTGCACGTTCGGAATCTCGCTTGCAGTGTAGCGTGATCCAGTGATGATCGCAGACGTCGCACTCAGCATGGACCGGCGGCCGGGCAGTCCTTTATACATCCCGCGGATATATGAAAGATATTCCTTCTCTCGCCGGCGCTCAGTGTCAAAGCCCGGTGGCCAGGGGACACCACCATTTAAAGGTCCGACTATGAACGGTACCCCCGCCTTTTTGCATTTTTTAGCAATGCTACTATTTGCTGTTGGACTAAGGGGGGTAATTCGATGGACAACGTCGTATCTGCCCGCGCGAATGTCCGGCCCGAACTTTTTCCAGACGAGATGTTCAAAATAAGGGTATGCAAGAGAACGCATCGCAGTAGTCAATGTCCAGCCCTTATCGCTGCCCATGCGGAGTAAGCTCGCGGCCCTCCACAAAGGACGTTCTAGCGCTTCGGTGTCAATTGCTGTGAACTCTGATCCTTCGACCCATCCAGTTCTCGAGATTGCGTCTTTGTTCCTGATCTGGGTGACAAGATGCCCCTCGACTTGGTCGCACAGTGCTTTTGCCAGTGACCAACCCACGAGAGGCACGCTAACCCAATCAGGGTTAGCTGCTTCCGCAATAAGTAAAACTCTGAGTTTGCTTCTTCTCATATCGATCTTTAGGATCCCTCGTAAGTGACACCGACATTCGATCGCCCACCAAGCGGGCGGCAGCAAGCCAAATTTGGCAACATGTGACTTCGAACTGAACGTGCAACGATTTGTGGCCGTGCGCCTCGATTCTACGCCGTATCCGGTCACGACGGCGACGCATGGCAGCCGCCTTGCTTTGTCGGTAAGCAAGGCACCTCCAGCGGATAGCACTTAAGATACCAGTGCCGAAACGGCCTATTGTCGCTAGGAAATGCATACCTCCGTCAATCCCGGCCCGATCCCCCTCCTAAAGAGCGTGCCGAATCCTTCGCTCCATCATGCTGCCCTTCTTTCACCAACAAGGAGCATTGATCAAACCGCCCCTTCGGATGAGCGAATCCGTGGTTTGCGGGAAGTCAAATGCCTTTCTGTCACGCGAGCTTGAACACCCAAACCGCGATCAGCCGATGTTTCGTCTTGCGTAAGAACTACGCAGAATGCGGAATGTTGCCTAGTTCCTGTCAACAAACGGCGGGAAGGTCGTATAGTCACCGCTCAAGTGCTCCCATTGGGCTAAGGCTCCAGCGCTCCCACCGACGGCCTTACCGGTCGGATCTTCCCATCCAACGTATCGAAAACAAGTCTGTCGGGTGCCGCCGAACCGATTGCAGAACTGCCAGCCAGCGGCCTGTATAAATCGTTCCGATCAAGCGGCAGATAATTCGGAAACTCGGTCGAATTTGGGACGTTAGGTGCATAGACGAGATTACCTGCCTCGCGATAACTAGCGTTTGCCCAGCTTGAAAGTTCGCCGAGCAAGCGAAACATTTGGGATGACATAGATTGCAGCTGAATGATCGTATTGCTCGCTATCACAATTGGCTCGCGTCTATTCGCATCTGTTGATAGCTGATTGTTCCCGTAGGCTGCGAACGCCCAAAAAGGGTTCAATGTGTTTGCGACGTCAGGCATGATCGCGGTGTTGTTACGCAGAGTCGTTCCGCCATAGTTAATCCCTACGAATTGAGTTGTATTACCCGATCCAATCAGGAGGTTTCGCTCGAAGAGCGCGTTGCCCACATTAGCAGTCGTCGTTGAGTTCTGGGGGCTGAACGACACTGTCACGAAACCGCCAGCTAACCGGTTCCGATTTATAACGCCAAGATGGTTGAGCGTTCCCGATTGATTATACCGGAGTGCAGGCTGGTGTGCTTGTCCATTGCTGGACCACCCCGTAGTACTCGCCAAGTCGTTTTGCGCGACGACCAATGAAGCCACTTCCGACGTACGGATTGGCCCATGATCGGCCCAGCGCGGAATGATAGATCGGTCGGTGCCGCCTGGACCGCTTATTGCGTTCGGGTTTTGCTTAATTGAATTGCCAATATAAGCTGTTCTGTCGGCATAACTATCGAAAATCCCGTAATCGTACCAGTTGCTGATCACGTTATCGGCGACGATCACGCCGACTGGCCTCTCGATGAAAAGTACGCCCATTTGCAGGCCAGAGAATCTGTTTCTGAAGACAGTGATGTTGCGCAGTGATCCTACGTTCGTGATGCCGACTTCATTATAATTCTCCCCCATTCCAGTACGCGGATCATAGTCCCCACGCATATCAAGCCCGAAGATGGTCAAGCCATCGGTGTTAAACGGCTCAAAGAGGTTCTTATTGATTGTACTGTTTATGCGCAGGACTGGTTTCGGGCCAGTCCCAAACGGACCAATCTGAATATCCCGCAGCCCCGTGAAGGTAGTGTTGGCCTGGAAGAGTGTTTCTTCCCCTGACCGAAACAGCACTCTCATTCGGTTCTGATTCGCTGCGCCGATTGCTCCCACGGCGCTGGTGAACCGCTGCGCGCCGCCTGGACAACCGCTAAAGTTGCCGCTGCCTGAGTAACAAATGGTGCGCGTGCCTGCGTAAGCAACATCGGGATCTTCGACAGTGATGTTTACTGTACCGATAGCGTATTCCTGATTGCGATTAGCGACCCAAACTCTGACTTCGTACGTGCCGGCGCGCTCGAAAACGTGTCCAGTCAAGGGTCCTTGCGCCGCATTGGCATCTTTGAACGATCCCGGAAAATCATCGGGCAGTGCCTCGAATTGGGCATTAGGCTCACTAAAGGTCCATTGATATGACAATTCATGGATCGGCCGGGTAGTGCCAAGGTTCTGATTGAGCGTCGCTTGAAAAAAGACGCCGCATGGCGCGATACATGTTTGACGAGAAGCTTGGATTGAAACTGCATTTGGCGTTGCTTGTGTATTCGAGCAAACGCTGTCCAATTGTGAAAGTCTGACGCATCCATTTGTCGGGGTGGGCGAAGGCGACGGCGAAGGCGACGGCGTAGGCGTAGGCGACGGTTGTGGGGCAGGTGCAGAATCTCCCCCACCACAAGCTGCCAAGGCCAGTGTTGCTGCCAAAGCGAGCATCACAGGCCACTTGCATAACGAAGGTAGCTTTATCGACTGTGACCTCTCCGAGCGAGGTCCGCGATCCCATCCTGCTGCATTCATTCTCGCGATCCTCTCTGACGCACAATCTTCTGCTTCTGCATGAGATATACTAGGGTATGGCATACCTAACGTGGAGATAAAGTTAAAAAAACGCTAGCTTGGTGCCAAAGCCGCTCGGCAGGAAGCCCGACGTTACCCCCTGACTTTGCTCCACGAGCGATTAGGGCTTGTGAGGGTTCATCGGAGTTGATTGACGTGCCCCCCTGATTTTCCTCCGCGAGCGATTAGAGACTGGCCTGAAGGAAGGACAGACGATGAAGCGGAAGAGGTTCTCAGAGGAGCAGATTATTGGCGTGCTGAAGGAAGCGGAGGCGGGCGCGAAGACCGCTGATCTGGCCCGGCGGCACGGGGTCTCTGAAGCGACGATCTACAACTGGAAGGCCAAGTATGGCGGGCTGTAGGTATCCGAGGCCCGGCGGCTGCGGGAACTTGAGAGCGAGAACGCGAAGCTCAAGCGGCTGCTGGCGGATACGATGCTGGACAACGTGGCGCTGAAGGACCTTCTTTCAAAAAAGTGGTGACGCCCGCCGCAAAGCGGGAAGCTGCCGCTCATCTCCAGGCGTGCCACGGGATGAGCGAGCGGCGGGCGTGCCGTGTCATCGATGCCGATCGCAAGAGCGTGCGCTATCGTTCCATCCGGGACGACGATGGTGCGCTGCGCGAGAAGCTGCGCGATCTGGCCAACCAGCGGCGCCGGTTCGGCTATCGCCGTTTGCATATCCTGCTGCGCCGAGGGGGCGTGATGATCAACCGCAAGAAGACCCAGCGGCTGTATCGTGAGGAAGGTCTGGCGGTGAGGCGACGACGCAGCCGCAAGCGTGCTGTCGGCACGAGGGCACCAGCTCCGGTGCTCGCTCTCGCGAACCAGCGCTGGAGCCTCGACTTCGTTCATGACCAGATGGCTTCTGGCAGGCGGTTCCGGGTGCTCAACGTGGTCGACGACGTGACCAGAGAGTGCCTGGCAGCGGTGCCGGACACCTCGATCTCTGGACACCGCGTCGTGCGCGAGCTGACCCGGCTGATCGCCCAGCGCGGCAAGCCGGGCATGATCGTCAGCGACAACGGCACCGAGCTCACCAGCAATGCCGTGCTCGCATGGTGCGGCCAGATCGGCGTGGAGTGGCATTACATCGCTCCGGGCAAGCCGATGCGTAAGCGATGTCCTGAGCCCACCTTGTGCGGGTGATGCGGAGCGCCGAGTGTCCGCGCCCTGATTGTTGAGGGGCGCTGGTGCTATGACGATGTCATGTGATGATGCTGGTAGCAGCGGCGTGCGGCGTTTTGAGGTTTTCACCAGCGCTGGCAAGCGGCGGGACTGGCCGCCGGAGGTGAAGGCCTCGATCGTTGCGGAGAGCTATTCGGGCAAGGAGAGTGTGAGCGCAGTGGCCCGTCGCCATGGCATGTCGGCATCTCAGCTCTTCACGTGGCGTCGTTTGCTACGCAAGGAGATGGAGGAGCACGGTATCGCCCTGCCAGTCCGGCCTCGCGAGGCTCCGATGTTCGTGCCAGCGGTGGTCGAGAAGCAAGAGCCGTTGCCTCCCGCCGTGTCGAGCAAGCCGGCATCGCGGCGCAGAAGTTCCAGAGCCAGCACGATCGAACTGGAGATTGGCGACGCACTGGTCAGGATCGGCAGCAGTGCTGATGCAGACACGATCACCGCGGTAATCACCGCCCTTCGAGCATCGCGATGATCGGCCCGGCACCCGGCGCCAAGGTGATGGTGGCGACGAAGCCCGTGGATTTTCGCAAGGGAGCGGACTCGCTCGCGGCGCTAGTGGCGGCCGAGTATGGCGGCAAGCCCTATTCGGGCGTGATCTATGTGTTCCGCGCCAAGCGCGCGGACCGCATCAAGCTCATCTGGTGGGACGGAACTGGGCTGTGCCTGATGGCCAAGAGGCTCGAGCAAGGCACCTTCAGATGGCCCCGGATCCAGGAGGGCGTGATGCGGCTGACCGCCGCGCAACTGGGTGCTTTGCTCGAGGGTCTGGACTGGCGCCGCGTGCATGGTGGACGCCGTCCGATCGCGCCCCAGATTGCGGCTTGACGGGGTGCGCGAGGGCTGATTCAACTTCCATATGCTGATGGAAGCGGACCTTCCCGATGACGTCGATGCGCTGCGCGCGCTCGTCCTCGAACAGGCCCGCACACTGGCCGATCTTACCGATGCCAAGAGCAAGGCCGATGCCCGCATCGAGCGGCTGCAGGCGAACCTCGAGGCCTTCCAGCGGCACCGGTTCGGCCGCAAGTCCGAGCAGCTGGATCCTGATCAGTTCGAGCTTGCGCTGGAGGATATCGAGACCGCGCTCGGCAGCGTGCACGCCGCCAGCGATGCCGCAGTGTCCAAGGCCAGAGGCGAGCGCCCGCGCAAGACCAACCACGGATCGTTGCCCGCCCATCTCGAACGGATCGAGTAGGTCGTCGATGTCGAGGAGAAGGCCTGCCCCTGCTGCGGCGGCGCGCTCCACCAGATCGGCGAGGATGTCGCTGAACGCCTCGATGTTGTTCCCACCACCTTCCGCGTGCTGGTCACCCGGCGTCCACGCTATGGCTGCCGCTCGTGCGAGAGCACGGTCGTCCAGGCTCCGGCACCAGCACGGATCGTCGAAGGTGGCATCCCAACCGAAGCGCTGATCGCGCAGGTTCTGGTGTCCAAGTATGCCGATCATCTGCCGCTCTACCGGCAAGCTCAGATCTATGCCCGTCAGGGCATCCAGCTGGATCGCTCCACCCTTGCAGACTGGGTCGGAAGGGCGGCCTGGTATCTGCGCCCCTTGCGCGATCACATCCTCGAGGGACTGCGACGATCCGAGCGATTGTTTGCCGATGAGACCACCGCGCCCGTGCTCGATCCCGGGCGCAAGCGAACGAAGACCGGCCAGATCTGGGCCTATGCCTGCGATGATCGACCTTGGGGCGGCAGCGACCCGCCGAAGGTCGCCTATGTCTACGCCGCCGATCGCAAGACTGAGCGACCCGAAGCGCACCTGCCCGGCTTTGCAGGCATCCTGCAGGTCGACGGCTATGGTGCCTATGCGGCGCTGGCCCGGCGGCATCAGCAGATCCGCCTCGCGTTCTGCTGGGCGCATGTGCGCCGCAAGTTCTACGAGCTGGCCGAGAGCTCGCCGGTTGCAACCGACGTGCTGCCCCGCATTGCTGCCCTCTACGCCATACGAGTGCGCCAATTACTTCAGCTCCTGCGGATATGACCCAGACTGATCGAAAAACGCTCTAATGAGCGCTCGCTGCCTACCCACGCAAGGCGGCCCCGGCCGGATGGATTCCGAATATCAAACCGGCGGACCCTCGCTATGACAGCAGGATCAGCGGGGGGCAGGTCACGACCCGTTGACACTGCGGCACGCTCACGAGTATTTTGATCCCAGGAACTGTACGTGCGAAAGCGCCACAGTATGGGGTTGATGATCCGCCGATCATCCACACGCGGAACCCCGTGCGGCTTGTCCGGGAACTAGGGCTCGATCGCCTGCCACTCATCATCGGTCAATTCAAATCAGTGACGCGTGATCCGATGCTCCTTCGTGAAGCCTTGAAACAATCGCATGAAGTTTTTGCGAGCGCTTTTATGTATTTACCGCCTTAATTCAAAAATAGCTGGAATATCCCGAATAATCGTATGATTCTGCGATACCGCCTGAAAAACGATTAAGCACTGTTCCGATTATTTTCGTAGGATAGAGGGCCTGGAGCGAAGCTTCGAGCTGCTTTTTTGTGGTCACGCCTTGCTCAACCACCAAGATAACCGCATCAAGTTGTTCTGCGCAAAGCACTGCATCATCGTTCACGAAAAGCGGCGGAAGATCGAAGATGATGGTCGGCTTCCCTCCAAATGTCCTCATTTCTGAAACCAGATCCGTCATTCGCTCACTAGCAGCCAGTTCTGCCGTGGCCACTTGTTGAGGGAATGAAGGCATGATCACCATGTTGCCACCCTCAACCCGTCGCGCGATTGCAGTAAGGGATCCCTCGTCTCCTGCCAGGTAATCTCCCAAACCAATAGCGGGTTCTAAGTTGAAAAGGCTACGAATAGCTGGACGCTGCAAATCAAGGTCTGCGAGAATGGTAATCTCTCTTGCGACCTGGCTAAGAGACGCGGCAAGATTGGCTGAGATGAATGTTTTCCCATTGTTAGGGGAGGGCGAGGTGATACCGATCGCTTGGCATCCATGCTCCTTCATCCGCTTTCTTAGTGCGCTTCGTAGTAACTTAAATGGGCGTGACTTGATATTAGTCTCATGGAAGCCGACGATTTCGGCGCTGATATCGGTCGCGGGTACCTGCTTAAGACTATCGAGCAGTCCGTCTGACTGCGAAATCGCAGCCCGCCGTGAAGAGGACGAATCCGTGTTACCTTTGTCGATGGCTGGTCTCCCTCAGGCGCCGTCTTCACGACGAGCGAAGCGACGAAAGCTTAGGCGAGAAAGCCAAGACGTAAATTGTCTTTGGGGCTCGCCTTCTATTGTGGGTATAGACCCAAGTGACAACTCCCCCGTGACCGCTAGGATATCATCAGGATCGCGGATAGGGCGCAAAACGATCTCTAAAGCGAGAGCGAGGAGCAATCCTAAACCAAGCCCTGCAGCCAAACCGCCAGCAACCAACAGAGGGCGGTTAGGAGATATGGGAGTCTGGGGGACACTCGGGGGGTCGATAACAGAAAGGCGCTCGCCCTTTTGTTCGCTCTCGGCTTTCGCACTCGCCTGCGCCTGCCTCAATCGCTCCGACACCGCTTCGTATTGCTGATTGTAGAAGTCCAGCCTCTGTTGCTTTTGGGCAATTTGTTCTTGGATGAGCGGAGAGCGTGCCATCGCACTCTGCGCGCGCGAAACGTTTGAACGCTGTTGTGCCTGCATCGACCTGAGCGCGTCAATTTGAGCGTTGTTGGCGGCGATTTGTTGGTCGAAGGTATCATCGAGAAGCTTCTCCTGATTGCTGGCGGCGAGTTGCCGGGCCTCTTTGAGCCTGCGCTTCGCAAGTGCGATATCAGGATGGTTCTCAGTGTATCTCGCCTGAGCGGCGGCGAGATCGGCCTCCGCAGCCGACACGATGGGGTCGCGCTCCGCAGCAGTCTGCTGGGCCGCTCGCTGCGTCCTCAGGAGAGAGTTGTCGCGCTGGAGGGCAAGGATCTGCACGTCGTAGCTGCCGCTTGAATCGCCAGAAGCCAGCATGCTTGGATTGGATAGCGCAAGGCCGTTCGCAGCCGTTATGCTTCTAATCTCCGCGGCGACCGCAGCCATCTGAGACTGGATAGCTGTAGCCTGTTCGGTGAGAAACTGTACTGTGTTATCTGCCTGCGTGGAACTCTGCGTCGCATCGAGAAGAATTATCTGAGTGGTTATATCTTGTGTCACCGCTTGAGCTAAAGTGGGCGTTCGATAGTCGAAGCTCAACTCGATCGCGATCGTAGACGAACGTCCGGAAACGGGTCCTTGCATGCTTGTCGACACCGCTTCGATACGTATGGCTTTACGCATATCTTCGACAGCCTCGTTCAGAGAAGCTCCCTGTCGCTTATCAGGATAAAGGCCATAACTCTGGATCAGCCGGAGCAGTCTGGGGCGGCTCAAAACCTGCTGGCGAAATATCTCAATGCGCCGGTCAACAAGATCGGTGTCCGCACCTAGCACGTCGCTTGGAAGTTCAGGAGATTCGACCGACAAGGTGGCAGATGAGCGGTATACTTCAGGTAGAAGGAGCGCTGCCGCAATCCCGATGCACATGATGACAATCGCCGGGCAGACAACAAGAAGCCATCTTTCGTGGATTATCGCCGGAAGATTGGCGAGCAAGTTCCCTAGTGGTGGCCTGCTCTCCGCGTATTCGTCTTCGTACCCTCGGCTCATCGCGCTCGTCCCACAGTCGCTGTAAGGCCGACAAGGGCCTGAAAATTCGACAGGCTTGGTCCGAGATCAACCCTCAGATCCGTGTACCGTGCATCTGCAGATAGTCGGAGCCTCCCAGTGAGCTCTAGTTGGTAACCGAGAGATGCACTGATAGTGTCGACCTCGCCACCATCAGGCGCAATTGCCCCTGATGCGGTACTATAACTCGCACTCCATGAAAACGTCTCGCGTTCTGACAACCTGAACGAGTACGAGGCACCGACAGTCGACTGCAAGCCTGCGCCGCCAGTCGCAAATGGGGCTACCTGCCTCGCTCCGGTGAGACATAAGTTAGAGCGGGCGCCAATGTGACAAATCGAAACGTCTCCAGTAAAATCGGTATCGGTCTCTTCAGAGAACTCTGTGTCCGATCGGATGCTCGCTATGCCCAAATTTCCAGTAAGTTCCCAAGTGGGCAAAAGGGCGACGCGCACAATCGCTTGAGGCGATATTGTCGAGACCTCTCCGACAGACTGTTCACCAAAATCGATTCTGCTCGCATCAACTGCTATGCCAATCGTCAGTCCACTGCTTACTTGGCGCGCGTAAGACATCCGGCCCGTAAGAAAATCGGAATCCTGAAGGATGTCCCCCCCGAACCGGTCGGCCCTGAATGACATTGACAACTCGAGCTCGTCGCGCTCGCTAACCTGATGATGCAGCCCGCCTCCCACCTGATATTGGGTGCGTCGCTGGTCTAGCCCAAGCAGGGTGATATCACCCCCTCCTGGTAATCCCCCGACTTCACCCGGTGTGCCATTGACGGGTCCCAAGCCAGCGAGGTCGGTGACAAAAACTCCGCTATCGAAGGACAGATACACATTTCCCTCAAGCCGCTCGTCAAGCAATAGCCGAGACCTGAGATCGCCCCCGACATTCTGTACGGCGTCGTAGTCTCCGGTGTATTCGATGTGCTCAATGCGAGCGCCTGCGCGGACATCCCCCCGAGCCCCTTGGCGAAAGAATGTTGGCGAGAGGCTCAGCCTAAGTGCCGCCGTTCCGGTATCAGGCGAGTCAAACAAGAAGGGATTGGATTCGAAGCCAACAGTAGCATCAGCATCGAAGCTGAAGCCCTCTGCCTGCCCGCTTACATCCGCATCGCCCATCAGCTCGGACACGGTCGTTGGGCTTATCTGAGCACCTAACGGGACTAGAGTACTGGCTAATGCGAACGTATCGTCAATCTCGTACCTGACTGGAGCGAATGATTCCAGGCCTGCGCTGGGTAGCCTTGAAGCTTTCTGCGCATCCAGGGGAAGGAGCGCGACACTAACCTCCAGAGTGCCAGTGGCCTTCGCATCAGAAGTACTGACGGTTACTGGGTCACATGTGACGAGGGCTGCGACCGCGCTCGTTGCATCTGCGCAATGTGAGGAGGCCGCCAGATCGCTAAGGAGGGCCTCGCTATGGAACTCATGTGCAGCAGAAGGCGATGGCATCGGCGGCAGCATGACCCCACGATTTGCCAACTCTTCTCGCCGAGCCAGAGCGTTGGTGCGAGACCCACTTACTGCGCTTACGAAAACAGCCGCGTCGTTGATAGTTTCTGGCCCTTGTGTCTTAGCAGTCCTGGAATGACCCTCGGCCGATGCGTCATCGGAGACTCGCGCCAGCGTGACGCCAGGCACTGGTTGAAAATGAGCAGTCGCCTGGAGGGTTGGCCAGAATTGATGCCCTCTGTGCCGCCAAGCCGGGAAGGCTTGCGCTTGGTCCAACAACAATCCAGAGGCCTCGGCCGCCAATGCCGCGCCGGCGAACACAATCGCTCTTCCTCCACAAACCCATTTTTTTTGAGCAAGGGAGTTGCGCGTTCTGACAGGCGCTTTGCTCTGCGTTGTAGTGCCTGATTCAGGTTCCATGGCGCAGCCCACAGCTAATCAAAATAGCACCGAACAGGCTTTCTGGACAGATAAACGCTTCAAATAATTCTGGATAAGCAACTTCGACACTGGGATCACTGCCTTTGCTGGAACTCATTGACAATTCAAAGTCAGCATGAGGATTGCAAATGACGCGGTTCATTTAGGGTACGATTATCGTGTCGCCGCTTCGGATCATCGGAAGGGCACTCACATCCCGCGCGCTGATTGATTTGGAACGCAGAACCCCTGACAGATTAATCGGAATGACTGTCAATGTTTCTCCAGACTTCCTAACCAAGACTACATTGCTCAAGCTTGCAAACTCGTTAACGCCACCGCTGAAACTGAGCGCCTCTAAAACGGTGACATAGCGGCCGGGGGTGAAAATGCCTGGCGACCGGACCTGGCCGATCACCGAAAACTGCAGCCCACTTGTGCGCGCGACTGTGACAGTCACATCGGGCACGTCGCCGTCGACGAAACTACTCTGGAGCTTACGCGAAATCTCCTGATCAATCTCAGCTGCCGTCTTCCCTGCAGCCTGGATCGTTCCGATGAGCGGGAAGCTAATGGTACCGTCAGGCAGGACCATCACCTCGCGCTGCAGCGCATCTTCGCGCCAGACACTTATCTCTAGCTGATCACCGGAGTTAACTCGATAATCGGGGCCAGAAAACCTCGGCAAGCTCTCTCCTAGATCGGCGTCAGCCGCATTTTGCGCAAATGCCGCGTCGCCCCCGACACTCATGCTCCCCGTGACGAAAATCGCTAAAGCCTTGGCGAAACACAATCTCCCTGCGCGCCTCATCCCACTCCCCTCACAATCCAACTGCCCAAATTTGGGACGCGTCCAGAAAGAGCAACACAAAATTCCGGTTAGTGCGTCCATAGTCATCTTTCACGAGTATCCGGTACCAGACTTCGCATTCGAATCAAATGGAAACACATGCCTATGCCAGATGAAGTCCTTGCCACGAGTCTCGCTGCATCCGCCTCGATTGCGCGTGCTTCGAAGACGGGCCCTTATGCTGTTCGCTGCCGCACTCCTAACGGGTTTAGCGTGCGAATCAACGACGCGATCGCGCCTGCAGGCATGACCCCGTGCGCCTAGTAGCCAGCAACCTGCAAGAGCCGCTGCGGAACATCGCGCCATCGCACATTGCGCGCGATGAAGTTGGCGAGGGTCCTGTTCTTTTGGGCTGGGTTAGGAGGCGGACTGGAAGTCTCTTGAGGACCTCTGGCGCCCGCTCTACGGCCTAGAACGCAAGAGGGGCAAATGCACGGTCATGTGACCATACCGCCACGCCGAATCAATCGGAATGTACGCTTCACCTCGAATGTGGTGCGTGCGCTCGGCGTCGTGAATGATGTGGCCTGCTTCACCCTGGCGTTTCTCCTGACCATCATCTCTTATGATCTGGTGATTGGCCACGATTATGACGGCCGCATCCATGCAAGCGCTGCAATCATCCTGGCCATCAATTTTCTGCTCATACGCACATCCAGAGACGGATATGCACCCTTCAAAGGCCAAGCGGAAGATGTTGGAGGGCCCGCCATCGCAGACTGTTTGATCGCGACCGCGTTGACCTTGCTGGTCGTCGCCCAACTCGGTCAGCTTGGAGCGTTCTCCGTTGTGCTTGGAATACTTTTCGTTTCGTTTGCTATATTTCTACTCTTTCTGAGCCGGATTGGTTTCAGAAGGCTCGCCTACATAATGATGCAGAGGGACTACATTGGCCATAGGGCTGCTGTTTACGCTGAAAGCGCAAAGCTTGCAGAGAGAGTCATGCAACTGCTTAACCGTGAAAGACTGCCTCACTTGCGGATGCTGGGATACGCGGACGAACGCGAGCAAGTCGGTGATGTGGCAGAAGGCATGGTGCACCTTGGCGGGTTTTCCGCTCTGCTTGATTTGGCGAAGAATGGTCAACTGGACCTCGTCATACTCGCTGTCCCCAGGATCTCCCAATCGCGACTTGACGAAATCAACGAAATCTTGAGTGCTGCCTCGATCGACATCTGTGTCCTGCCTCGGGAGGCCCTTGAATTGTCGACGAGCTACCGTGTAAGTTTTCTGGGGTCGCTCCCAGTCTTCGCCGTTTGGCAACAACCGATGAGAGACATCAACGGCCTGCTAAAGGTGGTCCTGGATTACGGTCTAGCGATATTGGCGCTTGTACTGCTCTCGCCGCTCATGGCCCTGACAGCTCTGGCGATCAAGCTCGAAAGTCGTGGCCCTGTGCTCTTTAAGCAAAGACGATTTGGGTTCAATAACAACGAAATATCCGTATTCAAGTTTCGGTCCATGTACACTGATCTTGCGGATCCTAGCGGCGGCATGCGTACTAAAAAGGATGACGCGCGCGTTACACGTGTTGGAAAGTTCATTCGCAAGACGAGCATCGATGAGCTTCCGCAGCTCCTTAATGTGCTTAAGGGCGAGATGTCGCTGGTAGGTCCGCGCCCGCACGCGACAATGATGCGCGTCGGCGACAAATACTACTTCGACGCCGTGAAGGGCTACGCGGCACGTCACAGAGTGAAGCCGGGAATTACGGGTCTTGCACAAGTCAGGGGTCTAAGGGGGGAAATCGCAACCACGGAACGCGCTCAACAACGCGTAGAATACGATATCTACTACATCGAGAATTGGTCGCCCCTGCTTGACATACGGATCATGATCGAAACAGTCGTAAAGATTGCATGGGACAAAAATGCTTACTGAAAACGATATCCAGCGCTTTCTGGCCGTCGAGTTCGCGAACGTGAGCATCGAGTGCGTGGCGGCCGAACTGGAGTTCTTATCACGAGGTGGCGCATTCACTTTCGTCGTCACTCCGAACGTCGATCATGTCATCCTTCTGCATGAGCGTGATTCAGAGATCGCAGAATTATTCCGGCAGGCTTGTGCAGCTGCGTCCATGCGCCTTTGCGATAGCCGTGTTTTAAAACTACTGGCTAGTTCGCTAGGGATGACCCTAGAGGCCGTACCGGGAAGTGACCTTACTGAACACCTCTTCAAACGCGGGTATCTGAATGGTAGGACGGTGGCTCTCATCGGGGGCGATAGTGCGATGCAAGAAGAACTCATATTGCGCTATCCGGCTATCACCATCGTTCAACATATCCCACCTAGGGGAGTTCTCAATAATCCGGACGCGGTTGACGAAATTGTAGAATTCCTTGCGAACACACACGCCGAATACACTTTCTTCGCGATAGGAGCACCTCAAAGCGAAATCATCGCCCACAAATGCCAGTTGGATGGCCGTCCCGGAGGAGTCGCATTATGTATTGGCGCCTCGATTGAGTTCTTGCTTGGGCGCAAGCCACGCGCGCCTATTTGGATGCAGCGCCTCAGCCTCGAGTGGCTTTTCCGCTTGCTTAGCGAGCCGCGACGCTTGGCACGACGCTATCTTATTGTTGCACCCAGAATTTTTCCGATCGTGTGGCGCTTCAAGCGCAGTGAGGATCTGCCAATTACAAGGAATCGTTTTGGAGAAGTCTTCGATGGCTGATGGACATGACGGTCGCCTTGACGGGCCGGGCAATTGCATCGCTATCGTAGGCATGGCCGCGCACCTTCCGGGAAGCGCGACGCTCGCGCAGTATTGGTCGAACCTGCGGGAAGGGCTTGAGTGCATCCGCCGCTACAGCGAAGGCGAGCTTCTCTCTAACGGTGAGGACAGGGCGCGCATGCTGCACCGCAATTACGTGCCAGCGGCAGCTCCGCTTGATGGGTTCGCCGATTTCGACGCCGGGTTCTTTGGCCTTAGCCCGAAGGAAGCTGCGGTAATGGATCCCCAGCACAGGCAATTTCTCGAAGTCGCATGGGAGGCTCTTGAGACGGCCGGCCACCCGCCCGAAGCCTTCGACGGGTCAATCGGGGTATACGCCGGTTGCGGAATGGGCAGCTACTTCTACTTCAACGTCTGCTCGAACCGCGATCTTGTCGACGATGTGGGTATGTTCCTGCTGCGTCATACCGGCAACGACAAGGACTTTCTTGCGACTCGAGTCAGCCACATTTTCGACCTCAAGGGTCCGAGCATCAATATCCAGACGGCCTGCTCGACCTCGCTCGTGGCGATCCATTACGCCTGCCAGAGCCTGTTGTCGGGTGAATCCGACCTTGCGCTGGCCGGTGGATCAACGATCGAACTGCCGCAGGGCCGCGGCTACATTTTTCAAGACGGCGAAATCCTGTCACCTGACGGGCATTGTCACGCATTCGATCACCGCGCAGAAGGCACGGTTTTCGGGAGTGGTGCGGGTGTGGTCGTGCTGCGCAGGCTCGAAGACGCGCTCGCGGATGGCGACCACATTTTCGCCGTGATCCGCGGCACCGCCGTCAACAACGATGGGGCCGCGAAAGCGGGATATCTTGCGCCAAGCGTCGATGGCCAGTCGGCCGCGATCTCAGAAGCGTTAGAGATGGCGAGCACGCCAGCTAACACCATCAGCTATGTGGAATGCCACGGAACAGGCACGCGGCTGGGAGACCCGATCGAAGTTGCGGCTCTGACGCAGGCCTTCCGGCAGAGTACCGAAAAGGCCGGTTTCTGCGCGATCGGTTCGGTCAAAACGAATATCGGCCATCTTGATACCGCCGCCGGTGTGGCGAGCACAATCAAGGTGGCGCTAGCGCTTAAGAATCGGCAGATCCCGCCCAGCCTCGGATTTGAGCGACCGAACCCGGCCATCGACTTCGAAACCAGCCCTTTCTACGTCAATACGGCCCTCGCCGAGTGGGTGGCGACTTCGGGCCCGCGCCGCGCCGGGGTCAATTCGCTGGGTGTCGGGGGAACGAATGCGCATGCTATTCTGGAAGAGCCCCCCGAACCGGAGGCGCATGAGCCCAGCGATTGGCCGGTGCAAATCCTGATCCTTTCTGCACGTTCCGAGACCGCGCTCGACAAAGCGTCGGAAAACTTGGCCTTGCATCTTAGGTCGAACCCCGATCAGCCGCTCGAAGACGTCGCCTTTACGCTTAAGGAGGGGCGGCGCGCTTTCGAAAAACGCCGCGTCCTTGTGGCGAAAGACCATGCTGACGCGGCAGATCGCCTTGAAAATGGCGGCCGCAAGCGCGTCTTCACCCACACCGATCTGGGATCTGGTGCCGACGTTGTTTTCATGTTGCCGGGCGGCGGCGCACAATATGTTGGCATGGCTCGCGACCTTTATGAGACGGAGCCCGTCTTCCAAGATGTGATGGATCGCGGCCTCGATATCATTAATAGCAAGATCGACTATGATATACGGGCCTTATGGCTCGCCGAGGGGGATGCCGCTGTTGAGGCTGAGGAGCGGTTGAAGACCCCCTCGATCCAACTTCCGCTTATCATGATCACGGAGTACGCGCTTGCGCAACTCTGGATGTCGTGGGGCGTGACGCCGACGGCAATGATCGGTCACAGCATGGGGGAGAACACCGCCGCCTGCCTGGCCGGGGTCTTGTCGTTCGAGGATTGCATTGGGCTTGTGCACCTGCGCGGCACGCTCTTTGACCGGGTGCCGCCCGGCGGGATGCTCAGCGTTCCGCTGTCCGAGGAGGACCTCCGTGCAGAGATCGGCGGTAACCTCGATGTCGCCAGTCTCAACGCGCCGGGCCTGTCGGTCGTCTCGGGCCCGGACGAGAAGCTTGCCGAACTGGCCGACCGACTGGCCGAGCGAGAGATCGAGGCTAAGCGGGTCCCGATCAACATTGCCGCGCATTCGCGTATGCTCGACACGATCCTCCCGGAATTCGAAGCCTATCTGCGATCGGTCCCCCTGAACCCGCCGAGGATCCCGGTCATTTCAAACCGGACAGGCCAGCCCCTGACCGCTGAACAGGCGACCGATCCGCTTTATTGGGTTCAGCACCTGCGCAACACCGTCCTTTTCGCCGACGGGATTGCGACCCTCTCCGAAAAGCGCGACCGCGTTTATCTGGAGGTCGGTCCCGGCAGGACGCTGAGTGCGTTGGCAAAGGCCAGCGGCAAGATCGAGGCGCAGGCGGTGCTTACCTCCCTGCGCCATCCGGACGAGGACATTGCAGACGATCTTTTTTTTCTCGAAACCCTCGGCCGGCTGTGGGCCTGTGGCATCCAGATCGACTGGGATCAGATCTGGGGCGACGCGAAGCGCCGGCGCGTGCCGCTGCCGACCTATCCCTTCCAACGCAAACGCTACTTCATTGAACCCGCGGATGGCGTGCGTCCGGGTAAGGAGTCGCCGCTGATACGCAGCGAAGAGATTTCCGAGTGGGGCTTCGTTCCGGCGTGGTTACCACGATCCGCCCCGTGCCCTGTGGATGTGACGCATGATCTGACCCAAGCTGAACGACATGTCTGGCTGATCTTCTGCGACACTGCTGGCCTCGGAGGAGGTTGCGCGGCACGGCTTCGTGAAGCCGGGCACACGGTGTTCGAGGTCCGTGCGGGCGACAGGTTCTCACAGACCGGCGCTATGAGTTACACGCTTGCGCCGGAACGCGGTCGTGAGGGATACGACCTGCTCTTTGCCAGCCTCGTACAGCGCGGGGTCACGCCGGACCGCATCGCGCACTTCTGGTTGGTCACGCGCGAAGAAGAGTTCCGTCCAGGATCGAGCTTCTTCCACCGTAACATCGAACAGGGCTTTTACAGCCTCATGTTCCTGGCCCAAGCTATCAGCGAGGAGGATCTTCCGTCACCCATCCAGATCACGGTCGTCACAAGTGGCGCCGTTCAGGTGCGCGATGAAGCTCTCCAATATCCCGAAAAAGCGACAGTTGCTGGCCCAGCCCGTGTGATCCCTCGGGAATTGCCGGGCGTAACCTGTCGCACAATCGACGTGACCCTGCCACCAGCACAACGCGGCTGGCGACGGGGCCGAGGCGACGCCGACCTGCTTGAAGGGTGCGTTTCTTGCATACTGGAAGAAATGCTTGCTGAACTCGGAAGCTCCGACGCCGCCTTGCGCGGCGGCCGACGCTACGAACTCGGCACCCGCGCTGTGCCGCTAGAACCGTCCGAGACATGGGCCGAAAGCGCACCGAAGAGCGGCGTATGGTTCATCACTGGTGGCTTCGGCGGCATCGGCCTCAGCGTTGGAGAAAAGCTGGCGCGCGAGACAGGTGCGAAGCTCGTTCTGGCATCTCGATCGCCCCTTCCGGACCGATCCGAATGGGACCGCACGCTCCGCGACAGTCCGCCGCATTGCGCGATCGTCCGCCGGATCGAAGCGGTGAGACTGCTGGAAGCAGCGGGCGCCGACGTGATGGTCGCAACCGCAGATGTCTGCAACGTGTCACAGATGCGGGCCGCAATCGCAGCGGCCACCGAGCGATTTGGGCCGATCCACGGCGTGATCCATGCCGCTGGCGTAATCGATGATGCGCCGCTTTTGACCAAGGATGTAAGTTCGGTCGAAAACGTGTTCTCGGCAAAAATCCACGGCACTCAAGTTCTCGATAGTGTCTTTCCGGATGGCTCGGTCAAGCAGATGGTGCTGTTTTCCTCGACCAGCACGATCACCGCGCCGGCCGGTCAGATCGACTATGTTGCCGCGAATGAATACCTCAACGCCTACGCCAAGGCGCGCACCGGCGATGCCACGCGCGTGATCGCGATCAATTGGGGCATCTGGAAGGATGTCGGCATGGCCGCCGAAGCTATCGCCGAGCGCCACGGCGATGTGCCGCGGTTTGCGCCGCGGCCGGTCGACCTCCCGCTCCTTGATGAGACGACTTTCGATGAGGCAGGGAACCGGATTTTCACAGCCAGTTACACGCCCTCGGAACGTTGGATCCTTGACGAGCACCGCACCATCGACGGCGCTGCCCTTCTGCCCGGCACGGGGCATATCGAATTAATCGCTGAGGCATTGCGTGGAAATGGCGAAACTGGACCGTTTGAAATCAGCGATTTGTACTTTTTCTCCCCATTGCAGGTCGATGATGGCACGACGCGCGAAGTACGCGTCAGCTTGATACGCCGCGATGAGGGGTACCGTGTAGAGATTGCCAGCGACGTCACGGTCGATGGCCGCACCGGCTATTATCTGAACGCCCAAGCGAACTTGGCACTTGGTCACGTCCCCCCTTCAGCGCGGATCGAACTCGACGCGATTTCGGGGCGTATGGGTCAAGCCGAACGTGCGGTCGGCAACGAAACCCTTAGGTCACTGCAGGAAGCGAACTTAGCCTTCGGGCCGCGCTGGCGGGTGATCCGCAGCATGGCCTATGGACAAGGCGAGGGGCTGGCCGAATTGTCCTTGGCCCGAGAATTCGCGCGCGATCTCGAGGCAGGCGTGGTTCTGCACCCTGCGCTTCTGGACCTGGCGACGGGCTGGGCGATGGGCCTCGTCGAAGGGTATGACACCTCGCATCTCTGGGTGCCGGTGTCTTATGGATCGATCCTGGTCTACCGACCACTGCCGGCGGAGCTTCGCAGTTGGGTCCGGATAGCAGCCGACAGATCGACTGGTGACTTCGCGTCCTTCGACGTCACGCTTATGGACACAGACGGCCAGATCGTCATGGAGATCCGGGATTTCTCTATCCACCGCGTGGAGAGCACCACCAGCCTTCGGTCCAGTGCCTCCGATATGCGCAACGTCGTCTTCCCTGACCCGGCCAAGGTCAAGCACCGCGAGTTGTCACCTGCCGAGGAACGGCTCGCTTACAATTTGTCCCAAGGCATTGCACCCGAAGAAGGTGCCGAGGCATTTCGGCGTGCTCTTGCACAGTCCCGGGCGCAGATCGTGGTGTCGTCCCTCGATGTCCAAGCGCTCAAACTTCAGGTGGAGGCGCAAGCACAAGCCGATCGCCCCATCGGCGAGAGCTTTGAGCGGCCTGACATCGAGAGCGACTATGTGGCGCCGCGCAACGATATCGAACGCACCTTGGCCGGATTCTGGCAGGACCTTTTGGGATTGGAGACGGTGGGCGTCGATGACAGTTTCTTCGATCTCGGAGGGCACTCCCTGATAGCCGTCCGGCTCTTCGCAATGATCAAAAAGGCCTACCGAACCGAGTTTCCGATTTCCGTCCTTTTCGAGACGCCCACCGTGGCCAGCATTGCCGCGCTGATCGCAGAACGGATCGGCCATGATGGCAGCGCGATCGGTCACGACGATGCTGCCGCAGAACCTAGAGTCCGCACCGCGACGGTGCAGCGCCGATTTACCCATCTTGTGCCGATGCATAGCGGCGAGGGCGGACAGCGCACGCCGTTCTTCCTGGTTGCCGGCATGTTCGGCAATGTCCTCAACCTGCGTCACCTTGCCAACCTTGTCGGTGCGGAAAGGCCATTCTACGGGTTACAGGCACGCGGGCTCTACGGCGATGATGAACCGCATGAGACACTTAGCGAAGCTGCGGCAGATTACATCGTCGAGATGCGGCAGGTGCAGCCACACGGACCCTATTTCGTCGGCGGCTTTTCTGGTGGTGGATTGACGGCCTACGAGATTGCCCACCAGTTAGAGGCCGCGGGGGAGGAAGTCGGCTTATTGGTGATGCTAGACACACCGCTGCCGCTCCGGCCGAAACTTTCGGGACTTGACAAGGCCCTGATAAAGATCGGTCACTTTCGCGAGAAGGGCTTCGGCTACGCAGTCGAATGGGCCAAGGCACGTTACGCTTGGGAGATGCGGCGCTTTCGACCGGCGGAAAAGGCTGCGCCAGACGAGGCGCTGTTTCACAACGAAGCGATCGAGGCAGCCTTCATCAGAGCCCTTGCGCGCTACGACCTCAAACGGTGGGACGGCAAACTGGTGCTGTTCCGCCCGCCGCTGGACCGGCGCTGGAAGGTCTCGCGCGGTCGATATGTTAGTACCGGGAAAGAATATGTCTTTGACGACAACCAATGGGGCAGGTGGTCGGACAATCTCACCGTGATCGAGGTGCCCGGCGACCACGACTCGATGGTGTTGGAACCTAATGTCCGGGTCCTCGCGGCCGAGTTGAAACGCTGCATCGAAGAGGCGGAGATGCGTTCGGCGCGACCGATCCAGGATCACTAGGTCTCGTGGTGAAGTGATGGCAGAGCCGCGTATCCTAGTCGTCCTCCTGAACTATCGCACCGCCGATATGACGCTGCGTGCAGCCGAAGCAGCTCTACGGGCAATGGACGGGCTAGCTGCCGAGATGGTCATCGTCGATAACGCGTCCGGTGACGGATCGTTTGAGATGTTGTGTGAGGCCGTGCTTCAGCGTGGGTGGGCGGATGAGGGCAAGGTCAGGGTTGTCGCGTCGGCCCGCAACGGCGGTTACGGTGCAGGCAACAATTTCGGCATTTACCAGAACATGTCGGATAAGACGAAACCCGACTATATCTATTGCCTGAATTCCGATGCCTTCCCCGATCGCGTTGCGATCCGGGCTCTGCTTGATGTGCTGGAGTTCGACAACGAGCTCGGTCTGGCCGGAAGTTATATCAAAGGGCCGGACGGCGAGCCGCATCAAACGGCTTTTCGATTTCCATCAATCGCAGGTGAGTTCGAAGGCGCCGCGTGTACCGGCCTGATCAGCCGGGTTCTAAAGAACTCTATCGTGCCGCTGCCCTTGCCCGAGCGCAGCGTTCGAGTCGACTGGCTGGCTGGCGCAAGCATAATGATGCGCCGATCCTTACTAGACGAGATCGGGTTTTTTGATGAAACGTTCTTTCTCTATTACGAGGAAACCGATCTCTGCCGCAGGGCCAGTCTTGCGGGCTACGGGACCATTTACGTGCGCGAAAGCGAGGTCACGCATATTGGCTCGGTCTCGACAGGGATGAAGGAGTGGGGCCGCACACCGACATATTGGTTCGACTCCCGCCGCTATTACTTCGTCAAGAACCACGGACGTGTCTATGCAACCGCCGCTACCCTGGCACATATCGCTGGGGCATTGATTTGGCGCCTGCGCTGTTTGGTCTCGGGACGTGAATCACGTGCGCCGGAGCGCTTTCTGCTTGATCTGATCCAACACAGCCTCAGCCGCTCAAGACGAAACAAGCCATCGGCCCCGTTGACCTCATCCCATCCTAGTATTGCCGACTAAGCCGACACAGCCAAAAGGATTTCACCATGACAACGTTCTCCTCGATCCTGGTTGGCAACGAAGCGTTGCTTGTGCAATGCGGTCAAATCCTCCTTGAGCGCGGGCACACGATCAGCGCGGTGGTCACGCGGACGCCATCGATCGCGAATTGGGCTCGGGAGCTCAGTATTCGAGTCGAACAGCCCGGAAGAAATCTCGCCGCCCGCCTTGGTCAGGTCAAGGTGGACTGGCTTTTTAGTATCGCGAACCTCTCTCTGATACCCGAAGATGTTCTTGCCCTCGCCAGTAGCGGGGCGATCAATTTCCACGATGGGCCTTTGCCCGCCTATGCCGGCCTCAATGCTCCGGTCTGGGCGCTTCTCAGCGGCGAGCGCGACCATGGCATCACCTGGCACATGATCACCGAGGAGATAGATGCCGGTGCGATCGTGATGCGGCAGGCCATCAAGATCGACGATGATGAGACGGCCTTCACCCTCAACGCGAAGTGCTTCGCCGCCGCGATCGAAAGCTTCGTCCCTCTCGTCGAGACATTAGAAGCCGGCAGCCTTTCCACTGAAATCCAGGATTTCAGCAATCGTACGATCTTCTCCCGTGCGGATCGCCCGCCTGCAGCGGGAAGGATTGATTTCAACTGGACCGCCAACCGCCTTAGTGCCTTCGTCCGGGCGCTGGATCATGGCGATTACCTCAACCCGCTGACCACGCCGAAGGTGGACCTCGGCGGCCTTGTGGCCAGTATCCGAACGGCCGTCCGGGAGCCCAGCGGTGAGGCCGCTCCGGGAACAGTACTGGAGGTTGATAGCGACAATGTCCTCGTCGCTGCGATCGAGGGGAGCGTCAGACTGTCGGGGCTAACCGATGCGACCGGCAGGCCTATCGATCCGACCCAGTACACCAGGGCGGGCGCCACGCTTCATGCGAACGACGACAAAGACAGTCTGACTGCAGCGATGGCTCAGGCAGCTCCGCGCGAAAACACGGTGCGGACCCTGCTTGCCAATCCAGTTCCTTCAGATCTTGGGCTGACACATCCCGCAAAAGGGTCGGCTTCGGTCGGGGAGATACCGATCGTCGTTCCCGCCGGCCTCGATTGCAATCGGATCTTCGGCGTTCTGGCCGCCGCCGCACTGCGGAGCACCGGCAGGGATGCGATTGACTTGGCTTACGCTGGCAACCCAGTGCCATGCTCCGCTGGCTACTTTAGCGAATGGGTACCCTTGCGCATCGCTGTCGACGGCAATGTCACTATAACGGCGCTAACGGACTATGCCGACGCGCAGATCGTGCGGGCCCGCGCGCATCCGAGTTTCGCATGGGACATCGTACTCCGGGATCCGGCCATCGCCGCCGCAGTCGTGCCTGAAGTCGGCTTTAGCGAGGCGCGTGAGCCTGGCCTGATCTCCGGCACGGCGGTCACGCTGCACTCGTCCGATAATGGGCTTCGCCTGTTCCATGATAGCGCAAGGATCGACACAGATACGGCGAAGCTTTTTGCTAAGCGGATCGAACGCGTGGCCGCGGCACTCGATGACGACGCGGATGTCACGCTCGCGTCGGTCCCCATCCTGTCCGATCACGAACGGGAACTTGTCACTCGACACTGGAACCAGTCGGAGGTCGAGTACGATCGCGACCAAACGATGCACGGCGCATTCGAAGAACAGGTCGGGCGGACGCCCGATGCGGTCGCGCTCGTCTTCGAGGACCAAGAGCTCAGCTATGCCGATCTGGACGCTCGTGCGAACCAGGTGGCGCATGTCTTGCGCGATATGGGCGTCGGGCGCGGTACGTTCGTCGGTCTCTACCTGACTCGATCCCTCGATCTGGTGATTGCCGCTATCGCGGTCCTGAAGGCAGGTGCGGCTTATGTTCCCTTGGATCCGGCATATCCCGCCGATCGCACGAGCCTCTACATCGAGGACAGCGGGGCCAAGGTCATCGTCACCTCTGCCGAACTCGCCGTTACTTTGCCTGAAAGTGCCGCACAGTCCTTGCTTATCGACCACGACGAGCGGATTGGCGTCGCGAACATCGACGTGCCGAAGAGCGCAGCGGCAGGGCATGACGCTGCATACCTGATCTACACTTCCGGTTCGACGGGACGGCCCAAGGGCGTGGTGCTGGAACACCGCAACGTGATGAACTTTTTTCGCGGGATGGATGATCGCATTGCGCATGAGCCAGCGGCCACCTGGTTGGCGGTTACGAGCCTGAATTTCGACATCTCGGTGCTGGAACTGTTTTACACACTCGCCCGGGGCTTCAAGGTCGTGATCGTCAGCGAAGAGGCGCGGCTGACGCCATCCGACGGTGTAGCGCGGTCTGGAAAGGGCATGCAGTTCAGTCTTTTCTATTGGGGCAATGACGATGGTGTCGGTCCAAAAAAGTACGAGTTGCTGCTCGAAGGCGCGAAGATCGCCGATGCAAACGGGTTCTGCGCGGTCTGGACGCCGGAGCGGCACTTCCATGCATTTGGCGGCCCCTATCCGAATCCGTCGGTGACTGGGGCCGCGGTGGCGGCGGTAACAAAGCGGATCGGCGTGCGCGCCGGCAGCTGCGTCGCACCCCTTCACCATACCGCTCGGATCGCCGAGGAATGGGCGGTGATCGACAACCTCACAAACGGGCGAGCCGGGCTGGCGATTGCATCAGGTTGGCAACCGGACGATTTCCTCCTGCGGCCGGAGAACGCTCCGCCAAACAACAAGCCCGCGATGTTGGACGCGATCGAAACACTGCGTAAGCTCTGGCGCGGCGAACCGGTGGCGTTCGACCGCCCGCTGGGTGGCACTATCGATGTGGTCACTCAGCCGCGCCCGGTATCCAAGGACCTGCCGATTTGGGTCACAACCGCTGGCAACCCCGATACCTGGAAAGAAGCCGGACGGATCGGAGCCAATGTGCTCACGCATCTTCTGGGCCAAAGCATCGAGGAGGTTGCCGAAAAGATCGGGATCTACCACACCGCACTGAAAGAGGCGGGATACGATCCGGCAGCCTTTACCGTTACGCTGATGCTGCACACCTACATCGCCGACAGCCGCGACGGCGCGCGGGAGACGGCGCGCGATCCGATGAAGAACTACCTGCGCAGTGCCGCCGGGCTGATCAAGCAATACGCTTGGGCTTTTCCAGCCTTCAAGAAGCCGCAGGGTGTTTCGAACCCGATGCAGATCGACCTCGACGGCATGGACGAGGAGGAAATGGAAGCGATCCTAGACTTCGCATTCCGCCGCTATTTCGAGGACTCGGGCCTTTTCGGTACGGTCGAGGACGCCGTGCGGCGTGTCGAGGAACTCAAGGCGATCGGGATCAACGAAATAGCATGCCTTATCGACTACGGCATATCGGTGCCGCAGGTCATTGACGGGTTGAACCCACTTGCCGAGGTCTTGCGCCGCACGAACCTTGATATCGAGCTGGACGACGAAGATTTTTCCATCGCTGCGCAGATCTGCCGTCACAAGGTGACGCATTTCCAGTGCACACCGTCAATGGCTCGCCTTCTGCTGGCCGACCCCGGCGCGCGCGCGGCACTTAGTCGGGTCGAGCACATCATGATCGGCGGCGAAGCTCTCCCCGGACGACTCGCCAAGGAGCTCGCAGACATCGTCGGTCGCCCGATCCAGAACATGTACGGCCCGACCGAGACGACGATCTGGTCGTCGACAGAGTTGACGACGGGAGATGAGGGGACGGTGAACATTGGACGGCCGATCGCGAACACGCAGTTCTATGTGCTGGATGCCGATGAACAACCGCAACCGGTCGGGGTGCCTGGCGAGCTCTTCATCGGTGGTGACGGCGTGGCGCGGGAATATTGGAAGCGCCCGGATCTGACGGCCGAACGGTTCCGTCCCGATCCCTTTGTCAGTCGCCCGGGCGCCCGCATGTACCGCACAGGGGATCTGGCCAAGTGGCGACCCGACGGTCGGGTCGATTACCTCGGGCGCGCAGACAACCAGTTGAAGATCCGTGGCTATCGTATTGAACTCGGAGAGATCGAAGCCGTGCTCGAAGAGCAGCCCACGATCCGGCAGGCAGTGGTGGTCGCACGCGAGGACACGCCAGCGGACGTGCGCCTTGTGGCGTATTTGCTGTCGGATGCGACGATCTCTCCGGTCGCGTTGCGCAACGCCCTTGCAGCGAAGCTTCCCGACTTCATGGTCCCGGCACACTATGTTCAGGTCGATGCATTCCCTCTCACCCCGAACAAGAAGGTCGATCGCAAGGCATTACCCGAACCGATAGAAGCCGCGCCCGCGAACCAAGTGGCGAAGGCGCCACCCATCATCGCAGCGCCTGGAGACGCACCGACCCCGCCGGGAAACGTCGAGGAACAGATCGCAGCGGTCTGGAGACGGGTGCTGGGCGTCTCCCAGATCACGCCCAAGGACAACTTCTTCTCGCTCGGGGGGCATTCCCTGCTGGCGGTGCAGGTCCACCGCGAACTCAAGGCGATCTTCGGACCGGCCAAGTTGAGTATCACCGACATCTTCCGCTTCCCCACCTTGGGTGCCTTGTCGCAACACCTTGCGCCTGACCAACCCGTGTCCGGCGTCAGAAACGCCGATCCTGGCGTTCAAGAAACCGCCAACACTGCGAGTCTAGGTCGCGGCCAGATGCGCCTAGATGCCATGTCGCGCCGCCGCGAGATGCGCGCCCGGCGCCAGGAATCGGCATGATATATTCGTCCGAGCAAGTCGCCGATTTTGCGCGCGCCGCGAGAAGACTCCTTGGCCCGTCGGTTTCCGTTGGGTATGCCCGAGCAGCGATGGGCAATGCCGCCGATCTATTTCCCGCAGAACTGCACTGCACCGCGGGCATGGTGCCAAAACGTAGGAAGGAATTCGCGGCTGGCAGGGCCGCAGTACGGATGGCGGCGATAGCCGACGGCTCCGAACCGTTCGCCGTGCCCATGGGCGTGGATCGCGCGCCGGTCTGGCCGATGGGGATTATCGGCAGCATCGCCCACAGTTCGGATATTTGTCTGGCTGCGATCAGCCGTTCGCAACGATATGCCGCAATCGGCATTGACATCGAACCCGACGTGCCAGTTCCGCCTGAGATCGCCGCGGAAGTCGTTCATGAGGGCGATGGCGTGGAGCTCGAGAGCGGGACCGCGCCGTTAACCTCACTCCACCACATCGCGGTTTTCTCAGCGAAGGAAGCGGCTTACAAATGCCAGTTTCCCCTGACCGGTTCGGTGCTCGGGTTCGATGCCCTGTCGATTCGCTTGATGCCGCAATCGCACAGCTTCGTGGCCAGGTTCGAAGAGAGCGTCGGCAGTTTTCGAGCAGGCGACACGCTGGACGGCCGCTATGTCTTGGTTGGCGGTCACGTTTTGACAGTTGCCTCGATAGCGACCGACCGGTGGGAAGAGTTGATTTCGAGTGAACTACAGGTCGCCTATGGCTAGTCGTCGGCATATCCTCGCTGCACCATTGGCAATACTCGGGATCGCCGCACTTGGCGGGGCGGCCTATCTGTGGCGCGGCGGCAAACGCCGCAAACCCCCGGCGCCTCTTTCCTCCGAGCGAATGCAGCGGCTCTATTCCGAAGCACTTGAACCACCATCGGGGGGTCTGCGCGGGTTTCACATCGGGCACAGTCTGGTGGGCCGGGATATGCCCGCGATGCTCGCGCAGCTGGCCGATGGCGCCTACACGTATGAAAGCCAGCTTGGCTGGGGCACGACCCTCAGGGCACACTGGGATCGCGATGAACCGATCAAGGGGTTCGAGACTGAGAACGCTCATCCGCGATACCGCGATGCCCACGATGCCCTCGCCAGTGGAGAGTACGACGCGCTCATCCTGACCGAGATGGTCGAGATCCGGGATGCGATCGCGTATTTCGATAGCTGGGATTTCCTTGGGCGCTGGACAGCCGAGGCGCGGGCCGCGAACCCCGGTATTCGTATTTACCTCTACGAAACATGGCATGAAACCAATGATTCCGAAGGCTGGCTGGACAGGATAGATGCGGATTTGAACCGCTACTGGCTGGATTCAATTCTTCGGCCCGCGCTTGCCGAAACAGGGGCCACCGAGCCGATCTATGTCATTCCCGGAGGGCAGGTCATGGCCGCCTTTTTGCGCGCTGTGGACGCACGTGGCGGTCTGGAGGACGTATCGGGGGTTGGCGACCTGATGAACGACAGGATCCACTTCAATGATGTCGGTGCCTATCTCGTTGCCTTGACGCATTTCGCCGTTTTGTTCGGTCGGTCTCCGGCCGGACTGCCCAGGGCGCTTCTGCGCGCTGATGGGACTCTGGCGCAGGCGCCGTCGGCCGAAACGGCGGAGTTGATGCAGGCTGTGGTGTGGCAGGTGGTCACGTCCACACCCCTCACAGGGGTCGTAGGGACGGACACCATACCCCTTTACCTCAGCGACGGGCCGGCATCATGATGGTCTCGTTTGATCTAACGTTTGACATCATATCCATCGGCCAAAGCCTTTTGGCCCCTGTCATTCCGACCACTCTGGAGACCGCCGTGACCGCCTTGGGCGGAGCCAGGCAGGTCGAAGCACAGGCCATCGATTGCGCGCCCCTCACCTCCAACTATTCATAAGGGTGTCCAAACATGATGCACTCGTCAATAATTCATGCAACGCTATTCGCTAAGGGAGAACTTCGCGGATAGAATGGCAACTTGAATTCTCGTTTATCCCGGTTTCATTGTTGATCTGCCAAGGCCACCGCCATGCCCATGTTAGCGCTTGATCCCGCCACGCTGCTTCTGCCTACTGCCGATGCTCGCGCCGCCGCCGCCGCGCATTCCGAAACCTACCGTAGCCGTAAACCATTTCCCTATGGGGCCTACGACGATTTTCTTGCGCCTGAGATTCTCGACCGCGTCAAGGAAGAGCTCAAGGTGTTGCCCGAGGCAGAAACGAGTTTCGATCGTCCACAGGAACGGCTGAAGACCAGCTACATCCCCGAGCGTCTGCCCGAATACACAAGGCGACTTTTCTACGCGTTGAACTCGCGTCCGGTGCTCGCGTTCCTTGAAGAGCTGACAGGCATCAAGGGCCTAATTCCGGATCCATACTTCGCGGGGGGCGGCATTCACCTGGTTCACAACGGCGGTCATCTCGACATCCATGCCGACTTCAACCACCACGCCCTGCTCAACCTAGAGCGGCGGGTGAATATGTTAATCTATCTCAACAAGGACTGGAAGGAGGAGTATGGGGGATCATTCGAAGTCTGGAACCAAGACATGACCGCGAAGGTCGAAGGGATTGTGCCGCAATTCAACCGAATGTGTATCTTCAACACCTCCTCGACCAGCTGGCACGGCAATCCTGAGCCGGTAAACCACCCTGATGGGCAACCTCGAATGTCGATCGCGCTCTACTACTACACTGCGACGTGGGACGCGACGCGGAAGTCGCACACGACGCGGTTCAAGCCGCGCCCAGGTACGACTGACCAGAGCGACCGCCAAATTGCGCGGCAAGAGATGCTCGCGGACTTCCTGCCGCCAGTCCTTTATCGCAAGGTCGCATCGCGTCTACGCAGACTCGGCTTCTAAGCTCAAGAACCAGCCGGAGAGGGTCCTCCTGTTCTGCGAATTTAGAATGGGAGCATCCGCGGGTCGAGCTTCATCGCCATGGACCTTTAGGGCCAACGAGGACGTTTGGTTGAGGGCATCGCAGTATATTGGCGCTAAGAAAGCGCGCGTCTTGATGCAGGGTGATGAAGGAACGCCGACTGCTTAGATGCCGGCGTCTCGAGTTTGAGGTAACGCTTTGCCCGTGCTGACAGACGCTAAGGGCCCGAACGTTTCGCCAAATGCTTGCGGTAAGTGGAAGGGGCGATCGGCAGCACGCTGCAGATCGGATCGAACCCCAGAGTGTTGGCGGTTCTCATTATTAGACGCGATCATCGCTTGAACGGGGCACAAGAGTTTAAGTTCAGTTGGCCTGCGCAAGCTGTTTCGGTACTTTGCGGAACATCTTGGCTTGGTGCACCTCGAGGTTCTTGCGCCCCAGCGTATCGGACACCTCGAAAAACCCTCGCTTTTGATGCTCCGGCCTGATTCAGTGTCCCTGTGATGAGCGGAGGCGAAGATGGTTGGTCAGCCGGGTTTCTTTGATCTGTCGGATCGGTATGCGGCGCTGAGCGCGGCGGGCGATCCGCTGGAGCGCTTGGCGGGGGTGGTGGATTTCGAAGTTTTCCGCGGGCCATTGCTCGTGGCGCTCCGGCGGAGCAACCGGGGTAAAGGCGGTCGGCCGCCGTTTGATCCGGTGACGATGTTCAAGATTCTGGTGCTGCAGGCGCTCTACTCCCTGTCGGACGAAGCGACCGAGTTCCAGATCAAGGATCGGCTGTCGTTCCAGCGGTTCCTGGGACTGGGGCTCGATGGCAAGGTGTGTCGTTGCCCCTTAATTCCCGGACAGTTCCTCACTGGTTGATTGGGTGATGTATTCGCGCGGGGCGAGGTAGCCAAGGGCGCGATGCGGGTGGACGGTGTTGTAGTGGTGGAACCAGCTGGGCAGCTGGTTGATCACGGCTCTGGCGTTGGGCTTTTCGGCGACGCGGACGTAGTCTCGCTTCATGGTGCGCACGAAGGCCTCGGCCATGCCGTTGGATTGTGGGCTTTCGATGGGGGTTGTGCGCGGCCTGAGGTTGATCTCGCGGGCGAAGCGGCGGGTCTGTCTGGCGGTGTAGCAGCTACCGTTATCCGTCAGCCACTCGATGGTAGAAGGCAGCCTGTTCACACGGCCGAAGCGGTGCTCGACGGTGGCGGTCATGAGGTCGCGCACATCCTCGGCAGATATGCCGGCAGTGGGTCGTGTCCGTCAATGTGGTGTAAATTCGGGTGTGGCCAGCGGGCTTCATTT
>ERZ1066122.665-NODE-665-length-34682-cov-8.121004_pt1 | contig 34682 bp, 31 predicted proteins | sample MGYA00382769_ERZ1066122 | MGnify/ENA primary metagenome ERZ1066122 (study PRJEB33369, sample SAMEA5778352) | biofilm metagenome | biome: Industrial cooling water; feature: Water cooling tower basin; material: Biofilm | place: United Arab Emirates | collected... | reverse complement strand
CTCCGGGGACACCGCAATTCCAGGGACACAATACTAAAAGGCTAGCTTAGCCCCCAACCCACCGCCATCAACCCCTTCCTTCTCCACCACGAAGCAGCATCAGCGCCGCACTACTGGGCCTGTTGACCAATGATCGCTCGCGATTCCTCACCACCCTAAGCCAAAGCCACAGGCGTCACCCCATAACAACAGCAGCCCCGGCCGCCCCAACTGGCCCCATCACCATCGCGGCTGCCAGCACCAGCCTGCGGACCGCCTTCGTCGCGCTCCCGTCCACCAGCTGCCGATCTAGCCACCACACGGCCGCCGCCAGCATCAGCAGCGCGGGGATGGTCAGGATGGAGAGGATATTGCCCGTCACCATATCGGCCTGCCACCAGCTATCGCTGGCCATTGCCGTAATTCCCGGAAAGATCTCCGGCCCGCCCAGCATCAGGATCGCTGCCGCTCCACCCAACAGCGCGACGGCTGTGACAATGGCTATCGCCGTTGCGATGGCCGAATGCTTGATGGCCTGCAGCGGCGTGATGCGCGCGCGGGTCAGCGGCATCAGCAGCTTTAGCGCCAGCGCGCTCGCCGCAATCGACACGAAGACGAAACCGATCAGGTAACGTAATGTCCACACCCCCGCCCCTATGGCGACCAGCGCAAGCAGGATGATTACGCCTTTCCCGTCGCCCTCGGCCGGGCCGGTATCGTAAGCGGTCGGCGAGCCGCGCCATTTCGCCCCGTCAGCCGCGCGGTCGCGCCGCCCCTGTTCATAGCCGTGGCTGCCCCCCCCGCCGATGCCATAATAGCCCCGCCGTTGCTCGTCATTATAGTCGCCCATGCTCTGTCCCCCCTATGGCCATCGACCAATGCTACCGCCGCAGCCATGGTTTCCCAACTGGAATGTACAGCGGACTTCGGGGCAATTTATCGAATCCTAAAATGTATCAAAGACTTAAGGTCAACGAAGAGCGCCTATGTGTCCATCAGCGCTTCCCGCATTGACAGAACGCCTTTGTTCTACTATTGTTCCTTCCGTTCTTTGAAAGACTTGGCCGCAACCAGTCGCTGAATATCTCCCCCTGCGCATGGCATATATGCATAAACTTAGCGCCGATTTGCGTCCGCGCGCGTCGAACTGGCTTGTTACGCGACGGCACTTTCAAAACCGGCCTGCCACCCCCATATTGGCGCAAACAGCCGAAGGAACCCACGACTATGCGCCCTGCCCCCCGTTCGCTTGCCTTCATTGCCCTCGCTCTCGCGGCCTTCGCCCTCACCGCCTGTGGCGAGGGTGGTGCGCTCGATGAGAGCCTGAAAGGCGGGGCGCGGGGGCAGTTGATTGCCACTTGCGAGGCGACGGCAGAGGGTCAATTACCCGAAGGCGTTTCGGTCGATCTGAATGCGCTGTGCGGCTGCGCGGCGGACAAGGTCATGGCGGACAAGAGCATGAGCGAGCTTGCATCCAACCCGCCCTCGCCGTCCGATGCTATCGCAGCGGTGCGGCAATGCGCGTCCGAAATTGGCGGTGTGAAGCTCGACCCGGCTGGTGCGCTGGCGGGCGAAGCGGGCGGTTAGGCAGCAATAGCGGCCTGACGCAAGAGCCCCGCCCGATCGGATCGGGCGAGGCTCTGTATGGCTGCTCTGTCGAGCGCGGAAATTGCGAAACCGCGCCTTTGCCGCAGCCGGGGCGCTGCGCAGCGCGTTACGGCATCACCACCGTGTCGATCGTGTGGACAACGCCATTCGATGCCGCGATGTCGGTCGCGGTGATTGTGGACTTGCCGCCCTTTGCATCGGTGAGGATCACCTTTTCGGCGTCAAGGCTGGCTTTCAGATTGCCGCCATTGACGGTCTTGATCGTCGCGGTGCCGCCGCCGTCCTTGATCAGCTTGGCGACATCGGCTGCCTTCATATTGCCGGCAACGACATGATAGGTCAGCAGCGCAGCGAGCTTTTCCTCGGCCTCAGGCTTCAGCAAGCCATCGAGCGTTGCCTTGTCCACCTTGGCAAAGGCGGCATTGGTCGGCGCGAAGACGGTGAACGGGCCGGTGCCCGACAGCGTTTCGCCAAGGCCAGCGGCAGTAACGGCAGTGACCAGCGTCGACAGGTCGGCATTGCCCTGCGCCAGCGCAACGATCGTTTGGCCGCCAGCGGCATCGGCCGGGGCTGCGGTGTCGGTTGCAACGCTTTCCTCGGCGACGACGGTTTCTTCGGTGGCTGCATCGTTGGCATTGGAACAGGCCGACAGCGCCAGCGCCGACAGACCCAAAGCGAATGTGATTTTGACGGATTTCATATGCTTTGCTCCTTGTGTTTTCCCTCAAGGCGCAGATACGTCAGACAAGCGCGGACGGATGCATGGCGCGCGAAAAAAACTAGTGAAACCAACAAAGCGCGCATTTCCCTTGCTTTTCGGTGGCACCCCGCCTAAGCGCGCCGCTTCGCAAGCGGGCAACCGTTGCGAGAACAAGAAAGCCGGAGGGGCGTTCGCATGGTGCGGCGTCAGCGATCGGTAAGGACAAGGAAAACGCCCATGCCGTTGTACGAGCATGTTTTTTTGGCGCGTCAGGACCTGTCACAGGCACAGGTTGATGCGCTGGCTGAAGCAGCCACAAAAATCGTCGAAGAGAATCAGGGCAAGGTCGTAAAGACCGAAACCTGGGGTCTTCGCAGCCTCGCCTATAAAATCCAGAAGAACCGCAAGGCGCATTTCGTGATGCTCGATCTCGACGCATCGGGTGCCGCCGTTGCCGAGCTGGAGCGCGTGACGCGCATGAACGAAGACGTCATCCGCTATATGACCGTTCGCGTCGATGCCCATGAAAAGGGCCCCTCGGTCATGATGCGCAAGCAGGACCGTGCAGAGCGCGGTGCCGATCGCGGTGACCGCGGCGGCTTTGGTGACCGTCCGGAGCGCGCACCCCGCGCCCCCCGTGCAGAGCAGGAGATCTAAGCCATGGCCCGTCCCTTTTTCCGCCGCCGCAAATCCTGCCCCTTCTCGGGCAAGGATGCCCCGCGCATCGATTATAAAGACGTTCGCCTGCTGCAGGGTTATATCTCTGAGCGCGGCAAGATCGTTCCCAGCCGCATCACCGCTGTTTCAGGCAAGAAGCAGCGTGAGCTTTCACAGGCGATCAAGCGCGCCCGTCACCTGGGCCTCATGCCCTATATCGTGAAGTAAGGAGCGTAATCCATGGAAATCATCCTGCTGGAACGCGTAGAAAAACTGGGTGCCATCGGCGACGTTGTCACCGTGAAGGACGGCTATGCCCGTAACTTCCTGCTGCCCAACAAGAAAGCGCTGCGCGCCAACGAAGCCAACCGCAAGGTTTTCGAAGCCAACCGCGCCAAGATCGAGGCTGACAATGCCGCCCGCCGTGTCGATGCCGAAACAGCATCGAAGGACGTCGACGGCAAGCAGATCGTCCTCATCCGCGCGGCATCAAACACTGGCCAGCTGTACGGCTCGGTCTCGGTCAACGACATTGTCGAAGGCTTGAACGCCCAGGGCGCGAAAGTGACCAAGAGCATGATCGTGCTGGAACGCCCGATCAAGACGCTTGGCGTGTTCGACGTGCGCGTCGTGCTGCACCCCGAAGTGTCGGTGACGATCACCGCCAACGTCGCGCGTTCGGACGATGAAGCCGAAATGCAGAAGGACGGCATCAACGTCATCGACCAGATGTTCGAGGAAGAGCAGGCAGAACTCGCCAGCCAGGCCATCGAAATGGCCGAAGCCCGCGAAGCTGCCGCCGACGAAGCCGACGCTGCCGAAGCTGCGCGTATCGCCAAGCTGAAAGCTGACCAGGAGGCCGCAAAGGCCGCTGAGGGCCTGTCGGCTGACACCGGAGAAGCTGACGAGGCCTGATTGGCATTGTCCGTTGGCTGTCAGCGAGCGACAGCCATCTTTTACACTCTCAAACGCACAGAAAGCCGCTTTGTCGAAAGACAGGGCGGCTTTTCTCGTTGGCAGTCGTTCGGCTTACACGGTGGAATTTGCCTGGAGCCTTGATGCTTCCCGAACGTCTTTGGCTCGCTTATGCCGCGCAAAGCTGATGCGCCAGCGCGATACCCATATCAGCCTCGGGATAGACAACGCGCGTCACACCTAACCGCTCGAGGATTACACCGTGGCGCTTTGAAGAGGCTTTGGCCCAGATGTCTTTCACGCCGATTTCGGTCAGCGCCAGTACGCTCAACATGCTTGCCTCCAGGTCGGCCCCGATTGCGACCACGGCATAATCAACCTCGTTTATGCCAAGCGCCAGCAGCGCCTCTGCCTCGGTGGTGTCGGCGCGCACCACATGGGGCAGATCATCGGCAAGTTTCTGCACGATGGCAGGGTCTTCATCGACGGCAACGACCTCATGGCCCAGCTCGACGAGCCGCAGCGCGACCGCTTCGCCGAAACGGCCCAGGCCGATGATCGCGACGGTTTTCTTGTCCGCCCCTTTGTTTCGTTTAGCCAACGATGACATCCTCCTTGGGATATTGGTAATGTTGATATCGACGTCCGGCGGCAAGCGCCGCGAACAATGTGATTGGCCCTACCCTGCCGACGAACATCAGGAAAATCAGCAGATATTTTCCGGGTTCTGTAAATTGCGCGGTAACGCCGGTGGACAGCCCGGTGGTGGCAAAGGCCGACACCGCCTCAAACATTGCATCACGTGAGGGTATGTGCGGGGAGAGCGCGACCAGCAGATAACCGCAGCCGAGCGCGAGCACGGCAGCCAGTGCGATTACTGAAATTGCGCGGCGCTGATTATGCTCTCCGATGCGACGGCCAAAGGCCTCGACATCGTCATTGCCGCGGATTTCCGACCAGATGATCAGCAGCACGATCATGATCGTGCCCACCTTCACCCCGCCAGCGGTGCCCGCACTGCCGCCGCCGATGAACATCAGGATGGAGGTCAGCATCAGCGACTGGTCGGTCATCTCACCAATGGCAATTGTGTTGAACCCAGCTGTTCGCGATGTGACCGACTGGAACAGGCCGTTCAAAATATGCCCGTCCCACGACATCGCCCCCATGGTTGCGGCATGGTTCCATTCGAGGATGATGAACAGCAGCGCCCCGGTCATCAGCAGAAAGGCGTAGCCATATAGGGTCAGCCGTCCATGCAGCGACAATCTGCGCCAGCCGCGCTGGGTCCAAAGATCGCGATAGACGGGATAGCCGATGCCGCCTGCAATGATCGCGGCCATGATCGGCGTCAGGAACAGCCAGTCCCCCGCAAAGCCCATCAGATTATCGCTCCACAGGGCAAATCCGGCATTATTGAACGCGGACACGGCATGGAACACACCGTTCCATGCAGCTTCGCCCGCGCCCTGGTGATGGCCGAGCCAAAGCCAACCGAACAGCCAGAGCGCAACAATCGCTTCAAAAGTAAGCGTGAATACCAGAATGAGCCGAAGCAGCGGCCTGACATTGCCGGGTGTAATCCCGCTATTTTCCGCGGCGAGGCCTCGCCTGATGCCAAAGCCCATTGTCCGGCTGAACATCGCCACCAGCAGCACCGATGCGCTCATAATTCCAAGCCCGCCAAGCTGGATCAGCAGCAGGATGATGGATTGCCCAAATCCCGACCAGTGGTTGGGAACATCCAAGGTTGAAAGACCAGTGACGCACAGCGCCGAAATCGCGGTGAACCAGGCATCGACAAAGGGGGTCACCACGCCTGCGTTGGTCGCAGCCGGAAGCGACAAGGCGGCAGCCCCAAGCAACGAGACCAGCATGAAGAGCAGCGGCACGACCTGCACCGGTCGCGCGAACAGCAGGTTCAGCACGCGGTCGAGCGTGCCCACCGCCAGCCGCTCCACCAGCTGCTCGGGGCGAATATGCTGTTCGATCATCAAGCCTCCCGCGCGATCTGCCTTACCGGCATCGCCCATACGGGGAAAGCGGTTTAACGCCCCATAAGGCTCATCACTTCCTTACGGCTACGCTCATCCTCGAGGAAACAGCCGAGCAGTTTGGACGTAACCATGTTGACGCCATGCACCTTGACGCCGCGACCGGTCATGCAACCATGCTGTGCCTCGATCACGACAGCTACGCCTTCGGGTTTCAGATTGTCCCAGATGCAATTGGCGACCTCTGCCGTTAGGCGCTCCTGCACCTGCAGCCGCTGCGCGAAACCGTGCAATACGCGGGCGAGCTTGGAAATCCCGACAACGCGGTCGGTGGGCATATAGGCGATCGAAGCCTTGCCGATGATCGGCGCCATGTGATGCTCGCAATGCGACTGGAACGGGATATCCTTCAGCAGCACCAGTTCGTGATAGCCGCCCACTTCCTGAAAGGTGCGCGACAGATGTATGGATGGGTCCTCCGCATAGCCCTGGCAATATTCGCGCCATGCTCGGCCCACGCGGCGCGGGGTGTCGATCAGGCCCTCACGCTCCGGATCATCGCCGGTCCAGCGGATCAGAGTCTTGATCGCCTCCAGCACAGGTTCGGGCACGACGACTTTGCCGCTTTCGTCGATCTCGTCAAAATAATGGATATGTGCGATGGGAAACACCATTTCGGGCTTGTTCATGGATCAGCTTTCGGTCTTGCGAATGACTTCGCGATAACCGGAGACTAGACCTTACCCGCCTTTCCTTACCATACCGCATATGGCCCATAGGCATTTGACCGCAAGTGCTGATTCTCAGGCGCTGTTCACGGCACTTAGTATCGCGCGGACGCTTGCAGTAGCGACGTCGCGGCTTATCCCGACGCCGAACAACACCGGCCCCTCGCCTACCTTGCACTCGACATAGGCCGCCGCGCGGGCATCGGTGCCATGGCCAATGGCATGTTCGGAATAATCGACGATGTTGAGCGGCCCGCCAAGCGTTGGTTCCAGAGCGCTGGCAAGCGCGGAAATCAGGCCATTACCCCGTCCGCTGACCGACTGGTCGACCCCATCCATCCTGATAGTTCCGGCGAACAGGCGCTCGTCCTGCTGCCGAGGGCTCTGGCTTTCCTGAAAGTCGATCAGGCGAAAACGGCCATCGCCCTTTAGCCAATAACGCTCCTCAAATGCCTGCCAGATGTCTGCACTCATCAGCTCACGGCCGCTACTGTCCGACAGCTGCTGCACAGTGACCGAGAAATTGGCCTGCATCCTTTTGGGTAGCTTCAGCCCGAAATCCTGCTCTAGCACCCAGGCCACACCGCCTTTACCGCTCTGCGAGTTTACGCGGATTACCGCTTCATAAGAGCGACCGAGGTCGGCGGGATCGATGGGCAGATAGGGAACCTCCCAAAGCTCGTCGTTGCGCTTTTCCTGATGCGCAAAGCCCTTTTTGATCGCGTCCTGATGGCTACCCGAAAAGGCGGTAAAGACGAGATCGCCTGCATAGGGATGGCGCGGATGCACGGGCAACTGGTTGCAATATTCGACGGTCCGGATCACCTCGTCAATGTCGCTGAAATCGAGGCCCGGATGCAGCCCCTGCGTATACATGTTGAGCGCAACGGTGACGAGATCGACATTGCCCGTCCGCTCGCCATTGCCGAACAGGCAGCCCTCGACACGGTCAGCCCCTGCCAGCAGGCCTAGCTCGGTCGCGGCAATTCCCGTTCCCCGATCATTATGCGTATGGAGGCTGATTACGACCGCATCCCGATTTGGAATGTGCCGTCCGAAATATTCGATCTGGTCGGCGTAGATATTGGGGAGCGCAGCCTCAACCGTTGCGGGCAGGTTGAAGATGATCGGCTTGTCGGCGGTAGGCTGCAATATCTCCATGACCGCTGCGCATACCTCGATGCTGAAATCGAGTTCTGCCGTCGAAAAGGTTTCAGGGGAATATTCGAAATGCCAGTCGGTCTGGGGATATTTTGCTGCCTGCTCGGCGAGTAGCTGCGCGCCTTCCACTGCTATCGCCTTGACGCCGGCCTGGTCCAGCCCGAACACAATGTTGCGCCATGCAGGCGACACCGCATTGTACAGATGGACGATAGCCTTTGGCGCGCCCGCCATTGCATCGAATGTCTTTTCGATAAGGTCGCGACGCGACTGGGTGAGCGACTGGATCAGGACGTCGCCGGGCACGCGCCCGCTATCGACCAAGTTGCGGATAAAATCGAAATCCGTGGCACCCGAGGAAGGAAAGCCGACCTCGATCTCCTTCAGCCCAACCTTGACCAGCAGATCGAAAAAGCGGGTTTTCTTCTCTGCGCCCATCGGGTCGATAAGCGCCTGGTTGCCATCGCGCAAATCGGTCGAAAGCCAGCGCGGGGCTTTATCGATTGTCCGGTCCGGCCACTGGCGATCGGGCAAATTGACAAGGGGAAAGGGGCGATATTTTCGCGACGGATCCTGGAGCATCATGATGGTTCACTGCAAATGCGGGCAAGCCCAAAGGCTTGGCGGTTTTCGATATGGTGACAAAACCCTTAGGCAGGCGTCCGGCATTCGGCCAGACAGCATCGCGCGCCTAAGGGCGCGTAAGTCGAATAAGCAGTGCGAGGGCGAAACGCTCTTTCATCACCAGCGCGCAATTCCACATAAAATTACGCTGGTAAAGCGAAAAGCATCAATTTCCTTGCAACGCCACCACAATCGGCGTGGTGAGTAGCGGAACTAGCTGGAGCGCATCTTTAAAAAGCCGACGTGCTTTTGAGTCGCCGACGATCACGACGTCATTGGCGAAAACCTCTGGGTCTTCATAATTGCCTCGCCGGATCGCCTCCAGATTGTATAGCGCGGCAAGATCCTGTCCCTTGACGGTTCGAAAGATAACCACGTCGTCCAACTTTGCAAATTCGGACGTGCCCTGCGCCGTTGCTACCGCACGCATCAGCGTCATCTTGCCGATTACCGGGTAGAGGCCCGGCTGGCGCACCTGGCCATCGACCGTAATAACCTGGCTCACCGTTTCCTTGAGGTTCACCGTGACTTGGGGATCGCGGACATAGCGGGTGCGCAGCCGGGCTTCGAGTTCGTCTTCAACTTCGCCAGGGGTGCGGCCAGCGGCCTCGATAATACCAGCAAGTGGAAAGGAGATGCGGCCACTGGCGTCGGTCTGGACTTCCTTTTCGCTCAATTCATCAATGCCGAACACATCGATGGTCAGCTTGTCGAATGGACCGATCAAATAAGGGCGCGTTTCCGACATCAGGTCTGAACGGTCGGGTGGCGGAAGTTCGGTCCCCGCAAGCACCTGAATGTCCGATGCGCCGCCCAAAGGCTTGGTTCCGCCACAGCCAGCAAGCGTTGCTACAGCGACGCACAGGAAAACCAGCTTTTTCATCTTTGATCCTCGATTGACCTATTCGCGCCTGCTAGACGATGCCTGCCGTGGGTGCCAGCCGCTTTTTGCCTATTTGCCTACGTCCTCGCAATATTTGCCATTAACCGCAGATGAAACTTGCTGCATGTGCGCCCAGAGACTACAGGCTGCCCGCATTATCGACAGGGAAAACGGGTTACCGATATGAAAATTGCAATGATCGGCTCAGGCTATGTGGGCTTGGTCTCTGGCGCCTGTTTTGCCGATTTCGGTCACGATGTTGTCTGCATCGACAAGGATATAAGTAAGATCGACCGGCTTAACGCCAATATCATGCCGATATACGAACCCGGCCTGGACGCATTGGTGAAAACAAATGTCGAAGCGGGACGGCTTCGTTTTTCCATCGATCTTGCAGCGAATGTAAAGGGTTGCGCTGCAGTGTTCATCGCTGTCGGCACTCCATCGCGCCGTGGCGATGGCCATGCCGATTTGAGCTATGTCTATGCCGCTGCCGAGGAACTCGCTGCAGCAATTGACCCGAAGACCATCGTTGTGAACAAGTCGACGGTGCCGGTTGGCACCGGCGACGAAGTCCAGCGCATCATTGCTGAGGCCAATCCCGCTCTCGAGTTCGAAGTCGTATCCAACCCTGAATTCCTTCGCGAAGGGGCAGCCATCGGAGACTTTAAGCGTCCCGACCGCATCGTGGTCGGCACAGATGTCGATTGGGCACGCGATGTCATGCGCGCGATTTACCGTCCGCTTTTCCTGAATGAATCGCCCATCCTCTTCACCAGCCGTCGTTCATCGGAACTGATCAAATATGCGGCCAATGCCTTCCTCGCGACGAAAATCACCTTCATCAATGAAATGGCCGATCTGTGCGAGAAATTGGGTGCCAATGTGCAGGATGTGTCGCGCGGTATCGGTCTCGACAATCGCATCGGTTCCAAATTCCTGCATGCCGGGCCCGGCTATGGCGGCAGCTGCTTTCCCAAAGACACATTGGCCCTGCTGAAAACGGCGCAGGACAATGACACGCCTGTCCGTATCGTCGAGGCCGTTGTGCAAGCAAACGATTTGCGGAAGCGCGCAATGGGCCGCAAGATCGTTAATGCGCTGGGAGGCGACGCGCGCGGAAAGAAGGTCGCCATTTTGGGCCTGACATTCAAACCCAATACCGATGATATGCGCGATGCCCCCTCGATAGCGATCGTTCAGACCCTGCTCGACGCTGGGGCGGTGGTGACAGCCCATGATCCCGAAGGGATGGAGGAAGCGGCGAAGATCATGCCCGATGTGATTATGACCAGTAGTGCCTATGAGGCTGCATCCAACGCCGACGCCGTGGCCATCGTGACCGAATGGGACGCCTATCGCGCACTGGACTTGGGCAAGCTGAAGGCGGCCATGACAGGCGACGTGCTCGTCGATTTGCGCAATGTATACCGCCCCGAAGAGGGCGCGAAAGCCGGTTTCGACTATTATAGCGTCGGGCGTTAAGCGCCTGGCAGTATAACTTCATCAGGATTTTTGAGTCGCATGATGGGCACGTTGCCAAATGCCTTATCGTCGCGGAACAGACAGCTCGCCATTTCGTAGCCCAGTCTGCGATAACTCTCCCACTGCGCCTCGTCAAAAAACTGGTCGATCGTTGTCTGGTGCGGAAAAGGTGCGTTTTGCGCGGCATAGGAAGCGATGTCGGTAGAAATGCCTTCAAAAATGCGCGGTTTCAGCCACACAATATGTGCGGTGAAATCCTCCCGATCATCGTCGACTCCGGGTCGTTTGTCGCCGATCAATCTCGCCGTCAGCAGCAAGGCAAAAGCAAAACCGTCATTATCTTTGAGCTTTTTGCGCCAGCCACGATCGAGCGTGTTGAAGAAATAACGCGCAGCCTTTTGCCCGACATATTCAATGGTGGCATCCTCGCTGGCGATCGAAATTTCAAAGCCCAGATCGATCCGCGCCGTGCGGATGAATATCTCGAGGTCGGAAAACAGGAAATCCTCATCCTGCCCGTTATCCGAAACCAGAATGAACTTGCAGCGCCGCGAGAGTAACTCGAGCGCACCACTATTCTCGGAATGACCGCCATCTGACAGGTAATAGTGACGGTAATCGAGCGAATAGCGCGACGTCATCTCATTATAGAGATAGATAAAGGTTTCTATCAAACGCGGCCAGCGTGCAGGCGGCGGCGCGAGCCCCTCTTCGCCGGTCCTCAACACCTTTTTGCCACGATCCCACCAATAACCGAGCCGGACATTGGCAAAAGTCAGCCCAAGCGCCGCACCGAGGCTGGTCATCCTTCCCATTGCGGAAGAGGCAGCTGCGCCCGAAATCGCGGCAAGTTGGCCAACGCTGAATTTTTCCGCGCCCTCCGCATTCAGGTCGATCCAGCGATTGACAGCGCCATCCACGCTGATGCCCTCGGGACCGATGGCAAAACGCCTTCCCTTTCGGTCGCGCCGCACGAGCTGGTTTGTCCCACGCGTCTGGTTCAGCGTCAGATTTATGAGATGCAGCGGCGCGGGAATGTCAGCCTGCGAATAGACCTGCGCATCGATAAAATCGCGTGGATGCCCTTCGGAAATGTCGAGCGAAGATTGCATCCGTTCCTGGTTGCTTGCTCCCAGATAAGCGCGCGTCAGCCGCGAGCTGTACAAGGCGTGGAGCGATGAAAGATTGGCAAAGCCGCTGGACACTCCGGTCATGACGATCAGGGCAAAGACAATCGTTACAAACAGCACAAATGTCGGCCAGTCGGGTAGCGACTCCCATGCCACTCCCTCCCACAATGCCATATGAACCGCGAGGTTAGCGAACACTGCCAAAGAGGCATATAGGGCAACGGCACTGAACAAGGCTGCTGTACTGGCATGTTTTATCAGCCATCCCATGATGCCGCCACCGCCCGATCCGGAAAACCATTCGGGCAATTTTTTGATCAGGAAGGCAATTGCCGGATAGAGGGCGAGGCCCCAGAGCGGTGCCAATCCGTCAGATGGCCTCCACCCCAACACTCCCGCGCGCAGCATCAGCGCAAGCGTATCGATGATCGCGATCGCCAGACACCATAAGGCGATCTGGTTAAGCGCGGTTGACCAGCGTGTCAGCCTTCGCCGGACGGGAGAAGTCGGGTTCGGCTTTGCTCCGTCGAACATATAGGCAAGGAATGAGGAAAATAACGACATGCCAAGCACTACGGTACCTGCATAAATCAGGCTTTGTGCCAGCGCAGGCAGAAGACGAACAGGTTTCAATGTGGCTTCGGGCAGAAAAGCGAACCAGTTTTCCAGCCTGTTATAGAGGGCCTGTAGTGCCGTAACATCGGTCGATAAGGACAGATAAAGCGCAACAGCGAAGGCGGGGGTGGTGAAGACCCAGGTAAGCCAAAAGCTGCGGCGCGCATCGCCATCGTCGCTGGGATCATAGCGCATGCCTTCGGTCATCCAATATCCGACGCCAATTCCCACGCTCAACAGAAAGCCGATGACCGGAACCGCCAGAAAGGGGCTGATATAGGGCGGCAGGGCTGGATAGGGGTGAGCGATAGTTGTCGTTAGAAACGATACCACTGCCGTTATGCCGATTTGCAGCGCGACGAAGGCTCCAACCATGGCCAGCGCTATCACAAACAGTGACGCGGTCCAGTTTCGGGCAATATAGGATAGAGCCATCAGATAATCGGTGGCCCCATTGGGTGCCAGATACCGACCATTTTCGCGCAGCCACCAAATAGGGTTGCCTACGGTTTGGGGGCGCTTTGCCTCCACCTCTTCATAGCCATGACCAACCAGTCGTCCCACCAAGCGGACAAACAGACCGGGCGTGGTAATGTCGTTTGCGTGATTGTCGTCGGATGCCGGTTGATCAACTGCCTCTCTTCCAGGCAAAGGCACGGTGCCTTTCTTCGGGCCTGCCCCCAACACGCTGTGGGCATAAAAAAACTGATCTTTCACATCCTTTGCTGCAAGTTTGCCAGCGCCCGGCAACTGCCTTCCCTTGGCCGTCAGCGGAAGAAAGAGGCTCCGCAAAAAACTGCCGAAATAGCCTCCTCCCGAGGCAGTGGACACATAGTCGAAAGCGGAGAAGCGGTTTCGCCTGACCAACAATTGCGTAATGCCCAATGAGATCGTGGCGCTTCGGATGCCACCACCCGAAAAGGCAAGGCCGATGGGCTCCGGATTCTCGGCCTGGACAAAGTCCCTGTTTTCGTTGGTTTGCTCGACATAGGGGGCGAGCCATTGTCGGCGGCTCTTGACCCAGTTTATCGTGGCACCTTCATCGCTGCTTTCCATATCTGCCTCTTGAAACAGATTGTCCGAAAGCGACCTTGCTTGTTTTTTACAGTGTCTATCAGCCCCGCCCCGACACGGCAATGGCGTCTAATTCACCTGCCGTGTATAGCCCTCCCAATAAGGTGCGCGCAGGTCCTTTCGAAGCACCTTGCCAGAGGCGTTGCGGGGCAGCGCGGGGATTACGTCTACCGAGCGCGGAACCTTGAACCCGGCGATCCGCTCGCGCGCCCAGGCGACGATGCTGTCGGGATCGATCGCCACGCCGGGCTTCGGCACGCACACGGCCTTCACCGCCTCTCCCCATTTTTCGTCGGGCACCCCGATGACTGCTACCTCCAGCACATCGGGATGGCCGAAAATCGCGCTTTCAACCTCGGCGGGATAGACATTCTCACCGCCTGAAATGATCATATCCTTCACCCGGTCATGAATGAACAGATAGCCGTCGGTATCGAGGTAACCGGCATCGCCGGTCTTGATCCAGCCGCCTTCGGCCATTGTGCCCTTTGTTGCATCAGGAAGGTTCCAATAGCCGAGCATATTGTTGGTCGATCGGGTCCAGACCTCGCCAACCTCTCCGACCGGAAGATCTGCTCCATTTGCATCGACGATCCGCAGTTCTACCCCCGGCAAGGGCTTTCCTGCGCTACGCATCCGGGCATTGCCCGCCGGATCATGATCCTCGGGAGGTAACATGCAGATGGTCCCGGTCGTCTCGGTCATCCCATAAGCCTGGATGAACTCGCATTTGAACATCGCGATGCACTGTCGCAGCAGTTCAAGCGGTATCGGTGCGGCGCCATAGAGAATATATTTGAGGCGGCTGAAATCCACTGTGGCGCAGCGCGGATGCTGCAGCAGTATATGCAGCGCGGCGGGCACGATGAACAGCCGCGTAACCCCCTCCTTTTCCACCGCATCAAAAAAGCCGTCCGGGGTGAATTCCGCCAATATGTAGCCGGGCAAGCCGGAGCCTATGGCCATGATACCAAGACCGGTGCCGCCGATATGCGCGCAGGGCATGGCGATCAGCACGACCTCATCATCATCCCATCGGGTGTAGGGCATATTGGCTTCGTCGGTCCGCCTGCGCAGACCGAAGAGATTATGGTTCGACAGCACCGCGCCTTTGGGATTGCCCGTCGTGCCAGAGGTATAGAGTTGCAGCACCGCATCATCGGGAGCCGCGGGCTCGAACACGACGCGATCACAATTTGCAATTTCAACGCGTGCTTCGCTGTCGGTCACGACCCGCTCGACTAGCGGTATCTGCCTTTCGAGTTTCGTGCCGACATCCTCGAAACCGCGACCGGTGACCAGCAGTTTCGCCTGTGTATCATTGACGATGAAAGCCCATTCGGCAGGGGCGAGCCGCCAGCCCACCGGCACCATGACCACGCCCATCCGCGCCGCGCCGTAAAATAGCGTGAAGTAGAGATCGCTATTTTTGCCGATCCACGCAATCCGGTCGCCCTTTTTCAAACCGGCCTTTTGCAGCCAGGCGACGATCCTGGCAGTCCATTCCTCAAGCTCGCCATAGGTGTAGCTGCGGTCTTCTTCGCGCAGTGCCGGGCGGTCGGGCCTATCCACCGCCCAGTGGGTGATGAATTGATCGAATGTCAAAAGCTCCGCAACATCAGGCATATACTCTCTCCCTGCCTTGATCTGCCTGCCCCTACTTTACACGTCATTCGCAGACCGGCACTTGCTCTTTGTCGACACAATCATTGCCTATGTCAATTTGGCTGGCCATAGCGAGGTTCAGGCGCGGCTTATGGGAGCGTGCCGTTACCAAAGGGTCATTTTCCATGTCGAAAACATGTCGTGCATTATTGCTTGGCTTGCTGGTGTCTACCGCATCGATGGCGGCAGCAGCCGATGGCGAACGCGAGATTGTCGTGATCGGCCAGTCGCTGAAGGACACGGAAAAAGCCTGGCAGGATTGCATAAAGCGCGGTTGCCCGCCCGATGAGGAAATTCGCGCTGCACTGACCCATGCCGAAAACCAGTTCATCACCGGCGATTATCGCGATGCGCGCTCGACACTTTCGAAAACAGTCGGCCGCAACCGCAAGCATGGCGAGGAATATCCTATCGAGGTTTCTGACCTGTTCCGTGCCTCCAGCCGCATTGCCGAACATCTGGGCGAAGGGGATTCGTTCCGCCTGTCGGTTCTCGACATGCGCGATACGCTGCGCGAGGCACTGCCCGAAAATGATGCGCGTGTAATGGTAGCCCAAATCGAGGTTGGCGACAGCCGCGCCAAGCTTGGCTATCCCAAGGAAGCTGTGCGCATTTACGAGAATGTCGCAAAGGATGCGACTGCCGCCGGACATGGCCGTGTTGCGACCTTTGCCAATTTGCGCCGTCTGTTGCTTGAATATCAGATGGGCGACGACGTAGACTCAGTCGCCGACAAGCAAAAGGCGATTGCGGGCCTGCGCGAACTGGCCGACAAACCACTTCCCGGAGCAGAAGATTTCGGCATGGTCGCCGAAGTTACCCTGGCCCGGATCGACCGTGAAAGCGGCAACGCCGCATCGACCGCTGCCATTGTGAAGCGTTTCGCCGACCGCGGCGGGGTCAATCGCCCCATATTGCTGTCGTCCGAGCCGATCAAAAAGCCCGATACCGATGGGTTCAACCAGAAAGGCGGCAATGTGCTTGCCACCAGCCAGGGCAATCTTGAAGATCGCTGGGTCGATATCGGCTTCTGGGTAAACAGTAATGGTCTACCCAGCGATATTGAAATATTGCGCTCATCGGGCGACACCGCTTGGGTCAAGCCCGTGAAGGCATCGATCGAGTCGCGTATCTATGCACCGTTGAAAGCTGTCCAGGGCGATACGGCTCCTGGCTTTTACATGGTTGAACGCTACACGCTGACTGCACGCTATATGGATCAGGTCACCGGCACACGCATCCGCCAGCGTTCTGCCGAAACGCGGATCGAACGGATCGATATCACGCCGGAAAATTATGACCAGCCCTTTACCGCGCAGCCGAAAGACGCAGCTGCAACAGCAAAGGGAGATGGTCAGGGTTAGATCGACTCAGCCCTCGGCCTCGCGCTGGAATGCAGCATCGCCGCCGATGCGTGAGGCTATCTTGCCCAGCCAAACCAGAACGACAACCGCCAGCACGGTCGCGACAATGGCATAGATAAACAGGCCTGCAAGACTGTCGCCAAGGTCAAGTTTAGCGAGAAGGGCCTTGATTGCTTCGTTCCAGGCAAGGGCAGCGACGAGGCCTAGCGAGGCGGAGGCAAGCGAAATCATGGTTTGCACCATGGCACGCGGATCGATCATCGGTTTTTCTCCTATTTCAGAATGTCAGGCGGCCACCTAAATCGATTGCAATTCGAACACCAAAGAAATGTTGTTGGCGGGCATCTCGATACGTTTCTTTACAACAAAGCGCTGTTTACCGGCCGCAGAACACACGTCATCCTTGTTGCGGACTCCCCATTCCGGATTGCGCGCACGCAGGCTGGCATCGAAATCCAAATTGCTTTGTGCAGTCTCAACATCGGCTTCGAAAAACGGGCCGTAGAGGTACAGCAATCCGCCTATTGTCAAATGCCTTGCAGCACCGGCAAACAGCCCTAGTGTTGCTTCCCAAGGCGCGATATGGATCATGTTGATGCATAATATGGCATTGACACAATCAATCGGCCAATCTGCCATACTGGCATTAAGAAGTAACGGCGGACGAATGTTCGGCAACGCCGCTTCGGTCGTCCACTCGGCGATCGATTGCAGCCCTGCAGGCTCAAGATCGCTTGGTTGCCAAACGAGGTGCGGAAAAGCAGCAGCGAAATGAACGACATGCTCGCCCGTTCCACTTGCCACTTCGAGTACCGTGCCGGACGTTGGCAATAACTCGCCCAGGACATGACAGATGGCGTCACGATTGCGCAGCGTTGCCGGCGCATGCCGTTTGGTGGGGCCATCGGCTCCGAACAGGAAGGGCTTTGTCATTCGGCCTCATCTGCTGTCCAGCGCCATTGGCTGGCGAACAAGCCGATCGTGACCGGCAAGCTCGCATAGGCGAAGGGCGCAAAATATGCGATTGGCTTCAACTGCGTCATGATGACCGAAACCATGCCGGTTGCCGCAAGTATTAACCAGATATAGCTCTGGCCCATCGCTTCCCGCTGTACCGTCGCGCTTGCATTTGCGTTGCGAAGGGCATCACGGTAAAGTGCGGCGGTCAGCAAGGCCATTACGACGAAACCAGCGCCATATATCGCGAACATTTTGGGCAACTCGCTGCCATAATGGTCGCCGTTTCCCGAGAGAAATGCGACAAAGGAGGCTGACATGGCACGCAGCGGATGGATGTACACCAACACCGCGAGGATCAAGGCAAGCGTCAGCAAGACCGAAAGCCAGTCGCCCTCGCCGCGCAGCGCCCGCCAGCGCACATGCGCAAACCAGAACATCGCGATAATCGCAAAGCCGATGAAGAAGCTCGGAATAGACTGCATCACCGAAACTAGCGAGGCATAATCCGGCGCAGTCCCGCTTCCTCCGACGACCATCAGACTAACCGCAAAAGCGAAGGCGGCATCGGCAAAGGCATCGAGGCGGGACGCTGGCGAACTCACCTGTGCATCCTAGCCGCTTTGCCGCCAAATGTCACTCTGCAGCCACTGGCAATTCCGGCTCTTTCCAGACCAGTTGGGGCTTTCGTGCCGCCAGCGTCTCGTCCAGACGGCGGCGTGGCGCGAAGTGCGGTGCGGATTTGAGCGAGGCGTCGCCCGCCTTCGCCCGCTCGGCTACGCTGCGCAATGCGCCGATAAACTGGTCGAGCGCTGCCTTGCTTTCGGTTTCGGTCGGCTCGACGAGCATCGCGCCATGCACGACCAACGGGAAATAGACCGTCATCGGGTGGAACCCCTCGTCGATCAGCCCCTTGGCGATATCCAGCGTCGTGAACCCTTCGGCAAGGCCGTTGTCGGTAAACAAGGCCTCATGCATGCAAGGGCCCGAGCCTGCAAATGGTGCCTCGAGCGTGTTTTCCAAACTACGCAGCACATAATTGGCGTTGAGGACAGCGTCTTCGGCCACTTGTCTCAGGCCATCGGCACCGTGGCTCATGATATAGCTGAGCGCACGGGTGAACATGCCCATTTGCCCGTGGAAGGCAGTCATTCGGCCGAAGGTCTGGGCATGGTCTTCGCCCGCATTTTCCTCCTCAACTAGCTTGAAGCGGCCATCTGCCAAACGCGTGACATAGGGAATCGGACCGAAGGGCGCGAGCGCCTCTGACAGCACGACGGGCCCCGAACCCGGGCCGCCGCCGCCATGGGGTGTCGAGAATGTCTTGTGCAAATTGATATGCATCGCATCGACGCCAAGGTCGCCCGGGCGGACGCGGCCGACAATGGCGTTAAAATTGGCACCGTCGCAATAGACAAAGCCGCCGACCGCGTGGACAGCGTCAGAAATAGTCTTAAGTTCGCTTTCGAACAGCCCGCAGGTATTAGGATTTGTGATCATCACGCCCGCGACGTCGGGGCCGAGCCGCGCTTTCAACGCAGCGACATCGACTCGGCCTTCGGGCGTCGCCGGGATATTTTCTACGCGGAATCCCGCAAAGGCTGCAGTGGCGGGATTGGTGCCGTGCGCGCTTTCGGGTACGAGCACCACTGGACGATCTTCACCGCGCGCATCGAGCGCGGCCTTGATCGCCAATATGCCGCATAGTTCGCCATGCGCGCCTGCTTTGGGAGACATGGCGACGCTGTGCATGCCGGTCAGCGTCACTAGCCATTCGGCCAGCTGGTGGATGACGGCCAGCGCCCCTTGCACCGTTTCCTGCGGTTGCATTGGGTGGACATCAAGGAAACCCTTCATCCGCGCGACTTTTTCGTTGAGGCGGGGATTATGCTTCATCGTGCAACTGCCGAGCGGGAAAAAGCCCAGATCGATGCCGTAATTCTGACGGCTGAGGCGGGTATAGTGGCGCACTGTCTGAGGTTCGGACAGACCGGGCAGACCGATTGTCCGGTTTCGCTCGAGCCCGCCCAGCCGCGATGCGACCTGGGGTGCATCTTCCAGATCGACGCCCGTCGTTTCGGAATCGCCGATCTCGAAAATCAGCGCTTCTTCAAGCATCAAGGCACGATTTCCGGTGTAGGTCGATGACGTCGTGACGTCATTATTGGCCATTTCAGGCTTCCAGCCGCTTGTGTTGATCGCGCTCATGACAATATCTCCTGCAGGGCGTCGGCGAAGGTTTCGATATCCTCGTCCGTCACCACTTCGGTCACGGCGACGAGCAAGCCATATTCCAGCTGGCCGTCATCGGGATAAAGCCGACCCAGCGAAACACCCCCCAAAATCTTCCTTTCCGCAAGTTTGTGCACAGCCTCGCGCGCATTCACCGGCAGTTTCAGCGTGAATTCGTTGAAGAAACTTTCATTGACAATGCCGACACCGGGCACCTGGGTCAGGCGCTCTGTGGCACGGACGGCGTTGGCATGGTTCAAAGCAGCCAGATCCCGCAGCCCCCGTTCGCCCAACAAGCTCATATGGATGCTGAAGGCAAGCGCACAAAGTCCTGAATTAGTGCAGATATTGCTAGTGGCTTTCTCGCGGCGGATATGCTGTTCACGCGTGGACAGCGTTAAGACAAAGCCGCGCTTGCCCTCTGCATCGACCGTCTCACCGCAAAGCCGCCCCGGCATCTGGCGCACGAATTTTTCCTTGCAGGCAAACAGGCCGACATAAGGCCCGCCAAATTGCAGGCCGACACCAAGCGACTGCCCTTCGCCGACGACAATGTCCGCGCCCATTTCGCCCGGTGAGCGGATCGCACCAAGGGCGACCGGCTCTGTGACCACCGCGATCAGCAGCGCGCCATGTTCATGGCATTTGGCAGCAATCGCCGACAAATCCTCGATCCGGCCCAATATATCGGGATATTGCACGACAACGCAGCTTGTCTCGCCGTCAACCGCAGCGATCAGTTGTTCAATGTCAGTACCATCAAAGCTGGGCAGCGCGGTATCGAGTGTATCGCCTGTGAAGCGCGCCATGGTCCTGGCAACGCTGACATAATGCGGATGGAGCCCTGACGAGAGCAAAGCCTTTTTCCGTTTCGTCACGCGTCCGGCCATGCCGATCGCTTCCCAGCAGGCGGTCGAGCCGTCATACATTGACGCATTGGCGACATCGCATCCGAATAGCCGAGCGACCTGCGTCTGGAATTCGAACAGCATCTGCAGCGTGCCCTGCGCGATTTCGGGTTGGTAGGGCGTGTAGGCAGTCAGAAACTCGCCGCGCTGGATCAGATGATCGACGCTTGCCGGCACATGATGTTTATAGGCCCCTGCCCCCAGGAAGAACGGATGGTCGCCAGCAGCCAGATTTTGCCGCGCAAGGCCAGCAAAGTGCCGTTCGACGGCCATTTCGCTCGCGTGCATGGGAAGGCCCGCAATAGGACCATCAAGCCGCGCTTCTTCCGGCACATCGACGAACAAATCGTCGATTGAATTGGCACCGATGACGCCCAGCATCGCTTTCCGGTCTTGATCCGTCAGGGGCAGGTAACGCATTATAATCCTTCCACAAATGCCTTATAGGCGTCAGCATCCATCAGCCCGTCGAGCTGCGATGCATCATCCAGTTCGATCTTGAAGAACCAGCCCGCGCCTTCGGGGTCGCTGTTCACCAGCGAGGGATCGTCGGCGAGCGCGTCATTGCCCTCGATGACGGTGCCCGACACGGGTGCGTAGACATCCGATGCGGCCTTGACCGATTCGACAACAGCGGCATCGCCACCCTTGGTCAGTTTCGCGCCTACAGCAGGCACTTCGGCAAAGACGATGTCGCCCAGCTGGCTCTGCGCATAGTCGGTGATACCAACAGTGGCGCTGGTGCCGTCAACCTCGATCCATTCATGCTCATCGGTGAAATAACGCGTCATTTTGCTCTCCTGTGATAGCGATGGGGGACGAAAGGCATTTTGGCGACGGTCAGGCCAACGCGTTTCCCGCGCACCTCGGCCTCAAGCGGCGTGTCGATGCCAGTATGCCCTGCAGCGACATAACCCATCGCAATCGGCGCGCCGACGCTGGGGGCAAACCCACCCGACGTCACAACGCCCACCCGGGTCTCGCCAGCGAAAATCGGCGCGCCCTCGCGCACCGGCATCTTGCCATCGACAGACAGCCCGACGAGCTTGCGCGCAGGACCTTCCGACAGCGCCCTCAATATACGATCGGCCCCATTGAAACCGCCCTCTTCGCGGCGACGCTTCGAAATGGCGAAACTGGCATTGCCCTCCACCGGATCGGTGCCTTGGTCCATATCATGGCCGTAAAGCGGCAACCCAGCCTCGAGCCGCAGCGAATCGCGCGCGCCCAATCCCACCGGCTTGACCTCGGGCTGCACGCACAGCGCATCGGCAAGCGCCGCGACATGCTCGGCCGCGACCGATATCTCGACGCCGTCCTCGCCGGTATAGCCCGACCGGCTGATCCACAGCGGCACTTCGCCCCAGAGGTAGATACCGGCCTCCATGAAATAGAGCTGGTCCACACCCGCTACAACACGCGAGAGCGCCTCCACGGCCTTGGGCCCCTGCAGCGCCAGCAGCGCGCGATCCTCCAGATGCTGAATCGTGATCGTGGAGGGCAGATTAGCCGAAAGGAATGCAATATCCTGATGCTTCACCGCACCATTGACGACGACATACAGCCCCGTGGGCGTTGCGGTGATCATCAAGTCGTCGAGCACACCGCCATCGGGTCCGAGCAGCAGCGAATAGCGCATCCGCCCTTCTTTCAGCGCCGATATGTCGCCAGGGACCATAGCCTCCAGAGCCTCCGAGACATTGTCACCCGACAGGATCAACTGCCCCATATGCGAAACATCGAACAACCCGGCATTTTCGCGGGTCCACAGATGTTCGGCCATGATGCCTTCATATTGGATCGGCATGGCATAGCCCGCGAAGGGCACCATGCGTGCGCCCTTGGCGCGGTGCCAGTCACCCAGCGGCAATTCGAGCAGTTCGGTATCGTCGGCCATCGGTCACTCACGCGCAAAGGTTCAAGCCGCGCGGTTCCGCGCTGCCTGCCCCCTCTGTCACGGATGCCTGAGAGCTTTACCCCTTCGGCGGCCCAGAAACGGGCTCTTTCCAGAGTGTCGCAAAAGCCGAAGCGGTCCTTTTGCCTGAGAGATTCCGGGGCGGTTGCTCCTTCGGCGACCCCGTAAGGAGGCGCTCTCCCGCTTCGTCAGCGACTGAAGCCGCCTTGGCCAAGCGCAAAGGCAGAGTCAACCGGCCAGCGCGTCGATCTCCCGATTTTCGTGAATAATTTGCCCACTTGCCTCAGCGCCAGCCAATGCCACGATTGCCTGTGCCACCTTGACTGAAGGCGTGGAGGCATATCTGCGCAACGGGCCAAGCATCAACAGATCGGTAAAGGGCGAGAGCATGATCGCGAAAGCCTCACCGGGGCGGGATTCGCAGCGCTTGCCGCCGGTGAGCAGGCCGGGACGGATGAGATCAAGGCGTTCAAAGCCCAAATCGCGTAAGCCCTGCTCCGCCTCGGCCTTTGTCCGCAGATAAAAGCTGCCATTTCCATGGGCAGCGCCGACCGAGGAAACGGCAATCATCTGCCGCGCACCTGCCTCTTTCGCGGCCTTCGCAAAAGCGATAACCAGATCATGATCCACCGCACGAAATGCTTCGCGTGAGCCTGCGGCTTTCATCGTGGTGCCAAGGCAGGATATGGCGACGTCGGGCTTAGCTTCGCTGATCAATTGTGGCCAGAGCGCCGTTTCTGCAACGCGATTGATGGTTCTCGGCGGGAAAATGTTGCTTGACCGTCGGCCAATGGTTTGAACTTCAAACCCAGCCTCTATAAGCCTTGGAAGCGTTTGTCCGCCCACTAGGCCCGTTGCTCCGGCAAGTAACACCTTGGTCATGATGACTCTCCGAATATTGCATTGTGACAGTTTGTGGCGAAGCGATCGGTCATGCCTGCAAGAAAGTCGGCAATATGGCGGCTGCGATGCGGCTCTTCGCGCGGTAGGTTGCCTTGCCATTCTTCGGGAAGCAGACTTGCATCGCGCTCATAGGCTGAAAACAGGTCGGCAACGATGATGCGCGCCTTTTCAGCCGCCTCCAACTGTTCGGGATGGTGATAGAGATTTGCGTACATGAACGCTTTCAGAGTGCGTTCCTTTTCGCCCAGCTCTGCTGAAAAACCGCCGATTGTCTGTCCGGCGGCACGCACATCGTCTGCAGTCTGGATGCCCAGTGCGGCAATCCTTGCCCGTGTCGTTTCAATCACATCGTTGACCATCACGCCGATCTGCTGACGGATCAATTCGCGCAAAAGCGTTTCACGCGGGGCACCGGGATAGGTGGCGGCGATGCGATTCCAGCGTTCCTCGACAAAGGGCAGCGACAGCAACTGGTCGAGTGTCAGCAGCCCTGCCCTGATCCCGTCGTCAATGTCATGATTGTCATAAGCAATGTCATCGGAAATTGCGGCAACCTGCGCCTCCAGCGAAGCATGGTGCGTAAGCGCGAGGGGGAACGCCTCATCGATTTCCTGCAAAGCCCAATTGGGGGCGAATACCGGGCCGTTATGCTTGGCCAGCCCCTCGAGCAATTCCCAGCTGAGATTGAGGCCGGGCCAAAGGGGATAGGGGCTTTCCAGCCGCGTCAGCGTGCGCAAGGTCTGGGCATTATGGTCGAACCCGCCATGAGCCTCCATCGCCTCTTCGAGTGCATCCTCACCGGCATGGCCGAAAGGCGGATGGCCGATGTCGTGTGCGAGGCACAAGGCCTCGGTCAAATCCTCGTCCAGACCCAGCGCGCGGGCGATGGTGCGGCCGATCTGCGCAACTTCCAGACTGTGGGTCAGCCGGACGCGGTAATGATCACCGTCGGGGGAAACGAACACCTGTGTCTTGTGGCGCAACCGGCGAAACGCAATCGAATGGACGATACGGTCACGGTCGCGCTGGAATATGTTGCGCGGGCCACGCGTTGCGCCATCGGGCTCGGAATATTGTCGCCCGCGGCTTTTGTCGGGATCGCAGGCATAGGAAGCGCGGCCAGTCATCAGCTAGCGGCTTTGCACGTGAGCGGCGGCGAATGCCAGTGGCGAATTCACCTTGGCGGTCAGCTGCCCTTCAACTCTTCGACTTCGCTATTCTTGTCGCTCTGCCAGACAAAGGCATCCCCGCCCGCCTTGCGAAGATCGGCCTCCCATTTCTTGGCAGCTTTCATATCGGGGAACGGCCCCACAAGCAGCCGCCGGGTCTTGCCCCATGCTGCGGTCCAGCCATCCTGATTGGCAAATAGCGCACCATGCTTTTTGGCCATGCGGCGGTAATCAAAACCGAGGCCGTTCATGTCTGCGCCTGTGGCAATCTGCACAAAAAATTTGGGCGTATTGGTGGTCTTGGCGGCTTTGACGGCTTTGGCAGAGACATCGCCTTTTGCTGCCACGGTCTCCACCTTCGGCACGGCGCTCTTGATTTTCTTGAGATCGACAGGGGCAACCGAAGGGCGCTTTTCTTCATCGGGTATCTGCAGCGACTCGACGGCCTTGCCCAGATCGAAATTGTCGAGAGCAGACACAGCCGTTGCCGCGACCGCCACTTGTGTCTCTGCCTGTACCGGCCCCGGCGTCGGCAAGACGGTCTGCGTCGCAGGCAACACCGTCGCGTTGGCTTGCGCGAGCCCGGCAGTGTCAACACTGTCAAAACCCGGCTGCGCAAGAGCGGGAGCGGTAGTCGCAGCCTCAAGGACTTGAGATTGCTGCGCAGGGGCGGCCTGCGCCACCGTGACAGGCAAAGTCACCGGTAATTTGGAGGCCGCCTGCTTTTCGGCTGGCACAGTCTGCCCGACTGCAGGGCCAATGGCAGGAAGCTCCACAAGCACCGCCTGTTGGACAGGCGGGTCCTGCTTCACGGGATTGGCAACGGCCTTGGCAGCTTCCACATTAGGTGTAGTGGCGGCAATTGCGGGCAGGATGATGCGTACGGGCGGCCTTGCTGCCTCTGGCACTGGTAATTGCCCGATGCCCAGCGTCGCAACCTTCGCACCTGCGGCGACATTGGTCGCCTGCTGCGCTGATGCGGTTGCCAGGCTGTCTGCCACGGCCTTGCCCTTCTTGTCCTTGCCCACCGGCTTCTTGGCCTTGGCCGGCTTGCTGTCAGCTTGCTTGCTGCCGAATGGCTCGCCTGAAGGGATCAGCCGCAGGTCGCCTTGCGCCACCGGCTTGACACCTGTTGCCGCGGCCAGCGTGGTCAATTTTTCGCTATCGGCGCCGATGCTGCTACCCACCGGAAAATGACCGAAATGCATGGCCGCGGCCTGCTGCGCAACGGTCAGCTTTGGCATGGTGCGGAAATAGCCTTCCATCTGGCGGACACCGCGTTCGTCAAGAAATCCCGCCGCGATCTTGCTTGCTTCCTTATATTCACCGCGCGCCGCCAGCATCAGAGCGCGCGTGCGCCATGCATCCGGATTTTCCTTTTGCAGCATGGGGATAAGCATACGGTCGGCATCGTCGCGCCGTCCGGCAAGCGAGATGGAAATCGCGTGCCGAAGCGTCAGATCGTCGCTGGGTGCCCAAGTCGCGGCAAGTGCATAATCCTTTTCCGCACGCTCGAAATTGCCGAGCAAATCATAGGCAAGCGCCCGGTCGAGCGCGAAGCTGCGTTCATTGCCGCCGAGACGGATCGCCTCGTCAAACAGGCTCAACGCCTCAAACGGGTTTTCGCGGCGCACCTGGGCAATGGCCATCCCGGCCTTGATCCGCGCGTCTGAAGGCTGCAGCAAATTGGCTTTGGAGAAGAAGTTAAAGGCGGCGTCATAATCACCCAGCTTGACTGCGGCATAGCCCGCATCGGTCAAGGCCACCGTATCATTGGGCCGTTGCGCGATACGCCGGATGGCATCGCGCAGCTCTGCTGCCCCGGCAGGCTCTTGTTTCAAGACTGGGGCAGGTGTTGCCTTGTCAAGCGCATCAAGCGCCGATTCATCGGCATCCTGGCCGTTAAAGGCGAAGGCAGCAACGGGCATTGCTGTTGCCCCCAGCAATGCGGCGGAAAGGAAAAGACGCTTCATCAGGCCTAAATGGGGCGCGCCCGCAAATTTTGCAAATGTTGCGCAAGCGCCGTCGGTCAAGCGTGTCGAACGCCCGACCAACGGCCTGATTGCGCTCGTGCTTACCGGAACAAAGCGTCAGTTGTTGCTTTGCCGGTCCAGGAAGCGAGGAATGTTGATTCCCGGGGCATCCTTGTCATCGTCATCTTCATCCTCGCGCGACAGACCGCGCGACAGGTTGGTCATGCGCTCGAACAGGGTGCCCCCACCCGTGGCGACGCGCGGTGGCGGTGCGGCGGGTTCGGGTGGCAGATCGGAGACATCCTCGATCGGAGCGCTTTCGGCCGCAACATGGTCCGAACCGAGCTCAAGAAGATCGTCGCCCGTATCGCCGTCGCTATCTTCCTGCGCCGCGCCAAGGGCAAGCCCATCGGTATCGTCGCCTGCTTGGTCGGCAGCACCCAGAACCAGCGCATCTTCGTCATTTTCGTCGGCATCGGCAACCACGCCTTCATCCTGCTCGGCTGCATCGCTTTCGGCGCTCACGACCTCGGGCGCTGCTGCTGCTGCAACCGGCGCAGGACGCGACAGCTGGTCGAAGGTGAAGGAGCGAACCGGCTGGGCAGGAGCTGAGGCGTCATGGTCAATACCCGTTGCGACCACCGACACGCGGATCTTGCCGTTCAGATTTTCGTTGAATGCCGAACCCCAGATGATGTTGGCATCGGGATCGACCAGTTCGCGGATATGGTTGGCCGCCTCATCGACCTCCATCAGGCGCATGTCTTCGCCGCCGGTGATCGAGATGATGACGCCTTTCGCGCCCTGCATCGACACGCCGTCGAGCAGCGGGTTGGCAATGGCGCGCTCGGCGGCTTCGAGCGCGCGACCGTCACCCTCTGCCTCGCCGGTGCCCATCATCGCTTTGCCCATTTCGTGCATCACGCTACGCACGTCGGCAAAGTCGAGGTTGATCAGGCCCGGCATGACCATCAGGTCGGTGATCCCACGCACGCCCTGCTGCAGCACTTCGTCAGCCAGCAGGAATGCTTCCTTGAAAGTGGTGTTGGGGTTGGCGACCAGGAACAAATTCTGGTTGGGAATGACGATCAGCGTATCGACATGCTGTTGCAGTTCATCGATCCCTGCCTCGCACGAACGCATGCGGCGCTGGCCTTCGAACAGGAAGGGCTTGGTCACGACGCCGACGGTCAGGATGTTCATTTCGCGCGCGGCGCGGGCAATCACGGGAGCAGCGCCCGTCCCCGTACCGCCGCCCATACCGGCAGCGATAAAGCACATATGCGCACCGGCCAGCGCAGCCTTTACCTGCTCCAGCGTCTCCTCGGCTGCCGCCCGGCCGACTTCAGGCCGTGAGCCGGCGCCAAGCCCCTGCGTGATGTCGGGGCCAAGCTGGATGCGAAATTCCGCGGGCGAAGAATTCAGCGCCTGTGCATCGGTATTGGCGACGATGAAATCGACACCTTCGACATTGGCGTTGATCATATTGGCAATTGCGTTGCCACCAGCGCCGCCAACACCAATCACTGCGATTTTGGGTTTCAATTCATCAACGACGGGCGGACCAATATTGATGCTCATGTCTTTTCGCTCCCTCGCCACTCTGTGGCCTGACCTATATAGTTAACCCTGTGGCATAAAATTATCCACAAAACGACCAAAACTTACCCACAGTCTTACAGCAGTAACACAGTATATTCCGCGCTAGAAATTATCCCGGATTATCTGGAGAAGCCTCGACAATGTGCCGGGTTTAGCCCCTGCGCCACTGACATCGTCCATCCCCAAACCAAGCCGCAGATCGATGGGATTGGACTGTGCATAAATTATCAGCCCGGCAAGCGTCGCAAAGGCAGGCCCGCTATGCGCTTCGGGTAATCCCGCAAGCCCCAGGGGGCGCCCTACCCGCACTGTCCGGCCCAACGCACCCTGCATATGATCCGCCAAACCCTTCAACTCTGCACCGCCGCCGGTCAGCACCACATGATGCTTTCCCGGTGCAGTGAAACCCATCGATTTCAATGCGGTTCCAATGTCGGCAATCATGGGGTCGACACGCTGGCAGATGACCGAATTCAGTTGAGCCCGCGTAATCTTCCCTCTTTCCCGACCCATTGCATCATCAGCCTCGGCAATTTCGAGCATGTCCTGGTGATCGCGCGGGTTGGACAGGGCAGAACCATCGCGGCACTTGATCCGCTCGGCTTCGGCGCGGCGGATACCGAAAGTGGCGGCGATATCATCGGTGATGTCGGATGCCCCCTGCGCTATGGTTTGCAACCCAACCAACATTCCGCCGATAAACACCGACACGTTGGTGACGCCCGCGCCCATTTCGACCATCGCAACGCCCAGTTCGCGCTCCTCTTCCGAAAGGCAGGCGAGGCCCGATGCCACTGGCGCGGCCACCACCGCCTCCACCCCGAGATGTGCGGCGCGGGCAGTCATGTCCAGATTGCGGACCGGCGCAGGCTCTGCCAGGACCACATGGATATCGACGCCCAGCCGGTCGGCATAAAGCCCAAGCGGGCTTGCGACACCCCCTACACCATCGATCGAATAGAGCGTCGGGCTGATATGCAGCGGGGTCTTGCCTCGCGGGTCGATATTGGCACGTCCCGCCATCAGCAGATCGTCAATATCTACCTGTTCGATGCGGTCACCGCCAAGATCGATTTCTGCAGGTGCAAGCTGGCTGTCGAGGCCTCCTGCCGAAATGGACAGAAATACGCGCTCGATATTGGTCCCGGCAATCCGCTCGGCCTGCTCGACCGCCTGTCGGGCCGATGTTTCTGCTTGCTGGATATCAGCAACACAGCCCCGGATCACGCCCTTGCTCTCGCGCTGCCCGCTGCCCAGCACAGTAAGTTCACCCGCTTCGGTAACTCCCGCGATCAGCGCCGAAATTTTCGATGAGCCGATATCCAGCGCGGACAATATCTTTTCATATTTCACCGGCATCAGGCGGTGCTTTCGTCCTGTTCCACTGCTTTGGGCGCCGTTTCGCTTTTCAGCTCGGCGGGCGCGGCTTTCGGCGCAGAGCGCATATACATGCGGTCGGGATCGCGCAGATCGAAATGAATGATATTGCGTTCGAGCAGGCGGTGGATGCCGTCCATCCGCGTGAAGTTGACGAGCGCCTCTGCTGCAAGCTTCTCGCCCTCAGGAAGCGCAAGCGTTTCGCCGCTGCGGAAGCGCAAATCCCAGCGCCGGTTACCAACCCATGTCGCCCCTGCAACCTGACTTTTGAGCGACTGGGCGTTATCGAGCAATTCGCCCAATGCCACCAGATGACGATTGGCGTTGGCCCCATTGACGACCGGCAGATTGCCAATCTGCGCCTCGGTGATGCTTTCCAGCACCTTGCCTTCATCGTCGAGCAGCTTGTAGCGCCCCTGATGCTGCCAGACGGCGACCGGCTTGCGCTCGACGATCTCGACGAACAATTTTGTTGGCAATTGCCTCGAAATGCGGACGTCCTTGATCCAGCCATATTCGGTCAGGTCCTCGCGGATCGCCTCTATATCGACCAGCATGATCGGGCCCTGCGCACGATCCAATATAATGTCATAAACCTTCATCTGGTCGACGCGGCGGGTGCCGACAATCTCGATATCCTCGACCGTTAGCCCGGCTTTTGCCGTCAATGCCCCATATTGCTGCCACGCAGCCTGCGTCGCGCCCATCCAGTGGGCAGAAATCAGCGCAGCGATAGCCACCACTGCCAGCACCGCGCGGGTCAGAAACCGCTGCACCTCGGCCTGCGTAAAGGGCAGCGCCTGAAGCAACCGGTCGAACCAGCCGACCTGCCGCACCTGTTTGCGCGATGCAGCCTTGCCCGTGCGTCGAACCGTTGTTCCTGCTTTGCGCGTTGCCGCCTTGCTCATGATCCTGCCCCCATCATGCCAATGCTTCCCTGACCAGCATATCGACCAGCTTGCCATAGCTGATCCCCATATATTTTGCCTGCTCCGGCACTAGGCTGAGCGGTGTCATTCCCGGCTGGGTGTTTGTTTCCAGCACGAAAACGCCCTCGCGGCCCAGTTCGTCATCCCAGCGGAAATCGGTGCGCGATGCCCCCTTGCACCCCAACAGATCATGCGCCCGCTGCGCCAGCTCCAGCATGTATTCCGCTATATCCTGCGGGATTTCGGCTGGGCAGATATGCTCGGTCAGGCCATCGGTATATTTGGCGTCGAAATCGTAAAAGCCGCTTTTGGGCTTCAGCTCGGTCACGCAAAGTGCTTTTCCGCCGAGCACCGCGACCGTCAGCTCGCGGCCCTTGATAAAGGGTTCGGCGAGCAGCTCGTCAAACTCCTGCCACGGCCCCCTCGCCTCGCGCGAGATGGGATTGCCGTAATTGCTGTCATCCTTGACGATGGCAACACCGACCGAACTGCCTTCGTTGACCGGCTTCAGCACATAGGGGCGTGGCAGCGGGTCTCCTGCATAGAGGCTTTCGCTTGCGACCATTCTGCCCTCGGGCATCGGGATCCCGGCGGGTACCAGCCGCTGCTTGGTCAATTCCTTGTCGATTGCGATGACCGATGTCACCATCCCGCTATGGGTGTATTTGATCCCCATCAGGTCGAGCATACCCTGCACGCTGCCATCTTCTCCGGGGACGCCGTGGAGCGCGTTGAACACAACATCGGGTTTCAGCGCGGCTAGCGTTGCCGCGACGTTGCGGTCCATATCGACGCGGCTCACCTTATAGCCTTCGGCCTCCAGCGCATCGGCAACGCCACTGCCGCTCATCAGCGAAACGGGCCGCTCGTTCGACCAGCCGCCCATCAGCACTGCAACATGGATCGGCTCGCTCACTTAATCACTCCCACGCGCTGAATTTCCCACTGCAGGTCGACACCGGAGTGCGCCTTCACCCGGGCGCGGACTTCTTCGCCCAACGCCTCGATATCGGCACTGGTCGCATCCCCGGTGTTGATCAGGAAATTGGTGTGCTTTTCGGAAACCTGCGCCCCGCCGATCTGCAATCCGCGACAGCCGGCTTCATCAACGAGCTGCCACGCCTTGCGGCCTTCCGGATTTTTGAAAGTCGAACCGCCGGTTTTGGAACGCAGCGGCTGGCTGGCTTCGCGCGATGCGGAGATGCGGTCCATTTCGGCCTGTATCGCCGCTGGCTCGCCCGGCTGACCCCGGAAGCGCGCCGCAACGACGATGGCCCCATCAGGCAGTTCGCTATGGCGATAGCTATAGTGCAAATCAGCGACCGGCAGCGTCACCAACTGGCCGTCGCGCAGCACGACATCACAATCGACAAGAATGTCCTTCACCTCGCCGCCATAGGCGCCGCCATTCATGCGGACAAAGCCGCCGACGGTTCCGGGGATCGAGCGCAGAAATTCCATTCCGGCGATCCCGGCATCGCGTGCGGTCGAGGAGACGAGAATGCCGGAGGCGCCTGCACCGCAGTCGAGCGTCACTGCGTCGAGACTGTCAACTTTGGCAAAAGCCTTGCCCAATCGCACCACAACGCCCGGCACACCGCCGTCGCGCACGATCAGATTGGAGCCTAGGCCCAGCGCCATCACCGGCGTCGCCGGGTCGAGGCTGCTTAGGAAGGCTTGCAGGTCTTCCACATCCTTGGGTTCGAACAGCCATTCAGCTGCACCACCTGACTTGAACCACACCAAAGGGGCGAGAGGGGCGTTAGGGGTGAGTTTGCCCTTTATCTCTTTATGTCCGCCCACCCTGAGCGAAGTCGAAGGGCCCGACCGAGCGGAGCCGAGGTCTTCTACGTTCAAAGCCTCGGCTTCGCTCGGCATAGTCCCTCGACTTCGCTCGGGATGGACGGAGGTGTGGTCGTTCATTGCTTCTGCGCCCCGATCGCATCGGCCAACCCGGCAGCCCACTTCGTTATGTCACCAGCGCCCAGACACACGACCAGATCGCCGTCGCGTGTTGTCGCTGCCAGTTCCTTAGCCAACGCCTCTGCGCTCTCGATTTCCTGCGCGCTATGATGGCCGCGTCGCTTGATCTTGCCGACCAGTTCGGCGCTGCTCACGCCATCGATGGGCGCTTCGCCTGCGGCATAGACCGGAGAAATATAGACGACATCTGCATCGTTGAAGGCAGTCGCGAACTCCTCCATCAGATTGCCGAGCCGCGAATAGCGGTGCGGCTGGCAGACAGCGATGACGCGTCCCTTCGCGCCTTCACGCGCCGCAGACAGCACGGCGCGGATTTCGACCGGATGGTGGCCATAATCGTCGATGATCGTGACAACCCCATCATCCATGGCGACTTCGCCGACCTTGGTGAAGCGGCGCTTGACCCCGCCAAATTTGGCAAAGCCCTGTTGCACCTGCGCATCGCTCATGCCGCGTTCGAGGCCAACCGCGATCGCGGCCAGCGCGTTCTGCACATTATGCTTGCCCGACATCGGCAGGAAGACATCCTTGATCTCGCGCTTGCTGCCATCACGCGCGCGGATCACGACGTCGAACGTATTGCCGCCAAGCTCTGGCCGGACATTGTCGGCACGCACATCGGCCTGTGCCGAAAAGCCATAAGTCATGATCCGCCGATCGCGGATACGCGGAATAATTGCCTGCACTTCGGGATGATCGAGGCACAGGATCGCGACGCCATAAAAGGGCACATTTTCGATAAATTCGATATAGGCCGCCTTGGCCGCATCGAAACTGCCATAATGGTCAAGATGTTCGGGATCGATATTGGTGACGACGGCTATCGTGCCGTCGAGCCGGAGGAAGCTGCCGTCGCTTTCATCGGCCTCGACCACCATCCAGTCGCTGTCGCCAAGCCGCGCGTTCGAGCCGTAGCTGTTGATGATACCGCCATTGATCACCGTGGGATCGAGCCCACCTGCATCGAGCATGGCGGCGATAAGCGACGTCGTCGTTGTCTTGCCATGCGTACCAGCGACCGCGACGGTGTTCTTAAGCCGCATCAGCTCTGCAAGCATTTCGGCGCGCCGGACAAGCGGGATACGCCGTTCGAGCGCTGCGTCGCGTTCGGGGTTGCCCGGCTTTACTGCGGTCGAGGTCACGACAACCGCTGCATCGCCGAGGTTCGCGGCATCGTGGCCGATCATTACCTTGATTCCACGCTTGCGCAGACCCTCTACGACATAGCCCTCTGCAATGTCCGACCCCTGAACCTTGTAACCCAAATTGTGCATCACCTCGGCAATGCCGGACATGCCAATGCCGCCGATACCGACGAAATGAATGGTGCCGATGTCGGTGCCCACGCCTTTCATGCCGCTGCATCCTTCGCCATTGCGGGCTGCGCACCGCCAAATCCGGTCAGTGGGTTCGATTGCGGCTTGATTGTCTGCATGATGGGCGCACGACCGAATGATTCCACCAGATCGGCAAGATCGCGCACGGCGTCTGGCTTGCCACAACTGCGCGCTGCCTTTGCGGCATTTTCCAGTGCACCGGGCAGCAACGCCATTTTCTGGATCTGCTTTGCCAGTTCCTTTGACGTGAATTGCGGCTGCGCAATCGCCCGCGCTCCGCCAGCGGCCACCATTTCCTTCACATTATAGGTCTGGTGATTGTCCATCGCGCTGGGCAGCGGGATCAGGATTGCGGGACGCCCGGCACAGGTCAGTTCGGCAATGGTCGAGGCCCCTGCCCGCCCGATCACCAGATGCGCCCAGCCGAGCCGCTCCGGGAAATCCTCCAAATAGGTCGCAAGTTCTGCAGGTATCTGGTGCTCGGCATAGATTTTGCGCACCGCTTCCAAGTCTTCTGCACGGCATTGCTGCGTCACCTGCAACCGGCGGCGCAGGTTGAGCGGCAGCTGCGCCAGCCCCTCGGGCACCACCTCCGAAAGCACCGAAGCACCCTGGCTGCCACCAGTCACCAGAACGCGGAAAATGCCATCCTCGTCCAGCGGTGGATAATCCTCCTCACGCAGCGCGATCACCTCTTCGCGTACCGGGTTGCCGACCAGATGCACCTTGTTGCGATGCCCCTTGGCAATGCGCATGACATTGGGATAGGCGGTGGCAATGGCGTTGACCTTCGGCGCAACGAAACGGTTCACGCG
>ERZ1066122.664-NODE-664-length-34719-cov-8.708603_pt1 | contig 34719 bp, 23 predicted proteins | sample MGYA00382769_ERZ1066122 | MGnify/ENA primary metagenome ERZ1066122 (study PRJEB33369, sample SAMEA5778352) | biofilm metagenome | biome: Industrial cooling water; feature: Water cooling tower basin; material: Biofilm | place: United Arab Emirates | collected... | reverse complement strand
ATTAGGCCTGCCGCTAGCGTTCATCCTGAGCCAGGATCAAACTCTCCATTGTAAGTAATTGCTGATTCGTGGTTAGACGAATCGTTGTCTTTGCTTACCAAAGCAGTTATTCGCTCGCAATATTCAAGTGGTGTGCTTACCGAGTGTGGTCAGCGTGATGTCGTAGCAACTTAATGGGTACGACTGCCGACCACGATCTTGGTCTACACAGTTCTCATTCCAACTGTTCAAAGAACGTTTCGCATTGACACCAAGGTGTTTTCAGCGAGAGTGCGCGGCTCCGATTAAGCGGCGCATTGAGGAAGGTGTGTGGCGTTGGCCAGCCCTCCGTCGTTTGGGAGTGCAAAGGTACGGCGACTTTTGCTTTCCGCAAGTTTTTCAGAAAATTTTTTGAAAAACTTTTTGGCTTTTTCGGCCTTGACCGCCTCGGTTAGACGGTTTGTTTTGGGGCTGCAAAGGTACGGCTTTCGCATAAACCCTGCAAGCCTTCTGTGGCCTTTTCTAGTTACAGGCGACTTTTCAGCCGCTTTTACCGTTCGGCGATTCCGTAACGGGCCGCAAAGGTACGAAGACTTTTCGGCCCTACAACACCTCCCTGAAAAATTATTTTACCAAGAGTGTGCTTCGGCGGTCGGGGCCGACGCTTACGATGCTGATTGGCAATGCCGTAGCATTCTCTATAAACTTGGTGTATGCCTGTAGCGGTTCCGGCAGGGCGGAAAACGTATCGATGTCGCGGGTAGTGTGCAGCCAACCGGGCTGTTCAGCAAACGTGAGAGCGGCGCCGGATTCGACGGGATGCGCGGTGCAGACGGGGACGGTGGCAAATTCGTCGAGCACATCGGCCTTCATCATACATAGCTCACTCACGCCGTTGAGCATTGCGGCATAGCGCAGTAGCGGCAGGTCGAGCCAGCCGCAGCGGCGCGGCCGGCCGGTGGTGGAGCCGAATTCGTGGCCGAGGCGGCGCAGGCGCTCGCCTTCGTCGCCGTGCAGCTCCGTGGGGAAAGGGCCGCTGCCGACGCGGGTGCAATAGGCCTTGAAGACGCCGATGACATCGGCGATGCGGCGCGGCGCTACGCCCAAGCCGGTGCAGGCGCCGGCTGAAAGCGTGGTACTGGATGTAACGAAGGGGTAAGTTCCGAAATCAACATCGAGCAAAGAGCCTTGCGCGCCTTCGGCAAGGATGCGCTTGCCGTCGGTGATGGCGTCGTTGAGGAGCAGCTCGGTGTCGGCGAGGCGGAGGGTGCGGAGGAAATCGGTGGCCGAGAAGAATGCTTCTTCGAGGAGGTGAAGCTGGGCTTCGTCGATGGTGGCGCCGTGAAAGGCGATGAGGGCACGGTGGCGGGCGACAGCTTCGCGGTAGCGCTGATCGAAGTCGGGGAGCAGGATGTCGCCGACGCGGAGGCCGACGCGGCCGGTTTTATCCTGATACGTCGGGCCGATGCCTTTGAGCGTGGAGCCGATTTTGTCGTCGCCGAGGCTTTCTTCAGATGCCTTATCTACCAGCTTGTGCGACGGCAGGATGAGCTGGGCGCGCTTGGAGATGACGAGGTTGCGCGTGGCATCAACACCGATGGCGGCGAGCTTGTCGATTTCCTGCCGCAGGATGACGGGGTCGAGGACGACGCCGTTGCCGATGACGTTGAGGACGTTTTCGCGGAAGATACCCGACGGAATCTGGTGAAGGACGTGTTTGTGGCCGTTGAACTCGAGCGTGTGGCCGGCGTTAGGGCCGCCCTGGAAACGCGCTACGATTTGGTAACGGGGGGCGAGGACATCAACGATTTTGCCTTTGCCTTCGTCGCCCCATTGGAGGCCTACTAATACGTCAACCATTGTGGTGTGCGGGTGCCGGGGTGGCGGAGTGGGTTACGCGGTGAGGGCGCGGAGCTGCTGCTCGGCAGTGGCTTCGTCGGAGGCGAGGGTGAAGATGGCTTCGAGGCGCGTGATGACGAGCAATTTTCGCAATTCAGCCGAGGGGTTGACGAGCAGCAGCTCGCCACCGGCGTTGCGGAAGCGCGTGAGCAGGCCGATGAGGACGCTCAGGCCGCTGGAATTGAGAAACCGGACGCCGCTCAGGTCGGCGAGGGCGAGGATGGTGCCGGAGCCGATGTGCGCTTCGGCCAGACGCAGAACGGCGTTGGAGTCGGTATCGCCGAGTAGGTCGCCGGAAAACGTGATGTGCAGGACGCCCTCGCGGACGCTACTCTCGAAGGCAAACGGCATAGGAATCAGGAGATGGCAGAGGGCATGTGCGACGGCAGATTCAGTTCGGGTTCGCTGGCGTCGGCGTCGGGCGCGACGGGCGGCAGGCCGACGTTGGCGCGCGCCTGACAGTCGCCGCAGATACCGAAGAGGTTGAGCGAGTGGTGCTGGATGGAGAAGTTGAGCAGCTCGCCGACCATCGTTTGGATGGCGTGAATGCGTGGATCACAGAACTCGACCACCTTGTGGCACTCTGTGCAGATTACGTGGTCGTGTTGGCGGTAGCCGTACGTTTTTTCGTAGTGGGCGAGGTTGCGGCCGAACTGGCGGCGGCCTACCAGGTCGGTTTCGACGAGTAGGTCGAGGGTATTATAGACGGTGGCGCGGCTGATTTGAAAGTTCTTCTGCTTCATTCCCAGATACAGCGCTTCGACGTCGAAGTGGCCGTTGAGGGAATAGATTTCTTCCAGGATGGCGAAGCGCTCGGGGGTTTTCCGTAGATTTTTGCGCTCGAGGTACGCGCTGAAAATCTTGCGGACTTCCGCGAATCGGTGGTCGTCGAGAATGGGCATAAGCAGTGAACCCGCGCGGGCGGCGGCAGGTGCCGGACGCTGGGCAAACTTACGGCCTGGCGGGGGAGAGTGCGGGTAGGTGAGCTTAAAAGGAAGAGCAAATCGAGTCGTTGCGAAGAAGAAGGGATGGAAATCAATAGCATATCAAGTAACACGACAGTTGCCATCACCTCACTTGATTGCACGAGACAGCTTAGTTTCGCCCCACAAGCCCCAATGCCTATACTTCCCGTACCGGTTGCTGCATTTGCGTCTGCTCCCGGCCCCGTGCTCGACGTGCGCGCGCCGGCCGAATTCGCGGCAGGACACATACCGGGTGCCGTGTCGTTTCCGCTGTTCACCGATGAGGAACGCGCGCGCGTGGGCACCGCCTACAAACAGGTATCGCCGGATAAAGCCGTGTTGCTGGGGTTGGATTTTTTCGGCCCGAAGATGAGTGAATTGGTGCGCCAGGCGCGAAAGCTGGCGCCGGGCGGCGACGTGCGCGTACACTGCTGGCGCGGCGGAATGCGCTCGGGCGCCGTGGCGTGGCTGCTCGATCTGGCGGGGCTACGGGTACGGCAGCTCGTTGGCGGGTACAAGGAGTACCGGCGGGCCGTGCAAGCCGAGATTGCTCGGCCGCGCCCATTGCGCGTTCTGGGCGGGCTGACCGGCGCGGGCAAAACCGACGTACTGCGCGCGCTGGCCGCACAGGGCGAGCCGGTGCTCGACCTGGAGGCGCTGGCACGGCACAAAGGCTCGGCGTTTGGTGCCATCGGGCAGCCCGCGCAGCCTACGCAGGAGCAGTTTGAGAATGATGTGGCCGCCGCGCTCGCCGCCCTCTCCTTCTCCGCTACCGGCCGCGCCGTCTGGGTAGAGGACGAAAGTCGCTCGGTGGGTGGCGTGAGCATTCCGGCGGGGCTGTATGAGCAACTGCGGGCCGCGCCGCTGGTCGTGCTCGATGTGCCGCGCGGGGCGCGGGTGGCGCGGTTGGCGCACGAGTACGGCTCACACGACCCGCAGGCGCTGGCGCTGGCCGTTCTACGCATCGGGAAGCGCCTCGGCGGCCTGGCAACCACGCAGGCGCTGGGAGCAATCGTGGAGGGTGATATGCCGCGAATGGTGGAGCTGGTACTCGATTACTACGACAAAACGTATCAGTTCGGGCTGGACCGCCGCGCCGCGCAGGTGGTGCAGGTAGCGTCGGACACGCTCGATGCCGCCGTCAATGCTGCGCTGGTGGCGCGCGCTGCTTCTTCGCCCCTATCCTTTCCGTAGCTCGCGGAGCTGGCGCTCCAGCTCGAGGGTGCGGAAGGTGACTTTGGTTTCGAGGTCGTCGTAAGCGCGCTGTAGATTTTCGGCTTGCTCGGCGAGGCGGGCGTTTGCGTCGGCCAGCTCCTGGGTGCGTTGGGCCACAATCCGGTCAAGCTCGGCCGGCGAGCGCAGCAGCATTGCCTGGGGCAGTACTTTGGCAAGGCCGACGATGGTGGCCCACGACACCACCGCCGTCAGGAACCGCACCAACGCGCTGACGCGGTAGGCCGGTACCCAGAAGATGATGGCATCGATGAGGTGCGTGGCCCCGCAGGCGAAGATGAACAGCCCGAACAGCAGAAATACCGACTGGAATGGTATATCGCGCCGCCGCCGCACGAAAAAGGCCAGCAGAAACGGAATCGTGAAGTACGCGGCCCAGATGGCCAGGTCCGACGCGATGTAGAGCCAGCCGTGAAACTCGGTCCACTGGCCGCAGTGCCAGCGCGGCGGCCACGACGAAGTATCGAAGAGGCGGCGAAAGAAGTCGAGTAGCTGATTCATAAGCGCGGGGCGGCGGCAAAAATCGCGCGGGGCCACGAAGGTCGGGCAGCGGCGGCAGATGCGCGCGGGCAACAAAAACGGCCGACTTCCCCAGTGGGGAAATCGGCCGTTTTCGGGCATGTGCCGCAAGGGTGGCGCGGCTACGCTACCGCTGAACGCTCAGCCACCGATGCGTCTGCTGCTCGCCCACCTCGAAGCGGAGCGAGTAGAGGCCCGGCGCCAGTTCGCGCAGGTCGAGGGCGTGGGTGGCGTTGTCGGCCAGGGTGGCGCGGCGCACCACGCGGCCGAGCGCGTCGAGCACGGTCAGGCGCGTGGTGGGGGTGCCAGTCTGGTGCAGGCGCACCTGCACGGCCCCGGCCGTGGGGTTAGGGAAGACCTGCACGGCAGCGGCCAGCGCGTCGGGAGCGAGGCCCACGCCCGATGGCGTGGAGAACGAGACTGGCCCGAGGAGGCTGGGGGCGCCGCCGGGGCAGGTTGCCACGACATACGCCTGATACGTTGTGCTCGGGTTGAGGCCCGTCACGATGGCCGAATCGCCGATGGTCGGCACCGAGATGCCGCCACCGACCAGCGGATCGAACCCGAACGGCCCCACCACTACAGCAAAGGCAGAGCCGGCCGTGGGCGTGAAGGTGATGATGGCCGTGCGCGGCGTGAGCGTATCGAGGGCGATGTTCGTGGCGGCCGGGCACACGGCACTGGCCGTGAGCGCGATGTTATCGACGTAGAGGCGGTCGGCATCGCGGCCGGTGTAGGCGTGCCAGCCGAAGTAGTACGTGCCGCTGACGGTAGGCGTGAACTGCCCAGCCAGGGGATTGGGAAATGAATTGACCGTCAGGGCCGTATCGACGAATAGCTGGTCGCCGACGGCCAGGTCGGCCAGGGCGGCGGTGCGGGCTACGCGCACTTCGAGCGCTTCCGGGGCACCGCCCGCGCGCGCCTCGAATGCCAGGTCGTAGGTGACGCCCGCAAACAGCTGCACGGCGGGCATCACGAACCAGTCGTCTTTGGGCGTAGGCGACTCGATCCGGAAACCGTTGGGCGGCGAGGCCGTCAGGTTCGCCAGATTCAGCACCCGCCATTGTGCCGTGTCGGCGTTGGCGTTGATCACGGTCCAGCCGCACGGCAGCGCATTGACGGGCGTCGTGTCGAAATTTTCGGCGAGCGGCGCCGAGAGCGTGGGCGGCGGGCAGAGCGTGGCGAAGCTGCGGGGGCCGGCCAGGCCGCTGGTTACACCGCCGGCGCATTGCGTCCGCACGTAGAAATCGTACGTCGTGAGCGGGTTGAGGCCCGTGAGGGTAACGCCCGTGCCCACGGCGGGCACGGTGGTGCCGCCTGTTTGCGGATTGAAACCCGGCGACCCGTACACCACCGAATAACCCGTGGCGCCCGGCGCGGCCGTGAAGCTCAGGGTAGCGGTCGTGGCAGTCGCGGCCGTCAGGGCCAGATCGGTGGCACCGGGACAAGCCGGGCCTAGCTCCAGCCGAATGTCATCGACCAGAATCCGCAGCCGGTTGGCGTCGCTGAAGCCGTGGAAACCCAGATGGTACACGCCCGTGGTGGGCACCACGAACGTGATGGTGGCCGTCTGGTACGTAGTGTTGATGAGCCGCCCGTTGCTGAAGAGCGGAATCGTCATCTGGCCGCTGCTCGCGCCGGCGCCGACTTTCACCTCGAGGGCTTCGGCCGACGTGCCCGCGCCGACGCGATAGCCGAACGACACCTGGTAATTTTGGCCGGCTTGTAGCTGAATGCCGGGCGAGTAGGCCCAGTCGTTCATCCGCTGGGTGGGGTTGGTGCGGATGGCCAGCGCGTTGGGCGGAGTGGCGGCCTGCGCGTTGGCGCGGCGGTTGCGCCACTCGATGGTGTCGCCGTTGATGTTCTCGGTCGTCCAGCCGCAAGGCAGACGACCGGCGGGTGTGGTGTCGAAGTTTTCAGCAAACGGCAGCACCGTCACGGTCGGGGCGGCGCACGGCGTGAAGAACGACACCGGGCCGATGGATGCGCTCGACCCGACGGCACCGCAATCGCGGATGACGTACACATCGTAGGCCGTCAGTTGGGCGAGACCCGTCAGGGCAACGGTGCCGGTGGTGGTCGTGACGTTGGTGCCCCCCGTGGCCGGGTTGAACCCGCGCAGCCCGTACCGTACCGTGAACGAAGGCCCGAAGGTGGCCGAGAAGTTGACTTGTGCCGACGTCGGCGTGACGTTGCTGATACTCACCGTGCCCTGTACCGGCGCACACGCCGGGCCTGGCTCCACGCGCACATCATCGACGTAGAGACGGTAGCGACCGGGGCGACTGAAGGCGTGAAATCCGAAGTAAAACACCCCCGTACTCGGCGCCGTGAACGTGGCCGAAGTGCGCGGCGCATTCGTGAAAGATGTGCGCGTAATGAGCGTATCGCGGAAGAGCAGCGTCGTCATTGCGCCCGCGTTGGGCGCCGTGCCGGCCTTCACTTCCAGCCGTTCCGGCGACGCCGACGACCCCACGCGGTACAGGAACGACAGGTCGTAGTTCTGGCCGGCCGTCATCTGAATGCCCGGCAGGTAGAACCAGTCGTCTTTGGCCGGGCCACCGCTGGTACGGGTCTCGATCCGCATTCCGTTGGGTTGCGAAGCCGTGAGCGTATTGAGGCGCAGGTTGCGCCAGCGGGCGGTATCGCCGTTGACGTTTTCGACCGTTACGCCGCACGGCAGGCGGTTGGCGCCGGTGCCGTCGAAGTTTTCGACGTAGGGCAGCGCCGTGATGGTACCCGCCTGACAGAAGAACACCGGCCCAGCGTAGCCACCCTGCAAGCCCGCGCCGCAGTCGCTCTGTACGTAGGCTGCGTAGGGCTGACCCGGCACCAGGCCGGAGATGGTGGCTGTCGTGCCGGAGGTCGTCACGACGGTACCGCCGGTCGGCGGCACGAAGCCGGCCGGCCCGTAGATTACGTTGTAGCTCTGTGCGCCGGTAGCACCGCTGAACGTGAGCATGGCCGTGCCGCTCGTTACACTCACGTTGATGTTGGCCGGACGCGGGCACAGGTCGGCCGGGAACCGGTAGGTCAGGCCCGCCGTCGGCCGTACGTCGCTCTTGAAATTGAAGCGCAGGCCGGAGTAAGCAGCATCGCGGAACACGGCCGACGTCCACGGCGTAGCCGACGACTTCTGAACCGTCAGCGGTATCGAGCCGGCCACCCCGCGCAGCCCCGTGTGCGAGCCACGAAAGCCGATGGGGTTGCTGCTCGGCGTCGCCGTGCCGTACACGAACTCAATGCGCCGATTGGTTTCGTAGAGTTTTACCTGAAACTCGAAGTTATCGAACTGCGTCGGGTAGAGCGTCCCGGCCGGCCCGGCGTTCATCGATTTGTCGCGCACGTTCTTCCATTGAATCGTGCAGACGCGGTTGGGTGCCGTGCCGGTGGTGCTGACCCGGAAGTCGGCCGTCCCACCGGAGCCCGGCTCGAGGTTGTAGTTGAACGGCGCGATGATGAACTCGTCGAGCGGATCAGTTGAATTGAAAACCCCCGGCCCGGTATAGTTCTGCGGATGCGTGAGGTAAAGCGCCGCCGAAGAAGGCGCCACCGTGCCGAGCTTGATGAAGCCGTTGGTGTTGAGGATGAACTGCGTGAACGTCTGGCCTGCGTACGGAAACGAGAAGCCGATGGGCACGGGGGCCGAGTTAGCGTCGTCGGGGTTGGCTACGCTGATGGCCTGCCCGGAGGTGCCCAAATCCTGGTAGGTTTCCTGAGCGATGAGCGCGTCGATGGCCAGGTAGCCGGGCTGCGCCAGCGCCGGCACCGCCAGCCCAGTGGCGAGCGCCAGTGTGGCCGCCAATCGCCGACCGCGCCGGTTGGGGGGGTGGAGAAAAAAGTCGAGCATCTGTATGAAAGGTTGATGGAGTGACGAAAAAAGAACCGGCTGTACGGCCTTCAACCAGAACGGGGCCGGCCACTCGCGCGACCGGCCCCGTGTGGTTGTCGGCAGACTGCTACCGGCCGATTACTCAACCACTACCCGGCGCACCGTGGTAGCCGAGCCGGCCTGCACCCGCAGCGAGTACACGCCCGGCGCCAGGCCGGCCGTGGACAGCGACCCGTCGGTGGTGCCGTTGGTCACCGCCAGTGCAGTGCGGCTCACCACGCGGCCGAGGTTGTCGAGGAGGGTAGCGCGCACACTCGCGGCCGTGGCCGGCAGGTTGGCGAGCACGACCCGCAGCTCGGCATTCCTGGCTACCGGGTTGGGGTACACCTGCACCGTGGCATCGGCCAGCGTGGCGGCGGTGCCGGTCGGGCCGGCGGCCGGGTTGAACACCAGCGAGAAGCGCGGGCCGCGGAAGCCGGCGTCCATCGAGAAGGCGTACGACGGGTTGGTCAGCAGATCCTGGCGCGTACCCGTCAGGGCGTCGCGGAGTTGTACCTGCACTCCGGCGGGCACGTTGGCGAGCTGGTCGAGGTCGAGCTTGTAGCTGCCCGTCGCGGTCACGGCTACGCCCAGCGGCACCACCGTGGTGGCGGCAGGGTCGAGGGCGGGCAGGCCGTTGACGGCCAGTTCGTCGCCGTTCGGCGTCAGCGTGAACACCGACGGCATCGAACCCGTCGAGCGGATCTTGTAGCCGTCGTAGAAGCGGTCGGCATTGTCCGTAGCGCCGTTCTCGAAGTACACCGTCGTGCGGTCGGCCGACGTACGGCCCGCGTGGCGCACAGCAAGCTGCACCATCGGGCGCGTGTCGGTCGTGGTCGAGCGGAAGTGGCTCGGGTTGGCGTACGTGGTTGCCCGCATCGCGTTGGTCATCGTCAGCGACGACGAGCCGACCGCGGCGTGGCGCACGAAGAAGCCTTGCGCCATCGGGATCAGGCCGTTCGTGAGCGACCCCATTCCGTTGGCATACGTCAGGTACACGCCATCGAGAGCACCGGCGGTGCTGAACGGCTGCTCCGACTTGAACACCGATACCTGCGTGTTGAGGCCGGCGGCGGTGAGCGTGGCGGGGGCTACCAAATCCCAATCCAGCGGCGCCGGGTAGGGGTTGCCCAGCAGGTTCCAGCCCGAGGTGCTCAGGCCGTTGGTGTTCTGCACGGGTACCGTAACGTCGCCGTTGCCAAGACTGCCCACGAAGTCGAGCTTCGCGTTGCCGTCGATGTAGAGCGAGTAGCCACGGCCCGGCACCAGCGGGTCGGTGTTGGCACCCGGCGAGAAGTAGCCGCGCTCGAACACCGGGAAAGCCGGATTCACGCGCGAATCGTCGTAGCCAAACACGTTCGGGAACGGTACCACGGCGCCGGGCAGGGCCGGGTCGGGCGCGGAGTTGTACGCCGGATTCGTAGTAGCAATGAAGCGTGCCCCGACACGGGTCGTGAAATCTGCGACCGTGGTGTTCGTCACCGGTGTCGAGAAGTGGCGGTAGCCTTGATCCGGGTTGGCGCTCGGGTCGAGGTAGCGCTGCACCGTCACGGTGCCATTGACCGAGCCGCCGACGTTGTTGACGACCATCGCCGTGCCGGCCGCGTCGCTCAGCAGCGTGAGCGAGTTGCCGTTCGTGGTCAGCACCCCGTCGAGGGTCAGCAGGCGGCGCAGCTGTAGTTTGCCGGGGCCTTGCAGTGATACACCAGAGTTACCGACCGTCAGGTTTTCGAGGGTACGCGTACCTGTGCCCATGCTGAGCGTGGTAGGGGCGGTAGTACCCAGCGCCAGCGTAGCTGCGGCGTTTGGCACGAATGTGCCGCTGATCATCACCGAACCATTGACGGTCAGGGTGTTGGCTGTCTGGGTAAGCGTCGCGCCCGAGCGGATGTCGAGGCCGCCAATCGTTACGTTACCACTCACAGTCGGCATCGTGGTAGCGTTGGCAGGTACACGCACCACCGAAGCAGCGAGTACCGTCGTCAGGTTAGGTTCATTGACGCTAACCGTAGCTGGCTCAATCGTCGGAAAGAAGTTGCCTACCGTAGTCGGGCTCAACACGTTGCTAACGGCACCCGTGAATACGATACGGTCGGTAACGGCAATTTCGAAGGCTCCGGCAGGGTCAGTAGAAAGGTCCATTGCTACACGCAGCATCAATTGAGCACCTGGCGTAAGACCAATGGTGTGAATCGATGACAGGTTGTTTTCACCATCATCGTCATCGCAGTCAAGCACCGTAAGAGGACCTGAGCAGCTTGCATACGAATACAGATAGAGACGAGTATCGCCAATAGTCGAGGCGGTAGGGCGGCGAAGCTCCACATTCAGCTCGCCGGAAGCTGGCACCACTACTCGGTAATACACGTCTTTTTCGGCGTTGATAAGGCCTTTGCAGCTACCAACGATGGTCGGAGCTGAATTGAGGGCACCACTCGTGGTACCAGCGACCCAACTGGTGGGCCGACCGGTCTGCACGATTAGCAGCGGCGCATTGCACGGCTCGTCGTTAGCCGGTGCCGGCGGCACGATAGTGCGCGAGCCGGTCGGGTTAAATGCAGTAAGCGTGTAGCCCACCCCACCAATCGTCACCAGATTGGGCAACACCTGCGCGTCGAGTACATTGCCGAGGGTGGCGGTACTCTTCACATTGTAGGTCAGGTACAGGTACGAGGTACCACCCGGCAGATTATAGTTCAAGCCGGAGAATACAGCAGTGCCGCCGCTGAAGTTGCGGATAGCAATCAACGTTGAGAGCGCCGGATCGAAGCTGGTCTGCGGCGAAATCCACAGTTTCACGCCGTTGGTGGCCAAATCAGCGTCGGACGTATTGTTGCTGCCGAACGTGAGCGATTGCAACGGCAGTGTGCCTACACCCCCTACTACACGCAGTTGGATGCGCAGAATTGGCGCATTAACGCTCCCTTGCGGCACGGCAACCGTGCTGGCTTGGGTGGCCGTGCGCGGCGTAGAAACCGTCTTGGCTTGCTGCGAAACGCAGATCGTGAAATCTCCCTGCGTCGTGGCCGTAGTGCCAAAGCTGTACACCCGAATGTAGTAGAGCTGACCCGGAGTCAGACCGTTGGCGTCGAGCTGTTCGACACCGCTTGTGTTATCGTCAACGCACTGCAGTGTCAGGAACGAGCCAGGATTCATTGGGTCTTCGCGCAGCAACTGCACCACGAGGTCAGCCGAAAAGTCCTGCTGCACTGTAATGGACGGGCCAGAGATGGTCGGCGTGAATTTGTACCATACATCGTCGTCGGGGGTGCCGCCGCTGATGTCGGAACACACGGCCACGTTAGGCGTAGCCGTGGACAGCACGGTAGTGCCAGCCGTTGGCGAAGCGCAGCCCGTCGGGCCGACGGCGAGCGTGATGGCGCCGGCTGGGTTGTCGTTGGCGGGTGCTGCGACTTCCTGCGCGCAGATGGTGAAGGCACCATTCGGCTCGCCGAAGGCTCCTTGCACCCGCACATAGTACGTAATCATCGGGTCGAGCCCCTGACGCACCAGCGTTTCCGAGAAGGTAGTCGATACGTTACGGCATAACACGTTCGTGAACGTGCCAGCGCAGCCAGCCGTGCTGGTCATCAGTTGTACGACGGGATTAAAGTTGGCCCCCGTCACGGTGAGGCGCAGATTCGTCACGCCGGTAACAGTATACCACACATCATTGACGGGCGTAGTTACCGAACAGGTGGGCGGCAGCGGGGCCGTCGAGCCGGTGGCGTTAACTGTCGTGCCGGTGGTGTTGACACAGGTAGCATTGATTGGCAGGCTGACCGCACCGGCGCACTCATCGTTCGGAACACTCACGAATGTGCGGGCGCAGATCGTGAAGTTGCCTTGGTTGCTGGCCAGTGCGCCCAGCGAGTGTACGCGCACATAGTACGTACCAGCCGTTAGGTTGCCACGAGTCAGCGACTCGAGGCCCGAAGTAGTAGCATTGGCACACTGAACGCTGGTCGTCGGAGCGCCGCTATACAGGCCTAGCACAGCATTGAAGCTGCCAGCACCCGACAACGATACCTCTATGGAGTTGTTGGCACCGCTAAGTACCACGGAATACCACACATCATCGTCGGCAGTACCGGTGCAGGTGTTGGCTGGCGTCCCCGTAGCGGTAGCCCCCAGCGTTGTGCCGCTGATGGGTGTACAGGTAGCACCACCAATAGCAATGGCTCCCGTCGGCTCATCGTTGGCCGGAACAGGCGGCGTCACGAACACATCAAGCGCAAACGTGCCGTTGGAGTTGGTGCCGCCCGAGCCGGTGCCCGCGTGGTACACCCGCACGTGGTAGGTCTGACCACCCGGCAGGCCGGTAGCCAAAACTGATTCGCTGGCGCCGTTGCCGGAGCCGTTCACGCAATTGATGGCCGTGAATGCGCCACAGGTGCCGCTGAATACCTGCAGCACAGCGTCGAAGTTGTAGGAATTGGCAACCCGAACCGTAATGTCCTGTGGGCCGGTACCGGGCACCGTGAAAGTGAACCACACATCGTCGTCGGCGGTGCCGGGAGTGGCAGCCGTACACGCGGGCACTGCACCCGCGCTCGTGGTTGCCAGTGCAGTGGTGTAGAGTGTGCAGAACTCAACGGCCGGAAACTGCCCTACCGGCACCTGAATGGCAGCAGCGCAATTGTCGTTGACCGGCGCCATCGGCGCCGGCGGAAACGTGGGAGTATAGGTGCCTGGCACGAATGTAATCATCGAGTTACAGGCCGGAACCCGGCGCAGGTTGTCGTTGGCCTCATTCTGGAAGTCGGCCGTATTTTCTACCTGCTGCGAGGCGATCTCAGTCGCCGGGGTGCTGCCATTGAGGCCCAGCGAGTACGACCACAAGGTGGTGCCGTTGCCGGAGCCGTCAAATTGCGACGTAGTTCCGTACACGAACTCGATGCGGCCGGTAGCTTCGTAAAGCTTCACCTGCATATTCAGCAGTGAACCAGTAACCACATCACGGCGCCAACTCATCCATTCGATGGTGAGTACCTGCGAACCAGCGCTGCCGCTCAGGGCGTAACGCATCGAGTCGAGCGACGGCCCGATGAGGTCGTCCCAGAACGGCGCCACGATGTTGGAGCCGGCATCGAGGTCGTTGGTGAGGCGGTTGGCGGTCTCGGCGGTGTTGAACGTAAGCCAGCCGTTGGTCGAAATCAGCAGGCCCGTCTGGGGCGCTCCGTTGTAGGTAAACCCGAAACCACTTGGGAATATGGCAGTATTACTGAACGCCATCAGGTCAGAAAGCTGATCGTCGGCGCTGGTACCGCTGAACGGCACGGGCGTGGAAGCGCCCCGAATGCTGGCGTACGTAATGCCTTCGGTGCGCGTGATGTCGTAGGGCATCGGCGCCTTGGAAGTGGTGAAGCTCAATGGGCCAACACGCGACGACTGGGTGCCGCCACAGTCACGACGCACATACACAGCATAGCTGGTCTGCGGCGACAGGCCCGTAATCGTATACGGCGAATTGGCATTGAGCAACCCGCTCACGATAGTGCCACTGCCGGGCGTGAATCCCGCTGGGCCATATTCAATTTCGGCCGTACCGCCGCCCGTACCGAGCGCAAAAGTGGCTTGCGCCGTCGTGGCGGCTACGTTCAGCATCGCGAAGCCCGATGGCGAAGGACACGCCGGCGGCGTCAGCACATTGAGGGTGTAATCTTCGGTCTCGCCCCACGAGTAGCTGGTGCAGGGGCCTTGCGGCGCCGTCTCAGACGCCACGATCCGCAGCCGCGTCGAGCCGAGCGTGGCCGTGGCCGGAATCGTCACGACGGCCTGCGCCTGCCGCGAAGCCACCGTTGCGGGGGTGGTGTTGGCGACGGTTTCGTTGAAGATTTGCTCGCCGGCGTCGTTGAACGAGCCGTTCTGGTTGAAGTCAACGAACGCTGTCACATACGTCGTGAACACGCTCGTGCTTTTGTTGATGATGTTGACCGTCAGCAGGTACGGCTCGCCCTGGCGCACCGTACCGGTCAGGCTCGTGAAGTCGGTGTAGGAGTTGTTGGCAGTGGTGTTGCTCGTAACCGGCAGTTCGCCGCCCGGCGCGTTGTCGATCCCCGCGAACCGCACCCGACCGATGTCTTCGTCAGTGGCAGGAGTGGTCGAGCCGGACGAACAGAAGGCGATGGTGCGCGTTCCGGCCGAGTTGATGGCTGTGGCCGGCTGGTTGCTGCCGGTGGCGCCGCCGTCGCCGGTGATGACGATGGCCAGGTCCTGAATCGAGGCATCGATGGTCTGGCCGATGGTGGCCGTCGCGGCGATGTCGAACGTGACGTAGAGGTACGACAGCGCCAGCGGCAGCGTCTGCGTCAGGCTCGTAAACGACGGGTTGCCGGCCGAAGCCGTGCCCAGCAGCGTAGCCGTGCTGGTGCTGAAGGTGGTTGACGAGGAGTACCACAGCTTCACGGCGCTCACGGTCGCGTTGGTGTTGGCAGTCGTCACGTCCACGCTGTTGATGGTGAGCGTACCGGTGTTGCCGGTCGTGGCGATGTCGGCGCGCAGAATGACGTTATCGGTCGAGCCTTTCTCGACGTTGGTCGTCGGCGCGGTGCCGGCCGTCACGCCCGTCACCGAGCGGAAGGCGGCGGCCGGCGGCGTGAAGGTGTAGGTAGTGCCATTGACCGGCACCGGCGAGGGCGTACTGGCCTTCGCAATGCTCCATAATGTGGTCGTGGCGGTAGAAGCCGTGGCCGATGTAGTAAGTAAACCAGACGTCCGCGAGATTGACCGCACGTTGCCGCTGACTCCTTTCAGACCGGCTGCCGTCGAGACGAACGCACTGGTGCTGACGGCATTGACCGTCCACGTGCCGTGCTTGATCTGCACGGTATTGGTGCCTTCGGTCAGAATGATCTGAAAGTTGGCCGCCTGATACTGCTGGTTGCCCCAGTCGTCACCCACGTTCTTCCACTGTACCGTCAGCGTACGCGACCCCATGGTACCGGTCGTAAGGTACCGGTACTCGGTGCCACCTACGCCGGCATTCCAGTCGGTATTCGTCGCCGAGATGATGTTGTCATCGGCGGCGTTGGTCGAACTGAATACGTTGCCCGTGCTGCCCGTGCGGCTGGTAGCAAACAGCGCATCCGACGATGGTGCGCTCATCCCCACCACCCCCAGCTTGATGAAGCCGTTGGTGTTGAGCATAAAGCGTGTGAACGTCGAGCCGTTGTAGGTGAAGTTGAACCCGATGGGCAACGCCGCCGAGGTGGCGTCGTCGTTGTTGGCTACCGTGATGGCCGTACCGCTCGTACCTAAATCGGTATACGTCGTGGTACTGACGGCAAAAGAATAGGTGCTGACCTGCGCCTGCGCGCTGGTAGCACCTAGTAGCCCGAGGGCGGTTGCCAATGCTGCGGCCCAGCGCCGGCGGGTTGCCGGGCGGGCCGTGGTCTGGTATTCAGGGTCGCCGCGCTGGATGTGGCGCGGTGCCCGGGGGGGGAAGAGACACGTCATACTTACTGAACGGTTGGTGGTTGAAAAAAAAGTACGGAGCAGGCAGGCAGCCCGCCGGATAGTGCCGCTATACAGCACCGCCCGCACGAGCCAGACAGCTTAGAGAGTGTAAAGCTAACACTTGTTCGGCAAATCTTCCTTACATCTTCACGAAATCTTCATCATTTACATAAATGCTGATGCCTAAAATACCGCACGGCCTCCTCCGCCAACCTGCCGATGCAGCGTGGCGTGAGGAGGCCGCAGCGCGTCTGGTCCTGCTTGATTGCCCTACTTGCCCCTACCCGGCCCGCCAGCGCACCTGCACCCGCACCTCGGTGCGGCGCGGCCCCTGAATCTCTTCCAGCCCGGAGCCGATGGTCGTCGCGTCGCGCTGCAGCGTACGGGCGGCGCGGAGCCACACATCGATGCGGCGGGTGGGGCTGTAGCGCAGCATCGCGTAGGCGCGCGAGCCGCGCCCGCTCAGCGCCGGAATGCTGAAGGCGTACAGCACATCGGACTCGTAGAGGTATTGCCGGTTGTCGAAATCGTCGGTGTCGAAGAGCGCAAACCGCGTATCGAGCGCCACGCGCCGGCCGAGGTTCACGTTGAGGTCCTGCGCCAGCGCGAGGCCCGTGGTGCGGGGCCGCTCGCCGAGCTGGTAGCTCGACACCTGCACCCGCGATCGCAACTCGAACCGGCTCGACGGCCGGAAGCCCCCGTACACCACGCCGTTGCGGCGAGTGCCCACGCCCACCTGCCGGAGCGTCCCCGATTCGGCGGTGGGCAGGTTTCGGTCTTTCCGCTCGACCCGAAGCTGCGCGTAGAGCGTGGTGAGCTTGTCGGGGCGGTAGAGCACCCGGCCGAGCCACTCGTCGCCGCCGGAATTGACGGTGGCGGCGTTGAAGCGCAGCCACGGAAACCGGAAGCGGTCGTAGTAGGCGCTCAACTCCCAGCGGCTCACGGGGCGCACCTTCACGCCCAGGTACACGCCGCGCTCGTTGACGGGAAAGGTGCCTTCGCCGAACGTGTTGCCATAGAACGAGTAAAAGTCGCGGGCGTAGTCGCGCACTACCAGCGCGGCATCCACGGCGGCGCTCAGGCTTGCCACCACCCCGTGAACGTGCCCCCACCCGCCCGACGCGCCCGAGCGGGCCGACTCACCGAACACCGTCGCCGACCCCACCGTCCAGGAGTAATGGACGCCGAGGCCGGAGTTTGCCTGCCCCCGAAACGCGAAGCGGTTGTAAGGCACCGCCCGCCGCTGAATCGGCGCCGAATAGCGCGTAGCCGTGCCGGTAAGGCCGATCTGCAGCGTACGGCTGGGGGCCGTCCACGTCACGTCGCCGCCGCCGAGGGTCTCGGTCACGTTTTGGCGGCGCGCCAGCTCGGTGGGAGTGCGGTGCAAACCCGTGAGCGAGAGGGCCGAAAAGCCATCGACCGACACCTGCCCGTCGTCGAGGGTATCGACCACGGCGCCGGTGCCGTCCACGCGCTTGCGCGAGCCGAACGCCGACACCTCCACCCCACCGCCCACGCGCACCGTGGCGGCGGCCCCGCGCAGAAAGATGGTTTCGAGCACCGACGTGTACGGCCGAATGCCCGAGTTGGGCCGCCGCACGGTAGCCACGGTTTCGGCACCCTTGCCCACGGCAAAGCCCGCGCTCATCAGCAGCCCTTGACCAAACTGCACCTGATAATCGCCGATGGCCAGCGTTTTCAGCCGCCCCCGGTTGTAGATGACGGCGTGGGCCGACAGAAAATCGGGGCCGTATTGGCGCTCGGCGGGGTTCCAGCGGAACTGCTCGCCCGCGTCTTTTTCAGCCGTGACGCCGAAGGAGTAATCGTGAAAGTGCGTGGAGCGGAAGCGGGCGTAGAGGTTTTCGGGCGAGCCGAGGTAGCGCGTGGCGGGCCGGCCGTTGGCGTCGATGGGGGCGGGCGTATAGCCTTTCTTCTCTTCGAGGGTGCGCGTCGTCCGCACGATGAGTTGCGTGTTGTCGCCGTCGGAAAGGCGCCGGAAGAAATTGCGGCGGTCGGTTTGCAGCCCGGTTTCGGGCACCATCACGAAGGGCGCGAGCTTGTAGATGGTCGGCAGGTCGAAGCCGGGCACGGCTTGCAACTCGTAGAGCGTGAGCAGCGCGCCGTGCGTCCGCAAATGCCGCTGCAACGACGCGATTTGGTTCGGCGTCAGCAGAAACAGCGACGCCAGTTCTTCCGGCGTGGCGGTGTTGAGGTTGAGCGGCGACTGGAAGAACTGCGACAGGTTCTCGTAGATGTCTTCGTACGAAGCGGTGTTATCGTCGCCGCCCTGCTGCGCGAACAGCTCCTGAATCAGCAGGTCGAAATCGAGATTGGCGGGCCGCTGGTATTGCTGCGCGCAGGCCGCCCCGGCGCTCAGCAGCACGGCCGCCACGGCGATGGAAAGCAGGCGGCGCATCACTTGGCGGGAGCGGGTGTAGAGCTGCCCGCCGCAGGGGCCGCCGTGGGGCCGAACGTGTAGGTGAGGCCCGCGTGGTGGCTCAACCCCAGCCGACTTTGCGAACCGAGCGCGTAATCGATCCGAAACCCGCGCGCCTGCGCTCCCAGCCCGAAATTGAAGGCTTCGGTGAGCGCGTTGAAGCCCACGCGCGCCGCCACTGCCGGGTGCGGCTGATACTCGAGCCCGCCCACTACGGCGGCGGGCAAATCGACGTTTTTGTGGACTTCCAGGTTGACCGCCAGCTTATCGCCGGGCCGATACGAGAGGCCGCCTTTGAGCAGCGTCGGCAGGCGCTCCTTCGTATTGCTGTTGATGATGGCTTGGTTGAGGTTGTAGCCGTAAGCGCCCAGCCACAGCTTGGGCCGGAGCTGCACCAGCCCGCCCGCCGACACGACCACCGCGCGGCGCGACTGCAACCCCTCCGTCGCCACCTGCCACATATCGGCCTTCACGCCGAGGCTGAACGGGCCTTGCCGGTAAGCGTAGCCCACACCAGCGCGGGTTTCCGAATAAATCTCATCGCCGAAGCGGGCCACGTCCAGCCCGCCCACGCCGCTGCGGCCGGCCCGAATGGGCGCCGCCGCCGCCAGCGCCCCCGTGCGGAAGGCGCTCACGCCGAAGCGACTGTCGCCGTACACGCCGATGGATGACTGCGTGAGCCAGCCCAGCGCGCCGATGTTGTTGGTCAAGGCCCAACTGTCGGCCACGGTGGCGGCGGCGTTGGCCAGCCCCACGGCGCGGGCACCGGCGGGCGCAGGCTCGTTGCCCGCAGCGGCGGGGTACGCGCCCTCGGCACCGGCCGCGAGCAAAAGCAGAAACAGCGAAGAAGGTAGAAGTGGTCGCATCCGGCGTCCAAGTTAAGCAACGCGGCGCGCCCGCCCCCCGGACGTGTTATGCTTTGGTTAAATAGCGCTGCCGAAGTTGGCCGAAGGGCACGGAACGCCGGAGCTTCGTGCCGCCAATCGAGCCGACCGGGCCGCGTGGCACTCTCCCTTCCCACCATCTCATCATATTTCCCGTTATGCGGAAGTTTACTCAGTTAACCGGCGCCCTGGCGGCGCTGGCCCTGCTCGGCGTAGCCGCTTGCGAACGCGCCGATTTCGGCCCTGCCGTCGTTGACGCCAATCGCGCCCAGCCCACCACCCCGGCCGCGCCCGGTACCACCGCCGACGCCGTGGCCACGGGCTTCCCCGAAACGTTCGAGACAGGCAGCAAAGGCTCGTACGCCGCCGCCGACATTACGCTGCCCAGCGGCTCGTGGCGCCTCTCCGATGCCCTCATCGGCACTCTCAGCGGCGATGCCAAAAACGGCGCCCGCTCAGTGCGCGTGACGGCCAGCGGCACGGTGGGAATGAATTTCGACGCCGCCAACGGCGCCGGCACCTTCACCGTGAAGCACGGCCTGTACGGAACGGACGCGGCCTCGTCGTGGCAGCTCTGGAAATCCGTGAACGGCGGCACGTCGTGGACGCAGGTGGGCACCACCGTCACCACCTCGTCGGCGAGTCTGCAAACGGCCACCTTTACGGTCAACCAGAGCGGCGCGGTGCGGTTTGAGCTGCGGAAAGTGAGCGGCTCGGGCCGCCTCAACTTCGACGACATCAGCTTCGACGACTACGGCAGCACCGGCGGCGGAACCGGCGGCGGCACGGGCGGCGGCACCATAGGCGGCCCTGCCACCCGCGACGACAATATGGCGATGGGCAACCCCAGCGGCGCGGTGGCCAGCACAGGCTCGCCTGACAACTACCTGATGGATAAGGCGATGTACACCATCTCGTACAACCGCTCGAAAAACCGCCCCAACTGGGTGAGCTGGCACCTGAGCACGGCCTGGAAAGGCGGCGCGGCGCGCTCGTCGTCGTTTTACACCGACGCGGCCCTGCCCAGCGGCTGGTACCGCGTGAGCACCAACGACTACACCGGCTCGGGCTTCGACCGGGGGCATATGTGTCCGTCTGACGACCGCGATTACACTTCCGCCGAAAACCGCGTGACGTTTCATATGACCAACATCGTCCCGCAGACCGCCAACAACAACCAGCGCGGCTGGGCCGACCTCGAAACCTACTGCCGCACTCTCGCCGCCGCCGGCAACGAGCTGTACATCGTGGCCGGGCCGGCGGGGTCGGGCGGCACAGGCCTCAACGGCTACCGCACGGGCATCGGCAACGGGGTGGCCGTACCGGCATCGACGTGGAAGGTCATCGTGGTGCTGCCCATCGGCACCGGCGACGTGAGCCGCGTGACGAGCGCCACCCGCGTCATCGCCGTGAATATGCCGAATACGCAGTCGGTCGGCTCGTCGTGGGGCAGCTACCGCGTGAGCGTCGATGCCCTCGAAAGCCTGACGGGCTACAACCTGCTCTCGGCGGTGGATGCCGGGGTGCAAAGCACGGTGGAAAGCCGCGTCGATAACGGGCCGACGCAGTAAGCGGCCGTATCAGAAGAAATGCCTGCCAATCGCTCTGGTGCCCTGCCTCGAAAGGCCGAGCACCGGAGCGAGCTATTCAGCGGTCAGCCAAAAGTTTTGCGGTTTTCGATTGATTGCAAGTGACTCAAAATCAGATTTTTAGATTGTAGCTTGCAGCTTGTAACTTGTGGCTACCCGCTTCATAGTGGTTCGTCAGAAGCAATACCCGCCAACCGTTCCGTTGCCCGGCCTTGAAAGGCCGGGCAACGGAACGAGGCGTTCACAGAGCTAAGGCAACGCGGGGCTGCCTTACGTTTGCGGCGCAATGCTTCTACGCCCGCTCCTCACGCTGCTGGTTGTCGGCAGCGCATCGGCCTGCGACCGGCCGCGCCCGACTACGCCGACGCTCCCGCCGGCCGCACCCGTCGTCACGACGACGGCGACGGCGGTGGTGAGCGAACCCGTGGCGCCCGTGGCCGCTGCACCGCCGCCCGCCACCCTCACCGAAACCTTCGACGACGGCCGCAAGGGCGCCTACGCTTCGGCCGAAGAAACGCTGCCCAGCGGCTCGTGGCTGCTCGAAGAAACGCTCATCGGCGCCGCCGACCAGGACCGCAAAACAGGCCGCGCCGCCCTCCGAATGAAGCCCGACGGCCGTGCCCGGATGCAGTTCGACGTGCGCGGCGCCGTGCGCGTGACCGTGCGGTGCGCCACTTACGGCGACGACGACGCCGCGCCGTGGCAGTTGCAGATGACGGCCAACCAGGGCCGCTCGTGGCTCTCGATCGGCGAAACGCAGCAGGCCCGCCCCGGCCGCCTGCGCGAGGTGAGCTTCACGGTGACGCCGATAGGCCCGGCCCGCTTCGCGCTACGCCACGCGGGCACGGCGAGCCGCATCAATTTCGACGATTTTCGGATCGAGTTGAACACCACCGGCGCTGATGCCGTGGTGGTGCCCGCCGCCTCCGCGCCAGTGCCGCCGGCATCAACCACACCCAGCCCGGCGCCTTCACCAGCGGCCACGGCGGCCATCGCCAACCGCCTCGGCGTCAATCATCTGGCAATGGGCAACCCGTCGGGCGCGTCGGCTACCGACCCTACCAATCTGCTGCTGCATCGGCCCGAATACAGCTTCGCCTACAACCGCGCCACCAACACCGCCAACTGGGTGAGTTGGCACCTCAACCGCCGCTGGAAGGGCACGGCCCGCCGTACGCCCGGTTTCAGCCCCGACGAGGCGCTCCCGCCCGGCTTCTACCGCGTGACGAGCGGCGACTACTCCGGCTCGGGCTTTGACCGGGGCCATCTGTGCCCATCCGACGACCGCGACTACTCGCCGACCGAAAACGCCGCGACATTCCGAATGACCAACATCATCCCGCAGGCGCCCGCCAACAACCAGGGGCCGTGGCGCGAGTTGGAAGAAGACTGCCGCGAACTAGCGGAAGGTGGCAGCGAGCTGTACATCGTGGCCGGCCCGGCCGGGCAGGGCGGCGCGGGCCTCAACGGCCCTGCCACCACTATCGGCCGGGGCGCGCAAAAAATCGTGGTGCCGAAATGGACGTGGAAAGTGATTGCCGTCGTACCGCGCGGTGCCGCCACGGCCGCCGTACCGGTGCCCACGCGCATCATCGCCGTGCTGATGCCCAACGACCAAACCACCGAGCACCACCATTGGCCCGAGTACCGCGTGAGCGTCCGGAAGATTGAGGAGCTGACAGGCTACGACTTTTTCAGTTCGCTGCCGAAAGCCGTGCAGCAGGCGCTGGAAACGAAGGCGGATGCGGTGCCGGTGCGGTGAGCGCGCCTACTCCTCGCTCTTCCGCCGCGACACGATATCGACCATTCCATCCTCCGACACCACCACCGCCAGGCACGGAAACGGCGATGACTCCACGTACCGCACGGCCGAGTTGTAGCGGGCGCCGCGCGTGGACGTGCCCCGATCGGGGCGCGATTTGCCGTCGAGAATCACGCCCACTGCGTGGCAGAAGCCTTCCACATCGAGCAGCACGGCGCCGTCGATGGCCGTCACGAGGCGCGTGAGGAGCGGCGTGGGCAGCACCGGTTCGAGCAGCGTCGATTGGGTGCGGAGGCGCTCGGCTTCGGCGCGGGCTTCAGTGGAAATCACGACCATCGTGCCGCGCTTCTGGCGGGCGGCCTCCTGCACCACTTCCCAGAGGCGCTCGGCCTGGGCGCCGTCGCGGAGCTTGAACACTTTTTCGAGCGCCCGCCGGAAATTCAGGCGGTTGACGCGCGGCTTCGGCAGCGTGGGCTGGCCGTACGCCACGTGCATCAGCACCCGCCCGCCGTGGAGCAGATCCCAGTGAAAATGCTGCGTGAAGGCCACCGTGAAGAGGTCGTGCCGAATCGGCTCGTACACGCCCGTGGGGCGACCGAGGCCGTAAATCACGTCGGTGTCGCAGAGGAGGCTGATGTCGTCGTTGCTCATTTCGAGCAGCTTCCGCACCGCTGGGAAGTCGCCGAGCGCCACGGGCCGCGTGAGCACGAGCAGCATTTCCACGTTGGGGTGGCCCCGGCGCGAGAGCAGCATTCCGCCACGCGAGTCGTTGCCCTCGTAGCGCAACGACGAGAGCGTGTTGCACACGCTGAAGAGCCGCAGCAGCGCCTTATCGGGGTTGATGAGGCGCGCGGGAGTGTCCATAAAGTAGCGCCCGGCGGCGCGCAGCAGCTCGTCGGGGTCGTGGTGGCGGGCGAGCATCCCGAGACCGGGGTCGGGCGCGAGCAGGCGCTTGCGGTGCTCGACCAGAAACCGAAACACCGCCGCGTCGAGCAACGACACGGCCAGGCGTTCCACCGAATCGCCCTGCGACTCGTCGGGTGGAATGATGGTCGGGTGCGACCGATAGGCCCGCCCCTGCAACTGTAGCACCGTACTCACGCGGTAGCCGCCCGTGACGGGTACCGGCCGCGAGCAGAACGAAATCACGTCGTCGTGCTGGTCGTGGTGGATGGCGAGCAACTCCTGCAACGCCGCCCGCAGGCCCGTGGAGAAGCGCCGCTCGCGGTCCACCTCAAACTCGAGGACGGTGGGCGTAGCCACGGCGTCCGGGTCGGGCAGTACAGTCAGGAGCGTATCGGCCTCGCGCAGGCGCTGCAACCCGGCATCGCGGGTACCGATGGCCACTACCAACTCATCGGAGAGCGCCATTTCGGGCGGCTCGATGCACACCAGCGGCCGGCCGGGCGCGGCGGCTTCATCCATCAACACGCCGAGCAAATACACTTCGGGCTGCAAGGCCTCGTCCAGTTCCTCGAAGATGGCTTGCGCGTTGAACTGCGCGGCGTGCTGAAACTCCGCCTGGCGCGGCCACATCAGCGCTGTGGGGTTGGGCGGCGGCGGGGTCGGGGGCTGGGCGGTAGCAGGCTCGAAATCCAGAGGTGACGGCACGGGAGGCAGTTGGGATGGTGAGGTGGTGGGATGGTGAGGTGGTGAGCGAAAGACCCGCCGCATTCGCTCAGTCGGCGCGCAGCTTTACAACTGAAAGATAACCGGCAACACCATCTTTTGTCGGATGGAACGCCCGTCATACGTAGCGGGCTTCCATTTCGGCGACGATTTGATGACGCGGATGGCCTCCGCTTCGAGGCCGTGCGGCAAATGGTTGAGCACTTTGGGGCTGGAAATCGAGCCGTCCGGCTCAATCATAAATTCCACTTGCACCTTGCCTTCGGCTTTGGCGCGTCGGGCGGCGGCCGGGTACTGAATGTTTTGCTGAATCCAGGCGAAGAAGGCATCGGTGCCGCCGGGTGGTTCGGCTTTGGTGGCCGGCTCGACCACCGTAAGGCCATTAGGGAGCGTGGTGCCGGGGGCGGGCTTGGCGGGCGCCGCCTCCTGCCGGATGGTGATGGGGTCGGACGTGTGAGCCGACGGCGCCTGAATGCGCGGGTCTTGCCCGCCCCCGACGAGCGCCGAATCGCTGCGGAAGGCACCGCCACCGCTGGGCACGTCGGGCAGCGCGAACGTGACGGGCAGCACGATTCGCTGGCGTACCACCTGACCTCTGTGCCGGGCGGGCTTCCACTTCGGCGCAGCTTTCAGCACCCGGATGGCCTCGGCGTCGCATTCCGGGTCGAAACCTTTGCGGAGCTTGAAACCAGAGGTGGTGCCGTTTTTCTCGACCACGAACTCCACCGAATCAGTGCCCTGCACACGGCGCTGGAGGGCGGCGGTGGGGAAGTTGAGGTGGTCGTCGATGAACTGACTGTACCCCTCGAAGCCCACCGTCGGGATGGCCGGCTCGGCGACGGCATCATACACTTTGTCGGGGTCGGTGGTGGGCGCCACCAGCTTGGCGGCTTTTTGCGCGAAAACCGGCGCGGCAGTGGCAAGCAGCAGCGCCACGCCCGCCAGCGGGCGGCGAAATGCAACGAACAGCGACATCGAAAAAAATCAAAAAGACGATTTGAGCCAAACGCGGCAGAAAGGTAGGATTCCGCGCGCGCGCTGCTCCGTGGCAATGACCGCGCCGCGCTACACCTTTGTGGCTATGAGCACTACTCCCCTTTCCTCATCCACCCGCTCTACCCGCGCCCCTGAGCCGGTAGGCGCCTACCCGCACGCCCGCCGGGTGGGCAATTTGCTGTTTCTGAGCGGCGTTGGCCCCCGCCAACGCTTTCAGACCGACATTCCCGGCGTGAAGCTCGGCGAAGACGGCAAGTACACCACCGACGATTTCGCCGCCCAATGCCTCGCCACGTTCGAGAACGTAGCGATGATTCTGGAAGAATCCGGCTCGAGCTGGCAGGAGCTGGTGGACGTCACGGTGTTCCTGACCGATATGAGCGCCGATTTCGCCACCTTCAACGCGCTCTGGGCCGAAGCCTTCCCCGACCCCGCCACCCAGCCCTGCCGCACCACCATCGAGGTAGGCGCCCTGCCAACGCCCATCGCAATCGAGCTGAAGTGCATCGCGACGGTGAAAGACTAGTGGCGTCTTTGAGAGGCTAGTTACGTTAGCGCACGGCGGAGGGCTGGAGCGCGGGTCGCCGGCCCGCGCTCCAGCCCTCCGCCGTGCGCTAACGCAAACAACTACTCACACCTTCCGCGGCGGCAGGTCAAACGCCTCGGCGTTGTGCTCGAAGTGGCCTTTGTGCGAGCCGTCGCAGAAGGGTTTGTTTTTCGAGAGGCCGCAGCGGCAGATACTCACCACGGTGCGCCCATCGAGGCCGTAGGACCGGCCCTGGGCATCGACGATCTCAAACTCGCCTTCCACGCGGAGCGAGCCGTTGTTGTTGACGGTCAGCTTGACCATAAGGGTAAAAGGGTAAAAGGGAATGAAGGGAATGAAGGGAGAGAGGGGTGCGCGTTGGAAAACGGAAGACGCAGCGAGCAATCAGAAGGTTAGGCGAGCAAGTAGGGTGGATAAGTTCTCAGGCTAAGAACGGGCAAAACCGGCCGCGTAACTCCCTTCCACCCTTTTACCCTCCCACTCTTCTACCCTTCACAGCTCGTGGCCCATCACGTAGTCGTTGAGCCAGAAGGGGCCGAGCGGAATGTCTACCGTCTGCTGGACGCGGTAGCCGTGACGAGTGTAGAAGTTCAGCGCGGGGTTGGCCCGATTGACGTTCAACTCGACGCGACGGGCGCCCGCGCGGCGGGCGTCGTTCTCGACAGCCCGAATCAGCTTGTGGCCGAGGCCGGCACCCTGGCAATCGGGGCGGACGTAGAGCTTGTGCAGCCGGAACACGCTGCTGCGCGCGTCGCGCAGGCCGTAGGCGGCAAAACCGGCGTAGCGCCCGCCGTGGCGCGCGAGTAAAAACTTGTGCCCCTGCACCACCATCTGCGCCTCGATGGCGCGCGCCGAGTACATCAGCTCGAGCATATACTGGATTTGCTCGGCGGAGATGATGTCGCGGTACGTCGGCCACCACGCCGCTTCGGCCAGCCGCTGAATCACCGGAATGTCGGCGAGCGTGGCGGGGCGGATGACGGTCAGGGCAATCTTTCGCACGGCGGCAACAAGGCAGGGAACGGCCGCAAAGGTAGCGGCGCCTACTTTTGAATGAGGAATGAAGAATGAGGAATTACCACTTCCGGCATTCCTCATTCCTGATTCCTCATTTCTCATTCGATTTATGCACATCGCAATCGTCGGCAACATCGGCGCCGGCAAAACCACGCTCTCCAACAAGCTCGCGCATCATTACGGGTGGGAGGTGTTTCTGGAAGACGTTGACCACAACCCGTATCTGGCCGATTTTTACGCCGATATGCCCCGGTGGGCGTTCCATCTACAGGTCTATTTTCTGAATTCGCGCTTCCGGCAGGTGCAGCAGATCAGGACGAAGGCGCGCGCCGGCGGCGTAGTGCAAGACCGCACCATCTATGAAGACGCCTACATCTTCGCCCGGAACCTGCACCAGTCCGGGATGCTCGACGACCGCGATTACGCCAACTACCGCAACCTCTTCGACTCGATGATGACCACCGTCGAGCCGCCCGATTTGCTGCTCTACCTCAAAGCCGACCTGCCAAAGCTCATCGGCCAAATCGATAAGCGCGGGCGGGCCTACGAGAGCAAAATCAGCATCGACTACCTCAAAAACCTCAACGAGCACTACGATAGCTGGATCGCGGGCTACGACCTCGGCAAGGTGCTCACCATCGACGTCAACGACCTCGATTTCGTGAGCCGCCCGCAGGATCTGGGCTTCATCATCGAGCGTATCGACCGCGATTTATTTGGGCTGTTTTAACGACCGGCGCGCGGGGCTTCAGCCTCTTCGGTCAGCATCTTCAGCAGCCACTGGCGCGCGGCGCGCGGGTCGTCGAAGAGCCGCAGATTGACGTACTGCGTTGCCACGCGGGCATATTCCTGATGCGCCAGTCGCCCGGCGGGGTCGGTGGAGCGGACGTTGGCGGCGAACTGTACCCCTAGCTCGACCAGTTGCGGCACGACTTCGTACTGCATCCACGCTATCAGGTCCGACCAATCGCCGACGGCCGCCGAGCCGTCGCTCAGCACCGCGCGGCACGGGTGGCGCCGCAGCACGGCCAGCAACTCGCGCACTCCGGCCATTACGGCTTCGGGTGTGCAGTGGCCCAGCCAGCGACCTACCAGAATCTGGCCGTCCTCTTCGAGCGTCATACAGCCCAGCGGCTTGCCCTGGTCGTCGAACAGCGGGCGATTGAGGGCGTCGCCGATTGGCAGAGGGCCGGCACCGGCAACGATGGGCGCCGACTCCGGCTCCGGGGGCGGGTGAATGAGTGAAGCAGCCATCGGAGCGTATAACGAGAGTAGCCGACTTAACAAAGCTATACTCATTCTTGGTTAAAACCAAGTCGCCGCGTCGGCTATCGGTGAACGTCCCGGATTCCCGGTGCAACGTAACGTGTTTCTTTGCGAAATGCGTTGCCGACTGCCCTTCTTCCCCGCCCTGCCACGTCTTGCGTTGCTCCTATCGCTAGGTTCCTGGCTGCTGCCTGTTCAGGCGGCGGCTCAATCGGTGGCCGCGCCCGGCCGGGGCACCGATGCCGCCACCACTGCCCTGGCCCTCCGCAAGCTCACGGTGCTGGGCAGCGTGCTCTACGTGGCGGCCCACCCGGACGATGAGAACACCCGCCTCATCGCGTGGCTTGCCAACGAAAAGCTCGTCCGCACGGGCTACCTCTCGCTCACGCGCGGCGATGGCGGCCAAAACCTCATCGGGCCGGAGCTGCGCGAAAAGCTCGGCCTCATCCGCACGCAGGAGCTGCTGGCGGCGCGGCGCATCGACGGCGGCGAGCAGTTTTTCACGCGCGCCAACGATTTCGGGTTCAGCAAATCGGCCACCGAAGCACTGCGTATTTGGGACAAAGAGCAAGTCCTCGCCGACGTGGTGCGCACCATCCGCCGGTTCCGGCCCGACGTCATCATCACCCGCTTCTCGCCGGAGCCGATGAATACGCACGGCCACCACACGGCCTCGGCGCAGCTGGCCCTGGAAGCGTTTTCGGCCGCCGCCGACCCCAAGCGCTTCCCCGAGCAGCTCGCGGGCGGCACCGAGGGCGAACATCTGGCGCCGTGGCAGGCCAAGCGGATTCTCTGGAATACGTCGCAGTTTTTCTTTCAGGACAACCCCAACTTCGACAAATCAGGCCTCTACTCGCTCGATGTCGGCGGCTACAACGCGCTGCTGGGCAAATCCTACGGCGAAATCGCGGCCCTGAGCCGCTCGCAGCACCGTTCGCAAGGCTTCGGCTCGGCCGGTACGCGCGGCGAGGCCATCGAGTATTTCAAGCTGCTGGCGGGGGAGCCTCTGCCGGCCGCCGCCAACCAGCCCGGCAAGGCCGATTTGCTGGCGGGCGTGGATGTGACGTGGGGGCGGGCGCCGGGCGCGGAGAAGGTGAGGAGGATGCTGGCGGAAGTGGTGCGGAAGTTTGACCCGGCGCGGCCGGAGGCGTCGGTGCAGGAGCTAGCACAGGCGCAATTTGAATTATCGCGTACGTTCAATCGAGAACTCATCAAACCAACCAAGGCAACCAACTATTGGCACATTCAGCGGCTTGTCGAAATGAACGACGTGTTGCTGAAGTGTTCAGGAGTATTTGTTCGAGCAACCGCGACGGATTGGTCGGTAACGTCAGGACAATCTATTCAAATAAACCTCGAGATCGTCAGGCGGACAATTACCCCGGTGATGCTCTGGAAAATTAAGATTCCGGAGATTGGGTTTGATTCCATTCTGTATGGAGGCTTGGAGTTGAATAAACCACTCCTGATAAAAATCCGCCGAACAGCAAAACTCACATTAAGCCAGCCTTACTGGCTTCGTGAGACACCAACTAATGGAATGTATCGCGTCAGCGCTCCTGTCCAAATCGGCGCTCCGGAAAATTTACCTGCTCTAAATGCACATCTTACGATTGGACTTGGTGAGGTGGCTACCGAGTTGGCGAGTATTCCGACAGGAAACGCCCAAATTGCGTTTGACCGATCCGACGGCATTGTGGGGCCAATCATCCCTATCCTCCACCGCCGCGTGGACCCCGCCGACGGCGAAATCTACCGCCCGCTGGCCGTCGTGCCGCCCGTGGCCGTAAGCTGGCCCGATGCCGTCGAAGTGTTCCCCGACAAGGAGCCGCGCACCCTCACCCTCAGCCTGAAAGCCGGCCCCGCGCCCGCGCGCGGCACCGTGCGCGTGGACGTGCCCACCGGCTGGCGCGCCGAACCCGCCGAAGCCCCCTTCGACCTAACCGCCCCCGGCGCCGAGCAAGCCGTGGACGTGCGCCTGACGCCGCCCGCTGTTGCCGCACAGGCCACCACCGCGCCCGCTACGCTCCGCGCCGTGGCCACCCTCGCCGACGGCCGCACCAGCGCGCACGGGCAGCAGGTCATCCACTACCCGCACATCCCCGACCAGGTGCTGTTTCCCGAAGCTGCCGCGCGCCTCGTGCGCGCCGACGTGCGGCGCGGCGCCACCCACTGCGTGGGCTACGTGACGGGCGCCGGCGACGACGTGCCCGCCGCCCTCCGCAACCTCGGCTACTCCGTCACGCTGCTGACCGAAAGCGACCTCTCGCCCGCGCACCTGAAAACCTTTGATGCCGTGGTGCTGGGCATCCGCGCCTGGAACACGCTGCCGTGGCTGCCCGCCCGCCAACCCGCGCTGCTGGCCTACGTGGAAGGCGGCGGCACCCTCATCACCCAATACAACACCACCAGCGGCCTGCTGGGCAGCAACTTCGGCCCCTACCCGCTCAAACCGGCCAACAAGCGCGTCACCGACGAGGCGGCGCCCGTCGAGCTGCTCGCCCCGCAAGACCCGCTCCTGACGACGCCGAACCGCATCACCGCCGCCGATTTTCAGGGCTGGGTGCAGGAACAAGGCCTGTATTACCCCGAAGTATTCGACCCGAAATACACGCCGCTGCTCCGCTCGCACGACCCCGACGAGGCGCCCCTCGACGGCGCGCTGCTGGTGGCCCGCTACGGCAAAGGCACCTACGTGTACACGGGCCTGAGCTTCTTTCGGCAGCTCCCCGCCGGGGTGCCCGGCGCGATGCGCCTCTTCGCCAACCTGCTGGCCGGCGGGCGGCCGAAATGATGGGTTGGCAGGGCAGCTGCCTTGCGCAACTTCACCGCTACGCCCCACGTACACGCGCCACCTTTCTTGCCTCTGCCGTGCCGCCGCCACCGGCCCGTTATCACCTGATGAATATTTCTGAGTTACATCTGCATTATCGTAGTGCGGCCTGTTCCATTTACTACGACGCCGAGCTGCCCGGCAGCTACACGCTCTGGCACGGCTTCGCGTCGTCGGCGGATTTTCGGGCGGCGTGTCTGAGTGGCCTGGAGCTGGCCCGTGAGCACCGCACCTTCAAAGGCATCTCCGACGCGCGACAGATGCGCGTCATCAGCCTCGCCGACCAGAAATGGTTTACCGACGAGCTGCTGCCGATGATTATGGAGCTGCACATCAGCCCCGTAATGTACTCGGCGGTGGTAGTGCCGAGCGATTTCTTCGGCCGCCAGTCGCTCGACAGCCTCGCCGAGCAGGTGGATGATACGGTGGCGCAGCAGTTTGCCAGTATCGAGGTGGTAACGCGGTATTTCGACAACGATGACGATGCGTATCGGTGGCTGAAGGGGGTGGATGCCGCCGCACGGCCGCACGCCGACCGAGCGGCGCCTCAGGCTGAGGCGGCGTAGGCGGTCGGTATATCCCCGTCAGGGGATACCGAACGGTAGCACCCAAGAACCCTATAACAACCGTGTCCCCGTCAGGGGATACCGACCTGACGTGGGTCGGTATCCCCTGACGGGGACACATCGTTTGGATACTCTTCTTTTCTACCGTTCGGTGTCCCCTGACGGGGACACGGTTGTATCGTCTCAAAAAGGCCGTACTCGACCGCAAATACTGCCTACGCCTCCACCTGCAACCGCAACAGGTTAGCATAAATCCCCTGCTCGCGCCGGCTCAACTCCTCGTGCGAGCCTTCCTCCGCCACGCGCCCCTGGTCAATAACCAGAATCTTGTCGGCCTGCCGGATGGTGCTCAGGCGGTGGGCGATGATGATGCTCGTGCGGCCCTCCAATAGCGTGTCAAGCGCCTCCTGCACGAGCCGCTCGCTCTCGGAATCGAGCGATGAAGTGGCTTCATCAAGAATCAAAATCGCTGGGTCTTTCAGGATGGCGCGCGCGATGGCTACGCGCTGCCGCTGCCCGCCCGAGAGCTTTACGCCGCGCTCGCCGACTACCGTTTCCAGCCCTTCGGGGAAGCCCTGGATGAATTGCAGCGCGTTGGCCTGCCGCGCCGCTTCGACGATTTCCGCCTCCGAAGCGCCCGGCCGGCCGTAAGCGATGTTCTCGCGGATGGTGCCGCCGAACAAAATCGTTTCCTGCGGCACCACTCCGATGGCGCCGCGCAACGTCCGCAGGTCGTAGGCCGACGCGGGGCGGCCATCGACCAGAATCTCGCCGCCGCTCAGCGGGTAAAACTGCTGCAACAGGCCCGCTACGGTGCTTTTGCCGGCGCCGCTCGGCCCCACGAGCGCCACCTTTTCGCCGGCACGGATGCGGAAGCTCACGTCGCGCAGTACCTCAATGTCGGGGCGCGTGGGGTACGTGAACGAGACGTGGCGGTACTCGATGTCGCCGGTGATGGGAGGGAATGGGGAATGAGGAATGAGGAATGAGGAATTGCTGGCTTTTTCATTCCTCATTCCTAACTCCTCATTCGATGATTCCTGCTCTTCGTCCAGAATGTCCAGCACACGCTCGCTTGCGCCCAGCGTGCTCTGCACCTTCCCGTAAATCTCGCCCAGGCCGCCCACGCTCGCGCCGATGAAGGTGGTGTAGAGGATAAAGGAAAACAGCTCGCCAATCGTCAAATCGCCGCTTTGGACGCAGAGCGCACCGTACCAAATCACAGCCACGATGCCGCCGAACAGCCCCACGATGATAAACGACACGAACGCCCCGCGCAGCCACGCGGCCTTCAGCGCCGCCCCGACCGAGCGGTTCAGGCCGGCGTTGTAGCGCGCCACCTCATAGTCTTCGTTGGTGAATGCTTTGACGACCTGAATGCCTTGCAGCGTCTCCTCGACCACCACGTTGGTTTGCGCGAGCTGGTCCTGCGTCTCACGGCTCAACCGCCGGATGCGCTTGCCGAACACGAAAGCCAAGCCCGCCAGCACCGGAATGGTGGTGAGCATAAACAGCGACAGCCGCACGCTGGTAACCAAGATGATAACCGAGCCGCCGATGAGCGTCGCAATCTGCCGGAAAAACTCGGCCAGCGTGATGGAAAACGCATCCTGCAACTGCGCCACGTCAGTGGTGAGGCGCGAAGTGATTTCGCCGACCCGCCGCGTCTCGAAAAACCGCAGCGGCAGCCGCACCAGCGCGCCGTACAAATCGCGGCGCACATCGGCCACGGCCCGCTCGCTGACCTGCGAGAAGAAGTAGATGCGGAAAAACGAAAAAATGCCCTGCAACACAATCACCGCCAGCAGGAACAGCGCTACCGACCCGATATTATCGAGCCGCAGCCACCGGTCGAGCCACGACGCCGACCCGGCCGGAATGTTCTCCGTCAGGCGCCCGAGCGGGCCACCGGCGGCGCCGTGCTTCACGGTCCCCGTCGCCGAATCGACGAGCCGCCCCGTGACGAGCGGAAACACCATAAACGTGACGGTGGACAGCGCCAGAAACCCCAGCCCCACCAAAAACTGCCCCCGATACGGCCGCAGATACCGAAAAATGCGCCCCGCGCGGCGCAGGGAGTCGCGGTCGAGGCGGCGCTTGGCGTCGGCCTCATCGGGCAAGTGGCCGGAGCCACGGCGAGCACCGCCAGCGCGGGCAGAAGGACGATTCATTCCAGAATGAGGAATGAGGAATGAGGAATGAAGAATGTAAGAATTATCATTTTGCAAATTCCTCATTCCTCATTCCGCATTCCTCATTTTTGAAAACGGTGTTTGGGGTCGTCGAGCGCGGGCGTGGCGCCGAAGGGTAAGGTGAGGAGCGTAGTGGTGGGCACGGGTTGGGTGCGGCGCTTGGCGGGTTCCCAGCGGGGCATCAGCGAGACCACGCGGATGGCTTCGGCCTCGCAGCCGTGGCCGAGGGTGTCGCCGACGGTGCTGATGTCGGTCAGCGAGCCGTCGGCTTGCACCGTAAACTGCACCGTCACTTTGCCGCTGCTGCCTTTGTCGGCGGCGGCGGCGGGATATTTCAGGTTCTCGGCCAGAAACTTCTGGAGCGAGCCGTTGGGGCCGGGGAAGCGGCACGGCACATCAGGCCGCCCGCCGAGCTGCGAAGGGCGCGGGCGGTCAGGGGTACTGCTGTGCAGCTTGGGCTGCTGAGAGGGCGTTTGGGCGTACGCGGCGAGGCTGACGAACAGCGCGAAGGCCAGGAGAATGTTTCGCATTGAAAAAAATGTAGCACCGAGTATCACTCGGTGACGGCGGCTGGGCAACACGCGGTGGGCGTCGCTCAACCGCCGTTATCGGGTGATGTTCGCCGTCACATCGTGTAACCGCTTCGGGTGGCTCGGCGTTGCACGTTCACCAATCAACGCCAAGCCCAAAAACGTCAGCGCGCCATTCACCAGCAAAATCTCGAAGCCGAACTTATACCCACCAAACCACGCCTCGGAGTTGGCGTTGAGCACCCACGTGAGCACCGGCGCCACCGCGCACGCCACCGGCACGAGCGCCTCGCGCCTTGCCGCGAAGCCGCGCCGCGTGAGAATGCCGAACGCAAACAGCCCCAGCAGCGGCCCATACGTGTAGCCGGCGGCCTTGAACACGGCATTGATGACCGACTGGTCGTTGAGCCGCTCGAAAATCAGAATCACCACCACCAGCAGCCCCGCGAACGCCAGATGTACCCAGCGGCGAATGCGCGTCTGGCGGGCTTCGTCGCCCCGGTAGCGGTTCTGGATGTCGAGAAAATCGACGCAATACGACGTGGTG
>ERZ1066122.662-NODE-662-length-34748-cov-45.138385_pt1 | contig 34748 bp, 31 predicted proteins | sample MGYA00382769_ERZ1066122 | MGnify/ENA primary metagenome ERZ1066122 (study PRJEB33369, sample SAMEA5778352) | biofilm metagenome | biome: Industrial cooling water; feature: Water cooling tower basin; material: Biofilm | place: United Arab Emirates | collected... | reverse complement strand
TCCCGACTCCCGACTCCCGACTCCCGACTCCCGACTCCCGACTCCCGACTCCCGACTCCCGACTCCCCGCCACACCTCACTCGAAGTCGTAGCTCATCTCCGGGCCTGCGGCGGCCAGGAAGTGGCCTTCGACGTAGTCCACGCCGGTGGAGAACAGGATCGACATGCTGGCGGCGTCCTGCACGAACTCGGCGATGGTCTGGATGCCGAGATCGTGGGCCTTGCGCGCCATCTCGCGCACCTTCTGCTGGTTGTCGCTGTTCTTCGGCAGGTCCTCGATGAAGCTGCGGTCGATCTTGAGGATCTGCGGCTGCACATGGGTGAGCAGCTGGAACGAATCCAGACCGGCGCCGAACTGCTCCAGACCGACGCGGCAGCCGAGTGCGTTGACTTCGGCCGCGAACTGCTGGACCGCGTGCAGGTGGGTGAACACCTTGGCTTCCTGCAGCTGCAGCACGAGGTACTGGCCGGGCAGGCCGTGCTCGGAGAGCTTGTGCGCGATGAAATCGGCCAGGCCCTCGCCCCGCAGCGAGGGCAGCGACACCTTCACCATCAATGTCGTCGGCTGTGCGGCCTTGAAGCGCTGCGCGGCCAGCTCGATGGCGTTGGCCAGCACATAGCGGTCGATGCCTTCCAGCAGGCCGTGCTCCTCTGCGATCTGCAGGAAGCTGGACGGGCCGATCAGCTCGCCTTCGCCGTTGTCCAGGCGCAGGAAGGTGTCGTAGATCGGATGGGTCTCGCCCTGCAGGCTGATGACCGGCTGGAAATGCAGGACGAACTTGCGGCTCACCAGCGCATCGCGCAGGCGCTGCACCCAGGCCTGGATGCGCTCGACCTCGGCGCGGTCGACCGCGCTGGGGTCGAACAGCTCCAGACGGTTGCCGCCGGTGCCCTGCGCGGACTGCAGGAACTCGCTGGCCTTGGCCAGGATCTGCCCGACGCTGGCGATCTTCTCGCTGATCTGCACGCCGCCGATGCTGGCGGTGATCACCAGCGAGCGGCGGCCGACGGCGAAGACCTCGGCCGCGAAGGTGTTGCGGATGCGGGTGGCCAGCGTCTCGGTCGCGGCGTGGTCGGCGCCGCGCAGCAGCACCGCCAGGCTGGTTTCGGAGAAGCGCGCGGCGACGCAGCGCTCGTCCAGCTCGCTGCGCAGGCGCTCGGCGATCGCGGCGAGCAGGGCGTCGGCGTTGTCCAGGCCGATTTCGTGCAGCAGGCGCTGGTAATGATCCGGCTCGATCATCAGCAGGCCGTGGTGGCCGTTGTGCTTGGCCGCGTCGGCGACTGCGTCCTCCAGCGCGTGCAGGAAGGTCTGGCGGTTGAGCAGCCCGGTGACCTGGTCGCGCTGCTTGAGTTCCTCCAGCTTGCGCGCCAGTTCCGGATCGGCCTCGACCTGCTTGCGGCGGAACACCACCTGCTGGCAGGGCTCGCCTTCGTACTGGGCGAGGGTGAATTCCATCACCGCCGGGAAGGCATTGCCTTCGATGTCGCGCGCCTGCAGCTCGTAGCGCGGCGGCGGCGCCTCGCCCTTGCTCAGCGACTTCAGCAGCTGCTTGAACTCGTCGAGATGCTGGGGCGCGACCAGGTCGAGCAGCGACATGCCTTCGATCTCCTCGAACGACTCGAAGCCGAACATCTCCAGGTAGGCACTGTTGGCGCGGATGTGCATGCCTTCGTGGACGTAGGCGATGGGGTCGCGCGAGGACTCGATCAGCGCGTCGCAGCGGCGTTCGGTCTCGCGCACCTGGCTTTCCAGACGGCGCAGGCCGCGGCGTGCATCGAGGTCGATGCGCTCACGCTGGACCGTGGCCAGCAACTGCGCGGGCTTGTGACGCAGGGCCACCGCGCGCGCGCCGCGGGCGATCAGCTCGGCGTAGCCATCGACGTCCAGACGCTCGACCACTGCGATCACCGGGATGTCCTTGCCGCTGGCGATGACGTGCTGCTGCACGTCCTTCAGCGGCAGGCCGGCGCAGGGCTCGGAGGCCAGCACCAGGTCGACCGCCTGGGCGCCGAGCATGGTCGACAGCTCGGCCGCGGAGGTCGGCCGCAGCGGCCGGACGGCGATGCCGGCATTGCGCAGCCCGCTGACGATCCCCTCAGCTTCCTCGACGCTGTCGTCGATCAACATCAGACGCAGTGCCTGGTCCTGGGATTTCGACATGCGGGGCTCTCGGTGCGGAGGGGAGTGGAACGCGACAGTGTAGCCGCGCGCAGCCGGCACTTCTTAACACAGATTCAGGCCGCAGCGGCAGCCGCGGGGCCGGGTGGCGGGCCATGCACGGGCCGCTTGCCGTGGTCGCCCGCGACCTCGCGCACCAGCCTCGGCAGCAGATAGCCCGGCAGCCGCGCAGCCATCTGCGCATGCAGGGCCAGCGCCTCGGCCTCGGCCACCTCGAAGTGCGCCGCCCCCTGGACCCGGTCGAGCAGATGCAGGTAGTACGGCAGCACGCCGGCGGCGTAGCCGCGTTCGGCGAGCGCGGTCTGCGCATCGAGACTGTCGTTCACCCCGCGCAGGAGCACGGCCTGGTTGAGCAGGGTCGCGCCTGCCGCGCGCAGGCGCGCGAGGGCGGCGTCGACGGCGTCGTCGAATTCGTGCGCATGGTTGGCGTGGATCACCACCGCCACCGGCCAGGGCAGGGCGCCCAGCCAGGCGGTGAACTCGGCGTCCACGCGCTCGGGCAGCACCACCGGCAGGCGGGTATGCAGACGCAGCCGGCGGATCTGCGGCAGCGCGGCCAGGCGGGCGGTGAGTTCGGCCAACTTGGGCGTGGCCAGCGACAGCGGGTCGCCGCCGGACAGGATCACCTCATCGATACTCGGGTCCGCGGCGATGGTGGCCACGGCGTCCTGCCACTGCCCGGCGGCGGCGGTCTCCTCGCCGTAGGGGAAATGGCGGCGGAAGCAGTAGCGGCAGTGCACCGCGCAGCTGCCGGTGGCGATCAGCAGCGCCCGGCCGTGGTACTTGTGGATCACCCCCGGGCCGGCCTTGGCCGCGGCGTCGCCCACGGCGTCCAGTGCGAAGCCGGGCATCGGCTGCATTTCTGCATCGAGCGGCAGCACCTGGCGCAGCAGGGGGTCGTGCGGGTCGCCCGGTCGCATGCGCGCCACGAAGCCGCGAGGCACGCGCAGCGGGAACTGCGCCGCGGCCTCCGCGGACAGCGCCGGCACCCGGCCCTCCAGGTCGAGCAGGGCCAGCAGCTCGGCCGGGTCGCGCACCGCCTCGCGCCACAGCCGGCGCCAGTCGCTCGCGGGCGGCGCGAGGGCAGGAGCGGGCGGGCCCAGGGCGTCGGTCGCGGTCGCCGCGGGGGCAGCGTGCAGGGAAGTGGGGGCAGCAGGTATCATTAGGGGTTCCGTCGGGCCGCGGTAGTCGCGGGGCATCGCGCCCCAGGCCCGGAACTCCATAGTCTAGCCGCCCAACCGGCAGGCGACACCCGAACACTTTCGAGGACTCCCCCATGGCCAGCCTGGGCATGAACGACGTCAAGACCGGACAGAAGATCCTGGTCAACAACGACCCCTGCGTCATCACCGAGACCGAATACGTCAAACCGGGCAAGGGCCAGGCCTTCACCCGCATCAAGTACCGCAACATCAAGTCCGGCCGCGTGGTCGAGATGACCATGAAGGCCACCGACAACGTCGAAGTGGCCGATGTGGTCGACACCGACATGCAGTTCCTCTACAGCGACGGCGAGTACTGGCACTTCATGAACCAGGAGTCGTTCGAGCAGGTGCAGGCCGACAAGGCCGGCATGGGCGGTGCCGAGAAGTGGCTCAAGGGCGAAGAGCCCTGCGTGGTGACGCTGTGGAACGGCAACCCGATCGCCGTGCAGCCGCCGAACTTCGTGGAACTGAAGATCGTCGAGACCGACCCCGGCGTGAAGGGCGACACCGCCGGCACCGGCGGCAAGCCGGCGACGCTGGAAACCGGCGCCGTGGTCCGCGTGCCGCTGTTCGTGGCGCAGGAAGAAATCATCAAGGTCGACACCCGCTCCGGCGAATACGTCAGTCGCGTGAAGTGACTGATTCATAGCGGCCCGCGCCGCGGGCCGCGTGATGAATCAGTCACCCCGAGCCACAGGCGAGGGGTCTGCTTTGCGCTTTTGGCTTTTCGCTTTTGGCTTGTCGCTCTGCCGCGCAGCGGGCCGCGTGATGAATCAGTCACCCCCGCCCAGGACGCATTCGGATTGCGACGAGCGTTGAGGCCGCGCGCGCGGCCGGCAGAGAATGAGCCGTCGGCGGCTCTGCTTGTCCCCTTCAAGAAGCCCGCCCCCCGGCGGGCTTCGTCGTCGTAGGAGCGGCTTCAGCCGCGACCAGGCGGCGAATCGGAAGCGAATCGGGCACGAGGCTCGCGGCTAAAGCCGCTCCTACGGGATTGTGGCTTGGTGTGCCCGCCGCCCCGGGAATGCGACAATGCCCCGATGAGCTACCAGCCCGTGTCCGAATCCAACGCCCCCGAATCCTGCGACCTGCTGATCGAGGCCCGCCACGTGATCCCGGTCGAGCCGCATGCGGTGGTGCTCGATCACCATGCGGTCGCGATCCGCGACGGCGTCATCGTCGCCGTGCTGCCGATCGCCGAGGCCCGCGAGCGCTTCGAGGCGCGGCAGACCGTGTCCCGGCCCGACGGCGTGCTGCTGCCCGGCCTGGTCAATGCCCACGTCCACAACCCGATGACGCTGATGCGCGGCGTCGCCGACGACCTGCCGCTCAAGGTCTGGCTGCAGCAGCACATCTGGCCGATCGAGGGCGCGGTGATCGGCCCGGAATTCGTGGCCGACGGCATCCTGCTGGCCATCGTCGAGATGCTGCGCGGCGGCACCACCTGCTGCAACGAGAACTACTTCTTCCCCGACGTGCAGGCCGCCACCTACCGCCGCCACGGCTTCCGTGCGCGCGTGGGCCTGCCGGTAATCGACTTCCCCACCGCCTGGGCGAAGAGCGACGACGAATATTTCGACCGCGCCTGCGAAGTGCACGACCAGTGGCGCGACCACGCGCTGGTGGCCACCGCCTTCGCGCCGCATGCGCCGTACACGGTGTCGGATGCCAGCTTCGAGCGCATCCGCATGCTGGCCGACCAGCTCGACATCCCGGTGCATCTGCACACCCACGAGACCGCGCAGGAAGTGCAGCAGTCGCAGGAAAAACACGGCCAGCGCCCTCTGGCGCGGCTCGACCGTCTGGGCCTCGTCAACGACCGCCTGATCGCGGTGCACATGACCCAGCTCACCGACGCCGAAATCGCCCTGTGCGCGGCGCGCGGGGTGAGCGTGGTGCACTGCGTGGAGTCCAATCTGAAGCTGGCCTCCGGCTTCTGCCCGGTGGCGAAGCTCACCCGGGCCGGCGTGAACCTCGCCATCGGCACCGACGGCGCGGCCAGCAACAACGACCTCGACATGTTCGGCGAACTGCGCACCGCCGCGCTGCTGGCCAAGGCCGTGGCCGACGATGCCGCGGCCTTCGACGCCGCCAGCGCGCTGCGCGCGGCCACCCTGGGCGGCGCGAAGGCGATGGGCTACGAGCACCTGATCGGCAGCCTGGAACCCGGTAAGCAGGCCGACCTGATCTGCGTCGACATGTCCGCACCGGAAACCCAGCCCCTGCACTTCGTGCTGTCGCAGCTGGTCTACGCCACCGGCCGCCAGCAGGTGAGCGATGTGTGGATCGCCGGCAAGCCGAAACTACGCGAGCGCGTGCTGGTCGATATCGACCTCGACGAGGTACTGGCCAAGGCCCATGTGTGGCGCGAGCGGATCGCGGGGATCGCGCTTTGAGCGTGCAGCGTCACCAGCGCGAGTCTGTGTTCTCCCCACCGATGTCATCCCGAGCGCAGCGAGGGACCTGCTTTTCATCAGCCTTGTCGCAAGCAAAAAGCAGGTCCCTCGCTGCGCTCGGGATGACAATCCAAAGTGGCGATGGCACGTGCTGCCGTGTGGCGTGGGGCATGTGAATGTTGAAGCACATCTATCAGGACGAACGTCGCATCACCCAGTTCGATCCTTATTTCGATTACATCGAATCGGTGAAAAGCGAGCTTCCTCCCGGGCTCCATGCATTCGCGTCCGATGTGTCGCGATATGAATTGAACGGGCCGCGGACCCTGCATGACGCCTGGCTTGAGGACTTCCGGTGTTCGACGGAGTACGCGCAAGACTCCAATGAAATCAACTCGGCGACCGTCACCTTGCGTCTACGCAGGCGGAAGGGCTGGGGCGGGACGACGGTACTGACTTACTCGGGCGTGGAAGGGGTCGAATACCACGGGGTGCCGTCATTCTGGCCCGATCGCGCCTGTGATCTGCTCGTGCATGAGGTCACCGTGCATGCGGACGGTCTCTACTCTCATGCGCTCGTCTTCGACAAGGACATCGCCATGAACATCCTCTTTCGCGCATTTTCCCTGGAGGACATCGCATCGTGACGCAAGACGACGTCAACCACGCCGTACTCGATAGACCCCTGCACTTCGTGCTGTCGCAGCTGGTCTGCGCCGCCGGTCGCGAGCAGGTAAGCGATGTCTGGGTCGCCGGCAAGCCAGAACTGCGCGAACACGTGCTGATCGATATCGACCTGGACGAGGTGCTGGCCAAGGCGCATGTGCGGCACGAGTTGATCGCGGGGATTGCAGGCCTCCACTGAACATGCCCAGGTACCTTCCCAACAAAGCCGTGATTCCAACGCTTGCTCGACATGTTTCCGTGGAACAGTTTCTGGGTGTTCGCGAAGATGCAGGCCATCGTCGGGTTCGATGGGTCGAAGTGCGACCGGTGCATGCTTGCTACGAAGTTCATGTCATAGAAGTTGAGGATCGAGGTGGTGCGGATTGGGCCGACGTGTATGCATGGATTGACGGTGATGCGGAGATGATGGAGTTTCGCTTCCCTACGCCTGCGCAAGCCATCGAATTCACGGTTGAGCGGTGGGCAACCCGTCCGGATAGATGGATGAATCAAGGCCTCGTGCAAGACGAGTACTTGGATGTAGTTCGAGCAGACATCTGAATGAAACAAATGAAAACTGAAGCCAAGACCGTGCAACCGAACAACGTCAGCCAGGCCGAGTTGGACAAATTCAACGCCCTGGCGAACCGATGGTGGGACCCCGACGGCCCGCAGAAACCCCTGCACGCGCTGAACCCGGCGCGTCTGGGCTACGTGCGCGATCGCGCGGCGCTGGCGGGCGTGCGCGCGCTGGACGTGGGCTGCGGCGGCGGGCTGCTGAGCGAGGCGCTGGCGCGCGAAGGTGCGGAGGTGACCGCGATCGATCTGGCCCAGGACCTGCTGAAGATCGCACGTCTGCACGGCCTAGAATCCGGCGTGCGCGTGGATTACCGGGTCAGCAGCGTCGAAGCGCTGGCGGAGGAGATGCCCGGCGCGTTCGATGTGGTGACCTGCATGGAAATGATCGAGCACGTGCCCGACCCGGCCTCGGTCGTCGCTGCCTGCGCCGCGCTGCTCAAGCCCGGTGGGCGGCTGTTCCTGTCCACGCTCAACCGCACGCCGGCCGCGTTCGCGCTGGCCATCGTCGGTGCCGAGTACGTCACCGGGCTGGTGCCAAAGGGCACGCACCGCTATCGCGATTTCATCAAGCCGTCCGAACTCGGTGCGTGGCTGCGTGCGGCCGGTCTGGCGCTGGAGGACGTGAGCGGCCTGCGCTACGACCCGCTGCGCAACACCGCTCGGGTCGGCGGGCGCACCGATGTCAATTACCTGGCCTGCGCCCGCAAGCCCGCGCCGTCCGATCCCTCGTCCTGACCGCCCTTTTCGCCATTTTCCCGCTGTAGAGCGGAGCGCAGCTCCGCTACCCACGCATCCGAAGCCCGTCGCCCCCCGTCATGACGTGTGACGACCCGTCCTGGCGTCACTCGACGGCAGAATGCGCAGCGGAGCTGCGCTCCGCTCGACGGGTGCCGGGGCGGGTGACGGCGACATTTTCCGGAGTCCGCTTGTGTCCTCTTCCATCCGCTTCCCCCGCATCGCATTGTTCGACTTGGACGGCACCCTGCTCGACAGTGCGCCCGACATGGTCGCGGCCACCAATGCCATGCTGACCCGCCGCGACCGCGCGCCGATGCCGCTGGCCGCGCTGCGTCCGCATGTGTCCAAGGGCTCGCGCGCGATGCTCGGTGCGGCCTTCCCCGAGCTGGAGCCCGAGACGCGCAACGGCATGGTGCAGGAGTTCCTGGATGCCTACGAGGCCGAGCTCGGCCGCCACGGCGCGCCGTTCGCGGGCGTGGAGCCGATGCTGGCCGCGCTGGAGGCCGACGGCGTGCGCTGGGGCATCGTCACCAACAAGCCTGAGTATCTCGCCGTGCAGCTGATGCCGATGCTCGGCTGGCGCGAGCGCTGCGCGGTGCTGATCGGCGGCGACACCCTGGCCGAACGCAAGCCGCATCCGCTGCCGCTGCTGCACGCGGCCGAACTGCTTGGCCATGCGCCGGAGGCCTGCGTGTACGTCGGCGACGACGAGCGCGACATCGTCGCCGCGCGCGCCGCGCGCATGCCGTCGATCGTCGCGCTGTGGGGCTACCGTCAGGACGGTGACGACCCGGTGCGCTGGCAGGGCGATGCGATGGTGGAAGACCCGCATCACCTGCTCGACGCCACGCGCTGGCCGACGGCGATGGCCTCCGTCGCTGGTTCCGTCTGATCGCGGAATCCTGCTGCCCGGGTCGGCGCACGCGGCTTCCAGTTCGCGCCGCTTCCAACCCGCGCTGCTTCCACCAGCGCTGCTTCTACCCACGCTGCTCACCACCCACGCCGCTGCCTGCAGCTCCCGCCGTCGCCCGCCGACCTGTTGCGATACCCGCGCCATGACTTCCGAGACCGACCTCGACGATTTCCTGCAGAAATGGCGTGCCGCCTGGCCGGAATGGCCGCTGGCGCAGGTCTTCGTGCCCGAAGCGCAGCGCGCCGTGGCCGAGGCCTGGCTGGCGCTGCGGCTGGAATGGGTGGAGGCGGCCTGGGGTGGCGAAGACCCCACGCCGGGCTTCGCCAAGCTGGCCTGGTGGCAGGATGAGCTGCGCGGCTGGCAGAAGGGCGCCCGGCGCCATCCGCTGGGCCGTGTGCTGCAGCGCGCGCCGGCCCCGTGGGCGCGTCTGGCCGACAGCCTTGAAGCGCTGCGTGCCGCGCGTACGCCTGTGCTGAGCGGTGATATCGAGGCTGCAGCCACTGCGCTCTCTCCCGCCGCGGTCTGCATCGCGGCCTGCGAACGGGCGCTGTCGCTCGATGGGCGCATGGAGCCGGGCGATGCCGCACGCGCCGAGGCCGACGCTCGCGATGCTGCCGAGGATGCGCAGGCCACGCAGGCGACCGTGCGCTGGGCGCTGATCGCCGAACATCGGCTGTGGCACGGTGTGGGCGGAGCCCCGGGCGACGGTCGGCGCGTGCGCGAGGGTCTCCTGGCCATGTGGCCCGGTGCCCGCAGCGACAGCCGGGCTGGCCGCATCCATGCAGCGCTGGTCCATGCCCGCCTGCTGCGTCCGATGCACGGCCCCGCGCCTGCCGCGCCGGTGTCTCCACTTCGGGCGCTGTGGGTGGCCTGGCGCGCGGCGCGCGGCTGAGGTAGTTCTGATCAATTCAGAGGTGTCGCGCGCCATGAATGGCGCGCTCGCCGATCAGTCGCGCAAGCGATTGATTTGGCGGGAGCGGACTCAGGCCTGGCCTGAGTCCGCGACGTCTGAACGACTCCAGGATGGCGTTGTTCAGGCCTTCCCCAAGCGTCGGCGGTGCAGGCTGGTCACGTGTGAACCGCCGAGGGCACGGACGCTGCGTTTCGCAGGCCCGGACGGCCTGCGGCGACCCGCCGGGTACAATCCGCTGCGGCGCACAGCCCCGTTGTCCGCGCCGCCATCTCACGGCGGCGTCCAGCGGCCGCCCCCCCCGAGACTTCCCGTTCCCGTCATGACCCCTCCCGCCGAGCCCCACCGCAGCGCCCTGCCCGACGTCGCCGACGACGCCGCTGCGGCCGCGCGTGCGCTCGACTGGGTGGGGATGGAGCGCATCGCCCTGCCGGTGCTGGTCCAGACCGATGGCGCCGCCGCCATCCAGGTGCCGGCCGAAGTCGATGTGTTCGTCGATCTGCGCGACCCCGCCGCGCGCGGCATCCACATGTCGCGGCTGTACCTGCGCCTGCAGGACGGGCTGTCCTCCGACCCGCTGACCCCCTCGCGCCTGCGCCGCGTGCTGCAGGACTGCGTGGACTCGCAGGGCGCGCTCTCGAATTCGGCGCGGCTGGCGCTGCGCTACGACCTGATGCTGCGTCGGCCGGCGCTGGCCACGGCCAACAGCGGCTGGAAGCGCTACCCGCTCAGTATCGACGCCGCCCTGGTGCAGGGCCATCTGCAGCTCGCGCTCGGGCTGTCGGTCGAATACTCCAGCACCTGTCCGGCCTCGGCCGCGCTGTCGCGCCAGCTCAATGCCGAGCGCTTCGCCGAGGACTTCGCCGCGGCGCATCCGCTGTCCACCCAGGTGGTGCGCGACTGGCTGGCCTCGCCGCGCGGCCTTGCCGCCACCCCGCACGCCCAGCGCAGTCGCGCCGAGGTGCGGGTGGAGCTGGCCCCGGCCTTCGACGAACTGCCGGCGGCCGATCTCATCGACCGTCTCGAAACTGCCCTCGCCACCCCGGTGCAGACCGCGGTCAAGCGCGAGGACGAACAGGCCTTCGCCCGGCTCAACGCCGAGAACCTGATGTTCTGCGAAGACGCCGCCCGCCGCGTGGCCGCGGTGCTGGCCGACGATGCCCGCGTGCAGCGCTACGAGGCCCGCGTGGCGCATTACGAGAGCCTGCACCCGCACGATGCGGTGGCGCGGGTCGCAGGGCCGGGCCGCGGCGCATCCGCCTGACGGCCTGAGCGCAGCGTCTGCGCGGCATTTTTCCCCACTGATCGCAGGACTTCACTGATCGCAGGGCTTCTCCGGCGGCATTGTGGCCCGCCGACGGCTTCCGTATGCTCGGCCGGACCGCGTGCCACGGGTGCACGCGTCGACAGCCGGGGCGACGACGCAAGGATGTGGGGGTGCGCGGTCGTCCTGACGATCTTCGAAAGAACCAGGGAGAGGGAGAATTCCATGAAGTCACGTCTACTCGCGCTGCTGCCCGCAGCGCTGATGCTTGCTGCCTGCAATCAGGGGGCGGCGCCGCCCGCGGAGGCGCCCAGGCCCGCCGATCCGCCGGCAGCGCCGGAGGTTGCCGGCATCCGGCCGGTCGATATCGGCGCCGGCTACGGCTACCCCGGCAGTCGCGACGAGTTCCAGCGCTGGGCCGACGACTGGCAGATCGACAAGATCACCGCGACCGCATGGGACCTGTGGGCAGGCATGACCGCGGACTCCGGCCAGACCTGGAACGGCGCCGCGCTGCCGGTCTGGGAAACATGGTGCGGCATCGAAGAGACCTTCAGCGAGAAGGGCTGCGACACGCTCGCCCGCCCGTCCCGCGGCTACATCGTCCCGCATCAGCTCGCACACGCCGTCCGCCACACCGGCAAGCCGGCGCCGGGCGATACCGCGGTGGTGTCGTTCAACAAGTTCAATCCGCCGATGGCCGCCTATCTGGCCAAGCGTCACGCCGGGCCGGGCGCCGACGGCACCACCTACAGCTACACCTCGATGCAGAGCCTGGCCGACCTCAACGCCGCCTGGCCGCAGGGCACCGCGTTGGCGGACCGCAAGGTGGCCGAGGCGCCCTACGACAGCACCGGCACGGCGATGGAGCTGAAACCGGTCATCTTCGTGATCAAGGCCAAGGGCCTCACCCCGATGCCGCTGTGGCAGGGACCTGGCGGCGCCAAGCCGGGTGCCCAGCTCAATGCGGTGCCGGAGTCGTGGTTGACCTGCGTGCTGCTGGACCCGGCCAATCCGGCGGGCCCGGACACCGCCCCGGTCCCCGCCACGGCGGAACAGCAGGCGCAGATGGTGCCGAACCCGGCCTATGCCTGTCAGACCTATCTGTACGCGCCGCTGTCGACCATCTACCACACCAGGATGGATCAGGCCGAAGCCGACAACTGGAACAAGAACGCCACCCAGACCGGCGATGGCGGCGAATGCACCGACCCGAGCACCGGCAATCCGGTCTGCCTGATCAAGGCCGAGCCCGGCGACTTCGCGGTGCTCGCCGGCGTGCACGTCAACAGCAAGACCATCGTCAACTGGACCTGGGAAACCTTCTGGTGGCAGCCGGGCGGCGACACCCCGAATGCCTACCCCGGCAGCAAGCAGGGCATGACCGACAAGGTGAAGGGCGTGTGGCGCAACTACGCCATGTGCACCGCATGGAACCAGACCCAGGGCAATGCCTCGAAGAACATGCAGGTCTGTTTCAACCCGTTCCTCGAAACCTCCACCGGCATTCCCGACGGACAGAGCAGCAACTGCATGAGCTGCCACGCCACCGCCACCGTCGGCGCGCCGTCGGTCTCGGGCACGCCGCCGCTGAATGCACTCTCGACGATGAACTATCCGGCCGATTACGTCGCGCCGCTGGACCTGACGTTCATGACCAATCAGTGCACCCAGAGCCCGAGCGGCCAGACCTGTTTCGGCGACTACACGCGCACCGATTTCTCCTGGGCGATACCGGGCAATGCGCGCAATGACCTGCCGCAGGCGGCGCAGCCGCCGGCCGCGCAGTCGCCGGCCGCGGCGAATTGATCCAGACGCGTGGTGTGCCGATCCATCGGCAAAAGCTTCGGTAAAAGCCAAGGGCCCGGCGTCATCCGCCGGGCCCTTCGGTTGTGTGCCGGCGCGTGATGGCCGGTGCGCCGTGCGCTGCCTCGCCGAATGAGCGTGTGCTTCCGGCGCCAGCAGCGGTTCGGTACGTGTAGAAAAACGCGCAGGGACGCGCTGGGTTTGTACGGAATGTCGAACGCGCCACTGCGCGCTGCGCAGGTGAACTACGGCGTAACGGTCGCCGTCGACCCCGCCGCTTCCAACACCAGCAACGGATCGATCCGCACGCTGAACCAATTCATTCCCCAATGCAGATGCGGCCCCGTCGCCCGCCCGGTCGCGCCCACGGCGGCGAATACCTGGCCCTGCTCCACACGCTCGCCCACCTGCACGTCGATCCGCGAGAGATGCAGGAAATTCGAGCTGATGCCGGCGCCGTGGTCGATCACCACCGTGCCGCCGGTCAGGTACAGCCCGGGGTCGGCGAAGGTGACGATGCCGGCCGCGGGCGCCTTCACCGGGGTGCCGTTGGCGGCGGCGATGTCCATGCCCGAATGCGGCGACTTCGGCACACCGTTGTACACGCGCTGGTTGCCGAAACGGCCGCTGATGCGGCCCTGCACCGGCCACACGAAGGGCTGCGCGTAGTCCGTGCGCGCGTCGTCGCGTGCACGCGCCTCGCTCACCCGCGCCTGCTCGCGCGCGATGCGTTCGGCGATGGCGGGCGGCGGGTCGACTGTGCTCGGCGGCACGCCGTCGATGCGTTCGATCGGCCAGTCGCGCGGCGTCACCGCGACGCGCAGGGTCTCGCGCACGCCGTCGAACCAGGTGATGTCCACCTGCACCGGCTCGGCCTGGTCGCGGCCGATGCCGAAGACGAAACGTCCGTCGTCGGCCAGACGCAGCGTACGCCCGCCCACCTCCACGCGATTGGCGGCCATCGTGCGGCCGATCACCATCGCGCCCTGCTGCACCTGCGTCGGGAGTTCGGAAGCGCGGTCCGATGCCTGCGCGCTGCCCGCAGCGGTGCCGAGCGCCAGCGCCACCGCGCATGCTGTCGAGACCAGGGGCAGGCACAGCGCGCGCTTGCGCATCGCCCTCACCGGTCGAAGTCCAGACGCATGCCGCGCGGCGCACCAACAAGCTGCTCACCGTCCCAGGCGCGGTGGCCGTTGACCCAGGTCGAGGCGATCCGCGAGCGGAAGGTCTTGCCCTCGAACGGCGACCAGCCGCACTTCGACAGCACCTGCTCGCGGCGCACGGTGAACGGGCTGTCTTCGACCAGCACCAGGTCGGCCCAGTAACCTTCGCGCAGATAGCCGCGCTCCTTCACGTCGAACAACTGCGCCGAGGCGTGCATCGCCTTCTGCACCACCTGTTCGATGCTGAAATGCCCCTCGTGCACGCATTCCAGCGCCGCCACCAGCGCGAACTGCACCAGCGGCAGACCGGCCGGGGCGCGCAGGTAATCGGCCTGTTTTTCCTCCAGCGTGTGCGGCGCGTGGTCGGTGGCGAGTACGTCGATGGTGTCGTCGGCCAGCGCGCGCAGCAGGGCCGCGCGGTCGGACGCGTCCTTGATGGCGGGATTGCATTTGATGAAATTGCCGCGCTCGGCGTAATCGGCGCGGTCGAAGCGCAGGAAATGGATGCAGGTCTCGGCGGTGATGCGCTTGCGGCTGCCGTCGGCGCGAATCAGCGGGCCGGTCTCGAACAGCGCCAACTCGTCGGCGGTGGAGATGTGCAGCACGTGCAGGCGCGCGTCGTGCCGGCGTGCCAGTTCCAGCGCCAGCCGCGTCGACTTGATGCAGGCCTCGCGCGAGCGGATGTCCGGATGCATCGACACCGGCACGTCGCTGCCGTAACGCTCGCGCGCGGCGGCCATGTTGGCGTCGATCAGGGGGGTGTCTTCGCAGTGGGTGATGATCGGCGTGGGCGCCTCGCGGAACACCGCGTCGAGGATCTCCGGGTCGTCCACCAGCATGTTGCCGGTGGAGGCGCCCATGAAGATCTTCACGCCGGGCGTGGTGCGCGGGTCGATCCGGCGGATCTCGTCCAGGTTGCCGGTGCTGGTGCCCATGTAGAAAGCATGGTTGCCCCAGGCGCGGCCGGCGGCGCGGCGGTACTTGTCGTCCAGCGCGGCGCGGTCGAGGGTGGGCGGGCTGGTGTTGGGCATCTCCATGAAGCTGGTGATGCCGCCGGCCACCGCCGCGGCCGATTCGGTGGCGAAGTCGCCCTTGTACTCGAGCCCGGGTTCGCGGAAGTGCACCTGGTCGTCGATCATGCCCGGCAGCAGCCAGCGCCCGCCGGCCTCTACCACGGTCTCGCCCGGTCGCGCCTCCAGCCCTGCGCCGATCTGGGCGATCCGACCGTCGGCCCCGATGCGGAGGTCGCCCTCGAAGGTCCGGCCCTCGTTCACCAGGCGTGCATTGACGATGAGGGTAGGGGCGGCGTGGTCATGGGACATGGCGGGAGTCCAGAGGTGTCAGTCGGGGCGGGAAGGGCCGTGGCTGCAGCCGGCGGAGTGGCGATGCGCGCCGTTCGGGCCGTTGGGGCCGGGCGAGCCCTCCGGGCCGTCTTGGCCGGGCGAGCCGTCCGGGCGGTCGGGGCCGGACGAGCCGTCCGGACGGTCGAGACCGTCCGGGACAGGGTCGTAGCCGCCGGGGTGCAGCGGCTGGCAGCGGGCCAGGCGCTTGGCCGCCAGCCAGCTGCCGCGGGCGGCACCGAAGCGCTCGATCGCGCCCATCGCGTATTCCGAACAGCTCGGCGTGAACCGGCAACGCTGCCCCAGCAGGGGGCTCAGCCAGCGTTTATACAGCCGCAGGGCGGCGAGCAGCAGACGGTCGATCACGGCCTGATCTCGGACAGGCGCGCAGGCCTCGGGCGGGTGGGGAAGCGGCCTGTCGGCCAGTCGGCGAAGGCCGGTCGAGGTTGCCGCTGTCGTCATGGCAGGGTATAACACCCCGCTTTCCCGGCTCAAGGGAACTACGACAGGATCCATCACGTGGCAGTGAAAAAGACCGCAAAGAAGGTGACCACGGCCGCCACCAAGGCGCTGGCGAAAGTCGCCGCCAAGCTGACCAAATCGGCCGCCAAACCGGCCGCCAAGCCAGCCGCCAAGCCAGCCGCCAAGAAGGCGCCCGCCAAGCCCGTCGCCAAGAAGACTCCGGCCAAGCCAGCCGCCAAGCCCGCCGCGAAACCGACGGCCAAGGCTGCGGCCAAGCCGCCCGTCAAGGCCGCAGCCAAGCCTGCTGCGAAGCCGGCCGCCAAGCCCGTCGCCAAGGCTCCAGCGAAGCCGGCTGCCAAGCCCGTCGCCAAGCCTGCTGCGAAGCCGGTCGCCAAGGCCGCCGCGAAGCCGGCCGCCAAGCCCGTCGCCAAAGCTGCCGCGAAGCCGGCCGCCAAGCCGGCCGCCAAGCCGGCCGCCAAGCCCGCCGCCAAGCCGTCGGCGGCGGCCAAGGCTGCGCCGCCTGCCCAACCTGCCGCAGTCAAGCCTGCTCCCACCCAGCCTGCTCCTGCCAAGGTTGCCCCCACCAAGCCTGCTCCTGCGAAGCCCGCTGCCGCACCCGCGTCCGCCAAGCCTTCCGCCGCCGAGCCCGTCTCCAACAAGTCTGCAGCCCCCATGTCCGCTCCCTCCAAGCCCACCCCGGCCAAGGCCGCGCCCGCCAAGGCGGTCCCGCCGACCAAGTCCGCACCTGTGCCAAAGGCTGTCGCCGCGCCCCCGGTCCAGGGCAAGGTGGCAGTGGCGGTCGTCTCCAAACCAGCCGCGCCGGCCCAGCGCAACGAGTACAAAGTGATCCCTTACGACACCGATGAAGCCACCGGTCGCCCGATCGTGCCCGAAGGCTACAAGCCCAGCCGCGACGAGGAGTACATGAGCCCGCTGCAGCTGGAATATTTCCGCCAGCGCCTGCTGCAGTGGCGCAACGATCTGGTCGAGGAGTCCAAGCAGACCATCGAGAACCTCAAGGACGAAGTGCGCGACGTCGGCGACGACGCCGAACGCGCCACCCGCGAGACCGAGAACTCGCTCGAACTGCGCACCCGCGACCGCTACCGCAAGCTGATCGGCAAGATCGACAGCACGCTCAAGCGCGTGGACTCCGGCGAATACGGCTACAGCGTCGACTCCGGCGAAGAGATCGGCCTCGAACGTCTGGAAGCCCGCCTCACCGCCGAGCGCACCATCGACGAGCAGGAGCGCTGGGAGCATCTGCAGAAGCAGCAGGGCGATTGATCCGGATTGGGCCTTCGCCGCCGCGTTTCGATACGAAAAACCCCGCGCAATGCGGGGTTTTTCATTGCATATCGGCTTCGCGCAGAGGTGTATGGAGCCAGTCCAGCGCCTGCAGCCAGGCGGCGGCATCGGCATCGTGCTCGGCGCGGTAGTGGTGAACGTGCGGGAAATTCATGTGCGGATCACCCACGGCGAAATCCAGGCCTTCGAGCGCCTTCGCGTAGTCGCCCGTCGGCCCGTAGGCGTGGATCAGGTTGTGCCGGTCCCAGACCACGGTCGCGCGGTCGTGCGGGGAGTAGGCCCAGAGGTCGTAGCGGCTGTCCGAGCGCAGGAACGCCGCGAACCGTTCCAGCATCGCATCGATGTCGGTCAACGCCATTTCCGGGCTTTGATAACGGCCCGGCTCACCTTCCCCGCGCGGCGTGTGCAGCACGTAGAGAAGGTGATACGGGCCCTGCAGGCAGGCCGCCAGCGCCCGGAAGATCGCCGGATCGCCATCGGGGACTCCCGCGACGATGCGTGGGTGCGTGGAGTCGGGCGCCGCTGGCCGGTAGACCCGCGGATGGCTGAAAGCCACCTCCTCGGCCCAGTCGGTGCCCGCCGGCAGAGAGCCGATCTTCTGTCTGTGCAGATGCTGTGCCATGGGTCGATCCACGCGTTCCTACTGCAATTGCCGAAGATCCAGCCGCCGCATTGTTGGCGACTTCAGCGCGGTGAAGGCCACCACGCCGAGCGTCACGCACCCGCCCAGCACCACCGCATGCACCAGGCCGAGCAGGCGCGCCATCGAGCCGGCGTAGAAGGCGCCGAGTTCGTTCGACGAACTGATGAAGATGCTGTTGATCGACGACACCCGGCCGCGCATGTGGTCGGGCGTGGCCAGCTGCAGGATGGTCGAGCGCAGCACCACCGATACGCCGTCGAACACGCCCGAGAGGAACATCAGCAGCACCGACAGCCACAGCAGTTCCGACAGACCGAAGCCGATGATGCACAGGCCGAAGCCGGCCACCGAGCCCAGCAGCCAGCGCCCGGCATGGGCCTGGATCGGCCGCCGCGCCAGCCACAGGCCGACCAGCACCGCGCCGACGGCCGGCGCCGCGCGCAGCAGGCCCAGCGCTTCCGGGCCGGCGTCCAGCACATCCTTGATGAAGGCCGGCGCCAGCGAGATGGCGCCGCCGAACAGCACCGCGAACATGTCGAGCGCCATCGCGCCCAGCATCACCGGGGTGCGGAACACGAAGCGCAGGCCCTCGGCGATGCTCGCGAACACCGGCCCGCGTTCGGCCGGCGGTGGCGCCTCGCCCACGCGCAGGCGCAGCAGGGCGACGCCCGCGCCCAACGCGCACAGCGTCGCCAGCCCGTACACCGGCGCGGCCGGCAGCGACACGCCGTCGGGCACGTCCCACGCATGCTTGAACGCGCCGATCATCGCGCCGCCGATCGCCGGCCCCAGCACCAGCCCGGACTGGAACACCACGCTGCCGACGCTCGCGCCGCGGGTGAACTGCGCCCGCGGCAGCACGCGCGCGAACAGCGTGTTGTAGACCGGGCCGAGGAACGCGCGCACGCCGCCGGTGAAGACGATGGCGGCATAGATCAGCCACAGGCGTTCGGACAGCCGCGCAGGCTCCGCGAACACCCAGCCCCAGGCGATGGCGGCGAGGATCAGCGGGGTCAGCGCCAGACCCAGGCACGCGATGGCGCCGAGCCGGCGCTTGGGCAGATGGTCGACCAGATGCCCGGCGAACGGCGCCACGCAGAAGAACGGCACCACCTCGGCCAGGCCGATGAGCCCGAGTTTCCACGGGTCGCCGGTGATCTCGTACACATGCCAGCCCACCGCCACCGCCACCATCTGGTACGACAGAATGGTGAGCAGGCGGTAGGTCATCAGCCCGAAAAAGGCCGGCTGGCGCAGCGGCGAGGCGCTGCCGTCGCCCGAGGGGGAGACGCTGTCGGAGGAGGGCGGTGCGCTCACGAGCGCGTCTGTGCCCCGCGTTCGGCCAGCGCGCGTTCGGCGCTGGCGCGGATGAAGGCCAGCAGCGAGGCCAGGCCGTTGCTGCGCGTGGGCGACAGGTGTTTGGCGAGGCCGATATCGGCGATGTAGCTGGCTTCGGTGGCGAGAATCTCGTCGGCACTGCGCCCGGAATACACGCGCAGGGCGAGATAGATCAGGCCGGAGACGATGGCCGAGTCGCTGACCGCGGCGAAATCCAGGCGTTCGGCATCGCCCGAGGGCACGATCCAGACCATCGACTGGCAGCCGAGCAGGCGGTGCTCCTCGGTTTTCCATTCCTCGGGGAACGCCGGCAGTTTGCGGCCGAGGTCGATCAGGTACTGGTAGCGCTCGGACCAGTCGCCGAAGAACGCGAATTCCTCGCGGATGGCGGTCTGGGCGTCGGCGGGGGTGGGTTCGGTGGGGAAATGGGCAGTCATGGGGAGCATGTCGAAGATCGGTTGTCAGACAGCCAGGATGGCGATCGAGATGATGACGAGTTCACACGCTCGCCGTCTGCTTGTCGTCCCGAGCGCAGCGAGGGACCTGCTTTTCAACCGGTGTCCCAGTATCTCGTCATCCAAAGCAGGTCCCTCGCTGCGCTCGGGACGACATGGGTATTGAGCCGCAGCGGCCGGATGCGGCGACCTGCATTACGCCCGCTTCCAACGCACACCCTGCGGCGTGTCCTCGAGCAGAATGCCTTCGTCGGCCAACTGCTGGCGGATCGCGTCGGCGCGGGCGAAGTCGCGCGCTTTCTTGGCGGCAGTACGCTCCTCCACCAGCGCCTGGATGCGCACATCGTCGTCGGCGGACGCGCCGCGCGCGAACCAGGCCTCGGGCGACTGCTGCAGCAGGCCGAGGGCGAGGCCTCCACCAAGGAGTTTTTGACGTTGTTCGTTGACTTGCCGGGTAAAGTGCACGAGAAATTTGCTCGCGATATCGTCGATGGGTGTTTTGACTGGTCTCGACAGTAAATTTGAGCATTTTGAAAATCCGGATTCCTTCAAAGACCTTTGAATAAATGAAGTCATCTCTGCAGTCTCGATGTGACCGTCTAGCATTGATGCCAGTGCATTGAGTTCAAGCGATGAATCTAGAATGTTGATAAGTTCGTTGCTGAAGTCATCATCTTTCAGTTTTTCGCAATTTCTCAATGCTTCAAGCAAAGATTGGATTTTTCTCGAAATTGAATTAATCAGGGCTAGTGCGTGGGGGGTGTTCAAGTCGTCGTCGAGTGCCGATTCGATTTCGCTTGGTACGAAAGATTGAGCGGACGCCATATCCAAATCGACGATAGGCGCATCCCTGAGCGCTCCATAGAGCCGATCCAGCGTCTTGATCGACTGCTCCACCAGCCCGTCCGACCACTCCAGCGGCTGCCGGTAGTGCGCCGACAGCAGGGCGTAGCGCAGGGCTTCGGGGGGGCACTCGCGCACCAGGTCGTGGACGCGCTGGATGTTGCCCACCGACTTGGCCATTTTGCTGCCGCCGAAGTTCAACATGCCGTTGTGCATCCACCAATGCGCGAACGGCGCGTGGCTGCCGTCGGCGTGCCTGTGTGCGCACTCGCTCTGCGCGACCTCGTTCTCGTGGTGCGGGAACATCAGGTCGTTGCCGCCGGCGTGGATGTCGATGGTCTCGCCCAGGTGCTCCGCGGCCATCGCCGAGCATTCGATATGCCAGCCCGGGCGTCCGCGGCCCCAGGGCGAGTCCCAGCCGGGCAGGTCGTCGCTGGACGGCTTCCACAGCACGAAATCACCGGGGCTGCGCTTGTACGGCGCCACTTCGATGCGGGCGCCGGCGATCATCTCCTCCGGGTCGCGCCGCGACAGCTTGCCGTAGCCGGGGAAGCTCTCCACCGCGAACAGCACGTGCCCTTCGGCGGCGTAGGCATGACCCTGGTCGATCAGGCGCTGGATCATCGCGATCATCTGCGGGATATGCGCCACCGCCGAGGGCTCGATGCCCGGCGCGAAGTCGCCGTCCACGCCCAGCGCGGCCATGTCCTCGCGATACGCAGCGGCGAACTTGTCGGTGATGACCGAGATCGGCACGCCCTGTTCCTGCGCGGCGGCGTTGATCTTGTCGTCCACGTCGGTGATGTTGCGCGCATAGCGCACCGCTCCGTAGCGGCGCTTGAGCAGCGCCGCCAGCACCCCGAACACCACCGGCCCGCGCGCATTGCCGATATGCACGTAGTTGTAGACCGTGGGGCCGCAGACGTACATCGTCGGACAGCCGGGGTCGATCGGCTGGAAGGGTTCGACGCGGCGGCGGAGGGTGTCGTAGAGCTGGAGCGGCATGCGGGGCGGTCCGTGGCGGAGGGCCGGCCCGCCTGCAGAGGCTGGCGAGGTCGGCAGGGGAGGGGATCGACAGCCGTCGAAGGCGTGCGACGCCGGTCGCACGGCCGTGCATGTCGGCCCGGAACCCCGACGTTGCGCGGCCGTCGATTCTATCAGGCCACACGGATGCGACCTGCCGGCAGCAACGGTGGTGATGGCTGTTGCGATGCGGCCCCATCGAGCGACCTGCCGCCGCACGGCACGGCCCTGCGCGATGAGCGCCGGCGTGCCGGCTCCACTGCGCCAGGCCCTAGGGCCTCGACGGGCTCCAACTTCCGGAACAGTCACCCGCCAGGCGCCAGGCGCCGGTCGCATGTCCAGGTCACGACAGCGCGGGTTCATCCCCGGCTCGGGGGCTGGCTTACACTCCGCGACGATGATCCGCACCGCGCTCCTGCTCTCGCTCTGCTGCCTGGCCGCCTGTCCTGCCCGCGCCGAAAACGTGGTCGCGCAGCCCGCGCACGTGCGCGAGGAATACGCGCAGGTGCTGCGGGTGGATCCGGTCTACCAGACCCTGCGCGCCTGGGCCAACGAAGAACAGTGCGACCCGCTGCCGCCCGTCTCCGGCCAGCGCGGCATCGCCCGCCTCGCCGAGCTGCGCGAGGCGCGGCGACGTGAGGAAGGCGGCAACTGCCGGGTGGTCCGCGTGCAGCGCGAGTTCCGTCGGCCCATCGCCTACGATGTCGAATACCAGCTGCGCGGCGTGAAATACCGCTCGCGTCTGCCCTATGACCCGGGCAAGCGGCTCCGGGTGCGGGTCTCGGTCGAACCGGTTCGACCGGACTGAAGCCTGGGGCTGCGGGCCAGTCGATGCCGAAACCGCCCCGCACGGCCGCGCGGCCCACGCTCGCAGACGTTTTCAGCCCGCGCGGCCCGGTGTTCCCGCGTCGTTTCGCTTGCGTCGCCGGGGCGCCCCGTGCACACTTGCGCGGATGTTCGCGACCGCGCCCCTGTCCATGTCTTCCGCCCGGATGGCCTCCGGCATGACCTCGCGCGCGCGCCGACCGGAACCCCACATCCTGGCTGGGTGATCCGGAGCGGCGTCGTTCTCGCAACGACCAAGAAGTCCAAGATCAGGCCCGGCCAACCGCCGGGCCTGTTTCGTTTTCGAACCCCTCGTTTTAGAACCCGCTCGTTTCAGAACCCGCTCGTTTCCGAACCCACTCGTTCTCGAATCTGCTCGCTCCCGAAGCCGCAATACCCGCTCGATACCCTTCTCCTTCCCTTATCCCCTCGCGCTTCCGGCGCCGCCCCACAGGAGCCCCACCGATGACCTCCGGCCCGATCAGACACTTCCTCAATACCCAGGACTGGAGCCGCGCCGACCTCGATGCGGTGTTGGCCGATGCCGCACGCTTCAAGCGCGAGCGCCTCGGCGACCATCTGAAGGGCAAATCCATCGCGCTGGTGTTCTTCAACCCGTCGATGCGCACCCGCACCAGTTTCGAGCTGGGCGCGTTCCAGCTGGGCGGCCACGCAGTGGTGCTGGCGCCCGGCAAGGACGCCTGGCCGATCGAGTTCGAGCTCGGCACGGTGATGGACGGCGATACCGAGGAGCACATCGCCGAAGTGGCGCAGGTGCTGGGCCGCTACGTCGACCTGATCGGCGTGCGCGCCTTCCCGAAATTCGTCGACTGGGCCTACGACCGCCAGGATGTCGTGCTGAAGGCGTTCGCCAAGTATTCGCCGGTGCCGGTGATCAACATGGAGACCATCACCCATCCCTGCCAGGAACTGGCGCATGCGCTGGCGCTGCAGGAGCACTTCGGCACCAGCGACCTGCGCGGCAAGAAGTACGTGCTGACCTGGACCTACCACCCCAAGCCGCTCAACACCGCGGTGGCCAATTCCGCGCTCACCATCGCCACCCGCCTGGGCATGGACGTGACCCTGCTGTGCCCCACGCCCGAGTATGTGCTCGATGAGCGCTACATGGGCTGGGCCGCGCAGAACGTGGCCGAAAGCGGCGGCTCGCTCACGATCAGCCACGACATCGACAGCGCCTATGCCGGCGCCGACGTGGTCTACGCCAAGAGCTGGGGCGCGCTGCCGTATTTCGGCAACTGGGCGCCGGAAAAACCCATCCGCGACGCGCACAAGCACTTCATCGTCGACGAGGCCAAGATGGCGAAGACCAACAGCGCCGTGTTCTCGCACTGCCTGCCCCTGCGCCGCAACGTCAAGGCCACCGACGGCGTGATGGACGCGCCCTACTGCATCGCCGTGAACGAAGCCGAGAACCGCCTGCATGTGCAGAAGGCGGTGATGGCCGCGCTGGTGCGCGGCCGGGATTCGTGATTCGGCGGCCGGGATTGGTGATTCGGGATTCGGGATTCGTGGTACGCGATCCGGTACCCATGCCGATCAATTCATATTCGTTCTTTTCGGAGTAGATCATGCACAAATCAGACGCATCCACGAATCCCCAACCCCCAATCCCGAATCCCGGCTCCCAAGACATCATCCTCGCCTTCTCCGGCGGCCTCGACACCAGTTTCTGCGTGCCTTATCTCAAGGAACGCGGCTGGAACGTGCACACCGTATTCGCCGACACTGGCGGTGTGGATGCCGAGGAGCGCGCCTACATCGAGGCGCGCGCGGCGGAGTTGGGTGTGGCTTCGCATGTGACCATCGACGGCGGGCCGGCGCTGTGGGAGGGCTTCGTCAAGCCGTTCGTGCAGGCGGGTGAGGCGTATCAGGGCCAGTATCCGCTGCTGGTGTCCGACCGCTATCTGATCGTCGACGCCACGCTGGCGCGCGCGGCCGAGCTGGGCACCAATGCCATCGCGCACGGCTGCACCGGCATGGGCAACGACCAGGTGCGTTTCGACCTGGCCGTGAAGGCCAGCGGCGACTACCGCATCGTCGCGCCGATCCGTGAAATCCAGAAGGAACACACCCAGACCCGCGCCTACGAACAGGCCTATCTGGAAGAGCGCGGCTTCGGCGTGCGCGCCAAGCAGAAGAGTTACACCATCAACGAGAACTTGCTCGGCGTCACGCTCTCAGGCGGCGAAATCGACCGCTGGGAAGCGCCTGGCGAAGGCGCGCGCGGCTGGTGCGCGCCGCGCGCGGAGTGGCCCGCGGAACCGCTGCGGGTGACGCTGCGTTTCGTGCAGGGTGAGGCGGTCGCGCTGGACGGCGTGGAGATGCCCGGCGCGCAGCTGCTGGCGAAGCTCAACGCGATGCTCGCGCCCTACGGCGTGGGCCGCGGCATGTACACCGGCGACACCACCATCGGCCTCAAGGGCCGCATCGTGTACGAAGCGCCGGGCCTGCTCACCCTGCTCGGCGCGCACCGCGCGCTGGAAGAAGCGGTGCTGACCAAGCAGCAGAACCGCTTCAAGCCCGAAGTGGCGCGCAAGTGGGTGGAGCTGGTCTACGAGGGCTTCTGGCACGACCCGCTGAAGACCGATGTCGAAGCCTTCCTCGCCTCCTCGCAGGCGATGGTCAACGGCGAAGTCGTGATGGAAACCCAGGGCGGCGGCATCCATGCCGTGGCGGTGCGGTCGCCGCATCTGCTGCACAGCAAGAACGCGACCTATGCGCAGTCCGCGGACTGGGGCGTGGAAGAAGCCGAAGGCTTCATCAAGCTGTTCGGCATGAGCAGCACGCTGTATGCCACCGTCAATCGGGGCCGGGAATGATCGCTTGCAGCGTCTGTTTTCCAGCGCACGGAGCGCGGCCATGAGCACGCTGCTGGCTGACACCCTCGCGCATCTGGAACGGCTGGTGTCGTTCGACACCCGCAACCCGCCGCGCGCGATCGCGCCGGAGGACGGGCTGTTCGGCTATCTGCAGTCGAACCTGCCCGGGTTCGACTGCACGCTGACCGATCACGGCGCCGGTGCGGTGTCGCTGCTGGCGGTGCGCGGCGCGCCGACGCGTGTCTTCAACGTGCATATGGACACCGTGCCCTCGTCGGAAGCGTGGAGCGACGACCCGCTGCGCCTGCGCGTGACCGACGGCCGCGCCATCGGTCTGGGCGCCTGCGACATCAAGGGTGCCGCCGCCGGCCTGCTGGTTGCGGCGCAGCGCACGCAGGGCGATGCCGCGTTCCTGTTCAGCACCGATGAGGAAGCCAACGACCCGCGCTGCATCGCTGCGTTTCTGGCCTCGGGTCACGGCTTCGGCGAGGCGATCATCGCCGAGCCCACGCGCTGCGAAGCGGTGCTGGCGCATCGCGGCATCGCCTCGGTGCTGATGCGCTTCCGCGGCAGCGCGGGCCACGCCTCGGGCGCGAACGCGCTGCAGGCCAATGCGCTGCATCACGCGATGCGCTGGGGCACCGACGCGCTGGCCTTCGTCGAATCCGAGGCGCATCGCCGCTTCGGTGGCTTGACCGGCCTGCGCTTCAACATCGGCCGCGTCGAGGGCGGGATCAAGGCGAACGTGATCGCGCCCAGCGCCGAACTGCGCTTCGGTTTCCGGCCGCTGCCTTCGCACGACATCGATGCATTGCATGCGCGTTTCCGCGCGGGCGTCGACGCCGAGGCGCTGGCGCATTACGAGGAAACCTTCCGCGGCCCGCCGCTGCCGGCGGGCGATGTGGCCGATGCCGAAGACCGCCGCCTGGCCGCGCGCGATCTGGCCGATGCACTCGGCCTGCCGATCGGCAACGCCGTGGATTTCTGGACCGAGGCCTCGCTGTTTTCGGCCGCTGGCCTCACCGCCTTCGTCTACGGCCCCGGCGACATCGCCCAGGCCCACACCGCCGACGAATGGGTCGCGCTCGACCAGCTCGAGCGCTACACCGCGTCGATCGTCCGCATTCTCGACGGAACCGCCGCGCCATGACTCCGCTGCTCGACCACAAGGTTCACGACCCGCAAACCCGGCAGACCATCGTCCGTCTGCTGTCGGGCATGACCGGCGCGAAAGAGATTTCGCAATATCTCAAGCGTTTTTCCCAGCTCGACGCCGCGCGCTTCGCGGTGGTCAAGGTGGGCGGCGCGGTGCTGCGCGACGAGCTCGATGCGCTCACCTCGTCGCTGGCCTTCCTGCAGGACGTGGGCCTCACGCCCATCGTCATCCACGGTGCCGGCCCGCAGTTGGACGAGACCTTGTCCGCTGCCGGCATCGAGAAGCGCACCGTGAATGGATTGCGCGTGACCTCGCCCGAAGCGCTCGCCATCGTGCGCAAGGTGTTCCATCACCAGAACCTCAAGCTGGTGGAGGCGCTGCAGGCGCAGGATGCGCGCGCGACGTCGATCGTCGGCGGCGTGTTCGAAGCCGATTATCTGGACCGCGACACCTATGGCCTGGTGGGCGACGTCAAGCGCGTGGAACTGGGGCCGATCATGGCCAGCCTGCAGGCCGGTTCGATTCCGGTGATCGCAAGCCTCGGCGAAACCGCGGGCGGGCAGATCCTCAACATCAACGCGGACTTCGCCGCCAACGAACTGGTGCAGGTGCTGCAGCCGTACAAGATCGTGTTCCTCACCGGCACCGGCGGGCTGCTGAACGCGCAGGGCAAGGTGATCGATTCGATCAACCTCTCGACCGAATACGAGACGCTGATGGCGCAGCCCTGGATCGAGGGCGGCATGCGCCTGAAGATCGAGCAGATCAAGTCGCTGCTGGATACGCTGCCGCTGTCCTCGTCGGTGTCGATCACCCGCCCCGACGAGTTGGCGAAGGAACTGTTCACGCACAAGGGCTCGGGCACGCTGGTGCGTCGCGGCGAGCGCGTGCATGAGGCGCGCGAGTGGGGCCAGCTGGATCTCGGCCGCCTGCGCACGCTCATCGACTCCGCGTTCGGCCGCACGCTGGTGCCGGATTATTTCGAGCGCACGCAGCTGCATCGCGCCTGGGTGAGCGAGAACTACCGCGCCGCGGTCATCCTCACCCTGGAGGAGGGCGTGCCGTATCTCGACAAATTCGCGGTGCTGGACGAGGCGCAGGGCGAGGGCCTGGGCCGCGCGGTGTGGCAGCTGATGCGCGAGGCCGAGCCGCGACTGTTCTGGCGTTCGCGCCGCGGCAACCCGGTGAATGCCTTCTACGATCTGGAATGCGACGGCAGCGTGAAGCAGGACCATTGGCGCGCCTACTGGTACGGCCTGGGCGAGCTGGACGGCGACGGCGCCGAGCTGATCCGTCGCTGCGTGGCGCACTGCCGCGCGCGGCCGGCGACGCTGGAGGGATGAGATGACATTCGCCCAGGCGCTGCCGCCCACGCTCGAATTGACCGGCCGCCATGTGCGCCTGACGCCGCTGTGTACATCGCATGCCGATGGACTGCGCGCGGCGGCGGCGGACGGCGAGTTGTGGCGCCTGATCTTCACCAGCGCGCCCGGTCCTGAGCCCGGCGGAGCGGAGGCCTACATCGCCGCGGCGCTCGCGCAGCGCGAGGCGGGGACCGCGCTGCCGTTCGCGGTGCTCGACGCCGACGGCCGCGTGGTCGGCAGCACACGCTATTACGACATCGACGCCAGCGTGCCGAAGCTGAAGATCGGCTACACCTGGTATGCGGCCAGCGTGCAGCGCACCGCGCTCAATACCGAAGCCAAGCGGCTGCTGCTCGACCATGCCTTCGACGCACTCGGCTGCGCCTCGGTCGCGTTCGAGACCAGCTATCTCAATCTGCGTTCGCAGGCCGCGATCGAGCGGCTCGGCGCGCAGCGCGACGGCGTGCTGCGCGCGCACATGCGCCACCGCGACGGCACGCTGCGCGATACCGTGGTCTATTCGGTCCTGTCGTCGGAGTGGCCAGCGCTGCGCGCGCGGCTCTCCGAACGTCTCGACACCCATGCGGGAGTCCCTTCCGATGTCTGAGATCCATGCGCCCACCGTCGCGCATTCCGGCGCACCCATCCGTGTCGGCATCGTCGGCGCCCGCGGCTACGTCGGCGCCGAGCTGATCAGGCTGATCGCGTCGCATCCGCGCTTCGAACTGGCCTATGTCGGCTCGCGCGAACTCGCCGGTCAGCCGCTGACCGATCATCACCCCGCGTATCGCGGCGATCTGCGCTACAGCGCGCCGTCGAATGCCGAACTGCCGAGTCTCGGCGCCGATGCGGTGGTCTTGGCGCTGCCCAACGGCAAGGCCGCGGATTGCGTGGCGGCGTTCGATGCGGCAGGCGCGGACCCGGTCATCGTCGATCTGTCCGCCGATTACCGTTTCGATGATGGTTGGTATTACGGCCTGCCCGAGTTGACGCGCACGACCTATGCCGGCCAGCGCCGGATCAGCAACCCCGGCTGCTATGCGACCGCGATGCAGCTGGCGGTGGCGCCGCTGCTGGGCATGCTGGATGGCCCGGTGCAGTGCTTCGGCGTGTCCGGCTATTCCGGCGCCGGCACCACGCCCTCGGACAAGAACGACCCCGAGAAGCTGCGCGACAATCTCATGCCCTATGCGCTCACCGGCCACGTGCACGAGCGCGAGGTGACGCGGCAGCTGGGGCACGCGGTGGAGTTCATGCCGCACGTCGCCCCGCATTTCCGCGGGCTGACCATCACCGCCAACCTGCACCTGTCGGCGCCGATCACCCACGAGGCGCTCGTCGCCCGCTATCGCGAAGCCTATGCCGGCGAGCCGCTGGTGCGGGTGCTGGACGAGGCGCCCTGGGTGAGCCGCATCGCGGGTGCGCATCACGTCGAACTGGGCGGTTTCGCGTTGACCGCCGACGGGCGCCGCGCTGTGGTGGTGGCGACCGAAGACAATCTGCTCAAGGGTGCCGCCACCCAGGCACTGCAGAATCTCAACCTGGCCTTCGGCCTCGACGAGCGATGCGGCATCCCGCTCGCATCCGAGTCGGCAGATCCCGTCGCATCGTAGGAGCGCCGTAGGAGCGGCTTCAGCCGCGACCCCTTCTGCATCGCAACTCCAACCGCACACCCATCACCCACCCACACCATCACCGCATTCGACAAGGCCCCGCACGATGTCCGAGCTGCTCTGGCAAAAACCCGGCGTGAAAGTCGACGACCGCATCCAGCGCTTCCTGGCCGGCGAGGACGTGGTGCTGGATCGCGAATTCTTCCTCTGCGACATCGACGCCAGCCGCGCGCACGCCGAAGGCCTGCTGCGCATCGGCATTCTGAGCGCCGACGAACTGGCCGGGATCCGCCGTGAGCTGGCGCAGCTGGCCGAGGACTTTTCGCGCGGCGATTTCGTGCTGGATGACACCTACGAAGACGGCCATTCCGCGATCGAGGCCCGGCTGACCGAGCGCCTGGGCGATGCCGGCCGGCGCATCCACACCGGACGCAGTCGCAACGACCAGGTGCTGGTGGCGACGCGGCTGTGGCTCAAGCAGCAGCTCGCGCGCCTGCAGGCGCTGTGCGTGGAGAGCGCGCAGGTCGCGCTGGCGCGCGCGGAGGCCGAAGCGGCGGTGCCGATCCCCGGCTACACCCATCTGCAGCGCGCGGTGGTGTCCTCGCTGGGCATGTGGTGGGCAGCCTGGGCCGAGGGCTTTATCGACGACGCGCAGCGCGCGCGCGACACGCAGGCCTGGGTCGACGCCAACCCACTCGGCAGCGCCGCCGGCTACGGCGTCAATCTGCCGCTCGACCGCGACCACACCACGGCCGCGCTCGGTTTCGCGCGCATGCAGGTCTCCGCGGGCTATGCGCAGCTCTCGCGCGGCAAGTTCGAACTGGCCGCGGTGGATGCGCTGGGCTCGGCATTGCTCGATCTGCGTCGTCTCGCCTGGGACTTGAGCCTGTTCACCAGCGCCGAATACGCCTTCGTCGCGCTGCCGGCGCAGTACACCACCGGCAGCTCGATCATGCCCAACAAGCGCAATCCCGACGTGGTCGAACTGATGCGCGCCAGCTACGCCAGCGTGGCCGCGGCGCGCACCGAGATCGAACAGCTGCTGTCGCTGCCCTCGGGTTATCACCGCGACCTGCAGTTCTCCAAGGGCGCCATCGTGCATGCCTTCGGCCGCGGCCTCGGCGCGCTGGAGCTGCTGCCCGACCTGCTGCGCAATCTGGAATGGAAACCCGAGGCCATGCGCGCCGCGCTGGAACCGTCGATGTACGCGACCGATCTCGCAGTAGACCTTGCACGCAGCGGTCTGCCGTTCCGCGATGCCTACCGCCAGGCCGCCGACCCGGCGCGCTGGGCCGAGGGCGACCCCGACGCCAGCCTCGCCGCACGCGTGTCGCCCGGCGCGGCGGGTGACCTGCGTCTGGACACGCTGCATCGACGCTTGGATGCCTTCGCATGAGTGATGTCCCGGCAGCCGGTGCGCATCCCTTCGCCGCGCAGTCGCTGCCGGCGTGGAAGCGCGCCGTGCTCAAGGTGGGCAGCAGCCTGCTGGCCGGCGAGGGAGGACTGACCCCGCGCTACGCCGCGCATCTGGCCGCGTTCGTGCGCGATGCGCAGGCGCGCGGACGCGAGGTGGTGATCGTCTCGTCCGGCGCGGTGGCCGCCGGCCGCGGCATCGTCGGCAGCGCGCCGCGCGCCGGGGCGCAGATGGCCGAGCGCCAGGCGCTGGCCGCGCTCGGGCAGGCCAGGCTGATGGCGTTCTGGCAGGGCTTTTTCGAGCGCCCGGTGGCGCAGGTGCTGCTCACCCACGACGACGTGCGCAACCGCCGTCGCTATCTCAATGCGCGCGCCACGCTGCAGGAACTGCTGCTGCGCGGCGCCCTGCCCATCGTCAACGAGAACGACACGGTCTCGGTGGACGAGCTGAAGCTCGGCGACAACGACACCCTCGGCGCGATCGTGGCCGCGCTGATCGATGCCGATGTGCTGTTCCTCGCCACCGACATCGACGGCCTGTACGACGCCGACCCGCGGCGCACGCCTGATGCGCGACCCATCCCGCAGGTCACCGCGCTCACGCCCGAAGTGATGGCGATGGCCGGCGCCGCCGGCAGCGCGGTCGGCACCGGCGGCATGCGCACCAAGCTGCTGGCCGCCGAGCGCGCCAGCGCGGCGGGCATCGCCACCGTGCTGCTCAACGGCACCCGCGCCGAGGTGCTGGCCGCATTGAGCGAAGACCGCCTGCACGGCACGCGCATCGTGCCCGAACGCAGCCGCGGTGCAGCCCGCAAGCACTGGCTGGCGCAGGCGCCGGCCGAGGGCGCGCTGCATGTCGATGCCGGCGCAGCGCGCGCGCTGCTGCAGCGCGGCGCCTCGCTGCTGCCCAGCGGCGTGCAGGAGGCCGTCGGCGAATTCCGCCGCGGCGATGTCGTCGATATCTTCCTGCGCGATGCCGAAGGCGCCACGCCGCAGCGCATCGCCCGCGGCATCGTGCAGTATTCCGCTGCCGACATCCGCCGCCTGTGCCGGCGCAATTCGCGCGACATCGACGCGGTGTTGGGCTACAACTACGGCGACACCGTCGTGCATCGCGACGATCTGTCGCTGCTGGCGTCGCGCCCGGCGGGCGACGACGGCCGCAGCGTCTCGCCCCCACAGGAGTCTTCCCCCGCATGAACCGCACAGACGACCGCGTGTCCGTGTCCCTCGCATCGCCGCCCGGCGAAAGCCCCGCAGTCGAGCAGGCGCTGGCCTGCCGCGACGCCGCGCCCGCCGTGGCCGCGCTGTCCACCGAGGCCAAGAACGCCCTGCTGCGCGCGATGGCCGATGCACTCGTGGCCGATGCCGAACACATCCTCGCGGCCAATGCCGAGGATGTGGCTGCCGCCGAAGCGCGCGGCACCGCAGGCGCGATGCTCGACCGCCTGCGCCTGAACCCGCAGCGGCTCGGCGCCATCGCCGATGCGCTGCGCGAAGTGGCGGAGTTGCCCGACCCGGTCGGCATGGTCACCCGCCGCGAGACGCGGCCCAACAGCATCGAAGTCTCGCGCGTACGCGTGCCGCTGGGCGTGGTGCTGATGATCTACGAGGCCCGGCCGAATGTGACCGCCGACGCCGCGGCGCTGTGCCTGAAAGCTGGCAACGCGGTGATTTTGCGCGGCGGCTCCGAGGCGATCCGCAGCAACACTGCCATCGCCGCGGCCCTGCGCCGCGCGCTGCGCGAACACGGCCTGCCCGAGGCCGCGCTCACCCTGATCGAAGACCTGCGCCGCGAGAGCATGGTCGACCTGCTCAAACTCAACGAGGTCATCGACCTCGCCATCCCGCGCGGCGGCGAAGGCCTGATCCGCTTCGTCGCCGAACACGCGCGCGTGCCTGTGATCAAGCACTACAAGGGCGTGTGTCATCTCTACGTGGACGCCGCGGCCGATGTCGATCTGGCGCTGGACCTGCTGCTCGACGGCAAGGTCTCGCGCCCGGGCGTGTGCAACGCGCTGGAAACGCTGCTGGTGCATGCCGACATCGCCGCCGAGTTCCTGCCGCGTGCCGGCGCCATGCTGCGCGAACGCGGCGTGCAGCTGCGCGCCTGCCCGCGCGCGCTCGCGCACCTGCCCGATGCCGCGCCCGCGCGCGAGGACGACTGGGATGCCGAATTCCTCGACCTCATCCTCGCCGTGCGCGTGGTCGAGTCGCTGGACGAGGCCATCGCCCACATCCGTCGCCACGGCTCCGACCACACCGAAGTGATCGCCACCCGCGACGCAGCCGCCGCCGAGCGCTTCGTCCACGCCCTGCGCAGCGCGGTGGTGATGGTCAACGCCTCTTCGCGCTTCTCCGACGGCGGCGAACTCGGCCTTGGCGCCGAAATCGGCATCTCCACCACCCGCCTGCACGCCTACGGCCCGATGGGCGCGGAGTCGCTGACCATCGAGCGGTTTGTGGTGCGGGGCGAAGGGCAAACGCGGAACCTGCGTCGCGGCGGCTGAGCCCGCACATGAATTGCGGCGGGTGGACATAGCCTGCGCAGGGAGGATGCCGTTGCATTCGTCCGCGAGGGTGGCAGACATGGCGCGCGTAGATATTGCTTGAGTGCATCACTGCAGCACGCGTGCATGCAGTGCAGCTTGCATGATCGTCGATGGCTTGGCTGCCTGTTGTCGTGAGGGTCAGCCACAACGTGGCAACGTGGATTCCGTACTCGCAGTGATCGATATCCGATACCGGTGACGTGCTGCCTGCCGTATCCGGATTCTTTCGGTGCGGTGCCCGGCCAATGTCGAAAGGGTCGACATGGAAGACGGCAACATCCAAGCAGCTCCTGCTGGCCGCTTCCCGAGCAGGCCTCGCGGCCATCGCACTGCCTGGGCGCATCGCATCAAGGCGCACCCGTAAAACGTGCACTGCGGGAAGGCTTACTCGAGCAACGCGCCCCAGGCAACGCACCCCCAAGGCAACGCGTCCCCCTTTCAAGCGCACACCACAGTCGCGATCCCAGAAGGAGCAGCCCATGAAGATCCAACTGAACACCGACGCCCGAATCGATGGCAACGATGCGTTTGCCGCACACCTCGAAGACACCATGCAGAAGGCTCTCGAGCGTTTCAGCGAACAGGTCACTCGCGTGGAAGTGCATCTGAGCGACGAGAACGGCGACAAGAACGGGCCGCGCGACCAGCGCTGCGTGTTGGAGGCCCGTCTCGAAGGCCGGCAGCCGGTCGCGGTCACCGAGTACGCCGAGACCATGGACCGGGCTGTACAAGGCGCCACGCAGAAGCTGACACGCCTGTTGCAGAGCACATTCGGCAAGCTGCATGACCAGCGCGTGAAGGCGGCCGGTCTGCCGGCCTCGGCCATGGATCGCGACCGCTCGGTCCACAGCGACTGACTGACTGACGCCGCATTGATGGCGTCGTTGGTTGCATCTCGAACGACGACACCGCCCCTGCACGACCTGCAGCCACCTGCTGCGATCAATCACATGCTTTCGATCGATCGCATTCTTCAGACCATGGAGAGCCCCATGCCCCATCTGGATCTACGACTCACCGCCGGCGAGGATGTCGCCACTGCCATGATCAATCTCATCGGCTCGATCGAAGGCATCGAATCGGTCGAGGAAATCGCCGACTTGATGCCGCACATGGACGACCCGGATTCGAGTTCCGCGGGCCTGACCGACGACATCGGCCCCGGCACCCATTTGCTCCGGGTCGTTGCCGGCAATGACACGGGTATCCGACGAGCGCTGGACCTCGCACATGCAGCGGCGCGCGATCACGGTGCTGTGCTTGAGGTCGTCGACAATCACGACATGTGATGCGGATGAGGCTGCGTTCGTCGAACCGCGCAGGGACGGCCTCAAGGCGCCGAGATGCCCAAGCCGTCGCCACGGCGTGCGATCACACCGCCTACGCCACAAGACCCTAAAAACACAAACGCCGGCACAAGGCCGGCGTCTGCTGAAACCGATTGGTCGGGGAGACAGGATTCGAACCGCGCAGGGACGGCCTCAAGGCGCCGAGATGCCCAAGCCGTCGCCACGGCGTGCGATCACACCGCCTACGCCACAAGACCCTAAAAACACAAACGCCGGCACAAGGCCGGCGTCTGCTGAAATCGATTGGTCGGGGAGACAGGATTCGAACCGCGCAGGGACTGCCTAAATGCGCCCAGATGTCGAAGCCGTCGCCACGGCCTGCGTTGCTACCGCTCACAGGGCGAAGCCCGAAAACACAAACGCCGGCACAAGGCCGGCGTCTGCTGAAATCGATTGGTCGGGGAG
>ERZ1066122.661-NODE-661-length-34847-cov-32.685387_pt1 | contig 34847 bp, 32 predicted proteins | sample MGYA00382769_ERZ1066122 | MGnify/ENA primary metagenome ERZ1066122 (study PRJEB33369, sample SAMEA5778352) | biofilm metagenome | biome: Industrial cooling water; feature: Water cooling tower basin; material: Biofilm | place: United Arab Emirates | collected... | reverse complement strand
GGGACGTAGAGGTCGCAGGTTCGAATCCTGTCTCCCCGACCAATCGATTTCAGCAAACGCCGGCCTTGTGCCGGCGTTTGTGTTTTCGGGGTTCATGGGAATGAGCGGCAGGAACGCACGCCGTGGCGACGGCTTCCCCACCTCGGCGCCTTGAGTTCGTCCCGGTGCGGTTCGAATCCTGTCTCCCCGATCGATTTTTTCGAGCGAAGGCCGGCCTTATGCAGGCCTTTGTGTCCCAGAGACACGCGACGAACCCTCTAGAAAACAATCATCGTCGGCACTAGCACTAGCTGTCGTGATTATCGACGACCTCAAGTACCGCACCGTGATCCCGTGCGGCCGCCTGCGCGAGTTCCAGCGCACGCCGGATCCCCGTGTCGTTGCCAGCGGCGATCCTGAGCAGATGGGTGCCAGGGCCCATGTCGTCCGTCAGGCCCGCGGAACTCGAATCCGGGTCATCCATGTGCGGCATCAGGTCGGCGATTTCCTCGACCGATTCGATCCCTTCGATCGAGCCGATCAGGTTCATGATGGCGGTGGCGATGTCATCGCCGGCGGTCAGCCGTAGGTCAAGGTTTGGCATGCGACTCTCCATCGTCCGAAGACTGTGATTGATCGAGCGGGTATGCGGGCGCATACATGACGCTGATGGAATGCATGCACGTGGACCCGGGGCATCGGAGATGCGACGAACGCATGCATCGATGCGGCATCAATCGCCGGGTCCCACATGGTTCGCTGCCGTATCCGACAGCGGAAGGCCGGACGCCTTCATCCGCTGGTCATGCAGCTTCCCGAGGGTGCTCTGCAGCAGGCTGGCCAGCTTCTGCGTGGCGCCCTGTATGGCCCGCTCCCTTGTCTCGGCATACTCGGTGACCGCCACCGGCTGCCGGCCTTCGAGGCGCGCCTCCAGCATGCAGCGCTGGTCGCGCGGACCTTTCTTGTCGCCGTTCTCGTCGCTCAAATGCACTTCCACGCGCGTGACGTGCTCACTGAAGCGGTCGAGAGCATGCGCGAGGGTGGCCTGGACATGCGCGGCAAGCGCATCGTTGCCATCGATGTGAGCGTCGGTGTTCAGCTGTATCTTCATTGGCTGCTCCTGTGGGATCTCGACTGTGGCGGCTGCTTCGATGGGGATGCCTTCCGGGAGACGCGTTCGGCGCGGACAACTTGCTGGAGCGCAATGAACGCGAGACACGTTACGGAAAACGTATCGATGTCGGCAGTTCGTTTCGCTGTCTTCCGTTGCGCACCTTCCGGTGACGCCCTTGGCGCAACGCCGGATTCGTACAACGGATTCGCACAATGCCGAACCAGCACCGGATGCGACGGTGCCGTCGCATCGAACATCGGCGAGGCCCATCCATCGCTGCAACTCGGGCCTTCAACTTGCCACGCTCTGGCTGACCCTCACGACAACAAGTCGCCAGGCTTCATCGATCATGCAGCCTGCAGTGCAGGCACGAGCGCCGCAGCGTGGCGTACACGATGGGCACAGTGATGCACCGGATACGCGCCTCATCGCCGGCACCTGCGCGGGCGACTGCCGCCGATGCAGTGCGGTCTCCGAGTGATCCCGCGGCGCGCTCGTCCTGGAGTGTGCGCAGCGAGAATACGGATGGCCTACCTGACCCAGTTGATCCAGCCTCCCGACCTCGATGCCGATGGATGGCCATCCAAGCGCATGCGGGCCATCTCGCCGCTGGCCGCGGACACGCCAGACGGACACCCCCTCTCCATGCCGAATCGATCACATGCCTCACCGACTCGCGTGTGGCGCATTGCCATGGAGAGGCAGAGACGCCCTTCTGGCCGCATTGCGCGTATCGCACCTGGCTCGACCATATCCGTCGGCCGCAATGGGGCCGTTGTTTCAGCTGCCGCGCTGCAGGTTCCGCGTCTGCCCTTCGCCCCGCACCACGAAGCGCTCGATCGTCAGCGACTCCGCGCCCATCGGGCCGTAGGCGTGCAGGCGGGTGGTGGAGATGCCGATTTCGGCGCCCAGGCCGAGTTCGCCGCCGTCGGAGAAGCGCGAGGAGGCGTTGACCATCACCACCGCGCTGCGCAGGGCATGGACGAAGCGCGCGGCGGCGGATTCGTCGCGGGTGGCGATAACCTCGGTGTGATCGGAACCGTGGCGGCGGATGTGGGCGATGGCATCGTCCAGTGACTCGACCACGCGCACGGCGAGGATGAGGTCGAGGAATTCGGCGTCCCAGTCGTCTTCGTGCGCGGGCACGGCGCCGGGTAAATGCGCGAGCGCGCGCGGGCAGGCGCGCAGCTGTACGCCACGTTCGCCAAGCATCGCGCCGGCACGCGGCAGAAAGTCGCCCGCGATATCGGCATGCACCAGCAGCGTCTCCAGCGCGTTGCAAACGCCGGGGCGCGAGACCTTGCCGTCGAGCAGCAGGTCCAGCGCGAGGTCGCCATCGGCAGCCGCGTCCACATACAGGTGACACACGCCCTTGTAGTGCTTGATCACCGGCACGCGCGCGTGCTCGGCGACGAAGCAGATCAGGCCCTCGCCGCCGCGCGGGATGGCGAGGTCGATCACGTCGTTGAGCTTGAGCAGGTCGATCATGCTCTCGCGGCGCAGGTCTTCGATCAGGGTGAGTGCGGCCTCGGGCAGGCCGTGGTCGCGCAGCGCGCGGCGCAGGGCTGTGGCGATGGCGCTGTTGCTGCGGATCGCCTCGGAACCGCCGCGCAGGATCACCGCATTACCGGCCTTCAGGCACAGCGCCGCGGCGTCGGCGGTCACGTTGGGCCGGGCCTCGTAGATCATCAGCACCACGCCCAGCGGCACGCGCACGCGCGACACTTCGATGCCGTTCGGCCGCGTGTCGCGGCGGGTGACCATGCCGACCGGGTCGGGCAGATCGGCCACCTCGCGCAGCGCGTCGGCAATGGCGCCGAGCCGCTGCAGGTTCAGGCGCAGACGGTCGAGCATCGCACCGGCGGTGCCGCGCGCTTCGGCGGCGGCCACGTCCTCGGCGTTGGCCGCGAGGATGTGTTCGGCATCGGCCACGAGCGCATCGGCCATCGCGCGCAGCAACGCGTTCTTGGCCTCGGTGGAGAGCGCGGCCACGGCGGGCGCTGCGTCGCGGCAGGCGAGCGCCTGCTCGACCGCGGGGCGCTCGCCGGCCGGTGATGCGAGGGACACGGACACGCGGTCGTCTGTGCGGTTCATGCGGGGGAAGACTCCTGTGGGGGCGAGACGCTGCGGCCGTCGTCGCCCGCCGGGCGCGACGCCAGCAGCGACAGATCGTCGCGATGCACGACGGTGTCGCCGTAGTTGTAGCCCAGCACCGCGTCGATGTCGCGCGAATTGCGGCGGCACAGGCGGCGGATGTCCGCCGCGGAATACTGCACGATGCCGCGGGCGATGCGCTGCGCTGCGCCTTTAGCATCGCGCAGGAAGATCTCGACGACATCGCCACGGCGGAATTCGCCGACGGCATCCTGCACACCGCTGGGCAGCAGCGAGGCGCCGCGATCGAGCAGCGCGCGCGCGGCGCCGGCGTCGACATGCAGCGCGCCCTCGGCCGGCGCCTGCGCCAGCCAGTGCTTGCGGGCGGCGCCACGGCTGCGCTCGGGCACGATGCGGGTGCCGTGCAGGCGGTCTTCGCCGAGCGCGGCCAGCACCTCGGCGCGGGTGCCGTTCAGCAGCACGGTGGCGATGCCCGCCGCGCTGGCGCGTTCGGCCGCCAGCAGCTTGGTGCGCATGCCGCCGGTGCCGACCGCGCTGCCGGCCGCGCCGGCCATCGCCATCACGTCGGGCGTGAGCGCGGTGACCTGTGGAATCGGGCGCGCATCGGGCATGCGCCGCGGGTCGGCGTCGTACAGACCGTCGATGTCGGTGGCGAGGAACAGCACGTCGGCATCGATCAGCGCGGCCACGATGGCGCCGAGAGTGTCGTTGTCGCCGAGTTTCAGCTCGTCCACCGACACCGTGTCGTTCTCGTTGACGATGGGCAGCGCGCCCCGGCGCAGCAGTTCCTGCAGCGTGGCGCGGGCATTGAGATAGCGGCGCCGGTTGCGCACGTCGTCGTGGGTCAGCAGCACCTGCGCCACCGGGCGTTCGAAGAAGCCCTGCCAGAACGCCATCAGCCTGGCCTGCCCGAGTGCGGCCAGCGCCTGACGCTCGGCCATCTGCGCCCCGGCGCGCGGCGCGCTGCCGACGATGCCGCGGCCGGCGGCCACCGCGCCGGACGAGACGATCACCACCTCGCGTCCGCGCGCCTGCGCATCGCGCACGAACGCGGCCAGATGCGCGGCGTAGCGCGGGGTCAGTCCTCCCTCGCCGGCCAGCAGGCTGCTGCCCACCTTGAGCACGGCGCGCTTCCACGCCGGCAGCGACTGCGCGGCGAAGGGATGCGCACCGGCTGCCGGGACATCACTCATGCGAAGGCATCCAAGCGTCGATGCAGCGTGTCCAGACGCAGGTCACCCGCCGCGCCGGGCGACACGCGTGCGGCGAGGCTGGCGTCGGGGTCGCCCTCGGCCCAGCGCGCCGGGTCGGCGGCCTGGCGGTAGGCATCGCGGAACGGCAGACCGCTGCGTGCAAGGTCTACTGCGAGATCGGTCGCGTACATCGACGGTTCCAGCGCGGCGCGCATGGCCTCGGGTTTCCATTCCAGATTGCGCAGCAGGTCGGGCAGCAGCTCCAGCGCGCCGAGGCCGCGGCCGAAGGCATGCACGATGGCGCCCTTGGAGAACTGCAGGTCGCGGTGATAACCCGAGGGCAGCGACAGCAGCTGTTCGATCTCGGTGCGCGCCGCGGCCACGCTGGCGTAGCTGGCGCGCATCAGTTCGACCACGTCGGGATTGCGCTTGTTGGGCATGATCGAGCTGCCGGTGGTGTACTGCGCCGGCAGCGCGACGAAGGCGTATTCGGCGCTGGTGAACAGGCTCAAGTCCCAGGCGAGACGACGCAGATCGAGCAATGCCGAGCCCAGCGCATCCACCGCGGCCAGTTCGAACTTGCCGCGCGAGAGCTGCGCATAGCCCGCGGAGACCTGCATGCGCGCGAAACCGAGCGCGGCCGTGGTGTGGTCGCGGTCGAGCGGCAGATTGACGCCGTAGCCGGCGGCGCTGCCGAGTGGGTTGGCGTCGACCCAGGCCTGCGTGTCGCGCGCGCGCTGCGCGTCGTCGATAAAGCCCTCGGCCCAGGCTGCCCACCACATGCCCAGCGAGGACACCACCGCGCGCTGCAGATGGGTGTAGCCGGGGATCGGCACCGCCGCTTCGGCCTCCGCGCGCGCCAGCGCGACCTGCGCGCTCTCCACGCACAGCGCCTGCAGGCGCGCGAGCTGCTGCTTGAGCCACAGCCGCGTCGCCACCAGCACCTGGTCGTTGCGACTGCGTCCGGTGTGGATGCGCCGGCCGGCATCGCCCAGGCGCTCGGTCAGCCGGGCCTCGATCGCGGAATGGCCGTCTTCGTAGGTGTCATCCAGCACGAAATCGCCGCGCGAAAAGTCCTCGGCCAGCTGCGCCAGCTCACGGCGGATCCCGGCCAGTTCGTCGGCGCTCAGAATGCCGATGCGCAGCAGGCCTTCGGCGTGCGCGCGGCTGGCGTCGATGTCGCAGAGGAAGAATTCGCGATCCAGCACCACGTCCTCGCCGGCCAGGAAGCGCTGGATGCGGTCGTCGACTTTCACGCCGGGTTTTTGCCAGAGCAGGTCGGACATCGTGTGGGGCCTTGTCGATTGCGGTGTGGTGTGGATGCGTGATGGCTATACGGTGGAGATGCGATGCCGGAGGGGGCGCGGCTGAAGCCGCTCCTACACGGCTCCTGCGCCGCTCCTAGGCGGGCGACGGGGCCGCGAGCGGGATGCCGCACAGCTCGTCGAGGCCGAAGGCCAGGTTGAGATTCTGCAGCGCCTGCGTGGCGGCGCCCTTCAGCAGGTTGTCCTCGGTGGCCACCACTACCGCGCGGCGACCGTCTTCGGACAGCGCGAAGCCACCGAGCTCGACATGATGCGCACCCGCGATGCGGCTGACCCACGGCGCCTCGTCCATCACCCGCACCAGCGGCTCGCCGGCATAGGCCTCGCGATAGCGGGCGACGAGCGCCTCGCGGGTGATCGGCGCCGACAGGTGGAGGTTGGCGGTGATGGTGAGCCCGCGGAAATGCGGCGCCACATGCGGCATGAACTCCACCGCATGCCCCAGCTGACGCGTCACTTCGCGCTCGTGCACATGGCCGGTGAGCGCATACGGCATCAGGTTGTCGCGCAGCTTCTCGGTGTCGTTCTTGTCCGAGGGCGTGGTGCCGGCACCGGAATAGCCCGATACGCCGAAGCACTGCACCGGGCCGTCCAGCAGGCCCAGCAGCGGCGCCACCGCCAGCTGCATCGCGGTCGCGTAGCAGCCGGGGTTGCTGATCCGGCGCTGGCCGGCATAGGCCGTGCGCGTGAGTTCGGGCAGGCCGTAGTACCAACCGTCGTCGAACCGGTAATCGGCGGACAGATCGACGATGACCGGGTCCGCACCTGCCGCATCGAACGCGGCCACGCAGTCCGCGGCCTTGCCGTTGGGCAGCGCCAGCACCACGGCATCGGCACCGAGGCTTGGCAGCTCGGCATTCGACGGCGCGCTGTAGCGCAGATCGCCGCGCCAGGCGGGGTGATGATCGGCCAGCGGCTGGCCGGCGAGTTCGCGCGAGCCGACATAGGCCAAGTCGAAGCGTGGATGCGCGGCGATCAGCCGGATCAGCTCAGCGCCGACATGGCCGCGGGCGCCGACGATGCCGACGCGAAGCGGTCCCTCGGCAGCCGTGACGCGCACTGCGCCAGTGGACGATGCGACATCAGACATTTGAAGACACTCCCGCATGGATATCGAGCCGTTCGGAGAGCCGCGCGCGCAGCGCGGGCCACTCCGCCGGCAGGATGGAATACACCACTGTATCGCGCAGCGAGCCGTCGCGATGGCGCATGTGCGCGCGAAGCACGCCGTCCCGCTGCGCGCCCAGGCGCTCGATCGCGGACTGCGAACGCAGATTGAGATGGCTGGTCTCGAAGGTGACCGACGCGCAGCCCAGCGCATCGAATGCATGGTCGAGCAGCAGCCGCTTGGCCTCGGTATTGAGCGCGGTGCGCTGCACATGCGCCGCATACCAGGTGTAGCCGATCTTCAGCTTCGGCACGTTCGCATCGAGATCGTAGTAGCGCGTGCTGCCGACCACACGGCCGTCGGCATCGAGCACCGCGAACGGCAGCGCGGTGCCCGCATCGCGCTGCGCGTGCGCGGCCGCGATGTAGGCCTCGGCCTCGCCGGGCGCCGGACCGGGCACGCTGGTGAAGTTCAGACCCCACAATGCGCCGTCCGCCGCCGCGGCGCGCAGGGCGTCGGCATGCGCGGCACACAGAGGCACCAGCCGCACATGGCGGCCGGTCAGTTCAAGGGTTGTCGGCTGCAGTGCGGAGGCGAAGCCCATCTCAGCCCTCCAGCGTCGCCGGCCGCGCGCGGCAATGCGCCACGCAGCGGCGGATCAGCTCGACACCGTCGCCATCCAGCTCGCCCAGCCCGTACCAGTACGCGCGCCACAGGTCCTGCTTCACGCTGCCGTCGCACTCCAGGTCGTAGAAGGCGTTGACCGGGTTGCCGCGCCGCGAGCGCCAGAACAGCCGCGGCTCGGCGTCGCGCATCAGTTGCCACACCGCACGGCCGAGGCCTTCGCCCTGCGCCTCGTCCAGCACCGCGAACTTGTCCAGATACGGCACGCCGTCCTCCATCGTCAGGATGACCGCGGCACGGTAGTTCTCGCTCACCCAGGCGCGATGCAGCTGCGTGCGCTCGAAGTAATCCGGCACCAGCGTCCGTCCGAACGCGGAGTCGATGAGCGTGCGCAGGCGGTCGAGATCCAATGCGTCCCACGCGCGCGCCTCGTGCACGCGCTCGCCGCGACGCACCAGCGTGCCCGAGCCCTTGTGCGTGAACAGCTCCTTCGCCAGCTCGTCGGGGCGGGTGATCGACACCGACGAGGACAGCGGCAGCGCATCGAGCAACGCCTTGATCTGCTCGATCTTCAGCCGCATGCCGCCCTCGATCCACGGCTGCGCCATCAGGGTGTCGTACTCGGTCGAGAGGTTGATCGAATCGATCACCCTGCCCTGCGCGTTCAACAGGCCGCCGGTGCCGGTGAGGAACACGATCTTGTAGGGCTGCAGCACCTGCACCAGCTCGTTCGCGGCGAAATCGGCGTTGATGTTGAGGATCTGCCCGCCCGCGGTTTCGCCCAGGCTGGCGATCACCGGGATCGAACCGGCCTGCAGGCTGGCCATGATCGGACCCAGTTCCACGCGCTTGACCTCGCCCACCAGGCCATAGGTGTCGCGGTCCAGATAATCGGCTTCGAACACGCCGCCGACGATCGACGTCGCGCGCGCATCCTGCGCCTGCAGCGCCTCCACCAGCTTGAGGTTCTGGTGATGGAACACCTTGCGCACGATGGCGAGCGCTTCGGGCGAGGTCACGCGCAATCCATTCACGGTGCGCTTCTCGATGCCGGCAGCGGACAAGGTCTCGTCCAACTGCGGGCCGGCACCGTGGATGACGATGGGCGTGAGGCCCACGTCCTGCAGGAAGGCCAGCGACGAGGTGAGCGCATCGAGCTCGTCGCGCAGCACCGCGCCGCCCACCTTGACCACCGCGAAGCGCGCGGCGTCGAGCTGGGAAAAACGCTTGAGATATTGCGAAATCTCTTTCGCGCCGGTCATGCCCGACAGCAGACGGACGATGGTCTGCCGGGTTTGCGGGTCGTGAACCTTGTGGTCGAGCAGCGGAGTCATGGCGCGGCGGTTCCGTCGAGAATGCGGACGATCGACGCGGTGTAGCGCTCGAGCTGGTCGAGCGCGACCCATTCGTCGGCGGTGTGGGCCTGGGCGATGTCGCCGGGGCCGTAGACGAAGGCGGTGAGGCCAGCGGCCGAAAACAGCGAGGCCTCGGTCCAGAAATCCACGGCGTTGCCGATCGGCAGGCCGAGTGCATCGGCCAGATCGCGCGCGGCCAGGCGGCGGTCTTCGGCATCGGCCACATCGCCCGCCGGCAGCGGCGGGCCGCGGAAGGTTTCCTCGTAATGCGCCAGCGCCTCGGCGTCGACGCCCGCGCGGAAACGCGCATGCAATGCATCGATGTCGTGCGAAGGCAGCGGCCGGAAACCGAAGCGCAGTTCGGCGCTGGGCGCGATCACGTTCGCCTTGATCCCGCCCTCGACGCGGCCGATGTTGAAGCGCAGGCCGGTCAAGCCACCGAAGCGGCGATGCGCCTCGGATTCGACGAAGGCCAGCGCGTCGGTGCCCCAGCGCATCGCGTGATGCAGCGCATTGGCCTGCAGCGCGTTCGCGCCCGAGGCGTGGCCCGCGCTGCCGCGGAAGCGCATCAGCACCGAGGCGATGCCGCGATGCGCCAGCACCGCCTCGCAGCGCGTGGGCTCGGCGATGATCGCCTCGCCGAAGCCGTGATCCGACGCCAGGAACGCCGCGATGCAGCGCGGATCGTTGGCTTCTTCGTCGGTGCTGAACAGGAACGCGGCATCGCCCTGCGTGCGCTGCGCGGCGACCAGCAGGCCGGCGGCGGCGCCCTTGATGTCGCAGGCGCCGAGGCCGATGGCGCGGTCATCGGTGACGCGCAGGCGCAGCGGGTCGTCGCTCCAGGCCTCGGAAGACGGCACGGTGTCCATGTGCACGTTGAACACCCGCGTCGGCGCGCCACGCACAGCCAGCAGCGACACTGCGCCGGCGCCGTGATCGGTCAGCGTGCAGGCGAACCCGGGCAGGCTGGCCTGCAGATAGCCGAACAGCCCATCCTCCGGCGCGATCGCGCGCGGCGGGTTGCGGGTGTCGAAGCTCACCAATCGCTCCAGATGCGCGAGCGTCTCGTTCAGCAACACGCTCATGCCGACACCTCGCTGACGCCCGCGGGCTGCCGATAGATTCCGGGCACATGGATTTCCATCAGCCGGTCCGGCGCGGCCACCGGCACGAAGCCGAACCGTGCGTAGAGGCGGTGCGCATCGCGCGTCGCCAGCATGATCCGGCGCAGGCCCTGCACGTCTGGATGTGCCATGACCTCGGCCACGAGCGCCTTGGCATACCCCCTGCCCCGATAATCGGGCAGCACGAACACATCGGCCAGATACGCGAACGTGGCGCCGTCGGTGATCATGCGGGCGAACGCGACCTGGCCATGCCCGTCGAGATACCCACCGAAGCACAGCGACCCGGCGATCGCCCGTTCGACGACCGCGCGCGGAATGTTCTCGGACCAGTACGCGGACGCCAGCACGCGGTGGATCATGTCCACGTCGAGCGAATGCGTGTCGGTATCGACGCGGAGCATGCCCATGTCCTGCTCCGCGCTCATTCCCCGCCCCGGTTGACGGTGGCGTACAGCGTGCTGCTCATGCCGAACAGCTTGATGAAGCCTTCGGCTTCTTCCACGCCCCAGTCCGCGGACTGCGCATAGGTCGCGTTCTTGCTGTGCAGCAGATGCGGCGACCGCACCGCCACGGCATGGATGCCGCCGCCCTGGGTTTCCATCACGACTTCGCCGTTGACCATCGCCTGCGAGGAGGCGAGGAAGGCTTCGACATCGGTCTTCAGCGGGTCGTGCCAGAAGCCCTCGTAGACCAGCTCCACCCACTTGCGCGCCACTTCGGGCTTGAAGCGGTTCTGCTGCTTGGTCAGCACCGCTTCTTCCAGCGCGCGGTGCGCGCCGAGCAGGGTGAGCAGGCCCGGCGCTTCGTACACGATGCGGCCCTTGAGGCCGATGGTGGTGTCGCCGGTGTACATGCCCCGGCCCACGCCGTAAGGCGCGAGCATCGCGTTGAGCTTCGCCAACAGCTGCGCGCCGGGCATCTCCACGCCGTCCAGTGCCACCGCCTCGCCCTGCACGAACCGCAGCGTCACCCGCAGCGGCTCCGCGGGCCACTCCGCACGCGGCGCGCACCAGCCGCGCGCGCCCTCGCCCGGCGCTTCCCAGCGGTCGATCTCGCCGCCGGAAAGGGTCACGCCGAGCAGGTTCTCGTTGATGGTGTAGCTCTTCTGCTTGGCGCGCACGCCGAAGCCGCGCTCTTCCAGATAGGCCTGTTCGTAGGCGCGGGTCTGGGTGTGTTCCTTCTGGATTTCACGGATCGGCGCGACGATGCGGTAGTCGCCGCTGGCCTTCACGGCCAGGTCGAAACGCACCTGGTCGTTGCCCATGCCGGTGCAGCCGTGCGCGATGGCATTGGTGCCGAGTTCGGCCGCGCGCGCCAGCGAGGCATCGACGATCAGATAGCGGTCGGAGACCAGCAGCGGGTACTGGCCCTGGTATGCCTCGCCGGCCTGCACGAACGGCTTGACGAAACCGTCCCACAGCGCGGGCCCGCCATCGATCGTGACATGCGAGGCCACGCCCAGCTCCGCCGCCCTCGCCTCGATGTAGGCGCGCTCCTCGGCGTCCACACCGCCGGTGTCGGCGAAGACGGTATGCACGTCCCAGCCGCGCTCCTTGAGGTAGGGCACGCAGAAGCTGGTGTCGAGGCCGCCGGAAAAGGCGAGGACGATGTCGCGGGAGTCGCTGTTCATGATGGGAAGTCTTCTGGGAGAGGAAGGTCGGATCGGGATGGCGACGCCGGCTCAGCGGCCCTGCATCAACGCGGCCATCACCGCCTTCTGCACATGCAGGCGGTTTTCGGCTTCGTTCACGGCGATGCAGTAGGGCGCGTCCATCACCCCGTCGGTGGCCTTGACGTTGCGGCGCAACGGCAGGCAATGCGAGAACACGGCGCTGTTCGTCTTCGCCATCTTGGCCTCGTCGACGATGAAGTGCCTGTGGGCATCGCGGATGGGCTTTTCCGGCGCCCAGTTGCCGAAATACGGCAGCGCGCCCCAGCTCTTGGCATAGACCACATCGGCGCCGGAATACGCGCTGTCGATGTCGTTGCTGACCGTGAGCGAACCACCGCTTTCGGCCACGTTCTGCGCGGCCCAGTCCATGTAGCGCTCATCGAGCACGTACTCGGGCGTGGGGCACAGCAGGGTCACGTCCATGCCCAGGCGGGTGGCGATGGTGAGCGCGGAATTGGCCACCGCGGTGTTCAGCGGCTTGGGATGGTAGGTCCAGGTCAAGACGTATTTCTTTCCGCGCAGGTCGGCGGTGCCGAAGTGCTCCTGAAGCGCCAGCGCGTGCGCCAGCTCCTGGCAGGGATGGGTGATGGTCTCCATGTTGATGACCGGCACCGGCGAATATTTCGCGAACGCCTTCAGCACGATGTCCTGCCGGTCGTAGGCCCAGTCCACGAACTTCGGGAAGGCGCGCACGCCGATCAGGTCGACATAGCGGCCCAGGACCTGCGCCACTTCGGCGATGTGCTCCTCGGTATCGCCATCCATCACCGTGCCGAGCTCGAACTCGATCGGCCAGGCGTCCTTGCCGGGCGCCAGCACCACCGCGTGGCCGCCCAGCTGGAACGCGCCCAGCTCGAAGCTGGTCCGGGTGCGCATCGACGGGTTGAAGAACACCAGCGCGATGGACTTGCCCTTCAGATGCTCGCCCAGGCGCTCGCGCTTGAAACGCGCGGCATCGGCCAGCACCGCATCGAGCTCGGCGCGGCTCCAGTCCTGGGTGTTGAGGAAATGTCGGATCGGGCCGGACGTCATCGCGTGAACTCCTGTGGAGCTGCGTGGAATGCGCAGGGAAAAAGGGAAGAACAGGATAGGAAGCGGATGTTGAGGGTTCGGAAACGAAACAGGCCCGGCGGTTGGCCGGGCCTGATCTTGGATTTCTTGGTCGTTGCGAGAACGACGCCGCTCCGGATCACCCAGCGAGGATGTGGGGTTCCGGTCGGCGCGCGCGCGAGGTCATGCCGGAGGCCATCCGGGCGGAAGACATGGACAGGGGCGCGGTCGCGAACATCCGCGCAAGTGTGCACGGGGCGCCCCGGCGACGCAAGCGAAACGACGCGGGAACACCGGGCCGCGCGGGCTGAAAACGTCTGCGAGCGTGGGCCGCGCGGCCGTGCGGGGCGGTTTCGGCATCGACTGGCCCGCAGCCCCAGGCTTCAGTCCGGTCGAACCGGTTCGACCGAGACCCGCACCCGGAGCCGCTTGCCCGGGTCATAGGGCAGACGCGAGCGGTATTTCACGCCGCGCAGCTGGTATTCGACATCGTAGGCGATGGGCCGACGGAACTCGCGCTGCACGCGGACCACCCGGCAGTTGCCGCCTTCCTCACGTCGCCGCGCCTCGCGCAGCTCGGCGAGGCGGGCGATGCCGCGCTGGCCGGAGACGGGCGGCAGCGGGTCGCACTGTTCTTCGTTGGCCCAGGCGCGCAGGGTCTGGTAGACCGGATCCACCCGCAGCACCTGCGCGTATTCCTCGCGCACGTGCGCGGGCTGCGCGACCACGTTTTCGGCGCGGGCAGGACAGGCGGCCAGGCAGCAGAGCGAGAGCAGGAGCGCGGTGCGGATCATCGTCGCGGAGTGTAAGCCAGCCCCCGAGCCGGGGATGAACCCGCGCTGTCGTGACCTGGACATGCGACCGGCGCCTGGCGCCTGGCGGGTGACTGTTCCGGAAGTTGGAGCCCGTCGAGGCCCTAGGGCCTGGCGCAGTGGAGCCGGCACGCCGGCGCTCATCGCGCAGGGCCGTGCCGTGCGGCGGCAGGTCGCTCGATGGGGCCGCATCGCAACAGCCATCACCACCGTTGCTGCCGGCAGGTCGCATCCGTGTGGCCTGATAGAATCGACGGCCGCGCAACGTCGGGGTTCCGGGCCGACATGCACGGCCGTGCGACCGGCGTCGCACGCCTTCGACGGCTGTCGATCCCCTCCCCTGCCGACCTCGCCAGCCTCTGCAGGCGGGCCGGCCCTCCGCCACGGACCGCCCCGCATGCCGCTCCAGCTCTACGACACCCTCCGCCGCCGCGTCGAACCCTTCCAGCCGATCGACCCCGGCTGTCCGACGATGTACGTCTGCGGCCCCACGGTCTACAACTACGTGCATATCGGCAATGCGCGCGGGCCGGTGGTGTTCGGGGTGCTGGCGGCGCTGCTCAAGCGCCGCTACGGAGCGGTGCGCTATGCGCGCAACATCACCGACGTGGACGACAAGATCAACGCCGCCGCGCAGGAACAGGGCGTGCCGATCTCGGTCATCACCGACAAGTTCGCCGCTGCGTATCGCGAGGACATGGCCGCGCTGGGCGTGGACGGCGACTTCGCGCCGGGCATCGAGCCCTCGGCGGTGGCGCATATCCCGCAGATGATCGCGATGATCCAGCGCCTGATCGACCAGGGTCATGCCTACGCCGCCGAAGGGCACGTGCTGTTCGCGGTGGAGAGCTTCCCCGGCTACGGCAAGCTGTCGCGGCGCGACCCGGAGGAGATGATCGCCGGCGCCCGCATCGAAGTGGCGCCGTACAAGCGCAGCCCCGGTGATTTCGTGCTGTGGAAGCCGTCCAGCGACGACCTGCCCGGCTGGGACTCGCCCTGGGGCCGCGGACGCCCGGGCTGGCATATCGAATGCTCGGCGATGGCCGCGGAGCACCTGGGCGAGACCATCGACATCCACGCCGGCGGCAACGACCTGATGTTCCCGCACCACGAGAACGAGGTCGCGCAGAGCGAATGCGCGCATTCGCACGCCGACGGCAGCCACAAGGCGTTCGCGAACTGGTGGATCCACAACGGCATGCTCAACTTCGGCGGCAGCAAGATGGCCAAGTCGGTGGGCAACATCCAGCGCGTCCACGACCTGGTGCGCGAACAGCCGCCGGAAGCGCTGCGCTACGCCCTGCTGTCGGCGCACTACCGTCAGCCGCTGGAGTGGTCGGACGGGCTGGTGGAGCAGGCGATCAGGACATTGGACCGGTTGTATGGAACGCTGCGCGATCTGGCCGATGTCGACGCCGTCGCGGCGATTCCCCCGAGCATCGAAGACGCCCTCGACGACGATCTCAACACCCCGCAGGCACTGGCTGAAGTCGCCCGCATCGCCAGCGAGGCCCGCAAGGCTTCGAGCGACACCGACAAGGCCCGGCTCAAGGGCGAACTGCTCGGCGCCGGCCTCGCCCTCGGCCTGCTGCAGCAGTCGCCCGAGGCCTGGTTCGCGCGCGGCGCGTCCGGTGACGACGACGCCCGCATCCAGGCGCTGGTCGACGAACGCAACGATGCGAAAAAAGCCCGCGACTTCGCCCGGGCGGATGCCATCCGCCAGCAGTTGGCAGACGAAGGCATCCTGCTGGAGGACACACCGCAAGGGGTACGCTGGAAACGGGCGTAAAATCGACCAGGTTCGAATGGGCCCGGCCACGGCTTCCCGCCCATGCAACCAGGAGCCAGACCACGAACGCAGATCCGCTTGTGAATGCTGGGTGGCCGACGCTCGCTTTTGATGGTCCTTCAGAGCGGCGAGGTTCGCGGATCAGGCCCGCAGGGCGCGCGATAGGATGTCGCGCGTTTTTCGAAGGTACAGGGGTGTGCCTTCGAAAACCCCCACGAACCTCGCGAACCCGACGCGCAGCGTCGGGCGCGATGATGACCTGCCCTTTCTTTTGGTGACTATTCTTTGGGCAAGCAAAGAAAAGTTACCCGCGCGAAAGCGCGGAAGCCTTTCGTCGCATCCGCTGAATCAAGGCCCATGACCCACTTCCCCACCGAACCCACCCCCGCCGACGCCCAGGCCGCCATCCGCGACGAATTCGCGTTCTTCGGCGACTGGTCCGAGCGCTACCAGTACCTGATCGACCTCGGCCGCAAGCTGCCGGACTTCCCCGACGACTGGAAGACCGAGGAGCACCGTCTGCTCGGTTGCCAGTCGATGGTCTGGATCGTGCCCTCGGGCGATGCCGAACGACTGGATTTCGCCGCGGTCAGCGACTCGGCCATCGTCTCCGGGCTGATCTATCTGGCCCTGCGGGTCTATTCCGGGCGCAGCGCCGAGGAGATCCTGGCGACCGAAGCCAGTTACATCGGCGACATCGGTCTGGCCAAGCACCTGTCGCCCACGCGCAGCAACGGCCTCGCCTCGCTGCTGGCCTTCATCCGCGCCAGCGCCGAACGCGCGCAGGTCGAACGCGGGGCAGCGCCGCGCCCGTGAGCGCACCGCCGCCCTCCGACAGCGTCTCCCCGGCGGGCGACGGCTCGACGTCGCCGCTGCGCCAGCCGGCCTTTTTCGGGCTGATGACCTACCGCCTGCTGACCATCCTGTCCTACCAGATGGTGGCGGTGGCGGTGGGCTGGCATGTCTACGAGATCACCGGCGACCCGTGGAAGCTGGGCCTGATCGGCCTGGCCGAGGTGCTGCCGTTCTTCTGCGTGGCACCGTTCGCGGGACATCTGGTCGATCACCTGCCCAAGCGCCGGCTGGGTGCCTTCGCCTGTCTGGGCCTGGCGCTGACCCCGCTGATCCTCGCCGCCATCGCCTGGGGCTGGGTGTTCGCGGAGCCTGCGCGGCTCACCGAGCGTCTGTGGCTGATCTATGCCGCCATCATCTTCACCGGCGGCGTGCGCGCCTTCCTCGGCCCGGTGTACAACACCCTGTTCGCGCGCGTGCTGCCGCGCGCGCAGTTCACCCGCGGCGCGAGCGTGGGCAGCGTGGTGTTTCAGTCCGGGCTGGTGTTGGGGCCGGCGATCGGCGGCGCGCTGATCGGCGTGTTCAAGCATGCCTGGGACGTGCCCGACGGCGTGTCGCTGCCCGCGGCACCGGTGTACGGGCTGGCCACGCTGTGCGCGCTGGGCGCGGGCGTCGCGCTGCTGCGCCTGCGCGTGGGCGAGGCGCCGCCGCCGGCCGAGCGCGGGCCGGTGTTCGCCAGCATCGCCGAGGGCCTGCGCTTCGTGTTCCGCACGCCGGTGATGCTGGGCGCGATGGCGCTGGACATGTTCGCGGTGCTGTTCGGCGGCGCCATCTCGCTGGCGCCGGCCTTCATCAAGGATGTGCTGGACGCCGGCCCGGAAGCGCTGGGCCTGCTGCGCGCGGCGCCGGCCGTCGGCGCGGTGCTGGTCGGCCTGTGGCTGGCGCGGCGGCCGATCCAGGCCCATGCCGGGCGCTGGCTGCTGGGCTCGGTGGCCGGCTTCGGCCTGTGCATCATCGGCTTCGGTCTGTCGGAACTGCTGTGGCTGTCGGTGCTGCTGATGTTCCTCTCGGGCGTGTTCGACGGCGTATCGGTGGTGCTGCGCTCGACCATCCTGCAGCTGGCCACGCCCGACCACATGCGCGGCCGGGTGTCGTCGATCAACAGCATCTTCATCAGTTCGTCGAACGAACTCGGCGCCTTCTACGCCGGCTCGATGGCGCGCCTGCTCGGCCTGGTGCATGCGGTGGTGCTGGGCGGGTGCGTGACGCTCGGCGTGGTGGCCTTCACCGCGCTGAAGTCGCCAACAATGCGGCGGCTGGATCTTCGGCAATTGCAGTAGGAACGCGTGGATCGACCCATGGCACAGCATCTGCACAGACAGAAGATCGGCTCTCTGCCGGCGGGCACCGACTGGGCCGAGGAGGTGGCTTTCAGCCATCCGCGGGTCTACCGGCCAGCGGCGCCCGACTCCACGCACCCACGCATCGTCGCGGGAGTCCCCGATGGCGATCCGGCGATCTTCCGGGCGCTGGCGGCCTGCCTGCAGGGCCCGTATCACCTTCTCTACGTGCTGCACACGCCGCGCGGGGAAGGTGAGCCGGGCCGTTATCAAAGCCCGGAAATGGCGTTGACCGACATCGATGCGATGCTGGAACGGTTCGCGGCGTTCCTGCGCTCGGACAGCCGCTACGACCTCTGGGCCTACTCCCCGCACGACCGCGCGACCGTGGTCTGGGACCGGCACAACCTGATCCACGCCTACGGGCCGACGGGCGACTACGCGAAGGCGCTCGAAGGCCTGGATTTCGCCGTGGGTGATCCGCACATGAATTTCCCGCACGTTCACCACTACCGCGCCGAGCACGATGCCGATGCCGCCGCCTGGCTGCAGGCGCTGGACTGGCTCCATACACCTCTGCGCGAAGCCGATATGCAATGAAAAACCCCGCATTGCGCGGGGTTTTTCGTATCGAAACGCGGCGGCGAAGGCCCAATCCGGATCAATCGCCCTGCTGCTTCTGCAGATGCTCCCAGCGCTCCTGCTCGTCGATGGTGCGCTCGGCGGTGAGGCGGGCTTCCAGACGTTCGAGGCCGATCTCTTCGCCGGAGTCGACGCTGTAGCCGTATTCGCCGGAGTCCACGCGCTTGAGCGTGCTGTCGATCTTGCCGATCAGCTTGCGGTAGCGGTCGCGGGTGCGCAGTTCGAGCGAGTTCTCGGTCTCGCGGGTGGCGCGTTCGGCGTCGTCGCCGACGTCGCGCACTTCGTCCTTGAGGTTCTCGATGGTCTGCTTGGACTCCTCGACCAGATCGTTGCGCCACTGCAGCAGGCGCTGGCGGAAATATTCCAGCTGCAGCGGGCTCATGTACTCCTCGTCGCGGCTGGGCTTGTAGCCTTCGGGCACGATCGGGCGACCGGTGGCTTCATCGGTGTCGTAAGGGATCACTTTGTACTCGTTGCGCTGGGCCGGCGCGGCTGGTTTGGAGACGACCGCCACTGCCACCTTGCCCTGGACCGGGGGCGCGGCGACAGCCTTTGGCACAGGTGCGGACTTGGTCGGCGGGACCGCCTTGGCGGGCGCGGCCTTGGCCGGGGTGGGCTTGGAGGGAGCGGACATGGGGGCTGCAGACTTGTTGGAGACGGGCTCGGCGGCGGAAGGCTTGGCGGACGCGGGTGCGGCAGCGGGCTTCGCAGGAGCAGGCTTGGTGGGGGCAACCTTGGCAGGAGCAGGCTGGGTGGGAGCAGGCTTGACTGCGGCAGGTTGGGCAGGCGGCGCAGCCTTGGCCGCCGCCGACGGCTTGGCGGCGGGCTTGGCGGCCGGCTTGGCGGCCGGCTTGGCGGCCGGCTTCGCGGCAGCTTTGGCGACGGGCTTGGCGGCCGGCTTCGCGGCGGCCTTGGCGACCGGCTTCGCAGCAGGCTTGGCGACGGGCTTGGCAGCCGGCTTCGCTGGAGCCTTGGCGACGGGCTTGGCGGCCGGCTTCGCAGCAGGCTTGGCTGCGGCCTTGACGGGCGGCTTGGCCGCAGCCTTGGCCGTCGGTTTCGCGGCGGGCTTGGCGGCTGGCTTGGCCGGAGTCTTCTTGGCGACGGGCTTGGCGGGCGCCTTCTTGGCGGCTGGCTTGGCGGCTGGCTTGGCGGCCGGTTTGGCGGCCGATTTGGTCAGCTTGGCGGCGACTTTCGCCAGCGCCTTGGTGGCGGCCGTGGTCACCTTCTTTGCGGTCTTTTTCACTGCCACGTGATGGATCCTGTCGTAGTTCCCTTGAGCCGGGAAAGCGGGGTGTTATACCCTGCCATGACGACAGCGGCAACCACGACCGGCCTTTCCCGACCGGCCCGCAGACCGCTTCCCCGCCCGCCCAGGGCTCGCGGCTTCCCGGTGACGGGGCCTTCGGCGCCCGTCGGAGATCGGCACGTGATCGACCGTCTGCTGCTTGCCGCCCTGCGGCTCTATAAACGCTGGCTGAGTCCCCTGCTGGGGCAGCGTTGCCGGTTCACGCCCAGCTGTTCGGAATACGCGATGGGCGCGATCGAGCGCTTCGGCGCCGCCCGTGGCAGCTGGCTGGCGGCCAGGCGGTTGGCCCGCTGCCACCCGCTGCATGCGGGTGGCTACGACCCCGTCCCGGATGCCCACACCTGCTCGCATGCCGGCTGCAGCCCGCCCCCTCCCCGTTCAGACTGACCCACCAGGATCCTCCGCCATGCCCAACGACCACCCCGCTCCCACCCTCATCGTCAATGCCCGCCTGGTGAACGAGGGCCGGACCTTCGAGGGCGATCTCAGGATCGGGGCCGACGGCCGGATTGCCCAGATCGGCGCCGGGCTCCAGGCGCGTCCGGGCGAGATCGTGGTGGAGGCCGCCGGGCGCTGGCTGCTGCCGGGCATGATCGACGACCAGGTGCACTTCCGCGAACCCGGGCTCGAGTACAAGGGCGACTTCGCCACCGAATCGGCCGCGGCGGTGGCCGGCGGCATCACCAGCTTCATGGAGATGCCCAACACCAGCCCGCCCACCCTCGACCGCGCCGCGCTGGACGACAAGTACCGCCGCGCCGCCGGCCGCGCCTGGGGCAACCATGCTTTCTACATGGGCACCAGCACCGGCAACCTGGACGAGATCCGCCGGATCGACCCGCGCACCACGCCCGGCGTGAAGATCTTCATGGGCGCCTCCACCGGCAACATGCTGGTGGACGACCCGGAGATCCTCGACGCGGTGTTCCGCGAGGCGCCCACGCCGATCATCACCCACTGCGAAGACACCCCCCTGATCGACGCCAACATGGCCGCCGCGCGCGAGCGTTACGGCAGCGACGTGCCGGTGTCGATGCATCCGGACATCCGCTCGCGCGAGGCCTGCATCAAGTCGACGCGGCTGGCGCTGGAACTGGCACGCCGGCACGACGCGCGCCTGCACGTGCTGCACATCTCCACCGCCGACGAGTTGGCGCTGTTCGAGACCGGCCCGCTGATTCGCGCCGACGGCAGCCGCAAGCGCATCACCGCCGAGACCTGCATCCATTTCCTGCGCTTCGACCGCGCCGATTACGCCGAGCGCGGCAATTTCATCAAATGCAATCCCGCCATCAAGGACGCGTCCGACCGCGCGGCCCTGCTGCGCGCGCTGGCCGACGACACCATCGACGTACTCGCCACCGACCACGCGCCGCACACGCTGGAGGAAAAACAGGCCGATTACCTGCGCGCCCCGGCCGGTCTGCCGCTGGTGCAGTTCGCGCTGGTGGCGGCGCTGGAATGCGTGCACGAGGGGCATTTCAGCATCGAACAGGTGGTGCAGAAGGCGATGCACGCCTCGGCGCAGTTGTTCGACGTGAAGGAGCGCGGCTATCTGCGCGAAGGTTACTGGGCCGACCTGGTGCTGGTCGAAGACAGCCCGTTCACCGTGCGCCGCGAGCAGGTGCTGTCGAAGTGCGGCTGGTCGCCGTTCGAGGGCAAGACCTTCCGCTCGCGGATCGCCTCGACCTGGGTCAACGGCCACCGCGCCTGGGACGGTGAGCAGCTTGTTGGTGCGCCGCGCGGCATGCGTCTGGACTTCGACCGGTGAGGGCGATGCGCAAGCGCGCGCTGTGCCTGCCCCTGGTCTCGACAGCATGCGCGGTGGCGCTGGCGCTCGGCACCGCTGCGGGCAGCGCGCAGGCATCGGACCGCGCTTCCGAACTCCCGACGCAGGTGCAGCAGGGCGCGATGGTGATCGGCCGCACGATGGCCGCCAATCGCGTGGAGGTGGGCGGGCGTACGCTGCGTCTGGCCGACGACGGACGTTTCGTCTTCGGCATCGGCCGCGACCAGGCCGAGCCGGTGCAGGTGGACATCACCTGGTTCGACGGCGTGCGCGAGACCCTGCGCGTCGCGGTGACGCCGCGCGACTGGCCGATCGAACGCATCGACGGCGTGCCGCCGAGCACAGTCGACCCGCCGCCCGCCATCGCCGAACGCATCGCGCGCGAGCAGGCGCGGGTGAGCGAGGCGCGTGCACGCGACGACGCGCGCACGGACTACGCGCAGCCCTTCGTGTGGCCGGTGCAGGGCCGCATCAGCGGCCGTTTCGGCAACCAGCGCGTGTACAACGGTGTGCCGAAGTCGCCGCATTCGGGCATGGACATCGCCGCCGCCAACGGCACCCCGGTGAAGGCGCCCGCGGCCGGCATCGTCACCTTCGCCGACCCCGGGCTGTACCTGACCGGCGGCACGGTGGTGATCGACCACGGCGCCGGCATCAGCTCGAATTTCCTGCATCTCTCGCGGATCGACGTGAAGGTGGGTGAGCGCGTCGAACAGGGACAGGTGTTCGCCGCCGTGGGCGCCACCGGGCGCGCGACGGGGCCTCATCTGCATTGGGGGATGAACTGGTTCGATACCCGCATCGACCCTCTGCTTGTGCTGGAAGCGGCTGTGTCCGTCTCGAACGCCTCACCCTAGTTCACCTGCGCTGGCGCACGGCGGCGCGTTCGACCTCGCATGCGGCCTGAGTGCGTCCCTGCGCGGTTCGATACCCGCATCGACCCGCTGCTGGTGCTGGAAGCGGCTGTGCCCGTCTCGAACGCTTCACCCTGGTTCACCTGCGCTGGCGCGCGGCGGCGCGTTCGACCTCGCATGCGGCCTGAGTGCGTCCCTGCGCGGTTCGATACCCGCATCGACCCGCTGCTGGTGCTGGAAGCGGCGGGCGCCCAGGCCTCGCCGCAGCTCACCCGCGGAGCCTGCGGCCGCGCCGCCCTCAGGCTGCGCCGCGACCTTTCCCGGATACCCGCGCCACCGCATCATGCGGGTGCAGGCTCTCGTAGTGCGCCACCCGGGCTTCGTAGCGCTGCACGCGGGCGTCGTCGGCCAGCACGGCGGCCACACGGCGGGCGGCGTCTTCGCAGAACATCAGGTTCTCGGCGTTGAGCCGGGCGAAGGCCTGTTCGTCCTCGCGCTTGACCGCGGTCTGCACCGGGGTGGCGAGGGCAGTTTCGAGACGGTCGATGAGATCGGCCGCCGGCAGTTCGTCGAAGGCCGGGGCCAGCTCCACCCGCACCTCGGCGCGACTGCGCTGGGCGTGCGGGGTGGCGGCAAGGCCGCGCGGCGAGGCCAGCCAGTCGCGCACCACCTGGGTGGACAGCGGATGCGCCGCGGCGAAGTCCTCGGCGAAGCGCTCGGCATTGAGCTGGCGCGACAGCGCGGCCGAGGCCGGACAGGTGCTGGAGTATTCGACCGACAGCCCGAGCGCGAGCTGCAGATGGCCCTGCACCAGGGCGGCGTCGATGCTGAGCGGGTAGCGCTTCCAGCCGCTGTTGGCCGTGGCCAGCGCCGGCCGGCGCAGCATCAGGTCGTAGCGCAGCGCCAGTCGCGCCGAGGTGGACAGCGCGCCCTGCGAATCCACGCAGTCCTGCAGCACGCGGCGCAGGCGCGAGGGTGTGAGCGGGTCGGACGACAGCCCTTCCTGCAGGCGCAGGTAGAGCCGCGACATGTGGATGCCGCGCGCGTCGGGGTCGCGCAGGTCGACGAACACGTCGACCTCGGCCGGCACCTGGAGGGGCACGTCGCCGTCGGCCTGGACCAGCAGCGGGAGGGCGATGCGCTCCATGCCCACCCAGTCGAGCGCGCGCGCGGCCGCGGCGGCATCGTCGGCGACGTCGGGCAGGGTGCTGCGCTGGGGCTGGACGGGAGGGGTCATGACGGGGGCGGGAAAGACGGGGGCGGGAAAGACGGAGACGGACAAGACGGAAGGGTTGGCCGATACACAGGGCCGGGAGGCGGCATGACGCTGGCGTGGTGCCGACGTGCGCCGCCGCGCAGTGCGGGATTGTACCCGGCGGGTCGCCCGGGACGGCCGGAGGCTGCGAAACGCAGCGTCCACGGGCCTGAGCGACGAGGACCAAAGCGACGAGGGCTTGGGCGACGCGGAGGGGGCATCGGCTCGGACAGTGCGTCCCGGCCAGGGTGCATCACCGCTGGCCCGAAGCAGCCGCGCCCTGCCTTGGATCACCCGCGCGCGGCACGCCAGGCCAGCCACAGCACCCGGAGCGGCGCGACCGGCGCCGGACTGGCCGACCCTTGCCGCAGGCGTGCGAGCACCAGGGCCGCATGGATGCGACCGGCCCGGCTGCCGGCCTGCGCGCCGGGCCGCCTGGCCAGCAGGGCTTCGCGCAGACGCGCGGCATCGCCGGACGCCGCATCCGTGCCGTGCCAGAGCCGATGCTGGGCGATCAGGGCCCAGCAGATCGAAGCCTGCGCGGATGCCTGCCCATCGCCGCCGTCGCGGGACCGTTCCGGTGCGATCGGCTCCATGAACAGGCCCCGCTCGGCATCGGCGATGCACGACGCCGCCGGTGCGAGCGCGGTGGCGGCGGCCCCCAGGTCCCCCCGAAGCAGCGGCGCACGCGCAGTGCGCAGCGTCTCCAGGGCGTCCGCCAGAGGCGCCCACGGCGCAGGCGCACGCTGCAGCACGCTGCCCAGCGGGTGACGTCGGGCGCCCTTCTGCCACCCGCGCAGCTCGTCCTGCCACCAGACCAGCTTGGCGAAACCCGGCGTCGGGTCTTCGCCGCCCCAGGCCGCTTCCACCCACTCCAGCTGCAGCGCCAGCCAGGCCTCGGCGACGGCACGCCGGGCATCCGGCACGAAGACCTGGGCCAGTGGCCATTCGGGCCAGGCGGCGCGCCATTTCTGCAGGAAGTCGTCGAGATCGGTCTCGGGGGGCATGGCAGGCGGTGTCGTGCGGGATATGGGGCGCAGGGTGGACGATGCGGCGGTGCGGCAGGCCCGTGGCGCCGTCGGCCCCGCATCCCGCCGCGTGTCTGTGGTCAGGCGGTACGCAGGGCCGTCGGCCAGCGAGCGGCGTCCAGCAGATGATGCGGGTCTTCCACCATGACATCGCCCTGCCAGCGCACCGGATCGTCGCCATCCTGGCGGTAGCCCCAGAGCGCGACGATCGACGGCATGCGGGCGGCGCGGGCGGCGACGATGTCGCGCTCGTCGTCACCCACGTAGACGCAGGCCTCCGGCGCGTGGCCGAGCAGCTCGGCCGCGTGCAGCAGCGGCAGCGGATGCGGCTTGCGTTCGGCCAGGGTGTCGCCGCCGATCAGCACCGCGCTGCGCGCCTGCCAGCCCAGCATCGGCATCAGCTGCACGGCGAGGTATTCGGGCTTGTTGGTGACGATGCCCCAGCGCACGCCGTCGGCCTCCAGTGCGGCCAGCATCGGCTCGACACCCGCGAACGGCCTGCAGTGACGGCCAAGCTCGGCTTCGTAGGCATCCAGGAACTCCTGCACCATGCCGTTCCGCGCCTCGGGCTCCAGTTCGGGAAAGGCCGCGCCCAGCATCGCGCGCGAGCCCTTGGAGACATGCGGCCTGAGCGCGGCCAACGGCATCGGTGCGCGATCGCGCCGCGTCAGCATGGCATTGGTGGCCGCGACCATGTCGGGCGCGCTGTCGAGCAGAGTGCCGTCCAGATCGAACAGCGCGATGCGGGGGAAGCGGATGGAAGACAAGGCGGACTCCGGAAAACATAGGGGCGACGCCCGACATCCGCCCGACGCGGCAAAGACGGAATGGGGCGTTCAGGCGGACGGATCGGACGAGGCGCGCTTGTGGGCGCAAGCCAGATAATTGACGTCGGTGCGGCCGCCGACACGCGCGGTGTTGCGCAGCGGGTCGTAACGCAGCCCGCTCACGTCCTCCAGCGCCAGGCCCGCCGCACGCAGCCAGGCGCCCAGTTCGGATGGCTTGATGAAGTCGCGGTAGCGATGCGTGCCCTTCGGCACCAGCCCGGTCACGTATTCCGCCCCGACGATGGCCAGCGCGAACGCGGCCGGCGTGCGGTTGAGCGTGGACAGGAACAGACGCCCACCAGGCTTGAGCAGCGTGGCGCAGGCGGCGATCACCGAGGCCGGGTCGGGCACGTGTTCGATCATTTCCATGCACGTCACCACATCGAACGCGCCGGGCATCTCCGCCGCCAGCGCTTCGACACTGCTGACCCGGTAATCGACGCGCACGCCGGATTCCAGGCCGTGCAGGCGCGCGATCTTCAGCAGGTCCTGGGCCAGATCGATCGCGGTCACCTCCGCGCCCTCGCGCGCCAGCGCCTCGCTCAGCAGCCCGCCGCCGCAACCCACGTCGAGCGCCCGTGCGCCCGCCAGCGCCGCGCGCTCGCGCACATAGCCCAGACGCGCCGGGTTCAGCGCGTGCAGGGGTTTCTGCGGGCCTTCGGCGTCCCACCAGCGGTTGGCCAGGGCGTTGAACTTGTCGAGCTCGGCCTGGCTCACGTTGTCGTTCGTCGTTGTGTTCATCACGTCATGTCTCAAAGATCGCGCAGAGCACACTGTCGCAACCCGATGCTGTCGTGCCGAGCGCGGCGAGGCACCTGCTTCTTGCCTGCGACACGACCGATGGAAAGCAGGTCCCTCGCTGCGCTCGGGATGACACCGGAGAGGAGAACCCAGACGCGCGCCGGCGGCGCAGCCCGCTCAAAGCGCGATCCCCGCGATCCGCTCGCGCCACACATGCGCCTTCGCCAGCACCTCGTCCAGGTCGATATCGACCAGCACGCGCTCGCGCAGTTTGGCCTTGCCGGCGATCCAGACATCGCTCACCTGCTGCCGGCCGGTGGCGTAGACCAGCTGCGACAGCACGTGATGTAGCGGCTGGGTTTCCGGCGCGGACATGTCGACACAGATCAGGTCGGCCTGCTTGCCGGGTTCCAGGCTGCCGATCAGATGGTCGTAGCCCATCGCCTTCGCGCCGCCCAGCGTGGCCGCGCGCAGCGCGCTGGCCGCATCGAAGACCGCGGCATCGTCGGCCACGGCCTTGGCCAGCAGCGCGGCGGTGCGCAGTTCGCCGAACATGTCGAGGTCGTTGTTGCTGGCCGCGCCGTCGGTGCCGATGGCGAGGTTCACGCCGGCCCGGGTGAGCTTCGCCACCGGGCAGAAGCCGGAGGCCAGCTTCAGATTGGACTCCACGCAGTGCACCACGCTCACCCCGCGCGCCGCGCACAGGGCGATTTCGGCGTCGGTGAGCTGGGTCATGTGCACCGCGATCAGGCGGTCGTTGACGAGGCCCAGACGGTCGAGCCGCGCCAGAGGGCGCTGGCCGTGTTTTTCCTGCGACTGCTGCACTTCCTGCGCGGTCTCGTGGGTGTGCAGATGCACCGGGATGTCGAGCTGGTCGGCCAGCATGCGGATGCGCTCGAAGCTGGCATCCGACACCGTGTACGGCGCATGCGGCGCGAAGGCGGTGGCCACCAGCGCGTGGTCGCGCCACTGGTCGTGCACTTCGCAGGCGCGGTCGAAATATTCGTCGTCGCTCTTCGCCCAGGCGGTGGGGAAGTCGATTACCGGCAGGCCCACGCGCGCACGGAAGCCGTGGCGGCGGTAGGTGGCGGCCTGCACGTCGGGGAAGAAGTAGTTCTCGTTGCAGCAGGTGGTGCCGCCGCGCAGCATCTCGACGATGGCCAGCAGGATGCCGTCGGCCACGAATTCCGGGCCGATCACCGCGCCCTCGATCGGCCAGATGTGCTGCTGCAGCCAGACCTTGAGCGGCAGGTCGTCGGCGACGCCGCGCATCAGCGTCATCGGGTTGTGGACGTGGGCATTGACCAGGCCGGGCAGCAGCACGCCGTCGGGCCGGGACACGGTCTGCCGCGCCTCGAAGCGCTCGCGGGCCTCGGCGATCGGCAGCACGGCGACGATGACGCCGTCGCGGATCGCGACCGCATGGTGATCGAGCACCACCGCATGCGGCTCGACCGGGATCACGTGGCGGGCCTCGATCAGCAGGTCGCAGGATTCGGGGGCGTTGGATTCGGACACGGGCTGGTAGCTCATCGGGGCATTGTCGCATTCCCGGGGCGGCGGGCACACCAAGCCACAATCCCGTAGGAGCGGCTTCAGCCGCGACCCGGCGGCGAATCGGGTGCGAGTCGGATGCGAGGGTCGCGGCTCAAGCCGCTCCTACGACGACGCAGGCAGTGGGCGCGGGTGGCCGCAGGCGGCGCAGAGCTTCGCGCGCGGGGTACGCAGGGGTTTGCCGCAGGATGTGCAGGGAGGGCCGTAGAGGGAGAGGCGATGGTGATGCAAGGCGTTGAGATTGGTTTCCTCGAAGCCCGTCAGCTGCCGGTAGAACGACAGCGCACGGTCGCCCAAGAGACCGGAGCTCCGCGCTTCCCCCAGCCCCATGCCCGTCTCTCGGCATAGCGCCACCAAATCGCCGATCGCATTGGCCAGCATCGGCTCGAGTTGCGCCCACTCGCTTTCATCAAGCATCGGCAGCTCCATGTCGCAGCGCCAGCAGTAGAGCGTCCTGGGCATGTCGGCTTCTCACGGAATGGCAGGGACGACGTGAGCCGCGAGCCTCGTACGCGGATGCACCGCATGGTCGCGGCTGAAGCCGCTCCTACGACGACGAAGCCCGCCGGGGGGCGGGCTTCTTGAAGGGGCAGGCAAGGCCGACGACGGCTTCTGTCTCTGCGGGCCGCGCGCGGCTTCAAGTCTCGTCGCAGTCCGAATGCGTCCTGGGCGGGCGTGGTGACTGATTCATCACGCGGCCCGCTGCCCGGGCCGCCATGAATCCATCACTTCACGCGGCTGACGTACTCGCCGGAGCGGGTGTCGACCTTGATGATTTCTTCCTGCGCCACGAACAGCGGCACGCGGACCACGGCGCCGGTTTCCAGCGTCGCCGGCTTGCCGCCGGTGCCGGCGGTGTCGCCCTTCACGCCGGGGTCGGTCTCGACGATCTTCAGTTCCACGAAGTTCGGCGGCTGCACGGCGATCGGGTTGCCGTTCCACAGCGTCACCACGCAGGGCTCTTCGCCCTTGAGCCACTTCTCGGCACCGCCCATGCCGGCCTTGTCGGCCTGCACCTGCTCGAACGACTCCTGGTTCATGAAGTGCCAGTACTCGCCGTCGCTGTAGAGGAACTGCATGTCGGTGTCGACCACATCGGCCACTTCGACGTTGTCGGTGGCCTTCATGGTCATCTCGACCACGCGGCCGGACTTGATGTTGCGGTACTTGATGCGGGTGAAGGCCTGGCCCTTGCCCGGTTTGACGTATTCGGTCTCGGTGATGACGCAGGGGTCGTTGTTGACCAGGATCTTCTGTCCGGTCTTGACGTCGTTCATGCCCAGGCTGGCCATGGGGGAGTCCTCGAAAGTGATCGGGTGTCGAAATGCGCGGATGTCGCCGGCCGGGAGGGCGGCTAGACTATGGAGTTCCGGGCCTGGGACGCATGCCCCGCGACTGCCGCGGCCCGACGGAACCGCCAATGATACCTGCTGCCCCTGCCCCTCTGCACGTCACCTCCGCGGCGGCCGCTACCGACGCCCTGGGCCCGCCCACCCCTGCCGCCGCCCCGCCCGCGGGCGACTGGCGCCGGCTGTGGCGCGAGGCGGTGCGCGACCCGGCCGAACTGCTGGCCCTGCTCGGGCTGGAGGGCCGGGTGCCGGCGCTGTCCGCGGAGGCCGCGGCGCAGTTCCCGCTGCGGGTGCCGCGCGGCTTCGTGGCACGGATGCGCGCGGACGACCCGCACGACCCCCTGCTGCGCCAGGTGCTGCCGCTCGACGCGGAGCTGCGGCCGATGCCCGGCTTCGCGCTGGACGCCGTGGGCGACGCCGCGGCCAAGGCCGGCCCGGGCGTCATCCACAAGTACCACGGTCGGGCCCTGCTCATCGCCACCGGCAGCTGTGCGGTGCACTGCCGCTACTGCTTCCGCCGCCACTTCCCCTACGGCGAGGAGACCGCCGCCGCCGGGCAGTGGCAGGACGCGGTGGCGGCCATCGCCGCGGATCCGAGCATCGACGAGGTGATCCTCTCCGGCGGCGACCCGCTGTCGCTGGCCACGCCCAAGCTGGCCGAGCTCACCGCCCGCCTGGCCGCGCTGCCGCAGGTCCGCCGCCTGCGCCTGCACACCCGTCTGCCCGTGGTGCTGCCAGAACGCGTGGACGCCGAGTTCGCCGCCTGGCTGGGCGCCCTGCCGTGGCCGGTGGTGGTGGTGATCCACGCCAACCACGCCAACGAATTCGACGCCACGGTCGACGCCGCTCTCGCCCGTCTGCGCGCGGCGGGCGCGACCCTGCTCAATCAGGCCGTGTTGCTGCGCGGGGTGAACGACAGCCTCGAAGCCCAGACGGCCCTGGCCGAACGCGGCTTTGCCGCCGGGGTGCTGCCCTACTACCTGCATCTGCTCGACCGGGTGCAGGGCGCCGCGCACTTCGAGGTCGACGAGGCCGAGGCGCTGGCATTGCATGCGGGGATGGCCGCCCGGCTGCCGGGCTACCTGCTGCCGAAGCTGGTGCGCGAGGTCGCCGGAGACCGCGGCAAGCGGCCCGTGCATGGTCCGCCGCCCGGCCCTGCGGCTGCCGCTGCGGGCTGAATCTGTGTTAAGAAGTGGCGGCTGCGCGCCGCTACACTGTCGCGCTCCTTCCCCTCCGCATTCGAGAGTCCCGCATGTCGAAATCCCAGGACCAGGCGCTGCGTCTGATGTTGATCGACGACAGCGTCGAGGAAGCTGAGGGGATCGTCAGCGGGCTGCGCAATGCCGGCATCGCCGTCCGGCCGCTGCGGCCGACCTCCGCGGCCGAGCTGTCGACCATGCTCGGCGCCCAGGCGGTCGACCTGGTGCTGGCCTCCGAGCCCTGCGCCGGCCTGCCGCTGAAGGACGTGCAGCAGCACGTCATCGCCAGCGGCAAGGACATCCCGGTGATCGCAGTGGTCGAGCGTCTGGACGTCGATGGCTACGCCGAGCTGATCGCCCGCGGCGCGCGCGCGGTGGCCCTGCGTCACAAGCCCGCGCAGTTGCTGGCCACGGTCCAGCGTGAGCGCATCGACCTCGATGCACGCCGCGGCCTGCGCCGTCTGGAAAGCCAGGTGCGCGAGACCGAACGCCGCTGCGACGCGCTGATCGAGTCCTCGCGCGACCCCATCGCCTACGTCCACGAAGGCATGCACATCCGCGCCAACAGTGCCTACCTGGAGATGTTCGGCTTCGAGTCGTTCGAGGAGATCGAAGGCATGTCGCTGCTCGACCTGGTCGCGCCCCAGCATCTCGACGAGTTCAAGCAGCTGCTGAAGTCGCTGAGCAAGGGCGAGGCGCCGCCGCCGCGCTACGAGCTGCAGGCGCGCGACATCGAAGGCAATGCCTTCCCGGCGGTGATGGAATTCACCCTCGCCCAGTACGAAGGCGAGCCCTGCCAGCAGGTGGTGTTCCGCCGCAAGCAGGTCGAGGCCGATCCGGAACTGGCGCGCAAGCTGGAGGAACTCAAGCAGCGCGACCAGGTCACCGGGCTGCTCAACCGCCAGACCTTCCTGCACGCGCTGGAGGACGCAGTCGCCGACGCGGCCAAGCACAACGGCCACCACGGCCTGCTGATGATCGAGCCGGATCATTACCAGCGCCTGCTGCACGAAATCGGCCTGGACAACGCCGACGCCCTGCTCGCCGCGATCGCCGAGCGCCTGCGCAGCGAGCTGGACGAGCGCTGCGTCGCCGCGCGCTTCTCCGAAACCAGCCTGGCGGTGCTGCTGCGCGGCGCCGACCACGCCGCGACCGAGACGCTGGCCACCCGCATCCGCAACACCTTCGCGGCCGAGGTCTTCGCCGTCGGCCGCCGCTCGCTGGTGATCACCGCCAGCATCGGCGGCGTGCAGATCAGCGAGAAGATCGCCAGCGTCGGGCAGATCCTGGCCAAGGCCAGCGAGTTCCTGCAGTCCGCGCAGGGCACCGGCGGCAACCGTCTGGAGCTGTTCGACCCCAGCGCGGTCGACCGCGCCGAGGTCGAGCGCATCCAGGCCTGGGTGCAGCGCCTGCGCGATGCGCTGGTGAGCCGCAAGTTCGTCCTGCATTTCCAGCCGGTCATCAGCCTGCAGGGCGAGACCCATCCGATCTACGACACCTTCCTGCGCCTGGACAACGGCGAAGGCGAGCTGATCGGCCCGTCCAGCTTCCTGCAGATCGCAGAGGAGCACGGCCTGCTGGAAGGCATCGACCGCTATGTGCTGGCCAACGCCATCGAGCTGGCCGCGCAGCGCTTCAAGGCCGCACAGCCGACGACATTGATGGTGAAGGTGTCGCTGCCCTCGCTGCGGGGCGAGGGCCTGGCCGATTTCATCGCGCACAAGCTCTCCGAGCACGGCCTGCCCGGCCAGTACCTCGTGCTGCAGCTGCAGGAAGCCAAGGTGTTCACCCACCTGCACGCGGTGCAGCAGTTCGCGGCCGAGGTCAATGCGCTCGGCTGCCGCGTGGGGCTGGAGCAGTTCGGCGCCGGCCTCGATTCCTTCCAGCTGCTCACCCACGTGCAGCCGCAGATCCTGAAGATCGACCGCAGCTTCATCGAAGACCTGCCGAAGAACGCCGACAACCAGCAGAAGGTCCGCGAGATGGCTCGCAAGGCCCGCGACCTGGGCATCCAGACCATCGCGGAATTCGTCCAGGACGCCGCCAGCATGTCGATCCTGTTCTCGACCGGCGTGGACTACGTCGAAGGGCACTTCCTGGCCGCCGCGGGCCCGGAGATGAGCTACGACTTCGAGTGAGTCGGGGTTCGGGCTTCGGGGTTCGACGTTGGTGATTCGGCTGGGCCTGCACGGCGGAAGGTCGCCTGCCGCCTCGCCCGCAGAGACTCGGCCCCAGTGATGTCGTCCTGAGGCGCGGCCGAGGGACCTGCCTTTCGCTCTCGGCTCCCGCCCACGAAAAAGCCCGCCTTTCGGCGGGCTTTTTCACTACGCGTGAGCAGGACGCAGTGGGAGCGGGGGACGACGCCTCACAGGCGAATGTCGAACTCACTCACCCCGTACACCGGCCTCACGCCACGATGCGGGGGATCCCGTGCGGGCGGCTGGCCTGGCGCAGGGCCTGGATGCGCTCGGCCAGCGGCGGGTGGCTCATGAACAGCTTGCGCAGGCCGTGGCCGACGCCGCCGGAGATGCCGAAGGCCGCCACCTGCTTGGGCAGGGTGCTCTCGCCGTAGGTCAGCGACAGACGCTCGAGCGCCGCGATCATGTTGTCGCGGCCGGCCAGCGCGGCGCCGCCGGCGTCGGCGCGGTACTCGCGCCAGCGCGAGAAGCTCATCACCACGACGCTGGCGAGGATGCCGAAGATCAGGTCCAGCACGAAGACGGTGACGAAATAGCCGATGCCCGGCCCGTCCTCGTTGCGGAACACCGCACGGTCGATGATGTTGCCGATCACGCGGGCCAGGAACATCACGAAGGTGTTCATCACGCCCTGGATCAGGGTCATGGTGACCATGTCGCCGTTGGCGATGTGGCTCACCTCGTGCGCCAGCACGGCCTCGGCTTCCTGGCGGCTCATCGCGCGCAGCAGGCCGGTGGACACCGCGACCAGGCCGTTGTTGCGGTTGGCGCCGGTGGCGAAGGCGTTGATCTCCGGGGCGTCGTAGATGCCGACCTCGGGCATGCCTATGCCGGCCTGCTGCGCCTGACGGCGGACGGTCTCCACCAGCCAGCGTTCGATGTCGTTGCGCGGCTCGGCGATCACCATCATGCCGGTCTGGCGCTTGGCCACCCATTTGGAGATCAGCAGCGAGACGAAGGCGCCGCCGAAGCCGAACAGGGCGCAGAACACCAGCATGCCGCCGTAGTTCACGCCGTACTGGCTGGTGAAGGTACTGAGCCCGAAGACGCTGCTGAGGACGCCCCAGGCCACCGAGAACACCAGCAGCACCGCGAGATTGGTGAGAAGAAACAGACCGACGCGCTTGAACATGGAACGATTCCCGAGGATGAGCGAAATGGACGTGGCCGGGTCGAGGGCGGCCTGCGCCGGGATGGCCGCAGGGCATCGCGGATCCCGGTGGATGGGGGAGAAGTTGCGGTGCGGGCACGCGCGAATCAATCCGGGGGCGCATGCGCCGTCCGGGAACCGTTCAGACTCGGGGAGGCGACTCTCGGCGTTCGTTCGTGCCGGTGCCGGCGCGCTCATGCCTGTGAGCGCCATGCACGGATCCGATCGGCTCGCTCCGCCCGGCCCGCAGGCCCGCCGCGTCCGAAGGGGTCTCAGCGCACCCGGGGCCAACGCCCCTGCTGCACGATGCTCCCGGTCTCCACACGGATGACGCCACGCGGGCCGTGTCCTATCCTCCGCCCTCGCGCATGTCACCGATTCCCGCATCCGATACGACGCCGGCGCCCGCTCCGTACCGCGGACGCTTCGCCCCCTCGCCCACCGGGCCGCTGCACGTCGGCTCACTGCTGGCGGCGCTCGGCAGCTGGCTGATGGCGCGCGCGGCCGGTGGCGAGTGGTGGGTCCGGATCGAGGATCTGGACCCGCCGCGCGAAGTGGCGGGTGCCGCGGATGCGCAGCTGCGCACGCTGGCCGCCTTCGGCCTGCACTCCGATGGGCCCGTGGTCCGCCAGAGCGACCGGCATGCGCTGTACCGCGAGGCGCTGGACCGCCTGCTCGCGCAGGGCCTCGCCTTCCGCTGTCACTGCAGCCGCAGCGACCTGGCTGCCTCCGGCAGCATCCACCGCGAGTGTCCGCCTCACGCCACCCGCGCTGCGTTCGCGGTGCGCCTGCGCGTGGCCGACGGCAACGTGGTGGCCTTCGACGACACCATCCACGGCCGCATCGTGCAGGACGTGGCCGCCGACGTGGGCGACGTGGTGCTGCTGCGCGCCGACGGCTGCTGGGCCTATCAGCTGGCCGTGGTGGTGGACGATGCCGACCAGGGCATCACCGATGTGGTCCGCGGCGCGGACCTGCTGGATTCCACGCCCAGGCAGCGGCTGCTGCAGCACGCGCTGGGGCTTCCGACCCCGCGCTACGCGCATCTGCCGCTGGTGCTGGACGCCGAGGGCGCCAAGCTGTCGAAGTCGCAGGCCGCACTGCCGGTGGACGGCGACGACCCGCTGCCCGCGCTGCGTCTGGCCTGGACGGCGCTCGGTCAGGACGCGCGCGCACTGGAGGCTGCCGGCAGCGTGCAGGCGCTGCTGGCGCGTGCGCTGCGCGAATTCGATTCCAGCCGCATCCCGCGCGGCCCGGTCGGCTTCGCGGCACTGCACAATGGCGCAGTCGCGCGCGGAGCATAGAATTCCACGCATCGGGCCGCCCCGGGCACGCAGCGATGCAGCGCGCGCCCCGGGCGCGAGACCGGGAACGCCCATGGCAGGGTGCACGGACGCGCGCGAACCACGCCGACCCCGCCATCGGGAGGCGCCATCGGGACGCCGACCCGCGCCCCTACGTGCGCTGCAGCGTTTCGCCGCGCGGACGGCATCCACATTTCCACGCAACAGGAGCACGACATGACCGCACGCGTCGCACTGGTCACCGGCGGTACCGGTG
>ERZ1066122.659-NODE-659-length-34972-cov-10.166538_pt1 | contig 34972 bp, 31 predicted proteins | sample MGYA00382769_ERZ1066122 | MGnify/ENA primary metagenome ERZ1066122 (study PRJEB33369, sample SAMEA5778352) | biofilm metagenome | biome: Industrial cooling water; feature: Water cooling tower basin; material: Biofilm | place: United Arab Emirates | collected... | reverse complement strand
CCGCCGAACAGCAGGCGAAATATCTGCCGCTGATCGCGCAGGGCGCGCACCTGCTGGCGCTGGCCGCCGATGAAGCCGCCCGCCACAAGCCCAACCACGTCGCCACCACCGCGACGCCTTCGGGCAATGGCTTCAAGCTGAATGGCGTGAAGGGCTTCGTGCTCGATGGCCATGTTGCCGATACGCTGATCGTGGCGGCGCGCACCGGCGGCGACACCGACGACAAGGCCGGCATCACGCTGTTCCTGGTCAATCCCAAGGCTGATGGCGTGACGATCGATCGCCGCTCGATGGTGGACAGCCGCAACGCCGCGCGGGTGACGCTGTCTGACGTGCAGGTCGATGGGGCCGACGTGCTGGGCAATGTCGGCGAGGGCTTTGCCATCCTCGAGAAGATGCTCGATGCCGGGCGCGCCTGTCTTGCCGCGGAGATGCTGGGCGTGTCGGGCACCAGCTTTGCCATGACGGTGGATTATCTGAAGCAGCGGGAGCAGTTCGGCCAGAAGATCGGCAGCTTCCAGGCGCTGCAGCATCGTGCCGCCCACCTGTTCTGCGAGATCGAGCTGGCGCGTTCGGCCACGCTGAAGGCGCTGCAGGCCCTGGACGAGGGCAGTGACCGGGCGCCGATGTTTGTCTCCCTCGCCAAGGCCAAGGCCGGCGATGTCGCCATCCTTGCCACCAACGAAGGCGTGCAGATGCACGGCGGCATCGGCATGACCGACGAGTTCGACATCGGCTTCTTCATGAAGCGCGCCCGCGCCGCACAGGAGACCTTCGGCGACAGCAGCTTCCACGGCGACCGCATCGCGCGGACGTTGGGATACTGAGGCTCCTCTCGCCAGCGGCAGGGCCGAAGATGCTTGCGCTTGCACGCATCGCCCAACGTGGCATGAATGGCGTGGCATGAATGGCGTGTAACGAAAGCCGCGCCACAGCGGCTGCATTGCCCCTGGGAGGAATCACGTGACCAAATCCCCGCTCGACGCCGCGCTTGACGAGGTGGTTGCCGGCATCACGGCGCCCGGCGGCATGCTGGGGGTGGCGCCGGCAAACGTGCACGGTGTCACCCTGCCGGTGTTCAGCGCTGCACCACCCAGCATGCGCGAGTATCTGGCGATGTTCTTCGCCGCCCAGGGCCCCAAGGAATTCCTGGTGTTCGGCGAGGAGCGGCTGACCTTTGCCGACGTCTATGCCCGTTCCCTGAAGTTTGCCGCCATGCTGCAGCACCGCCATGGCATCGCCAAGGGTGACCGGGTGGGCGTTGCCATGCGCAACTATCCCGAATGGGTGATCGCCTATTGCGCCATCGTCCACATGGGCGCGGTGTGCATCCCGATGAACGCGTGGTGGACGGCCGAGGAAATGGGCTATGGCATCAGCGATTCCGGCGCCCGGCTGGTGATCGCCGATGAGGAGCGAGCCCGCCGGCTCGCCACCCTTTCATGCACCGCCAGCGTGATCACCGTGCGCACATCAAAGGAAGTCGCCAGCCAGCTGGGCTTCGTGCGCGCCGAGGACGAGCTGGCGCAGAGCCCCGACACCATGTGGTATCTCCCCGAGCTGCTGCCCGAGGATGATTGCACCATCATGTATACCTCGGGCTCCACCGGTTACCCCAAGGGTGCGGTTTCGACCCACCGGGCGCAGGTGTCGGCCTCGATGAACTATCTCGTCACCGGCCTTGCGCTGCTGGAATTGTCGGCGAAAGCCGGCGTGGCACCTGCCGAACAGCAGGTCATGCTGCTCAATGTGCCGCTGTTCCACATCACCGGGCTGGTGCCGGTGCTGCTGGTCTCCATCGCCATCGGCCGCAAGATGATCATCATGCACAAGTGGGATGCCGGCGAGGCGCTGCGCCTGATCGAGAAGGAGCGCTGCACCTATTTCGTCGGCGTGCCGACCATGTCCCTTGAATTGATGCAGCACCCCGATCGCCACAAATATGATCTGTCGAGCCTTGTCGACATCGCGTCTGGCGGCGCGCCGCGCCCGCCCGAGCATGTTGACCGGCTGGCCAAGGAGTTCGAAGGCAAGCATCCGGTGCAGGGCTATGGCCTGACTGAAACCAACGGTGTGGGCGCCGGCAACATTCGCGAATCCTATCGCGCCAAGCCGGCCTCCACGGGGCGCGCCGCGCCGCCGCTGGTGGAAATCCGTATCGCCGCTGGTGACGGCGCGGTGGGCGAGGCGCTGCCCCCGGGCGCAGTCGGCGAGGTGTGCATCCGTTCCGCCTGCAACTGCCGGGGCTACTGGAACAAGCCGGAGGCCACCGCGGCGGCCTTCGTGGGCGATGGCTGGTTCCGCAGCGGTGACCTCGGTTATCTCGACGAGGACGGCTATCTGTTCATCGTCGACCGCAAGAAGGACATCATCATCCGTGGCGGCGAGAACATCAGTTGCCAGGAGGTGGAAAGCGCCATCTATGCCCACCCGGCGGTGGCGGAAGCCAGCGTGTTCGGCCTGCCCGACGAACGGCTGGGCGAGATCGTTGGCGCGGTCGTCTATGCCAAGCCGGGCGAGCATCTCGATCCGGATGCGCTGGTGGATTTCCTGAAGGGTGGCCTGGCTGGTTTCAAGATTCCGGCCAAGGTGTGGATGGCAAGCGAGCAGCTGCCCAAGCTGGGATCAGCCAAGATCGACAAGGTGACTCTCAGGAAGCATTATCGCGAGGTGTGGACCGGAAAGGCCGCCTGAGTCAGGAGACAGAAGATGTTCACCACCATGCTGGAAGGCACGCGTGACGACTGGATGCACATCGCCGCCGAGCACATGAAGCACCAGCAGTCGGCCGCCGCCGATCAGATCATCGACAGCCTGAAGCGGCTGGAGGCCATCGAGGTGGGCTTCGGCGCCAACCAGCTGGTGCACAGCCTGATGACCGCCACGCTCGCCCGCCGCGACGGCGCGACCGATGAGGAGGTGGTGGCGGCGCTCTGTCACGATCTCGGCAAGCTGTTCAGCATCCCCAACCATGGCGCCATCGCCGGCGAGATGCTGAAGCCCTATGTGTCGGACGACATCTATCACGCCATCGTCCACCACCAGGATTTCCAGGGCCGCTATTATTACGAGCACCTGGGCAAGGACCCGAACGCCCGCGAGAAGTTCCGCGGTGAGCCGTGGTTCGCGATGGCCGAAAAGATCGTCGACCGCTGGGATGCGCCGGCCTTCGATCCTGGGTACGACATCGACCCCCTGGAAAGCTTCGAACCGGAAATCCGCCGCGTGTTCGCCGCGCCGAAGCGGGCGATCTAGCGCCCGAAGCGCACCTGCACCGTCACCTGGCCTTGCGGCACGTCGGTCAGGCTTGAGGCGAAGGCGAGGCGGCGGTTCGGGCCCACGCTTGGCGCCGGCGGCGGGATCGTCCAGTCGCGGACCCTGAGGCCGCCCACCAGCAGCCGCGCGTTCAAGGGCGGCACCGCCTGCACGATGCGGCTGCGGTTGGTGATGGTGCCGGTCACTTCCAGGATGGCACTGCCACCGGGCACGCGCGTCACCCGGCCCTGCATCGCCACATCGAGCTGCGGGGCGGACGGTGCCACGCGCGCCAGCGCATCGGCCACCTGTGGCACCGACTCCGGATCAATGCGGCCCACCCAGAGGCCCACCGATGCGGTGGTGAAGGCGGCGCCCAGCGCCACCGCCACCAGCCATTTCAGCACGGGCGAGCGCGGTTCGGACACGGCTTCCGGTTCGGGCGCGTCCGGTTCGGGATCCGGCTCCGGCGGTGGTTCCGGGGCGGGCGGCGGCGTGCGGGCGGCGCGGGCTTCCTCCTGCACGGCGGCCACGGCCTCATCCTCGTCGATCTCATCGGCCGGCACCCAGCGATGCTCACACTCGGCGCATTTCAGCTTCGGCCGGCGCATGACAACGCCCACCGCCAGCTGGTATTTCGCGCCGCAATTCGGACAGGTGATGATCACGCGGACACCATAGGCAGGCCGGCGCGCCGGGGGAAGAGGGCGGCTGTGCGGCCGCGCCCGCGCTTGCGGCGCGCGCCGCTTGCGGGCAAAGGCAGGCCATCATGCATGATCTGAAAGCCCTCCGCGCCGATCCCGCCGCCTTTGCCGCCGCGCTGGCCAGGCGCGGGGTGACCGATGCCGCCGATGCCCTGTTGGCCGCCGATGCACAGCGGCGCGCTGCCGAGACGAAGGCGCAGGAGGCGCTTGCCCGCCGCAACGCAGCCTCCAAGGAGATTGGCGCGGCAATGGCCGCGAAGGACAGCGCCAGGGCCGATGCACTGAAGGCCGAGGTCGCCGGTCTCAAGGACGAGATCGCAGCGCTTGAAACCGCCGCGCGCGAGGCTGGCGAGAAGGCCGAGGCCCTGCTGGTCAGCCTGCCCAACCTGCCGGCGCCCGATGTGCCGGATGGCGCTGATGAGCATGGCAATGTGGAAGTGATGCGCTGGGGCAGCCCGCGCGCCTTCGACTTCCAGCCGCTGGAGCATGACATCGTCGCGGCGAAACTGGGTTATGACCCGGAAGCCGCCGCCCGCGTGGCCGGTGCGCGCTTTGCGGTGCTGAAGGGCCCGCTGGCCCGTCTGCAGCGCGCGCTTGGCCAGTATATGATCGACACGCAGACAGCGAAGCATGGCTTTGCCGAGACCTATGCGCCGCTGCTGGTGAAAGAGAATGCCGCCTTTGGCACCGGGCAGCTGCCCAAGTTCGAGGAGGACGTCTTCAAGACGACCGATGGCCGCTACCTGATCCCGACGGCCGAAATGAGCCTGACCAACCTCGTCGCTGGCGAGATCATCGATGCCGCCGCCCTGCCGATCCGCATGACGGCGCTCACCCCCTGCTTCCGCAGCGAAGCGGGCAGCGCCGGGCGCGACACGCGCGGCCTCATCCGCCAGCACCAGTTCGAGAAGTGCGAACTGGTGACCATCTGCACGCCGGAACAGGCCGAGGCCGAGCATCAGCACATGCTGGAGAGCGCCGAGGCGATCCTGCAGGCGCTGAACTTGCCCTATCGCCGGATGCTGCTGTGCGCCGGTGACATGGGCTTTTCCGCCCGCAAGACCTATGATCTCGAAGTCTGGCTGCCCGGCCAGGGCACCTATCGCGAGATCAGCTCGGTTTCTGATTGCGGCGAGTTCCAGGGCCGCCGCATGAATGCGCGCTGGAAGGTGGCCGGGGAGAAGGGCAGCCGTGGCCCGGTCAACACATTGAACGGATCGGGCCTCGCCGTGGGCCGCACGCTGGTGGCGGTGCTGGAAAATTACCAGCAGGCCGATGGCAGCGTGCTGATCCCCGAGGTGCTGAAGCCCTGGATGGCGGGCATCAACAAGCTGGAGCACCGCTGATGCGCATTCTTGTCACCAACGATGATGGCATCAACGCGCCCGGCCTGGTCGCGCTGGAGGCCATTGCGGCGGAACTGTCGGATGATGTCTGGGTGGTCGCGCCGGCCGAGGAACAGTCCGGCGCCGGGCACAGCCTCACCCTGTCGCAGCCGGTGCGCCTGCGTGAGATCAGCCCGCGCCGCTTTGCGGTGAAGGGCACGCCCACCGATTGCGTGATGCTGGCGCTCGGCGCGGTGCTGGAAGAGAGGAAGCCCGATCTCATCCTGTCCGGCGTCAATCGCGGCGGCAATCTCGCCGAGGATGTGACCTACAGCGGCACCGTCTCGGCAGCCATGGAAGGCTGCCTTGCCGGTATCCGCTCGATCGCGCTGTCCCAAGTGATGATGGACTACACTGCGGGGTTGGAGGATTTTTCCTGCGCCGTGGCGCACGGAGCGGGCGTGATCCGCCGGGTGATCGGCACCGAATGGCCGGAAGGCGTGCTGATCAACATCAACTTCCCGCCGGTGCTGGCCGCCGACGTGAAGGGCGTGCGTGTCACGGAGCAGGGCTTCCGCGATTATGGCAATATCCATCTGGTGAAGCGCATCGATCCGCGCGGCTTTCCTTATTACTGGCACGGCTTTGGCAAGGAAAAGCCGGTGCCGGGGCACGAGACCGATCTGAAGGCCATGCACGAGGCCTGCATTTCGGTGACGCCGCTGCACCTCGACATGACGCATTACCAGTCGATGAGCCGGCTGAAGGCGGCGCTGGCCGATCTTGCCGAGCGATGACGGTGCGGGCGGCAGCCCTTTTCGCGCTGCTGTTGCTGGCGGCCTGTTCGGGCGGGCGGACCACGCGGGACATCGTCGGCCGGCCGGCCCCGCCACGGCCCGCTGCAGCACCACAGCCCGCGCCGCCGCCACCGGCACCCGCGCCAAGGCCGCGCACTGACTGGGTGGCGCGGCGCGTGGTGCCCGATGCCGTCACCACGCCGCAGGGGCGGTTCCACGTCGTCAAGTCCGGCGAGACCGGCATCGCCATCGCCCGCGCCTATGGCCTGAATTGGAGCGACCTCATCACGCTCAACGGCCTCAAGGAGCCATTCGTGCTGCAGGTCGGCCAGCGGCTGCGTCTCTCGCCGCCGGTGGCAGCGCCCGCAGCCCCGGCGCGCCCACCGCAGACGCTGGAGGAGCGCGCCCGCGCCTTCGACATTTCCATCGACGACGTGATGACCGGCGGCCAGCCGGCGGCCAATGGCGCCGCCCCGGCCGGCGAGGAGCGGCCAACCCCGCTGCCGGCGGTGAGCGGCACGGCGCCACGTTTCCGCTGGCCGCTGCCGGGCCGGGTGATCTCCGGCTTCGGGCCGAAGCCCGGCGGCCGCTTCAACGATGGCGTGAACCTGAGGGCCAATGCCGGCGAAGCGGTGCGCGCCGCTGGCGATGGCGTGGTCGCCTATGCCGGCGATGCCATCGCCGGCTTCGGCAACCTGATCCTGGTGAAACATGCCGGTGGCTGGGTGTCGGCCTATGCCCACAACGAGGCGCTGCTGGTGAACCGCGGCGCCCGGGTGAAGGCCGGCGAGGTGATCGCGCGGGCCGGGCAAACGGGCGCGGTGAGCGAGCCACAGCTGCACTTCGAGCTGCGCCAGGGCCGCACGCCGGTGGACCCGCTGAAGGTCATCGGCAGCAGGTGATTGACTGGCGATAGCGCGGCTGGGACGAGCCCCTCCACCACGCTTCGCGTGGTCCCCCTCCCCAATCGGAGATTGGGTAGGAACTGCCGACATGGTCCTCCCCATTCTTTGAATGGGGAGGGGGACCGCCAAAGGCGGTGGAGGGGTCCCCTCTTGCACTTTTTCACCGAAACGCGCAGGTCGCGCCGATGAACCAAAGCATCACCACGGCGCCCCGCGTTGGCATGGTGTCCCTGGGTTGCCCCAAGGCGCTCGTTGATTCCGAACGCATCCTCACCCAGCTGCGCGCCGATGGCTATGCGCTGTCCGGCGATTATGACGGTGCCGATGTGGTGATCGTCAACACCTGCGGCTTCCTCGATTCAGCCAAGGCCGAAAGCCTGGAGGCGATCGGCGAGGCGCTGGCCGAGAATGGCAAGGTGATCGTGACCGGCTGCATGGGCAAGGACGCCGAGCTGATCCGCGCCCGCTTTCCGCAAGTGCTCGCCGTCACCGGACCGCAGCAATATGAGGCGGTGGTCAGCGCCGTGCATGAGGCCGCGCCGCCCGTACGCTCGGCCTTTGTCGATCTGGTGCCCGATGCCGGCCTGAAGCTGACGCCGCGCCATTATGTCTATGTGAAGATCTCCGAAGGCTGCAATCACACATGCGCCTTCTGCATCATCCCGTCCCTGCGCGGCAGGCTGGTCAGCCGGCCGCCGGCCGCGATCATCCGCGAGGCCGAAGCGCTGGTGAAGGCTGGCGCCAAGGAATTGCTGGTGATCAGCCAGGACACCTCGGCCTATGGGGTGGACCTGAAGCACGCGCACTCGACGCTGGGCGGGGTCGAGCGGCGGGCCCATATCCAGGATCTGGCGCGCGAATTGGGCGAGCTGGGCGCGTGGGTGCGCCTCCACTATGTCTATCCCTATCCGCACGTGGATGATCTGATCCCGCTGATGGCGGATGGCCTGCTGCTGCCCTATCTCGACATCCCCTTCCAGCATGCCAGCCCTGCCGTGCTGAAGGCGATGAAGCGCCCGGCCAATGAAGCGAAAGTGCTGGAACGCATCCAGAGATGGCGCGGCCTGGTGCCTGACATGGCGATCCGCTCCACCTTCATCGTCGGCTTCCCCGGTGAGACGGAGGATGATTTCCAGTATCTGCTCGACTGGCTGGAACAGTCGCAGATCGATCGTGCCGGCTGCTTCAAATATGAAGCGGTGGAGGGTGCGCAGGCCAACGCCCTGCCCGGCGCCGTGCCGGAAGAGGTGAAGGAAGAGCGCTGGCACCGCTTCATGGCGCTGCAGTCACGCATCTCGGAAGCGCGGCTGGCGCAGAAGATTGGCCGAACATTGGATGTGCTGATCGACGAGGTGGACGATGAGGGCGGCGCGTCCGGCCGCAGCAAATATGATGCGCCCGAGATCGACGGCATGGTGCACCTGCGCGATGCCGGCGGCCTGAAGCCCGGCGACATCGTGTCGGTGCGCATCGAGGATGCCGACGAGGCCGACCTGTTCGGAGTTCCGGTTTGACCGATCTGGCCAGCCTGCTTGTCCCCGCCGACGGCCAGCCGGCCACCGCCCTGATTCCGGTGGCCGCCGATGGGCTGGCCCAATGGCTGACCGGCCAGCCGGAGCGCACGCGCGTTGCCATAGCGGCGCAGGGCTTTGCCGCGGCGCCCGACACGCTGGCCATCCTGCCCGGTGATGGCCCCAGCGACTGGGCGGTGGCAGTTGGTGTTGCGGCCGGAGCGCTGGGGCCGTGGGCGCTGGCCGCGGCGGCGGCGCGGCTCCCGGCGGGCCGCTATGCGCTGGCTGGTGAGCTGGGGCAGGCCGGGCTGGGCTGGTGCCTCGCCCAGCACCGCTTCAGCCGCTATCGCCGCAGCGATGCCGGCGGTGACCGCGTGCTCGCCACCACCAGCCTGGCCGCCATCGCGCCGGCCATCGCTGAAGCCGAAGCCATGGCACTGGTGCGCGACCTGGTGGACACGCCGGCCAGCGACATGGGGCCGGCGGCACTGGCGCAGGCGGTGCTCGATGTCGCCCGGCCGTGCGGTGCCGAGGTGCGGGTGATCACTGGCGAGGCGCTGCTGGAACAGCATGTCCCGGCCGTGCATGCCGTGGGCCGCGCGGCGGCCGAACAGCCGCGCCTGATCGAGATGGAATGGGGCGATGCCGCGCATCCGCGCGTCGCCATCATCGGCAAGGGCATCACCTTTGATTCGGGCGGCCTCAACATCAAGCCAACCAGCGGCATGGCGCTGATGAAGAAGGACATGGGCGGCGCTGCCCATGCGCTCGCGCTCGCCCGGCTGGTGATGCAGGCCCGGCTCAATCTGCGCCTGCACCTGATCATTCCGGCGGCGGAGAATGCCATTTCCGGCAATGCCCTGCGGCCCGGCGACGTGATTGCCACCCGCGCCGGCAAGACAGTGGAGATCACCAACACCGATGCCGAAGGCCGGCTGGTGCTGTGCGATGCGCTGGCGCTGGCGGTGGAAAAGGGCCCGGAGCTGATCCTGGACTTCGCGACGCTCACTGGCGCCGCGCGCGTGGCGCTTGGGCCGCAACTGCCGGCGCTGTTCGCCAATGATGATGCGCTGGCCGCCGAACTGCTGGCCGCCGGCATGCAGGTGCACGATCCGCTGTGGCGGCTGCCGCTGTGGGCGCCCTATCACGACATGCTGAAATCCGGCATTGCCGACATGGTGAACAGCGCCGAAGGCGGGCTGGCCGGCGCCATCACCGCGGCGCTGTTCCTCGAACGCTTCGTGCCGGCCTCTGTGCCGTGGGCGCATCTCGACACTTTTGCCTGGAACAACAGCGCCCGCCCAGGCCGTCCCAAGGGCGGTGAGGCGCTGGGGCTAAGGGCCGCCTGGTCCGTGCTGAGGAGCCGTTACCAATGAGCTGGGTGCTGAAGGGCCCGGCCCAGCAGTTCGAACCGCGCGAATGGTTCGCCGGGCCGGATGTGGTGGAACTGGCGCTGGCCGGCGATATCGGCGCGGTGCGCTATGTCGAGCCGCGCGCCCTCGTTTGCAGGGCGCCGCGCCTGATGCTGCGCAAGGGCCCCGATCCGGCCAGCGAGGCCGTGAGCGAGCTGTTGCTGGGCGAGGGCTTCGAGATCGTCGAGGTGAAGGCCGGCTTCGCGCTCGGGCGCAGCCTGCATGATCGCTACATCGGCTGGGCGCCCTTCGACGCGCTGGCGCTGCCGGGTGCAGAACCTGGCCACCGCGTGGCCGCCCGCCGGGCGCCGGTGTTCGCCGCTGCCAGCATCAAGGCGGCGGTGCAGGCCGAACTGCCGTTCGGCGCGCGGCTGGCCGGCGTGGCTGACGGCGAATTCCTGGCATTGGCCAGCGGCGGTTTCGTGCATCGCCGCCATCTCGAAGCCGGCCCGGCGGACCGCATCGCCGCCGCCGCACTGTTTGCCGATGCGCCCTACCTGTGGGGCGGGCGCACGCCGGATGGGGTCGATTGCTCGGGGCTGGTGCAGCAGGCGCTGAGTGTCGAGGGCATATCGCTGCGGCGCGACACCGATCTGCAGCGTGAGCAGGGCGAAGCGGTGAAGTTTGCCGCACGCGAGGCTGGCGACCTCATGTTCTGGCCCGGCCATGTCGGCATGCTGGTGGCCGGCGACCAGCTGTGCCACGCCAACGCCCACTGGATGCGGGTGGTGACCGAGCCGCTCGCCGATGTGATCGGGCGGGCCGGGGCGGAGCCGGAAGTAAGACGGTTCGTTTGAGGCGCGGGCGCCCCTTCCAATAATTACTCCGTCATGCTGAACTTGTTTCAGCATCCATGGGAGTGTGCTTCGTAAAGCGCGCCGGTGGGGTCTCCTTCCATGGATGCTGAAACAAGTTCAGCATGACAAGCGGAGTGGGTGAGGCTGCGCACCCGCCCCACACCCGGCTCGCTGCGCTCACCACTCCCTCCACGAACGGGAGAAGGATCAGTTCTTCGGCTTCACAAACCTCAGCGTCATGCGGTCGCTCTCACCGATCGCGGCATATTTCGCGCGGTCCACGTCGCCCTTCTGGAAGGTGGGCGGCAGCGTCCAGACGCCGTCCGGATAATCCTTGCTGTCCTTCGGATTGGCGTTCACTTCCGACGAGCCCACCAGCTTGAAGCCGGCCTTTTCGGCCAGCATCCTGACGTGGCTCACCTTCATGTAGCCGCTCTTCTTCATGTCGGCATCGGGCCGGTCTTCCGGCAGGCGATGTTCGACAACGCCCAGCGTGCCGCCCGGCTTCAGCGCCTTGAAGAAGGCATTGAAGGCTTCCTGGTCCCAGCCGCCCATGTGCCAGTTGTGGACGTTGCGGAAGGTCAGCACCACGTCGGCGCTGCCCGGTTCGACGATATCGGCAACGCCCTTGCCGAACACGCCGATGCCGATGTCGCCATAGATGGCCTTGTCGGCATATTTGGCCTTGAAGTTCTCCACGCTCTTGGCGGCGTTCACCGAGGCGAGCGGATTGGCCAGCGCGGCGACATATCTGCCGTTACCTTTCATCGCCGGGGCGAGGATCTCGGTATACCAGCCGCCGCCGGGCGAGATTTCCACCACCGTCTGGCCGGGCTTCACGCCAAGGAACTTCAGCGTCTGCGCCGGGTGGCGATACTGGTCACGCGCCTTGTCGGCCGGCTTGCGCCAGGCGCCGGCGATGGCGGCATCGAAGGGGCCGGCGGCGATTGCGGGCGCGGCAATGGCGGCCACGGCGAGGGCAGCGGCAATGGTGGCGGAACGGATCATCGACAGTCTCCCCGAAAATTCTCGGCAGATGGGTAACCCTGCTGCCACTGCCCTGCAAGCTGCATGATTGCCGCCGCCTGAATGGCCTGCCAAAGCGGCGGCAATGGATGTGGAAACGACATGGTGGCTGCTCGGCATCGGGCTGGCGCTGGCCGCAGCCGGCGCGCTCGGCGGCGTGCTGCGCGCCCGGGCGCCGCTCGCCTGGCACGCACACCTGCCGTGGAATGGCCTCGCCTTCGCCGGGGTGGCCAGCGCGCTGCTGGCCGCCGTGCACCTGGTCACCCTGCTGCGGGCAGCCTGAGGAACGGCGCGGCAATTTCGGGGCGCACCCGGGCGAGCCGGCCGCTGGCCCGATCGACAATTGCCCAGGTGGTCACCGCCTTCACCCGCAGCTGGCCATCCGGGCCGCTGATCTCCACGAAGCGATCGAAGCGCGCGCCCTTCGGCTCCCCCACCCAGGTGGTGAGCGTGAGCGTCTCGCCTTCCATGGTCTGCCTGAGATAGTCGATCTCGTGCCGGGTGACGACCCACACATAGGCATCGCGGTGTTCCGGCGCGGCGACGGCGGCCCAGTGCGCCGTTGCCACGTCCTGGATCCACTTCAGATAGACGGCGTTGTTGACGTGGCCCAGTTCATCGATATCGGCCGGCGCCGCCGTGACCGTGAGCGTGAAGCGCGGCCGGTCAGCGCTTGCCGTCATGGGCCAGCCCGAATTGGCTGAGGATGAAGCCATATTCCTCGGCCAGCTCCTCCAGCGCCGAGAAACGCCCCGATTTGCCGCCGTGGCCGGCGCCCATGTTGGTCTTGAAGATCAGCGGGTTGGTGTCGGTCTTCACGTCGCGCAGCTTGGCCACCCACTTGGCTGGCTCCCAATAGGTGACGCGCGGATCGTTGAGCCCGGCGGTCACCATCAGCGGCGGATAGGCCTGGGGCTTCACCTGATCATAGGGGGAGTAGCTGCGGATCAGCTCGAAATCTTGCCTGCTGGTGATCGGGTTGCCCCATTCCGGCCATTCGCCTGGCGTCAAGGGCAGGCTTTCATCGAGCATGGTGTTGAGCACATCGACGAACGGCACATGGGCAACCACGGCGCGGAACAGCTCCGGCGCCTGGTTGACCACGGCCCCCATCAGCTCGCCGCCGGCCGAACCGCCGCTGGCCGAGATCATGCCCGGCGCTGCCCAGCCCTGCGCGACGAGGCCGCGCGCCGCATCGACGAAATCGTTGAACGTGTTGGTGCGCTGCTTCAGCTTGCCATCGAGATACCATTGATAGCCCAGGTCATCGCCGCCGCGGATCTGGGCGATGGCATAGACCACCCCGCGATCGAGCAGCGACAGCCGGTTGGCCGAGAAGCGCGGCAGGCTGGGGATGCCATAGGCGCCATAGCCATAAAGATGCACATAGCCGCCGCCGGCGCGGGGATAGGTGTCCTTGCGGTATACGAGGCTGACCGGCACCTTGGCGCCATCGCGCGCCGTCACCCAGATGCGCTTGCTCTCATAGAGCGAAGGGTCATAGCCCGAGGGAACTTCCTGCACCTTGCGGGTGATGAGCGCGCCGGCCCTCACGTCATAATCATAGACAGTGTCGGGCGTGACCATCGAGCTGTAGGACAGGCGCAGCAAGGGCGCATCGGGTTCGAGGTTGCTGCCCAGCGAGACGCTGTAGGCCGCCTCGACGAACGGGATCACCGTTTCCTCGCCACTGTCGTCGCGCAGCACGATGCGATCGAGCCCGTCGCGGCGGCCCTGCACGGCGAGATAGGAGGCGAAGGCGGTGATGCCGGTGATGTAATCGCGGTCGCTGCCAGCGATCAGCGTGGTCCACGCGCCCGGCGTCGCGATTCTGGCGGTGGCGACGCGGAAGTTCACATGGGTGTCGTTGGCGCGGATGAAGATCGTCTGCCCGCGCACGTCCACGTCATAGGCGATGCCGGCTTGCCGGCGCTTCACCAGCAGCGCTGCCGAGGTCGGGTTGGCGGCCGGCAGCAGCCGCACTTCGCTGGTGACGTGATCGGTGGTCGAAATGATGATCCACTGGCCGTCCTGGCTCTTGCCCACGCTGACGCCGAAGCCCTTGTCCTCGGTCTCCTCATAGAGCACCCGGTCGTCGCCGGTCTGGCCAAGCACGTGCAGCCGCGCCTTGATGCGCCGCCAGTTGTCGTTGACCTCGGTCCAGACGATGGCCTTCGAATCCGCTGTCCACTCGATCCCGCCCACGCTGACACTGGTGACTGTTTCAAGGTCCTTGCCCGTCGCGATGTCGCGGATGCGGATGGTGAAGCGCTCACTGCCGTTGGTGTCGATGGCATAGGCCAGCAGCTTGCCATCCGGGCTCACCGACTGCGCACCAAGGCGGAAATAGTCATGCCCCCTGGCCAGCTCCGGCTCGGACAGCAGCAGCTGCTCCGCGCCACCTGCTTTCGGTCGCCGCATCCAGGTGCGATACTGGTCGCCGGGCTTGAACTGCCACCAATAGTCGAAGGCGCCATTGGGCACCGGCACCGAGGCGTCGTCCTGCTTCACCCGGCCCTTCAGTTCACCCAGGATCGTTTCCTTCAGCGGGCCGAGCGAGGCCATGGCGGCGTCATACCAGGCGTTCTCGGCCTTCAGATAGGCCAGCACGTCGGCATCATCGACCGTGGGGTAGGACGGGTCCTTGAGCCAGGCGTAAGGGTCTTCAACGGTGATGCCGTGATGGGTGAAACTGTGCGGGCGCTTGGCGGCGATAGGCGGCTGCATCTGGGCGTTGGCTCCCGAAACGAGAAGAAGGCTGGCAAGAAGGGCGGCGGCAGTGCGGCGCATGGCGGTTCCCGTGCTTGAGGCGCGCATCCGCTGCGCCTATCTGGGGGCAGCTTGATAAAGGGAAGAATGCTCATGTCCACTACTGCCACGCGCCTTGCGGCATTGCGCGCCGAACTGGCCCGCACGGGCCTTGCCGGCTTTGTCGTGCCGCTCACCGACGAGCACATGAGCGAATATGTCGGCGATTATGCCCAGCGCCTCGCCTGGCTCAGCGGCTTTGGCGGCTCGGCCGGGAATGCGGTGGTGATGCGCGACAAGGCCGCGATGTTCACCGATGGCCGCTACACGGTGCAGGTGCGCAGCCAAGTCCCGGCCGAGCTGTTCGCCTATGAGGATGTGCCCAAGACCAGCGTGGCCCATTGGCTGGCAGAGCAGGTGAAGGCCGGCGAGCGCATCGGCTATGATCCGTGGCTGCACACGCGCGGCTGGGCCACCGGCACGGCAGCGCTGCTGAAGGCGAAGGGGGCCGAGCTGGTGGCCGTGGCCAGCAATCCCATCGATGCGGTGTGGACGGATCGGCCCGCGCCCTCCGCCGCGCCCATTGAGGTGCATGATGACGCCTTTGCCGGCCGCGCCCATGCCGACAAGCGTGCCGAGGTTGCAGTCTGGCTGAAGGAGAAGGGCGCCGATGCCGTGGTGATTGCCGCGCTCGATTCGGTGGCCTGGCTCTTGAACGTGCGTGGCCGCGATGTGCCGCGCACGCCCGTCGCGCTGGCCTTCGCGATCGTGCACGCCGATGCCAGCGTCGATCTGTTCACCGCGCCGGAGAAGCTGACCGAAGGCTTGCGCACGCATCTGGGCGCCGACGTGCGCTGCCTGCCGCGCGATGCCTTCACCACCGCCCTCAAGGCCATGGCCGGCAAGCTGGTTGCCATGGACCCGCAAAGCTGCGTGGCGGCGATCTTCGAGGCGCTGGAGGCCGGCGGTGCCCGCATTCTGGAAGCGCGCGATCCCACCGTGCTGCCGCGTGCCATCAAGAACAAGGTGGAGATCGCCGGCACCACCGCCGCCCATGTCCGCGACGGTGCCGCGCTCACCCGCTTCCTCGCCTGGTTCGACCGCGAGGCGCCCAAGGGCGGCCTCGACGAGCTGTCGGCAGCGGAACGCCTGCGCCAGTTCCGCGCCGAGACCAACAGCCTGGAGGATCTGTCGTTCGACACCATCTCGGCCGCCGGCCCCAACGCCGCGCTGCCGCATTACCGGGTGAGCGCCGAAACCAACTTGGCCGTCCGCATGGACAGCATCTATCTCGTCGATTCGGGCGGCCAGTATCGCGATGGCACCACCGATGTGACCCGCACGCTGGTGGTTGGCACGCCCACGCCGGAGATGCAGGACCGCTTCACCCGCGTCTTGAAGGGCCATATCGCGCTGGCCCGCGCCATCTTCCCGGCCGGCACCAAGGGCGTGCAGCTCGACGCGCTGGCCCGCCAGCACCTGTGGGCGGCCGGGCTGGATTATAATCACGGCACCGGGCACGGGGTGGGCAGCTATCTTTCCGTGCACGAAGGCCCGCAGCGCATCGCGGCGGCGTGGTCGGCACAGGCGGGCGGGGATGAGCCGCTGCAGCCGGGCATGATCCTGTCGAACGAGCCGGGCTATTACAAGACCGGCGAATACGGCATCCGCATCGAGAATCTCGTGCTGGTGGAGCGCCGCGAGCAGCCGGGCGCCGAGCGCGAGGTGATGGGCTTCCGCGAACTCACCCTGGCGCCCATCGACCGGCGGCTGGTGGATGTGACCCTGCTGACGCCCGAAGAGCGCGACTGGTGGAACGCCTATCACGCCCGCGTCGCCGCCGAGATCGGGCCGCTGCTTACCGATGCGGCGGATCAGGCCTGGCTCGCGGAGGCCTGCGCGCCGCTGTGAAACTTGATCCTCCCCATCGTGCCGATGGGGAAGGGGACCGCGGCGGTGGAGGGGGCCTTGGTGCACACACCCCTCCACCAGCCTGCGGCTGGTCCCCCTCCCAATTCCGAGAATGGGGAGGACTGTGTTGGCGCCTGCGTCACCCTTCACCTTCGTCACAGCGCGCCGGCGTGCTATCAGCGCCCTGAAAAGGGAGTCACATCATGCTCAAGCACATCACCCTCGCTGCCGCCGCCCTCACCGCGCTGGTGGCCGCCGCGCCGGCCGCACAGAGCCTGCACCAGTTCAACCTGAAGACCATCGACGGCAAGCCGATGCCGATGGCCCAGTTCAAGGGCAAGGTGGTGCTGCTGGTCAACACCGCCTCGATGTGCGGTTTCACCCCGCAGTATGAAGGCCTGCAGGCCCTGCACGACAGCTACAAGGCGAAGGGGTTCACTGTCGTTGGCGTGCCGTCGGGCGATTTCGGCGACCAGGAATTTGCCAGCAACGGCGAAGTGAAGCAGTTCTGCGAGAGCAAGTTCGGCATCAAGTTCCCGATGGCCGAAAAGGCGGTGGTCAAGGGCCCCAAGGCCATCCCGCTCTACAAGTGGGCGGCGGCCACGCTGGGCGCGGACAAGACGCCGCAGTGGAACTTCCACAAGTATCTGATCGGCAAGGACGGCAAGCTGATCACCGCCTTTGACACCCGCACCACGCCGACCTCGCCCGAGGTGAAGGCCGCCGTGCAGAAGGCCCTGGCGGCCGGCTGATCGTCGGCCCAGCTAATCCTCGATGCTGTCGGGATGCCGGTTCCTCGCCGGATCGGCATCCTGCCCAAGACCCTTGCGCTTCCTCAGATTGGCGCGCAGCGCCGCCGCCAACCGTTCGGCGCGCGCGGCCGCCTGCTTGTCGGTTTCCCTTGTCATCATGCCCTCCATAGCGGAGCAGCGCCATCCTGCTCAATGCTTGACACCGGGGAACGCCTTGGCCATAGGGCCGGGCCTGCCCGCGCCGAGAGGCCGGGCACAGCGGGGCCGTGCTGCCGTAGCTCAGTGGTAGAGCGCATCCTTGGTAAGGCTGAGGTCGGGAGTTCAATCCTCCCCGGCAGCACCACCGCCCCCTTCCCCCTCCGCTGCTGCTGGCCTAGACCCGAATGCGTTTTGATGGAATCAAAACCCGGGTCTAGATTTTTTGTCGTGCATCTTCCTGCGGAAAACCGGTGCCCACTTTTCCGCGATGCACTCCAGATGAAGGGCGAGGGGGAAGAGGGCATGAAATCGATCATCACTGCACTGCTGCTGTGCGCGGCGGCAACCGGCGCCGCCGCCCAGGATTATCAGCGCCCCGGCGTGCCCAGCTTGCGCGATCGCGTGGCGGCGCATGACCGGCTGGTGAAGGCGCGGCTCGACCGGGTGGTGCCGAAGATCATGCGCGAAGTCGGCGTGGACATGTGGATCCTCGTCGCCCGCGAGTACAATGAAGATCCAGTGGTGAAGGCGATGCTGCCCGCGACCTGGGCCTCGGCGCGGCGGCGCATGGTGCTGATCTTCTTCGATCGCGGCCCCCAAGCCGGTGTCGAGCGGCTGGCGGTGGCGCGCTATCCGGTGGGCGATCTCTTCCCGTCGGCCTGGAACCCGGAAGCCCAGCCCGAACAATGGGCGCGGGTGGCGCAGCTGGTGGTCGATCGCGACCCGAAGCGCATCGCCATCAACATCAGCCGCGATTTCGGCCTCGCCGATGGCATGACAGTGGGCGAGCATCGCCAGCTGGTGGCGGCGCTGGGCCCGCTCGCCAGCCGCCTGGAAAGCCATGACCGACTGGCGCTGGGCGTGCTCGAAACCCGCACACCCGAAGACATGGACGTCTATCAGGGCATCATGCGCGTCGCCCATGCGCTGATCCCCGAAGGCCTGTCGGAAAAGGTCATCACGCCGGGCGTGACGACCACGCAGGACGTGGTGTGGTGGTATCGCGAGCGGCTGGCCGACCTGCGGCAGGATGCCTGGTGCCAGCCTTCGGTGACGGTGCAGCGCGCCGGGATGGGGCCGGCGACGCCCGGCCGCCAGACCCTGCCCGACAATTCGGTGATCCTGCCGGGCGATCTGCTGCACGTCGATTTCTGTGCCGGCATGCTCGGCCTGAAGACCGACACGCAAATGCTGGCCTATGTGCTGAAGCCCGGCGAGACAGACGCGCCGGCGGGCCTCAAGGCCGGAATGGCGGCGGCGAACAAGGTGCAGGATGCGCTCACCGCCTCCTTCCGCACCGGCATCACCGGCAACCAGCTGCTCTCCCTGGCGCGCGAGAAGGCGATTGCCGCCGGCACCAACCCGATCATCTACACCCACTCGATCGGCCTGCACGGCCATGGCGCCGGGCCGTGGATCGGCGCCTGGGAACGGCAGGACATGATCCCCGGCCTTGGCGACTATGGCATCTATCCCGATACCGCCTGGTCGATCGAGCTGGCGGCCCTGCACAAGGTGCCGGAATGGGGCGGGCAGGAGGTGCGCTTCCCGCTGGAGGTGGACGGCTATTTCGACGGCAAGGGCTGGCGCTGGATTGACGGCCGGCAGACTCAGCTGCTGCTGCTGCCGCGGGCGGCGAAATAGGCATCGCCCACCCCCGGCCCCTCCCGCAGGCGGGAGGGGAGCAGGTGGAGCGGATGCCAGACAACTCCCCTCCCGCCTGCGGGAGGGGTCGGGGGAGGGAAGTGCCTCAGTTCCCCGGCTTTTCCCCCAGCCACTGCCAGCGGATCAGGCTGACCGGGATCATGCCGAAGCTGCCCAGGCGGTCATAGAAGCCCTTCACCGTGAAGCGGTCACCGGGCAGGCCGGCGCGTTCCTGCTCGGCCAGTTCGGCGAACAATTGCTCGATCTGCGCCTTGCCGGTGATGTAGCTTGGGCCATAGCCCGGGTGCCGCAGGTAGAGCGACTGTTCGAAGCCGAGCAGCGGCAGATCGGGGCTCATCCAGCCATTGGGCGTGCGCGCCACCTGCATCGCCATCGCCGCCTTCAGATCGATCATGTTGGCCTGGGCATAGAGCGAGGCAAGCCCGCGCGCTGCGCGCTGGGCCTGCATGATCCACACCACTTCACGGCTGCGCGGCTCCTTGTCGAACAGGCCGGCATCCAGCATCATGGCTTCCATGGCAGTGGCATTGCCCTCTGCCCGGCTCACCCAGATATTGTAGAGCAGCGGGCCCTTGCGGATCGGCGAGGGGTGCGGGCGCAGCTGCATCTCGGCCAAGTCCCACCAGTGATAGAAATGCGCGAACAGGCTGTTGGGCGCGCGGCCCTGCGCGATGGCGAAGAAATTCTGCTTCTCAGGCGGCAGCCACTTGCCGATGCGCTTGGCCAGTTCCGGCTTCATCCACGGCTGGATGCTGGCCACGCCGGTTTCGTCCATGTAGCGGATGAAATGGTCGATGTCTGCCAGGCTCTTGGCATCCCACTCGGCCTGGTTGGCCGGGCTGGTCAGCGCCGGCAGCGCCTTGTGATGATTCTCCTCCAGCCGCAAGCCGGCGTGCGCCCGCGCCAGTTCGCGGCTCAGGATCGCCACTTCGTCCGCCCAGCTATAGGGCGAAAGCTGCACATGCTTCAGATACCAGTTGTAGGCCTCGACCCCCACGCCCGACGGCCCGGTCTTCTTCGGTGCCTCGGCCTTCACCCAGGCGATGAAGTCTTCGGTCGCGGCCAGCGCGGCGGCGGTGGCGCGTTCGGCATTGCGGTGGCCCTTCACCTTGGCCTGCAGGTCGCGCAGCGCGTCGGCCTGTTCGGTGAGCGTGATGATGCTGGCGTTCCAGATGTCGGCGGCGTTGCCGGTGAGATTGCCGCGCGCCTGGGCGAGCAGCGGGGGGATGTGCGCCAGCTCGCCAGCCAGCTTCGCCGCATCGGCCTTCGCCAGCGGGAAGCGATATTGCCACAGTTCCACGGGCGCGATGTGCACCGGGCCTTCGTGCGCCGGCGTGTCGGACTGGGCGCTCCAGATACTGACATACCAGGCCGGATCGCGGGCCCAGGGCTTCGCCACCTCCAGATCGAACTTCAGGCCATTCATCTCGGCGCGCACCAGCTGCCAGTCGACCTGGTCGGCGACCGCCCAGCCCATGGTGTCGATGGCCGTCAGCCGCGCCTCGAACTGCTTCAGCCCGGCTTCGCGGGCGGCGTTGCCGGCCGGCGTGTAATCCGGCACGCCATCGGCGCCGCGGGCATCATGGAAGCGCCGCCAGTCGGCAAACAGGGCGTGCAGATCGGCCGGGGTGGCGGCCCAGGCCGGGCCGGCCAGCAGCAGCGCGAACAGGATGAACAGACGGGCCATGGCAAATCCCCCCGGGGCTGGTTGCGCTGCCTTCATGGCATAGAATGTGCGCAGTGCAAACCAGCGTGCGCCATGCGGCAGTTCAGAAGCGCGTGGACACGCCGAGATAGGCCACCAGGCCGGGCGTGCTGGCGTTGAGCCCGATATTGGCGCCGATGTCGAACTGCAGCGTCGGCCGCAGCAGCCAGGCCAGCGACACGTCGTAGCTATACTGGCGCAGCGTGCCGGCGGGATCGAAATTCTGGCTGGTCCAGAGCTCGTTGTAGAGGGTGAAGGCGCCCAACTGCTTGGCGATGTTGACGAGCCCGGTGAGGCCGAAGTGCCGGCCCTGCCCGTTGGCCAGCACATCGAGCTGCGGCCCCAGCGTGACGGTCCAGCCGCCGGGCGCGCTGATGTTGATCGGCATGGCGATGCCGCCTTCCAGCTTGCCATTGCCGATGCCGGCCCGAGCCGTGGGCAGCTTGACGAACGGCAGCAGCGCCAGCTGGAAGGCGCCATCAGCGCTGGTCAACCGCTGCTTGAAGCGCACCGTGACATCGCCGATGCCTGACAGGGTCGAAACCGTACCGCCGGCATCGCGGCTGCGCACCCGCGTGAACGGCACCCAGTTCAGCTGGAGGTCGCTGCTGCTGGTCAGGCCAAGCTTGATCGTCGGGTTGGAGAAGATCAGCTGGTCAGTGCGGCTGCCGCCGACGCTGCTTGTCACCCAGGCGAACCCGTCTGCCTCGATCTGCACCAGGCCCTTCGGCACCGTGCAGGCAAAGTTGGACTTGGTCGGCCGGTCGGTGCAGATCGGCGCTTCAGCGCTGGAAGCGGTGGGCACCGCAAGCTGTGCCGTGGCAGGCGCCGCCAGCAGGGCAGCGAAAAGCAGCCATCGCGTCATTGCAGTCCGGTCTCCCGTGCCAGCCAGCGCGCCGCCTCGGCCGGGCTGCGCTTGTTCGTGGCGCGATCGGCCTGCGCGTTGGCAACGCGCATCGCCTCCACCCTTATGCGCCCTTCATAGCGTGCCAGCTGACGGCCCAGATCATCGCGGCCCGGCGCCACCAGCAGCAGCGCATCATAGGCTGGCAGCGCGCCGCGGTCATCGGTGAACAGCACCACGTCTGCCCCGGCCAGCGCGCCATCGCTGCTGTAGGCGGTGATCACATCTGCGGCGCCATCCTTCAGCGCCGCCACCATCAGCACCGGCGTGTAGGCGCGCATGCTGGCAAAGCCCAGGCCATAGCTGCGCTTCAGGCTGGCCCATTCGGCGCGGGACTGGAACTCCAGATCGGTGGCCAGCCGCAGCTGCGGAGCGACACGGGCAAGATCGGAGATCGTCTTCACCCCCAGCCGCTGCGCATCGCTGCGCTTCATCGCCAGCGCATAGGCATTTTCAAAGCCCAGCCGTGCCGCAAGCGTAACGCCATATCGGGCCTTCAGGTCGCGGGCCAGAATCGGCAGCATGGCGCTGCGCGGCAGCACGTCGGTGCGCCCCAGCGCCTGCGTCCAGAGCGTGCCGGAATAATCGATGCTGATATCGATGCCGCCGGCCGCCACGCTCTGGAAGGCGATGCCGGATCCCAGGCCGGAGCGCACCTCCACCGCGATACCATCGCGGCGCAGATCGGCGGCGATCAGTTCGGCGAGGATATATTGCTCCGAAAAGGTCTTGGTGCCGATCACCACCGGCCGGCCTGCACTGGCGGCCCGCGCCTGCCACCACCAGCCGGCCACGCCCGCCGCCAGCAGCGCCAGCAGCGCGATGCCGGCCAGTGCCGGTGGCCAGCGCCGCCGCGCGATGCCGGCCTCGCACAGGCCAAGTGCTGCATCAACCACCAGCGCCAGCCCCGCCGCCGCCATGCAGCCCAGCAGCACCTGCCGCCAATCCTGCAACTGGAGCCCGGCAAAGATCAGATCGCCCAATGATGGCTGGCCCACCATGGTGGCCAGCGTGGCGGCCCCGATGGTCCACACCGCCGCCGTGCGCAGGCCGCCCATCACCACCGGTGCGGCCAACGACAGTTCGACATGGAACAGCCGCTGGGCAGGGCTCATGCCGATCGCCCGCGCCGCCTCGCGCACGCCATCAGGGATCGCGGCCAGCCCGCCGGCCCCGCCGCGCAGCAGCGGCAGCAGCGCATAGAGTGCCAGCGCCAGCAACGAGGGCAGCAGGCCCAGCGACGGCACCTCCAGCCCGGTGGCATTTCTGAGCAGCACCAGCAGCGGGAAGAACAGCGCCAGCAGGGCCAGGGCTGGCACGGTCTGCACCACGCTCGCCAGCCCCATGACGCCGCGCCGGAGCCAGGGCCGGCCCGGCATCAGCAGCACCAGCGGCGCGGCCACCAACAGCGCCAGCCCCAGCGCGGCAGCACTGATGGCGAGGTGCGCGGCCAGCGCCGCCGGCAGCGCCTCCCAGCCGGCGATCATGGTGCCATCCCCGCCAGCGCCTGCGCCTGCGCCAGGGGCTGATCGATCAGCGCGCGCACCGCCGGGTGCGGGCTGGCCGCCACCGCGCGCGGCGGCCCGGCGGCGACGATGCGCCCGCCCTCCAGCACCAGCATCAGATCGGCGCGCAGCAGGGCATCGGCGATATCATGGGTGACCATCAGCGTCGTCAGCCCCTCGGCGCGGTGCAGCGCTTCCAGCCGGTCGGCGAGCGCGGTGCGGGTTTCGGGGTCGAGCGCGCCAAAGGGTTCATCCAGCAGCAGCAGGCCTGGGCGTGCCGCCAGCGCCCGCGCCAGCCCCACGCGGCTGGCCTGCCCACCCGACAGTTCGGCCGGAAAGCGTGAAGCCAGCGCCGCCGGCAGGTCGAGCATCGCCATCAGCTCGGCAGCGCGCGCCATGCGCTGCGGCTTTGGCCAGCCCAGCAGCCAGGGCACGGCGGCGATATTGTCCGCAACGGTCCAGTGTGGGAACAGGCCGCCGCCCTGCACGGCATGGCCGATGCCGCGCCGCAGCTGCACTGGATCGCTGGCGGCGATATCCGCGCCGAACAGGCGGATCTGCCCGGAATCAGGTGCCACCAGCCGGTTGACCAGCCGCAAGAGGCTGGTCTTGCCAGCCCCCGATGCACCCACCAGCGCCACCAGACTGCCCGCAGGCACGACGAGATCGATGCCGTTCAGCACCGGCACGCCGCCCAGCGCCAGCGTGACGCCAGACAGGCTGAGGGCAGGTGGCGCTTGCAGCATCGCCTGCTTGTGGCACAGGCCCGGCCCGGCCCAAAGCGCTTCACGGCCTCTCGGGGTGCGTCAAAGTGCGAATGTCGCGACATCGTCACTGGCCTCGCGCCGGCCGCGCCGCTAGGGGAAAGCCATGTCCCGCCTCCTGTCGCTCCTGCTCGCCCCCGCGTTTGGTGCGATTGCCGCGCTGGGCTTTGCCCCGCTCGATCTGTGGCCGCTCACGCTGCTGGGCTTGGCTGGCCTGATGTGGCTGGTGGGCGGTGCCCGCGGTCCGTGGGCGGCGGCGGGCCGGGGCTGGCTGTTTGGCACCGCGATGTTTGCCGTGTCGCTGAACTGGATCGCGTTCGCCTTCAGCTTCCAGAGCAAGATGGATCCGGCGCTCGGCTGGGCGGCGGTGCTGGGTCTTGCGGCCTATCTCGCGCTGTTCGCAGCGCTGCCGGCCGGGCTGGCGGCGGCGCTGGTGCGTGCGCCCGGCGCGCTGCTGCCGCGCAGCCTGGCGATGGCTGGCCTCTGGGTGCCGGTGGAATGGCTGCGTGGCTACGCGCTCACCGGCTTTGCCTGGAACCCGCTGGGCGCCATCTGGCTGCCGCTGCCCGGCATGGCCCAGCTGGCAGCACCGCTGGGCGCCATCGGCCTGTCGCTGATCACCCTGCTGCTGGCGGCGGCGCTGCTGTGGATCGCACGCGGCCCCGGCCTGCGCAGCCGCATCGCCGGCGGCGCGGTGGCGGCCAGCGTCGTGGCGGCCGGGGTCCTTGGCCAGTTCGCCATCCGGGATGGCGAGCTGGCCAGTGCCACGCTGGTGGTGGTGCAGCCGGGCATCGGCCAGGGCGAACGCTATGATGCGGCGGCTGCCGAGCGGCATCTGGCCACCTATCTGGCGCTCACCCGCGAAGCGCTGGCGCGCAGCGAGACGATGGGCCGGGTGGAACTGCCCGATGCCCGCATCCGCGAGGTTGATCCCGGCGCGGTGGAGGGGATCGACTCGCCGCTTGGGCCCCTGACCGGCCAGGTGACCGGCGATCTCGACATGCCGCTCGATGCCGCTCTGGCGCCGCCGCCGGAACCCGAGGTGATGCCCAGCACCGGCGAAAACCAGGAACCGGCGGCGGCACGGATCGCGGAACGGCGGCCGGTGGTGGTGCTGTGGCCGGAAGGCGCGCTGGATGATCTGCCCGAGCGCGATGCCGGCCTGCGGGCACGGCTGGCAGCCCTGCTGGCCAAGGGCGATGTGCTGCTCACCGGCGGCACCGGCATCGGATCGGGCGCGACGCCCTATGCCAACAGCCTGTTCGTGATCGCCGATGATGGCCGCATCATCGGCCGCTATGACAAGGCGCACCTGGTGCCGGGCGGCGAGTATCTGCCCTGGCGCGACCTCTTGGAACCGCTTGGCCTGGCGCGGCTGGTGCCCGGCGATTTCGATTTCGCCGCCGGGCCTGGGCCAGTGACGCTGGCCGTGCCGGGGTTCCTCGGGGTGTCGCCGGTGATCTGCTATGAGATCGCGTTCCCGGGGGCCGTGACCGATCCTGATCGGCGGCCCGGCTGGATCGCCAATGTCTCCAACGATGCCTGGTTCGGCCCGTGGGGCCCGCCGCAGCATCTCGCCCAGGCGCGGCTGCGCGCGATCGAGGAAGGGCTGCCGGTGGTGCGCGCCACGCCCACCGGGATCAGCGCGGTGATCGATGGCCATGGCCGACTGCTCGCCAGCCTGCCGGCGCAGGCGCAGGGCGCGCTGGTGGCCGGCCTGCCGCCGCCGCTGCCGGTGCCGCTGTTCGCCCGGCTGGGGCCGTGGCCGGCGCTGATCGCCGCGCTGCTCTGCATGGCGCTGGGCTGGGCGCTGGCGCGCGCTGGTGTGGCCGTGAACCGTTCCGCCAGCGCGAAGGCGATATAAAGCTATCGTTATATCACTTGCAGGGCGCGTGCCGGACCCGTAAAAGGGCAGGCGAAAGCGAGACCTGTCATGACCCGTAGCTCATTCCTGTTCACCTCCGAATCCGTGTCCGAAGGCCATCCCGACAAGGTGGCAGACCAGATTTCCGACGCGGTGGTCGATCTGTTCCTGGCCAAGGACCCGGAAGCCCGGGTCGCCTGCGAAACGCTCACCACCACCAACCGCGTGGTGCTGGCCGGCGAGGTGCGCGGCCGTGGCATGATCGATGTCGCCGGCAACTGGGAACCGGGCGCGCAGGAGGAAATCCAGCGCGCGGTGCGCGAGACGGTGAAGCGCATCGGCTATGAACAGTCGGGCTTCCACTGGCAGAATCTCATCTTCGAAAATCACCTCCACCCGCAATCATCAGACATCGCGCAGGGCGTGGATGCCAGTGGCAACAAGGATGAAGGCGCTGGCGATCAGGGCATCATGTTCGGCTATGCCACCGACGAGACACCAGACTTCATGCCGGCGACGCTCTATTATTCGCACCGCATCCTCGCCCGCATGGCGGCCGACCGGCACAGCGGCACGGCACCCTTCCTGGAGCCCGATGCCAAGAGCCAGGTGACCCTGCGCTATGAGAACGAAGCGCCGGTGGCGGCCACCGCCATCGTGGTCTCCACCCAGCACGCGCCCGATTATTGCACGCCGTGGAAAAAGGACGGCGAGAAGGGCGGCGACGCGGCGAAATATGCCCAGCTGAAGAACTATGTGATGGGCGTGCTGCACGACGTGCTGCCAGCCGGCTTCATCACGGCCGACACGGTGATCCACCTCAACCCCACCGGCAAGTTCGAGATCGGCGGGCCGGACGGCGATGCCGGTGTCACCGGGCGCAAGATCATCGTGGATACCTATGGCGGCGCGGCACCGCATGGCGGCGGGGCCTTCAGCGGCAAGGATCCCACCAAGGTCGATCGGTCTGCGGCCTATGTGTGCCGCTATCTCGCCAAGAACATCGTGGCCGCCGGGCTGGCCAAGCGCTGCACCATCCAGCTGTCCTACGCCATTGGCGTGGCGGCGCCGCTGTCCATCCATGTCGATCTGCACGGCACCGGGCGGGTGGCGGAAGCGGCAGTGGAAGCCGTGCTGGGCGACCCCGCCAAGCTGGGCTTCGCGCTCACCCCGCGCGGCATCCGCACGCATCTCGGCCTCAACCGGCCGATCTACCAGCGTTCGGCGGCCTATGGCCACTTCGGCCGCACGCCGGATGCCGACGGTGGCTTCAGCTGGGAACGCACCGATCTGGTCGCCGCGCTTAAGGCGGCGCTCTGATCGGGGCCAGGGGTGGCGTCAGGCCACCCCTCACCTGACTCACGCAGCGGTGGCGTCAGGCGACCCCGTCCAGATACTCAACATCCGGCCGGCCGGCGAGGCAGGCGCCAAGCCCGGGGCCGGCGGCCTTGAAATGCGCGCTTTCACCGTGCGCCTTCAGCGCGTCGGCATCGGCATAGACTTCCAGCACCTTGTAAGTGAGCGGATCCGCCTTCGAGCGGGTGAGCTGGTAGCAGAGATTGCCCGGCTCGTTGGCCCTCACCGCCGCCGAGAGCGTGCGGAACACGGCTTCAAACTCTGCGGCCTTGCCATCCTGACTCTTCAGTGTCGCGATCACGCCGATCATCATCATGTCTCCTCTTGCCTGCCGACAGGCTGGCCCAGCCGCGCCGTGACCCCAACTGGCAAAATGATGGACGCTGCGGTGGCGCGGCGATAGGCTGTTCCGGTCTTTGGGGGAGGACTGATCATGGCGACACAAGCAGCCCAGGCTGTGGGGCGGGACTGGCTGGCCACGCAGGCGCGGGTCACCGGTGTGATGGCGCTGATCTTCGCGGCGGCCTTTTCCTTCCATCTCGCCATGGGCCGTTCCACCTTCGCCATGCCGGCGATCTGGCACATTCACGGCATCATCTTCTTCGGCTGGGTGGGCCTGTCGCTGTTGCAGGCCGGGCTGGCGGCGGGTGGCCGGCTGCACTGGCATCGCCGGCTCGGCTGGCTGGGGCTGGTGTGGATCATCGCCATGGTGGCCGCCGGCATGGCCATCACTGTGGCCGTGGCGCAGGCCGGGCGCACGCCGTTCTTCTTCCGCCCGCAATATTTCCTGGTGCAGAACCCGCTGTCGCTGCTGGTCTTCGCCAGCCTTGCCCTCGGCGCCATTGCCATGCGCCGGGATACCGGCTGGCACCGCCGCCTGCACCTGTGCGCACTGGCCACCATCATGGGCCCGGCCTTCGGGCGGCTGATGCCGTCGCCCTTCCTGATTCCCTGGGCGATGGAGATCACCTCCATGCCCGGCCTGCTGTTCCCGGCCTGGCTGGCGTGGCGCGAATGGCGGGTCGGCGAAGGGCTGCACCCGGCCTGGCTGGTTGGCCTTGCCGGGCTGCCCCTTGCGCTTGGCGCCGGCTGGCTGATCGCGGCCACACCGCTGGGGGCCGATCTCTATGCCGCCGTGGTGGCCGGCACGCCGGGCGAGACCATTGCCGGCAATGCCTTCGGCGCGCCGCCGCCGGGGATGTAGATCAGGACTTCTCGGCCGGCAGCGCCATCGGCAGCGGCAGGTCGGCCGCCTCTTCCTCGATCTTCTTGAGGCCGCGGCTGAACAGCAGCCGATCGGCACCCTTGAAGCCGAAGCGCCAGATGATGAAGCCATAGCTGCCCAGCAGGCCGAAGAAGCCGATGGTGAGCTGGATGGGTTCGGGCGTCCGCTGCACGACAAGGCCAAGGCCCAGGATCGGCAGCGCCGAGAGCAGCAGCGACAGCCGCCAGCCCGACACAGGGTGGCCGAGCTGGCCCTGCAGCAACCGCGATTTCGCCACCGATTGCAGCAGCGCCGCGATCGCCAGCGCCAGCGCCGCCCCGACGCCGCCCCCGATCATGGCCCCCAGCGGCCCGTCCATCGGCACCAGCAGCAGCGACAGGCCGGCCTGCACTGCAAGGCCGATGATCGACCACATCAGGTTGCGCCCGCGCGCCAGGTAGATCAGCGCGCCTTCCGCCACGGCGGCCTGCGCCGCGAACAGCTCCACCGTCAGCAGCGCCACCAGCACCAGCGCACCGCTGGCGAAGGCCGGGCCAAACAGGCCCATCGCCGCCTTGCCCACCAGCCCGAAGGCCAGCACCACGCCCAGCTGCACCGCTGCCACCCAGAAGCTGATCTGCCGCACATGGCCGGCCACCTTGGCGAGGTTGCCGGCCGCCAGGTTGCGCGCCAGCACCGGGCCCAGGATCGGATCGAAGCTGGATTTCAGCCGCTGCGGCAGCGAGGCGATCTGCTGCGCGACATAATAGATGCCGACAATCTCGGCCGAGGCGAAGCGCCCCAGAATGAAGATGTCGAGTCGCCGCGCGCCCCATTCGGCGAGATCGGCGCCGGCCAGCGGCACGTTCGTGCGGATAAGCCGCCATATGCGCGCCGGTTCCGGCCACCAGTCGCGGGGCCAGCCAAAGCGCGCCAGTGCCGGGGCCATGGCCGCGAAGCAGGCCGCCAGCATCGACAGCAGATAGGCAATCAGCATGCCATCCGATTTCCAGGCGGTGAAGGCCAGCGCCAGGGCAGCGATCGACAGCACCCAGGGCTCGATGATCGATCGCGCCCGCACCTGCGCGCCGATGTCGTGATGAAAGGCGAGGCCCGCCAGCGCGATATCGGCCAGCGCGATCAGCGGGATCACCAGCGCGAACCAGCGATCAAGCGGGTGCAGGCGCGTTGCGGGGAACACCAGTTCCGGCACCGCGACCAGCACCGCCGCGCCCAGCAGGGAGGCGACGAGCGCCGCCGTGAGCGCATCGAACAGCGCGGCGCCTTCTGCATCGGGGCGGCGCGCCATGTCTTCGGCCAGGCCGCGCTTCAGGCCCAGCGTGGCCAGCATGGCGACCAGTTCCACCACCATCGTGGCATAGGCGAAACGGCCGAGCGCCTCGGCGCCATAGAGCCGGCCGGCGATGAACAGGAAGGGAAAGCGCGCGGCCAGGCGCAGCAGATAGCCGAAGAAGCTGGTGCGGCCGCCCTTGGCCAGAGCGGCGGTTTCCGCCGCGTCCCCGCGGGCTTGCGAGGCGCCGGGTTCAGCCAACGTGCACCCGGCGATAGCGCCCGTGCAGGTAGAGCAGCGGCTCGCGGCTCTTGTCGAGCATCAGCTGATCGACCCGGCCGACGATGATGCGGTGATCGCCGCCATCATGATCGGCGTGCAGCGTGCAGGCAAAGGCGGCCTTGGCGCCCGCCAGCACCGGCACGTCATCCCAATCCTGCCAGTCGTGCCCGGCGAAGCGGTCGATGCCCTTCTTGGTGAAACGGTCGGCGACGCTCTGGCCGTCTAGATCGAGGATGTTGATGGCAAAGCGTCCGGATTCGCGCAGCACCGGCAGCGCCGAGGCACCGCTCGCCGGGCAGAACAGCAGCAACGGCGGATCAAGGCTGACCGAGGTGAAGCTGTTGGCGGTGAGGCCGACGCGCTCGCCACTGGCTGATTGTGCGGTCACCACCGTCACCCCGGTGGCAAAGCAGCCGAAGGCGTCGCGCAGCAGGCGCGGATCGAACGGCCCGGCAACGGGCTGGACCAGGAAGTTCGGGGCAGCGGTCATTGGCCGTCCCTATCGCGATTCGCCGGCCCGTCAATGTTGCGGATGGCCACCCGCCTGTTATCACCGGTGCCTGTGACACCATCACCACGCCAAGGATGTGCCCTATGATCATGACTGCCGCCCTGTTGCTGGCCGCCGCCCTGCCGGCCAGCCTGCCGCTTGATGCCGCCACGCGGGCGAAGCTGCCGGCGGCCAGCGCCACCCTCACCGCCCATGGCACGGTTCAGACCTGCGAAGGCGTCTGGCTCGCCGATCTGGCCGCCGCCGCCGGATTGCCGGCCGGAGACGCGCTGCGGGGTGATGCCCTCACCACCATCATCATGGCCGAGGCCGCCGACGGCTATCGCGTTGCCTTCACCCTCGCTGAACTGGATGCACGGCTGGGCAAGCGGCAGGTGCTGGTGGCGGATCGTTGTGCCGGCACGCTGCTGTCTGCCAGCGATGGCCCGCTGCGGCTGGTGGTGCCTGGGGAGGCCAGGGCGGCGCGATCGGTGCGGCAGTTGCAGCGCCTGCGGGTGGTGCCCGTGCCCTGAAATGCCTCGCCAATTTGCCGATTCGCGCAGGAATTGGCACGCAAACTGCTGATTAATTTAACTATTTTCATCGCCTGCTGATCCTGATATTCTGTATCACAATTAAGACGAAGAAGAGGTCGCAGGTTGATGCGGATAAGGTTGTTGCACGCCGATCCGGGAGCCAGGTCGCGGTTGGCAGGGCAGCTGACTGCTGCGGGGCATGAGCTGGAGTCGTTTGACTCCGGGCTTGCCTTGGAGCGCGCGCTGGAAGGTGCCGGATTTGCTGTGCTGGTGATGCGCTGGGATGGCGCAGACCTGTCGGGCGTGGCGTTGATGCACAGGCTTCGTGCGGAGGCACCGCGGCAGCGCGCAGGGGCAATCCCCGGCATCATCCTGCTGGTGGATGCAGAAACGCCGGGCGCCATCGCCGAAGCCGCCGATGCCCAGCTGGACGAGGCGCAAGCCGAACAGCGCATCACCGATGTGGTGGCCGAGGTTGCTGCGCGTCGTAACCAGCAACTGGAGGCGATGCCCCGGCTGGGCGCGCTGATGTTCGATGATGCCGCTGGCCAGGTGCTGGTGCACGGGGTGCCGGTGCAGCTCACCGCCAAGGAATATGCGCTGGCCCAATATATGCTGGCCAACACCGGCAAGCCGCTGGCGCGCGGGGAGATCATGGCCGCCGTGTGGGGCCGGCAGGAAGGCGCCGGCAGCCGCACGCTCGATGCTCATATGGCGCAGATCAGGAAGCGCCTGCTGCTCCAGCCCGATCACGGCTGGCGGCTGAGCAGCGTCTATGGCTTCGGCTATCGGCTCGACCGGATCGACCCTACAGCCGCAGCGTCCTGAGCCATTCGCGCACCGCCGGGCCGACATCCTCGCGCTCCAGCGCCAGCGCCACATTGGCCATCACGTGGCCGGCCTTGTCGCCGCAATCAAAGCGGGTGCCGGTGAAGGTAAGGGCGTGGAAGGGCTGCACGCCGATCATCTCGGCCATGGCGTCGGTGAGCTGGATCTCGCCGCCGGCGCCGCGCTTGCCGGCGGCCAGCACGTCCATCACCTCGGGCTGCAATATGTAGCGGCCGATGGCGGCCAGCCGTGAGGGCGCGGTGCCCGGCGCCGGCTTTTCCACCAGTCCCTTCACTTGCGTGACAAGGCCGTCAACTGCGCCGGGTGCCACGATGCCATAGCGGTGGGTGTGCTCGGCCGGCACTTCCAGCACGGAGATCACGTTGCCGCCCAGCCGTTCATAGGCCTCGCGCATCTCCTTCAGCGGCGGGTTGGCCGGGTTCCACAGCAGTTCATCGGGCAGCAGCACCGCAAAGGCGTCCCGCCCCACCACGTGGCGGGCGCACCACACGGCATGGCCCAGCCCGGCTGGCTCCTGCTGGCGCACATAGACCATGCGACCCGGCTCGATCTGGGTGGCCTCCAGCGCCGACAGCTCCGCTGTCTTGCCCTTGGCCTTCAGGCTGTCCACAAGCTCGCGGGCGATGTCGAAATAATCCTCCAGCGCGCCCTTGCCGCGCGCCGTCACGAACACCAGCCGCTCGATGCCGGCGGACAGCGCCTCGTCCACGGCATATTGCAGCAGCGGCCGGTCCACCACCGGCAGCATTTCCTTGGGCATCGCCTTGGTGGCCGGCAGGAAGCGCGTGCCCTGGCCGCCCACCGGGAACACCGCTGTTTTCACTGGCTTGATGGTCATTCCGATCCCCACACACTGGCGCGCATCCATGAAGCGGCTTCACGGCGGGTCAAGCAAATCTTTGACCTGCAGGCGATGAACAGCGGGCGCGGCGCGGTGAACGCCGGGCGATGAGAGTGCATCGCGGAAAAGTGGACACCGGTTTTCCGCATCAAGATGCACGAAAGCAGACAGCTAGATCCGCATTCTGATCCCATCAGAATGCGGGTCTAGCGCCGCAGCAGCCGGCCGGGCAGGGCGCCGGTGGCGACGCCGTCGTGATAGCTCAGCTCGCCGCCGGCGATGGTGGCGACGATGCCCCGTGCACCCTGCATCAGCCGGCGGCCACCGGCGGGCAGGTCATGCTGCACGCGCGGACGCTCCAGCCGCAGGCGGGCGGCGTCGATCACGTTGATGTCGGCCCTGTGGCCCGGCGCCAGCAGGCCGCGATCGGCTAGCCCCACGGCCAGCGCGGTGTCACGGCACTGGCGCTTCACCACCTGTTCCACCGGCAGCCGCGCGCCCACCCGATCGCGCACCCAGTGGGTCATCAGCGTGGTCGGGAAACTGCCGTCGCAGATCATGCCGACATGCGCGCCGCCGTCCGACAGGCCGGGCAGCGTGTCCGGGTGGGACAGCATGGCGTGCACCGCCTCAAGGTCACCATCGGCATAGTTGAGGAACGGCACATAGATCATGCCCGCCCCCTCATCGGCACACAGCCATTCGGCGGCGATGATTTCGTAGGGCACGCCGCGCCGCATCGCCTGCGCGGCGAGGCTGGTTTCAGGCAGTGGTTCATAGTTCGGCGGATCGCCCAGCTGGTACATGTCGCCCCAGCGGTGCAGCAGCGCGGTGCCGAGCGCGTTGCCGGGCGGCGGCGGGTTGGCGATCAGCCGCGCCACGAAATCGGGATCGGCAAGCAGCCGCGCCTGTTCCGCCACGGATGCGCCCTTTGGCCAGTCCGGGTGCAGGCTGAACGGGTTGAGCGTCAGATCAAGGCCGAGCAGCACGCCCACCGGCCGCGCCGCCACCTGCGCCTTCATCGGCAGGCCGGCGGCCGTCGCCTGTTCCAGCAGGTCGAGCAGCTTGCGCCAGCCCTTCGGCGCGACAGGCGACTGTGCGAGAGAGAAGCTCAAGGGCCGGCCAGAGGCTTCGCACAGCCGACGCATCAGGGCGAATTCGGCCTCCGGATCAGCAAAGTCGGACACGAACTGCAGCACGCCTTTCCCAGCTCGGCCCATTGCCAATGCGATGCCCATCAGTTCGTCCTCGGCCGCCGTCAACGTTGGCGTCGGCTGGCCGTCGGAGGTGCGGTGATTGAGTGTGCGCGAGGTGGAAAAGCCCATCGCGCCGGCCTGCATGGCGGCCTCGGCCAGCGCCGCCATCTGCGCAATGTCAGCGGCGGTTGCCGGCTCCCGGTTGGCGCCGCGTTCGCCCATCACATAAACGCGCAGGGCCGCGTGCGGCAGCATCAGGCCGATGTCGGCATCGAAGCGACGCCCGGCCAGGCTGTCGAGATACTCGCTGAAACTCTCCCAGTTCCATGGCAGCCCGGCCTTCAGCACCGGGAAGGGCAGATCTTCGACGCCCTCCATCAGGCGGATCAGCCGGTCGTGATCCTCGGGCCGACAGGGCGCGAAACCGACGCCGCAATTGCCGGAAACAACTGTGGTGACGCCGTGCAGTGTCGAGGGCTGGAGGCGGCTTTCCCATGTGGCCTGGCCGTCATAATGGGTGTGGATATCGACAAAGCCGGGTGTCACCAACCGGCCACGCGCATCGATTTCCTCGGCGCCGCTGCCCTTCACCACGCCCACTGCCGCGATGCGGCCGGCTTTCACGGCCACATCGCCTTCAAACGGCGCACCGCCGCTGCCATCGATGATGGTGCCATGGCGGATGACGAGATCGAAGTCGGCGTTCATGCCCGGCAGCGTCCTGCGCCGGGGCGGAGGCGTCAAGATAGCGGAAAGCGCAGCAAGCGGCCCTGTTCCAGCACCAGCGCCGTGGCTGGCCCGGCGAGCGCCGTGCGGATCGCCGGATCGGCGATGTCGAGCCCGCCGGTGAAGGCGCCATAGGCCGGCAGGATCAGCTTGGTGGGGGCGTGGGCGAAGCAGCGGCGGGCAATGTGGCGGCCGCGATGACGGATCACCAGCTTGGGGTGGAAATGCCCCGAAAGTTCAGGCGCCGGATCGCCGGGATCGGCCTCGTGGCGCAGCGTGAAGGGGCCGATGCGGCCCTCCTCGAGCACGCGGCCGCCCAGCACCGCGGCGGCGTCCTCGTCGTGATTGCCGGTGATCCACCACCAGTCGAGATTGCGGGTCATCAGCTGAAGCGCCGCTCGCGCTTCGGGCAGCAGGCGATCCGGCCCGCCTTCATCGTGGAAACTGTCGCCC
>ERZ1066122.656-NODE-656-length-35021-cov-10.119202_pt1 | contig 35021 bp, 35 predicted proteins | sample MGYA00382769_ERZ1066122 | MGnify/ENA primary metagenome ERZ1066122 (study PRJEB33369, sample SAMEA5778352) | biofilm metagenome | biome: Industrial cooling water; feature: Water cooling tower basin; material: Biofilm | place: United Arab Emirates | collected... | reverse complement strand
GACGCGGCTGCCCTTCATGCCGACGCACGCGCCGACCGGATCGATCGAGCTGTCATGGCTGATCACGCCGATCTTCGCGCGGCTGCCCGGATCGCGCGCGGCGGCCTTGATCTCGATGATGCCGTCGTAGATCTCCGGCACTTCCTGGGCAAAGAGCTTCTTCATGAAGTCCGGATGGGCGCGGCTGAGGAAGATCTGCGGCCCGCGATTCTCGCGGATGACGCGCAGGATGAGCGAGCGGATCCGATCGCCGACGCGAACCACTTCGCGCGGGATCTGCTGATCGCGGCGGATCACGCCTTCGGCGCGGCCGAGATCGACGACGACATGGCCGAACTCGACGCGCTTCACCACGCCGGTGATGATTTCGCCGACACGGTCCTTGAACTCGTCGAATTGCCGCTCGCGCTCGGCCTCGCGCACTTTCTGGAAGATGATCTGCTTCGAGGCCTGGGCCTGGATTCGGCCGAACTCGATCGGGGGCAGCGGATCGACGATGAAGTCGCCCACTTTCGCGCCCTTTTCGAGCTTCTGGGCGTCGGCAACCGACACCTGCTTGAAGTAATCGTCGACCGCCTCGACCACCTCGACCACCCGCCACAAGCGCAGGTCGCCGGTCTGCGGGTCGAGCTTTGCGCGGATGTCGTTCTCGGCACCGTAGCGGTTCTTGGCGGCGCGCTGGATCGCGTCCTCCATCGCTTCGATGACGATCGCCTTGTCGATCAGCTTCTCCCGCGCGACGGAGTCCGCGATCGCGAGCAGCTCGGCCTTGTTGGCGGAAATGGCGGTGGCCATGGTCTTTGAACCTATCCTTCTACCTGGATCTTGTCGGCGCCTTCGGGGGAAAGCGGGGCGGTGGCGGCAATCAGCCTGTCTGTGAGCACAAGCTTTGCGGTGCGGATGCCGGCAAAGGGCAGGCGCGCGGTCGTGCCGTCCTTCAGCGTCATCAGCACGGTCTCGCCGTCGGTGCCGCCAAGCGCGCCGGTGAACTGCTTGCGCGCCTCGATCGGCTCGGCAAGGGTCACCCGGGCTTCGTGCCCGGCCCAGTCGGCATAGTCCTTGAGGCGAGTGAGCGGCCGGTCGATCCCGGGCGAGCTCACTTCCAGCCGATAGGCGCCGTCGATCGGATCGGCGGCATCGAGCATGTCGGACAGGCGCCGCGACAGATCGGCGCAGTCATCGATCGTCAGCTGGCGCGTGTCGGGCCGCTCGGCCATGACCTGAAGCGTCGGGTCGGAGGCGCCGCCGATCATCTGCACGCGCACGAGGTCGAAGCCGAGCGCGCGCGCCTCGGGCTCGATCAATCGCGTCAGCTCGGCAATGTCGACCACATGTCCTCCGCATGCACAGGCGTTTCGCGCCGGAGCCGGTGGCTCCAGCCTCAACTCCGTTACCGATGTCGAGGAAACACCTGCGATATAAACCTTCGGGCGCTGGCGGGCAAGGGCATTCGGCCTTGCGGCTTTGGCGGGGGCGGGGCACGCCACCCCTTTCGGAACCGCCGACCGGGCTTTAGGGGTTAAGCGCTGAACGATCTCAACACAGGATGGGAACCATGCGTCTGTCGCTTGCCGTCGCTCTTGCCGCCGCGCCGCTGCTTGCCTGCTCGAGCGAGGCGCAGGAAAGCGCCGGGCCGACGGCGGCGGAGCCGGGCCGGCCCTTCACGGTCACGCCGGTTGCCGATCTCGACGCGCCCTGGGCGATGACCTTCCTGCCCGACGGGCGGATGCTTGTCACCGAAAAGGCCGGGCAGCTGCTGCTCCTCGGCGCCGACGGCGGCGGGCGTCAGGCGGTTGCCGGCATCCCGGCGGTCGACAGCGCCGGCCAGGGCGGCCTGATGGACGTGGTGCTCCATCCGCGCTTCGGCACGAACCGCCTCGTCTATTTCAGCTTCTCGGAAGCGGGCGCCGGCGGCAAGGGCGTCGCGCTCGCCCGCGGCCGTTTCGCCGACGGCGCGTCGCCGCGGCTGGAGAATGTCGAGATCATCTTCCGGGCGACGCCCTATGTGGAAGGCAATGGCCATTATTCCGGCCGGATCGCCTTCGGCCCGGACGGCCATCTGTTCTTTACCAATGGCGAACGGCAGAAATTCGATCCGGCGCAGGATCCGAAGGCGACGCTCGGCAAGGTGCTCCGCCTGAGGGATGACGGCACGCCGGCCGCCGGCAATCCGCTTGCCGCGCAGGGCTTCCACCCGGCGGTCTGGTCCTACGGGCACCGCAACCTGCTCGGCATCGCCTTCGACGCGGAGGGCAATCTCTGGGAGCAGGAGATGGGCCCGCAGGGCGGGGACGAAGTGAATCTGGTGCTGCCGGGCCGCAATTACGGCTATCCGCTGGTCTCGAACGGCGACCATTATGACGGCCGGCCGATCCCGGATCACGACACGCGGCCCGATCTCGAGGCGCCGAAGGTGTGGTGGAACCCGGCCATCTCGCCCGCCGGGTTGATCGTCTATTCCGGCAGGATGTGGCCGGAATGGCGCGGCGACCTGTTCCTCGGCGGTCTTTCCGGCCAGGCGCTGCTCCGCGTCAACGTGAACGGCACCTCGGCCGCGAAGGGCGATCAATGGCCGATGGGCACGCGGATCCGCGAAGTCGAGGAAGGCCCGGACGGCGCCCTCTGGCTGCTGGAAGACGGCGGCCGCGGCGCCCAAGGCAGGCTGCTGAAGCTGACGCCGGCAAAATAGGCCTGCCGCGCGCCGGGCGTGCCCGTCGCGCTCAGGTGCGCCGGTAGCGGAAATACCAGACCTCATGGCCCTTGGCGCGGGCCTTTGCCTCGTAGCGGGTTTCCGGCCAGTCGGCGGGGCGGGTCAGGAAGCCCGCGGCGGTCCGTGCCTGCCAGACGAAGTCGGAGCGGCCGTTCATGATCATCATCGACCAGCGGCAATAGGTCGGATCGTCGGTGCCCAGGCGGAATTCACCGCCCGGCTTCAGCTTGGCGGCAATGAGATCGAGCGGGCCGGGATTGACCATCCGGCGCTTCGCATGTCGCGCCTTCGGCCAGGGATCGGGGTGGAGCAGATAGAGGCGCGCGAGCGACGCGTCGGGCAGCCGTTCGAGCACGTCGAGCGCATCGCCCATATGGATGCGGACATTGGCGAGTTCGCGGTCTTCGATCTTGGCGAGCGCGCCGACGACGCCGTTCAGGAACGGCTCGCAGCCGATAAAGCCATGGTCGGGCCGCGCCTCGGCCTGAGCGGCGAGATGCTCGCCGGCGCCGAAGCCGATCTCGAACTCCAGCGGCCGCGCGTCGCCGAACAGGCGCGCCGCATCGAGGGGGCCATTCGCGGGCACGGCGACGCGCGGCAGCGTCTCCTCGACCAGCGCCTGCTGGCCGAGCCGCAGCCGGTGGCCCTTGGCGCGGCCGTAAAGGCGGCGGATGGACAGGGGATCGTTCATGGCTGGCTGCTCCTAGGGCTGGCGCCGCGGAAAATCGAGGGGGCTGGCGTCGTGCGACCTTCGGCCGCGATCGGCGTTGTTGCGGCCATGGGAAAAGCAAAGAAAAAGAAGAACAAGCCGCTGAAGGCGGTTGAACAGGCCGACATCGAGCTCAGCAGGGACGCAGCCGCGCTGCGCGAAACGACGCCGATCGCCGTGCTGGGCGCCGTGGGCGAGCTGGGCGACCAGCCGCCGATGGTCGCCTGGTGCCTGGCGACGCTGATCGGCGGCCTGACGGCGGGCGATCCGCGGCTCGCCCGCGCCGGTGCGCGAATGCTCGCGGCCCATGCGCTCGCGACCGGCGTCAAGGCGCTCGTCAAGCGGTCGGTCGATCGGACGCGGCCGACGCTGTTGGTTGATGAGGGCCGCTACGCCGTCGGGCCTGGCCGCCATGACGACGGCGCCCATAGCAGCTTTCCGTCCGGCCACACGGCCGGCGCGGTGGCCGTTGCCCGGGCCTGGGCCCGGGCCTATCCGGCGCAGCGCAAGCCCGCTTATGCGGCGGCGAGCGTCATCGCGCTCGTCCAGCTGCCGCGCTGCGCCCATTTCCTGAGCGACATCGCAGCCGGTGCGGCGATCGGCTGGGCGGCCGAGGCCGCGGCCAGCCGCCTGATCGACCGGCTGCCGGAAGCGCCCCCGGCCGCCGGCTGAGGCTCAGGCGAGCGCCTGCTTCAGCGCGTCGACCAGGTCCGTCCGTTCCCAGCTGAACAGATCGCCTTCGGGCGTCCGGCCGAAATGGCCATAGGCGGCGCTCGGCGTGTAGATCGGCTTGTTGAGGTTCAGATGGGTGCGGATCCCCTTGGGCGTCAGCTTCACCAGCTGCGGCAGCACCGCTTCGATGCGCGCCTCGTCGACCGAGCCGGTGCCATGCGTGTCGACATAGAGCGACAGCGGCTCGGACACGCCGATCGCATAGGACAGCTGGATGGTGCAGCGGCGGGCAAGGCCGGCCGCGACGATGTTCTTCGCGAGATAGCGGCTCACATAGGCAGCCGACCGGTCGACCTTGGTCGGGTCCTTGCCGCTGAACGCGCCGCCGCCATGGGGCGCGGCGCCGCCATAGGTGTCGACGATGATCTTGCGGCCGGTCAGCCCGGCATCGCCGTCGGGCCCGCCGATTTCGAACAGGCCGGTCGGATTCACGTAGATCTGGCCCTGATCGGACGGCAGCCAGCCCTTCGGCAGCACGTCTTCGAGCACGGTCATCACGTAATCACGGAGCGTGCGCTGGCCGGCATCGTTCGACAGGCTCTTGCCGTGCTGGGTCGAGACGACGAGCGCGGTCGCGCCGACCGGGCGGCCGTCTTCGTAGCGGAGCGTCACCTGGCTCTTCGCGTCCGGCTCCAGAAAGTCGGCAGTGCCGGCGTGGCGGTCGGCGGACATTCGCTCGAGGATGCGGTGCGCGTAATAGAGCGTTGCCGGCATGAGGTCCGGCGTCTCGTCGCAGGCGAAGCCGAACATGATGCCCTGATCGCCCGCGCCTTCATCCTTGTTGCCGCTTTCGTCGACGCCTTGGGCAATGTGCGCGGACTGGCCGTGCAGATGGCAGCTGAACTCGGCCGTCTGCCAGTGAAAGCCATGCTGCTCATAGCCGATGCGCTTCACCGTATCGCGCGCGACCTGCTCGATCTCGGCGAGCGTCGGGAACACGTCCTGATTGCAGCGGACTTCGCCGGCCAGCACGATCCGCTGGGTGGTGACCATCGTCTCGCACGCGACCCGCGCGACGGGATCGCGGCCGATGAACAGATCGACGACGGCATCGGAGATCTGGTCGGCGACCTTGTCCGGATGGCCTTCGGAAACCGATTCGGAAGTGAAGAGATAGTTGGAGCGCATGACCAGTCCTTGGCTGACGGCGCGGCGCGGAGCCGCATATAAAGACATGTTTATGTCTTGCAGCCCCTAGCGGGCGCGGCGGCGCATGACAACGGCGAAAGCAGCGAGAAGCAACGCGAGTGCAGCCGGAAGATAGTTACCGAAGCGGGCGAAGAGGGTCGGCGGCAGCGGCGCCGGCAGCCGTGCGTCGATCGCGCCGCCAGTCCCGATCGGCAGGGACGCAAGGAGCTCGCCACGCGGGCCGATCAGCGCGGAAATGCCGGTGGGCGTCGACCGCAGCACCGGCAGCCCTTCCTCGATCGCGCGCAGCCGGGCCTGGGCGAGATGCTGGGGCGGGCCCCAGCTGCCGAACCAGGCGTCGTTGGACGGATTGAACAGAAAGGCCGGGCGGCGGTCCGCATCGACGACCTGGCCCGAAAAGATGATCTCGTAGCAGATCTGGAAGCCGGCCGTGCCGAAGCCGGGGAGCGCGAGGGAGCGGGGCCCGGGGCCGGGCCAGAAGTCGAGATCGCCGGGCACCAGCCGGGCAAGGCCGATCGGCTCGAGCAGCGTGCGCATCGGCAGATACTCGCCATAGGGCACCAGATGGGATTTGTCATAGCGGCCGCGAACCACGCCCGCCGCGTCCATCGCGAACACGCTGTTGCGGGCCCCGACGATGCTGCCAAACGCGTCATATTCGAAAGCGACGCCGCCGGTCAGCAGCACGTCGCGCGGCCCCAGCCGCCGGGCGAGTGCGGCGCGCAGCACCGGATCCTCCTCGAGCGCAAAGCCGTTGTCGATCGCCGCTTCCGGCCACAACAGCAGCCGCGGCTCCGCGCCCGGCCGTCCGGAGAGCGCAAGAATCCGGCGCAGATTGGCAATCTGCGCGTCCGGATCATTCTTCTGTTCCTGGCTGATGTTGGGCTGGACGATCCGCACGCTGCGCCCGGTCGCCGGTGCCGGCGCGGGATCAAGGTGCGGCAGCGCAAGCAGGACCAGCGGCGCGGCAAGCCCGAGCAGCGCCGGCCGCCGCCACGCAAAGGCGAGGCCGGCCGCCGCCAGCACGGTCAGGCCTGACAGCCCATAGGTGCCGATCCACACCGTCGCCCGCGCGACCGGCAGCAGCGGCAGCCAGATCGCGGCCAGCGGATTCCAGGCAAAGCCGGTGAACATCGTCGCGCGCAGTCCCTCCGCCGCGATCCAGGCGGCGGCGAGGCCTAGGGCAAGCGCCGCGGGGCTGCGCCGCAGCGTCCAGGCGGCAAGCGCGGCGAGGCCGGGATAGACTGCCAGGTAAAGGGACAGCAGGACGACGGCCGGATAGCCGAGCGCCGGCGGCATCTTGTCCTGGAAGGTAAAGGCATGGGCGATCCAGTTCAGCCCGACGCTGAACTGGGCGACGCCGAACAGCCAGCCGCGGACGAACGCGCCGCGGGCATTCGGCGCATCGGCGATCAGCCGGATCAGCAGCGCCAGCGCGGCGAGCGCCAGCGGCCATAGATGGAGCGGAGCAAAGCCGGTCGCCGCAAGGGCGCCGGCGATCAGCGCGATGAGCTTGGGGGAGGAGCGCACGGACGGCGCATATCGGCCTTGTGTTTCGGGATTGCAACGCGGATGGACGGGCCGGTGATGTCGATCCCGCTCAGCCTTGCCGCGGCCCTGGCCGTCCTGATCGCCCAGGCGCCGGCGGCACCGCCGCCCGCCTTTTCGGCTGAACAGGCCCGTCAGCTCCGCTGCGTTGCGGTGCTGGCGATCGTCGCTGCCGAGCAGGACCGGCGAACGGCTGCGGCGCTCGCTCTGCCGCCGCTGGCGCGCGACGGTGCCCGTTTCGCGCAGATCGTCGGTGAGCGCGTGGTGGCGGACAGCGGCGCGAGCCAGGACCAAGTGCGGGACCGCATCCTCGCTGAAGTGGCGGACGTGCAGGCGAAGGCGACGTTGCCGCTCGCCGAAGCCGAGGCCTGCGTCCCGCTGATGAACGCCCTTGCCCCGCCGCCGCCGCCGGCCGATCCGCTGCGCTGTGCGGCGGCGCTGACGCTCGCCGCCGAGGATGCCCGGCGCCGGGAGGGAATGACCAAGCCGGTCATGGACCTGATCGCGATCGCGAGCGCGGTCGAGGATCGCGCCCGGGCGGAGCTGCGCGCTGCGGGCCGGAGCGGCGCCGAAAGCGATCGCGAACTCGGTCTCGCGCGCGAGGCAGTCGCTGCCGAGCCCGCCCGCGCGCCTTATCTCGAAGACTGTGTGGAGCTTGCCCGGCCGTGAGACCCTTTCACCTTGCGTTTCCCGTCCACGATCTTGCGGCGGCGCGCGCCTTTTACGGCGGGCTGCTCGGCTGCCGGGAAGGACGGAGCTCCGATCACTGGATCGATTTCGATCTCTACGGCCATCAGATCGTCGCGCATCTGAGTGCAACGGCCCGGCCGGCAGAAGCCAGCAACGCGGTCGACGGGCATGACGTGCCGGTGCCCCATTTCGGCGTCGTGCTGACGATGGCGGACTGGCAGGCGCTTGCCGATCGCCTGCGCGCTGCCGGAATCGCGTTCGGCATCGCGCCCCACATCCGCTTCGCCGGCCAGCCCGGCGAGCAGGCGACGATGTTCTTCCGCGATCCGAGCGGCAATGCGCTCGAGTTCAAGGCCTTTGCCGACGATGCGATGCTGTTCGCAACGGGCTGAGCCTCACGCGCTCAGCGGCTGACGCGCCAGATCCGGTCGCCGACATCGTCGGCGACGAGCAGCGCGCCGGTCCGGTCGACGATCAGGCCGGCGGGGCGGCCGCGGGCCCTGCCGTCGCCGTCGAGAAAGCCGGTCAGCACGTCCACGGGCTTCGCGCCTTCAACCGGAAAGCCGCGCTCCCCGAACGGCACGAACACGACCTTGTAGCCGGCTGCGGGCTTGCGGTTCCACGAACCGTGGAGCGCCACGAACGCGCCATTGCCGAACCCGGCGCCGAGATCGGCGGCGGTGGCAAAGGCAAGGCCGAGCGGCGCCGTGTGCGGGCCGAGCGCATAATCGGGCCGCTTGGTGTATTCGAGAAGGTCGGGCCGCTCGGGCTGCACGCGCTTGTCGACAAAGCCTCCCCAATAGCTCCATGGCCAGCCGTAAAAGCCGCCAAACTCGACTTTCGTCATATAGTCGGGCGGTCCGTCGCCGCCGGCCATGTCGCGCTCGTTGACGGTCGCCCACAGCCCGCCGCTGGTCGGCTCCCAGGCGAGGCCCACCGGATTGCGCAGGCCGCCGGCATAGATGCGGGAGCGCTTCGTGGCCGGATCGACCTCGAGGATCACGGCGCGGCGGTTCTCGAGCTCAAGCCCGCGCTCGGCGATGTTGCTGGCCGAGCCGACGGCGACATAGAGCCGGCTGCCGTTCGGGCTCGCGATCACGTTGCGCGTCCAGTGATTGTAGCCGCCGGGCAGATCGATGATCTTTTCCGCGGGCGCGGTGATGCGGGTCTGGCCGGGCTGGAAGGGAAAGGCGATCAGCGCATCGGTGTTGCCGACATAGAGGCGGCCGTCGAGATAGGCCATGCCGAACGGAGAGTTGAGCCCGTCGACCAGCGTCGCGCGCTGTTCGGCCCGGCCATCGCCGTCCGCATCGCGCAGCAGGGTGATCCGGTTCGGCGAGGGCACCCCGGCGCCGGCCCGGCCCATCAGCCAGCCCATCACCCGGTCGGCCAGCCCGTCGACCGGCCGCGGCGGCGAGTTCGTCTCGGCGACCAGCACGTCGCCATTGGGCAGCAGCGTCATCCACCGGGGATGGACGAGGCCGCCAGCGAACTCGCCAACCTTGAGGCCGGCAGCCGGTTGCGGGCGGGCATCTCCCCAGGGCGTCGGCTCGGCGATGTTGATCGTCGGGATGCGCTCGATCGCGGTGCGGATCTGCGGCTGCTTGCCGGTGACCGCTGCGACCGGCAGTTCGGCGTTCTCGCGCCGGGTGTAGAGGAACAGGCCGATTGCGATCAGCAGAAGGACGACCAAGAGGAACGAGGCGGGGCGGGCGATACGGCCGATCATGCCGCTCATCTAGGCGAGAACCCCGCGCGATCCAACGCCGCTGCGGTCAAAAAAGTGCCGCCGGCCAGGGGGTGAGAAACCGGCGGCACCAATCGAGGGCGGCGATCCCGCCACTCTTCGACCCGAAGGACTGACGTGCCTTCGTCACTGCGGCCCCATCTCACCCGACGGTGCCATTGTGAAACAGTTTGTTTCGGACACACTGATCGATTTCAATCGTGACAGATAGGTGACTGCGGCAAAACGAGGGCAGCTTGCGGCAGATTAACCTTATCCACAGCCTCAGTCGAGGGCGTCTCCTGCTGCAACCGGCGCCGGCGCGTGCAGGCGCACCCGGATCACGTGCCGGCTGTCTCCGTCGATCACTTCGATGCGCCAGCCGCTTGCATGGCTGACCATTTCGCCCGGCTCCGGGACGCGGCCGGCCAGCACCACCGTCAGCCCGCCGATCGTGTCGACATCCTCCTCGACATCGGCCAATCGCGGGTCGAGTTCCACCGCCAGCTCGTCAAGCTCCGTGCGCGCATCGGCATCCCACATGCCGTCGCCCAGCGGGACGAGGCTTGCCGTCGGCTCCTCGTCATGCTCGTCCTCGATCTCCCCGACGATTTCCTCGACCAGATCCTCGATGGTGACGAGGCCCTCGGTGCCCGAATATTCGTCGACCACGATGGCCAGGTGCGTCCGTGTCGCCCGCATCTCCGCGAGCAGGTCGAGCACGCCCATCGAGGTCGGCACGTAGCGCGGCTCGCGGATCAGCGCGGCGATGCCGTCCGGGCGTTCCGATCCGTTCGCCAGATGGGCGAACACGTCCTTGATGTGAACCATGCCGACGACGGTATCGAGGCTGTCGCGGAACACCGGCAGCCGGCTGTGGCCGGCCTCGGCGAACAGCGCGACGAGCGCGTCGAAGCTTGCCGATTCCTCGATCGCGATGATGTCCGCGCGCGGCACCGCGACGTCGCCGACGGTGCGCTCGCCGAAGTGGAGAAGATTGCGGACCATCTGCCGTTCGATCGGCGACAGATCGCCGGCGCCCGCGGGTTCGCCTTCATGCTCCTCAATCGCTTCCTCGATCTGGCCGCGCAGCGTGTGATCCCGCTCGCCGCCGAAGAGCATGTCGCGAATGCCCTGCCATAAACGGCCACCGCCTTCCGACGGGTGGCCGTTTCTACTCGAGTCCTCTGGCATCTAGTCCCGATTCGTCCCTGTGATAGGGGTCGTGAAGACCAAGCACGGCCATCGCTTCGCGTTCGAGCGACTCCATCGTCTCGGCCTCGGCCGTCCCCTGATGGTCATAGCCTAGCAGATGGAGCAGGCCGTGGACAATCAGATGGCTCGCATGGGCGGCCAGCGGCACCTGCCGCTCCGCCGCCTCTGCCGCGCACACGCCGGCGGCGAGCACGATGTCGCCGAGCAGCACCTCGCCGTCGTCGCTGTTTTCGGTGACGGTCGCGAGCAGATCGGGCTGGACCATCGGAAAGGACAGGACGTTCGTCGGCCGGTCCTTGCCGCGATAGTGGCGGTTCAAGGCGTGGACCTCATCGTCGCCCGTCAGCCGCACGGAGACCTCGACGGAGGCGGGGCCGTCTGCCAGGCCGGCATGCGGCGTCCGCGCGAGCGCCGCGCGCACTGCCGCCCCGGCAAGGCCGGGCCAGTCCGCGGCCGGCCATGCCGGCTCGACCTGCACCGCGATCTCGATCATCGAAGGCTGCCCCGCCGCACGCTCTTTCAGCCGCCTTCGCCTTCATAGGCATCGACGATCGCGCCGACGAGCGGATGGCGCACCACGTCCGCCGAGGTGAAGCGGATCATGGAGATGCCCTTAAGCCCCTCCAGCCGCGCCACCGCGTCGGCGAGGCCGGATTTGCCGATGTCGGGCAGGTCGACCTGGCGGGGATCGCCGCAGACGACCATCCGGCTGCCCTCGCCGAAGCGGGTGAGGAACATCTTCATCTGCATCGGCGTCGTGTTCTGCGCTTCATCGAGGATGATGAAGGCGTTGCCGAGCGTGCGTCCGCGCATGAACGCGATCGGCGCGATCTCGATCTCGCCCGACGCCAGGCGGCGTTCGACCTGCTCGGTCGGCAGCATGTCGTAAAGCGCGTCGTAGAGCGGGCGCAGATAGGGATCGACCTTGTCGCGCATGTCGCCCGGCAGGAAGCCGAGCCGTTCGCCTGCCTCGACCGCGGGGCGGGAAAGGATCAGCCGATCGACCGAGCCGGCAATCAGCTGCTGCACGGCCTGGGCGACGGCGACATAGGTCTTGCCGGTGCCCGCCGGCCCCAGCGCGAAAATGATCTCGTCCCGCGCCAGCGCTTCCATGTAGCGAATCTGGGTGGTCGAGCGCGGGACGATCGTCTTCTTCCGTGTCCGGATCATCACCGGCGGCGGCTGGCTCACATCGGCCCGGATGATGCCGTCGAGCGTCGGTTCGGCCGACATCGCGATCACGGCGTCGACGGTGCCCGCATCCACTTCCTCGCCGCGGGTGATCCGGTGGTAGAGGCCGGTCAGCACGTCGCGCGCGCGGGCGGTCGCCTCCGCTTCGCCCTCGATCTGCAATTTGTTGCCGCGCGCGGCGATGTAGACGCCGAGGCGGTTCTCGATCGCGACGAGATTCTGGTCAAAATGTCCGAAGAGCTGACCGAGGAGCTGGGGCCGGTCGAAGACCACCTCGATCCGGCTGCGATCGCCCGGCTGGGCGGGGACGGGCTTACGCGACATGCCTCTCCTGTCTGTTCAAGCAGCGGCTCGCCCCGGCACCACGCCGGTGAGGCTGTTCGGTCCTGCCGCCGCGATCTCGACCTCGATCAGGTCGCCGATCGCGCCGCTGTCGACCACCACCGATTGCAGCCACGGAGATTTGCCGATCAGCTGGCCCGGATGGCGGCCCTTGCGTTCGAGGAGCACCGAGGTCCGCGCGCCGACGCTGGCCCGGTTGAACGCATGCTGCTGCTCGCCGATCAGCGCCTGCAGGCGCCGCAGGCGATCGTCCATCACCGCCGGCGATACCTGATCCGCCATCGTCGCGGCGGGCGTGCCGGGCCGGGGCGAATATTTGAACGAAAAGGCCTGGGCGTGGCCGACCGCGCGCACGACGGCGAGCGTCGCCGCGAAATCCGCTTCCGTCTCGCCCGGGAAGCCGACGATGTAGTCACCGGAAATCGCGATGTCCGGCCGCGCTGCCCGCACCCGATCGAGCAGCGTCAAATAGCTTTTGACGCTGTGGCTGCGGTTCATGGCCCGAAGGATACGGTCGCTGCCCGACTGCACCGGCAGGTGCAGGAACGGCATCAGCTTGTCGATGTCCCGGTGGGCGGCGATCAGCCCGTCCTGCATGTCGTTCGGATGGCTGGTCGTGTAGCGGATGCGCGCGAGCGCCGGCAGGGCTGCGAGCGCCTCGATCAGGTGATGAAGGCCGCGGCCGCCATCTTCCCAGGCATTGACGTTCTGGCCAAGCAGCGTGATCTCACGCGCGCCGGCATCGACCAAGGCCTTCGCTTCGTCGAGGATCTGTGCCCAGGGCCGGGACACTTCGGCGCCGCGCGTGTAGGGCACCACGCAATAAGTGCAGAATTTGTCGCAGCCTTCCTGCACCGTCAGGAAGGCGGAGGGCGCCCGGCGGCGCGCGCGGCCGGGCAGGGCGCCGAACTTCGAGTCGGCCGGCATGTCGGTATCGACCGCGCGGTGGCCGGCCGCGGCGGCAGCCACCAACTCCGGCAGCCGGTGATAGGCCTGCGGGCCGACGACGATGTCGACATCGGCCGTGCGGCGGTGGATCTCGGCGCCCTCGGCCTGGGCGACGCAGCCGGCGACGGCGACCATCGGCCGGCTGCCATCTTCCCGGCGCAGGCGGCCGACTTCGGAGAACACTTTCTCCGCCGCCTTCTCGCGGATGTGGCAGGTGTTGAGCACCACCAGATCGGCGTCCTCGCCGTCCGCCGCGGCCGCCAGCCCTTCGGCCGCGAGCAGCTCCGCCATGCGCTCGCCGTCATACACATTCATTTGGCAACCGAACGAACGGACGCGGAATCGGCGGGGGGCAGGGCGAGTCTTCACCGGCGCCGCTATACAGATGGGAGAGTGCCGGCGGAAGCGGCGAGAATCCGTTGGCGGGCCTCGGCCGCGACTCGCTTGCGATCGCCGAATGCGACCGGATCGAACGGTTCCAGGCAGTCGAGCCGCACAGAAAATCGGCCGGGCCGGCCGAGCACGCGCCGGAGATTGGCAAAGGCCGATTCGTCGCCGATCCAGGCCAGGGTGCGGGCCGGGCCGTAATCGAGATAGAGCGGCTGGATCCGGATCGCCCGGGGCGGGGGCGCCACCACTTCGAGAAGCGCCGGCTTGAACGGCAGCAGCGTCGTCCCGTCAGAGGTGGTGCCTTCCGGAAAGATCGCGACCGGCTGGTGGCGGGCAAGGGCAGCGCGCACGGCATCGACCTGGGCATTGACGCCGGCACGATCGCCGCGATCGACGAAGACGGTGGCGTTCAGCGACGCGAGCCAGCCGACGACCGGCCAGTCGCGCAGATCGGCGCGGGCGACGAAGGCCGTGCCCGTCGCCCCGGCGATGATCGGGATGTCGAGCCAGCTCAGATGGTTGGCGACGAACAGGACGTCGGCGGCAAGCGGGCGACCGCGCATCTCCACACGCGCGCCGCACAGCCGCGCCACGAGCCAGAGGAAGCGCTGCGGCCAGCGCGACGTGCGCCCCGCCGCGCGGGCGGCGCCATGGGCCAGCACGCAGACGATGCAAAGGAGGATGATCGCGGCGAGGCGCGCGGCGATGCGCAGCGCGCTCAGATGCGGCTCCCGCCCGGCACGGCGCCCCTCTCAGCTCTTGCGGTCGAGCGCGACGCCGTAGAGTTCCATGCGGTGATCGACCAGGCGGAAGCCGAGCTTTTCGGCGATCTGGCGCTGGAGCAGCTCGAGCTCGGGATCGACGAACTCGATGACGCGGCCGGTCTCCACATCGATCAGGTGATCGTGATGGGCCTCGGGCGCCGCTTCGTAGCGAGCGCGGCCATCGCCGAAATCGTGGCGCTCGAGAATGCCGGCTTCCTCGAACAGCCGCACGGTCCGGTAGACCGTTGCGATCGAGATGCCGGGATCGATCGCCGCGGCGCGCGCATGGACCTTTTCCACATCCGGGTGATCATCGGCTTCAGACAGGACACGGGCGATCACGCGGCGTTGATCCGTGATGCGCAGGCCCTTCTCCGCGCACAGCGCTTCGACGTCGATCTTGCGAGGCATGGCGCTCGTCTAACGCGTTTCGATGAGCGCTGCCAGCCGCAAAGCGCGGGTCAGCCGCCGGCCATGTCCCGGCGGAAGGTGAGCGCATCGAAGGCCCTGCCATCGCGCCCGCGATAATAATGCCGGCGCCGGCCGACCTGAAGGAATCCGGCCGCCCGGTAGAGCCGCACCGCTTCGTTGCCGTCGCGGACCTCGAGGTGCATCGTGTCGGCCCCGTCGCCGGCGGCGGCGGCCATTGCGCGCGCGAGCAGCTGCGTGCCAATTCCTCGGCGGCGGAACCCGGCGCGGACTGCGATCAGCAGCAGCTCGGTCTCCCCGGCGATCGTCCGCAAGAGTGCGAAGCCCGCCGGCTCGCGGCCGCAGCGGGCAAGCAGCAGATGGGCGCCGGGCATCCCCAGCACGCCCGCGCACTGCGCCTCCGTCCAGGCTTCGCCGAACATCGGATCGAAAGCGTCCTGCATGGCGATCATCACATCGGCGAGATCGCCGATGCCGCCGCGGTCGATCTGTGGGGCCGCGTCCGTGGCGGTCATGCCGGCAGGCGGGCGTCCGGCGCACGGCCGTAGCGCGGGACGGGCGGCAGCGCGGTCAGCTCCGCCGGCAGCAACCGGACGTTGCGGGCATCGGCCTCGCCGGGAAGCGCGGGCCCCGCCGCGCCGGCGGCGACCAGCGCAGCACCGCCCGATCCGACGATCGGGCGCGCCCCGCACAGCCGCGCGGCATCGGCAGGGGGCAGGGAGGCGGGCGCGGCAAGCGGACGCATCGGCGGACCCTGGAACAGTTGCACGAAATACTCACCATGACCGCCGATGATCGCTGCCGCAAGATCGCTGTGATTCGCGGGCCAGCTGCCTGCCGCGATGAGGGCCAGCGACGAGAAGCCGGCAACCGGCGCCTGCCATGCGAAGCCCAGCGCGCGGGCCGCTGCCAGGCCGACGCGGACGCCGGTGAAACTGCCCGGCCCGCAATCGACCAGGATCCGCGCCGCGCGCCCGCCGTCCGGCAGCGCCGCGATCATCGGGATCAGCCGCTCGGCATGGCCGCGGCCGACCAGCTCGTGGGCGTGCCCGACCAGCCGGTCCCCGTCGAACAGCGCAACCGAGCAGGCCTCGGTTGCGGTCTCGATCGCGAGCAGTCTCAAAGGACCGTGTTGAACCGCTCGAACGGCGGCCGCGGCAGCCGCGGAAAGATCGTCGCGGGATCGCCATAGCCGAGGGTCGAGATGAAGTTGGAGCGGACCGACGTGCCGGCGAAGAAGAGCGCATCGACCTTGGCGTTGTCGAAGCCCGACATCGGCCCGGTATCGAGGCCGAGCGCGCGGGCGGCGAGGATGAAATAGCCGCCCTGCAGCGAACTGTTGCGGAGCGCATGGACTTCGCGCGCCGCCGGATCGGCGAACCAGTTCCGCGCCGTCTGATCGTGCGGGAACAGCTCCGGCAGCGTCTCGTGGAAATCGAGATCCATGCCGATGATCGCGGTGACCGGCGCCGTCAGGATCTTGGCGGCGTTCTTTTCCGAAGCGCAGCCGGCCAGCCGGCCCTTCGCCTCGTCGCTGACGCACCAGACGATGCGCGCCGGCAGCATGTTCGCGGACGTCGGGCCCATCTTCATCAGTGCCCAGATCGCGTGCAGCTGATCGATCGCGACCGGCTTGTCCTGATAGCCGTTGAAGCTCCGCGCGGTGCGGAACAGCTGGTCGAGCGCCTCGGGCGACAGCTCCCCCATCACAATCCCCTGTCGGTTTCGGTCAGACGGCCTGAACGCTGGTCACTTCGGGCACATAATGCTTCAGCAGCTGCTCGATGCCCTGCTTCAGCGTCGCCGTCGAGGACGGGCAGCCCGAGCATGCGCCCTGCATCTTCAGGAAGACGGTGCCGCGGTTGAACCCGCGATAGACGATGTCGCCGCCGTCATTCGCCACCGCCGGGCGCACGCGCGTCTCGAGCAGCTCCTTGATCTGGCTGACGATGTCCGCATCCGCCGGATCGTCGGCGGCGCCGTCGTCGATGGCGATGTCGGCGGCCGAGCCGGCCCGGAACAGCGGCATCTCCGCCGCGAAATGATCGAGCAGCACGCCCAGCACCTGCGGCTTCAGTTCGGCCCAGGCGACGCCCGGCGCGGCCGTGACCGACACGAAATCATAGCCGAAAAACACCCCGGCAACGTCGCCGAGGCCGAACAGCGCTTCCGCCAGCGGCGACGCCTCCGCTTCCTCCGGCGTCGCGAAATCGCGGGTCCCCATCGCCATCACCACACGGCCGGGGAGGAATTTCAGCGTTGCCGGATTGGGCGTTGTTTCGGTCTCGATCAGCATGGAGTCCATGTGGGCCGAAGCGGGGAAGCGATCAAGGCCCCTGACCGACGCGCCAGCCGTTCACTTGCCGTCGGCGGGCACCAGCAGGACAAGCCCGGCGGCATGCGGCTGATCGCGGTCTATGCTGAGCGGCAGCGGCGGGACCGCGGCGCCGGGCGCCGCGACGCGATAGCGGCCGGGCAGGAGGCCGTCGAAAAAGGCATAGCCGTCGAAATCCGTCACGGTCGTCGCAACGAGGGTGCCGTCCGGGCGCTCCAGACGGACCGGCGCGCCGGCCAGCACGCTGTCGGTGTCGCCGCGGCGGCGCAGCAGACGCACTTCGACATCGCCGGTCATCCGCAGCGCAACCGGCAGGTCGAGCACCTGGCCGGGCCGCAGCGCGAGGCTGAGCCCCGGCCGGCTGGGCCGCAGCGCGAGATCGGGCAGGCCGGCCAGCTGAGGCTCGAGATCCATGGGGCGGCCCGGCGCCAGACCAGCGATCAGGCTGCGCCCGTTCGCACCCGTCGTCTCGGGACGGACCGTCGCATCGACGAGGAATCGGCCATCGGCCACGCTGCGGTCGCCCGGGCCGAACCGGTCGTCGCCATCCTCGTCGATGAACAGATGCGGGCGAATGGCACCGGTGCGGCTCAACCCCGGCGGGCCGATCCGCCAGCCGTGCCGGCCGTCACGGAACAGGCCGAGCGACAGGCTGAGCCCGATCCGGCGGTCCCCCGGCGCAAGGCCGGCCGCTGCCGTCGCTGCGATCGGCCCGAAGCTGCGTGAAAGGGCGACGGACATGGTCGGGCCGCCCTGGCGGAAATCCCAGCCGGCCTCTGCACCCAGGCTGGTGCCGCTGCCGGCGCGGGTGACGGCGCCGCCGATCCGGTCGACGCCGGGCCGCGGCGCGAGCCGGTAATCGGCGAGGCCGCGCGGCCGCGAGCGCCCGCTGGCGGCGGTTGCGCCGAAGCAGCCGCGCACGCCCGCGCCGGTCAGCCGCCATTCGGCTGAGAGGCGATGAACGAAGCGCGCGCCGCCGATCGCCAACGCGATCTGGCTGTCGAGCCGTGTCAGCGGGGCGCCGTTCCGCTCCCGGCCGTGGCTGGCCGACAGCTGCACGGGCAGGCTCCGCCCGCCGATCGCGAGCCGGCTGCTGAGCGTCAGGCTGGCCTGGCGGCGGAGCTCCCGGGCCAGCGGCGGCGCTTCCGGCCCGGGCATTCGCGCGCCATAGTCGGCAAGCTCGAGCGCTGCCTGCAGCGTGCCGAAGCGGCGTGCGGCGCGCATCGCCAGCGCCGGCGGGCCGCGGCCGGTGCCGGCGACCAGCACGCTGCCATAGCCGCCGAGCAGGGTGGCGTAGAGCCCGGCGCCAAAGCGCGGCCGGCCCCCGTCAAGCGGCGCGCGCAGATCGAGCCGCCCGCTCAACCTCGCACCGAGGCCGTGTTCGACGCTTGCAAAGGCGGCCGGCGCCGCCGGCGCCTGGCCCGGCGCCGGTCCGATCAGCGGTCGTCCGGGATCGACGATGCCGACCGTCCAGTGCGTCTCGTTCTCGGGATTGAGCTCGGCGCCGACCACGCGCGTGATGACTTGCTGGTCGGTCTCGCCATGGGGGCCGTAGAGCTTCACCACATATCTGTTCTCGCCGGTGCGGAGCGGCACGTCGGCGAGCACCCAGTCGCCGGCGGCATCGGCGGCGGTGACCACCGCAAGCAACTGATCGTCCCGGTGCAGCTCCGCTTCCCAGCCTGCCGGCAGGGGGCCGCGCAGCTCGATCGTGTCGAACAGGTCCGCGCGCCAGCTGGGGCGTGTCGTCAGCAGCAGCCCGCGACCGGCGGCCGGAGCCGCGATCAGCGGCTGTGCGGGCGTCGCGACGTCGCCGATCGACAGGGTGCGGATGCCGAACGGCAGCTCCCCCGCGGCGCCGTCGCGGCTGAGGGAGAGCCGCAGCACGCCGCGGCCGCGCTCGTCCAGGCTGGCGCGCGCCCGGCCGGTCATCCGCAACGCGTCTCCGCTCGCCTCGATCGTCGCAAGGCCGGTCGAGCCGCGGCTGGAGAGCACCCCGCCCAGCGTCACGTCGAGCGTCGGCGGCGACCACCAGCGCCACGGATTGGCGGCCGCCGCGAACGGCGCGCGCTGCGGGCCGGTCGGACGCAGGCCTTCGCGGCGCCGTTCCTCCCGGGCCAGCCGAGCCATCACCGGCAACGGCTCGGCGGGCTCGATCACCACCCGGAGATTGACCGGGTCGTCGGTCAGCCGGCCGCCGATCGCGGCCGACCAGGCGGCCAGCGGGAGGCACCGGCCCCCGCCCGGCGTCGGGCGGAGGCGGTCGGCGGCCAGCCGCCTCGTCCGCGCGGGTTCGAAGAGGCGCAGCTCGACATCGCCGCCGGCGCTTTGATGGGCGATGCCGAGCGCATCGAGGACGGGGCCGACCGGCAGGCACAGCGTGCCGTCCACCCGATAGGCGGTCAGATCCTCGGCCAGCTTCACGCTGCCGAGATAGAGGCCGACGAGCGCGAGACTGTCGTTGCCGGCGCGGTTGTCGGCCGACGCATCGACGCGCGCCGGCTCGCTGCCGAACAGCCGGTCGAACACGCTTGCCGGTTCAGGAGGCGGGGCGGCGAGCGCCGCGGCGAGCAGCAGCACCGGTCACTCCGCCGGCCCCGTCAGAGCCGCGTCGTCGCCGTGGCGATCACGCCCGGTGCGGCCGGATCGGTCGACACATATTCGATGCGCACCGCGCGGCCGGCGAGCCGCGTCCGCACCGCCGCCGGCAGCGGCAGCAACACCTCCCGCTCGGTGTTCGGGGTGTAGATGGCGACGCCGCGGACGAAATAGGCGGGCTCGGTCTCGCCGTCGACGGTCAGGCGCAGATCGCCATAGCTGGATCGACCGCCCTGCCGCGTCATCCGGACCACGAGCAGATTGTCGGCCGCCCCCGAGAAAGCGGCATCGGCCACCGTCACCTGCGCGTCGAGCGTGCCGACGCGGAGCAGCACCGGGATGGTCAGCGAGCGGATCGCGATCAGCTGGATCGACAGGCTGCGCCCATCGCCGGCATCATCGGCCGGCGCTGCGCCGGCGCTGCCCGTCGGTGCCGACATCAGCCGCAAATGGGCGCGATATTCGCCAGGTGCGAGGCCGGCGGGCACGTCCGCGGCGATGCGGATCGTCTGGCGGGCGCCAGGTTCGAGGATCAGCTGCCGCGGCGAGAAGCGGATCTTGTCGGCGGCGAACAGCTCGTCGGCGCGCGCGGTCTCCGCCGCTTCCAGGCCGCCGTCGCGCCGCATCCGGCGATTCTCTACGCTGATCCGGAAGGCCGCGGTTTCGGCTCCTTTGTTGACGAGGACCAGCTCGGCGCTGCGCTGCGCCGGCGCGAGCACGACGCGGGTCGGCGCGATCATCAGTTCGGCGCCGCCGGGAGCGGCAATGAGCAATGCGGCGAGCGCCGCGGCGGCACGGATCAGGCGCATGACCGGTTCCAGTCTGGAGGGTGGCGGGAGGGGGATGCGGGAAGGACGAGGCGGGCCGAGGGCGGGTCGAGGCCCGCGGCACCGCGTGCGGTGCCACGGACCTCTCCCCCCTGGCCACTCGGCTTACTGATACTCGACGGCGACCGTGAAGGTGCCCGTGTAGCGGCCGGCCGCCTGCAGCGCGGCGACGGCGAGCGTGCCGCCAACGGTGAAGCTGTCGGTGCCCGACGCGAGCGTGCCGCTGTCCTTCGAGCTCGCGAAATTCGAGACCTTCATCTCGGCGCCGGCGCCGTTGCTGATCGCGATGCTGTCGGGCAGCGAGACGGTGTAGACAGCGTCCGCTTCGCCGGTCACCGCAAACAGCGCGGCAGTGTGGTCGGCGCTCAGGCAGGTCAGCGCCGGGCCGCAGGTGCGGCTGCCGTCCGCGCCGACGACGACGCTGTCGTCGTCCGTGAGCGACGGTGCGATCGTGCCGAAGTAAAGATCCGTCTTCTTCGCGATCTGAAGCGGCGCGATGATCTTGGCGCCGGCGCCGGCATCGGCAGTGGCGGCCTGGGCGGCAGCGCCGACGCTGCCGAGCGCGGCGATCAGCGCCGCGGTCATGAAGGTCTTCATAAGTCGTTTCCTTTTTTGAGAGTTCCCTGAACGGCCGGGTGCAGGGCAGCCCGGCGGGCCGGTCATGCGACCGATCGAGGGCCGTGTCGCGTTGGCAGCCGGATAGGTGAGGGCGCATCGGCAGCAGATCGCCGATGCGGATGACTGAACGGATGACCGGTCGTGACGCCGACGCTGTCCAACGAACGGTCCTCCTATCCTTTCGGATAGCTTCGGCTCTCCTGACGGTTTGTTGCGCCGCTGCCGTTGATCCGGCAGGACGCGCGCAGGGGATGGATGGATTGTTCACGGTTGTCGGGCTACCTTCCCGCCACCGGGGAGGTGCGCTTGAGCGAACTGTCTTTCATCCCGGCCGAATTGCCCGCCGACGAGCCGGAACGGCTGGCGGCGCTGGCCGCGCTCGACGTGCTCGACACGCCGGCCGAGGAAGAGCTGGACGTGATCACCGCGCTCGCCGCCGACCGCTTCGACACGGCGATCGCGCTGGTCAGCCTGGTCGACGCCGATCGTCAGTGGTTCAAATCCCGCTTCGGGCTTGCGGTTTGCGAAACCGGGCGCGCCGAAAGCTTCTGCGCGCACACGATCCTGCAGGACGAAGTGCTGGTCGTCCTCGATGCCCGTGCGGATGCGCGGTTCCGCGGCAATCCGCTCGTCGTCGGCGCGCCGCACATCCGCTTCTATGCGGCGGCACCGCTGGTCACGACCGACGGCCGCAAGGTCGGCACCCTCTGCGTCATCGATCCGCGGCCGCGGTCGCGCTTCACGCGGCGGGATGCGCGGGCGCTGATGCTGATGGCCCGCCAGGCGATGGATCATCTTGAGTATCGCCGGCTGCGTCGCTCCCAGCGGGTCGCGCAGCTGATCGGCGAAACCACGTCCGATGCCTTTGTGTGCACCGACGCCGAAAGCCGGATCATTCACTGGAACCGCGCCGCCGAACAGATGTTCGGCTGGCCCGCAGACGAAGTGCTCGGCCGCACGCTCGACCTGATCATCCCGCGCCGTCACCGCGGCGCCCATGCGCGCGGCATGGCGCGGCTGCGCGCCGGCGCACCGACCCGGCTCGTCGGCCGCACGGTCGAGGTGCCGGCGATCCGGCGCGACGGCGAGGAACTGCCCGTCGAACTCTCGCTCGGCATGTGGACGGACGACGGCGACGCCGGACCGGCCGGCTTTGCCGCGATCATGCGCGACGTCCGCCTGCGCAAGGGCCTGGAAGCGGAGCGGGAAAGCGCGCGGCAGCGGCTGGCGGATCAGGTCGCGGCGATGGAGGCGGCGAATGACGGGATCGCGATCACCGATGCCGACGGCCGCTTCGTGTTCATGAACTCGAGCCATGCGGAGATGTTCGGCTTTGCCGACTGCGTCGTGCCGCTTGGTCTCCACTGGACGGACCTCTACCCGCCCGAGGAGGCGGAACGGCTGCAGCGGGATGCGTTTCCTCTGCTCGGCTGCCACGGCCGCTGGCGCGGTGAATCGCGCGGTCGCCACCAGGACGGCCGGCCGATCGACCAGGAAATCTCCCTGTCGCTGCTCGAGAATGGCGGCATCGTCTGCGTCACCCGCGACATTGGCGAGCGGCTGGAGGCGGAGCGGGAGAAAACCCGCCTGCGCGAACAGCTGCTGGTGGCTCAGCGCCAGGAAGCCGTTGGCCAGCTGGCATCGGGTATCGCCCATGATTTCAACAATCTGATCGCCGCGATCGCGGGATCGGCGACGCTGATCGAAGCCGGCAGCGGCGGCGACACGATCCGCCATGCGCGCCGCATCCAGGCCGCGGCGGCGGCGGCGGGCTCGCTGGTCGACAAGCTGCTTTCGCTCGGCCGCCGGACGCCCGAGCGTCACGAACTCGATCTGCGCGTCCCGGTCACGAGCGCAGCGGAGCTGCTTCGCGCAAGCCTGCCCGGACGGCATCGGCTGATCACGCGGCTGCCCAATGGGCCGCTGTCCGCGATCGCCGACGGGACCGAAGTGATGCAGGTGGTGCTGAACCTGGCGATCAACGCGCGCGATGCGATCTGCGACTGCGTCGCCGGCCAGATCTCGATCGCGCTGGAGCCGGTCGCGGCGGGCGCGCCGGCCCCGCCGCTGGCGCTCGGCACGGCGCCTGCCGGCCCGGCGGCGCTGATTCGCGTCGAGGACAATGGCTGCGGCATTGCCGACGAGGATCTGGCCCGCATTTTCGAGCCATTCTACACCGGCAAGGCGGACAGCGGCACCGGCCTCGGGCTGGCGATGGTCGCCGGGATCGTGATGGCGGCGGGCGGCGGCATCGCCGTCCAGTCGGCGAAGGGCGGCGGCACCCGCTTCGAGATTCTCTGGCCGCTCGACGCGCCCGCTGCGGCGGCGCCGATGCGGCTGGCGCGCCCGGGCGGCGGCGCGCTGTCCGGCCGGTCGGTCCTGGTGGTCGACGACGAACCCGCCGTTGTCGAGCTGCTCGCCGAGCTGCTCGAGCGCGCAGGCGCCGAAGTCGGCCCCTGCATCGAGCCGGAAGACGCGCTGTCGGCGCTGGCCGACGATCCGCATGCCTGGGCGCTGCTGGTGACGGATTACGACATGCCGGGCATGTCCGGCGCGGAACTGGCGAGCCGCGCGCGCGCGATCCGCCCCGACCTGCCGATCGTGCTCTGCACCGCCCTGCCCGAATCGCGGCTCAGCGACCGCAGCTTCGATGCGATCACCGGCAAGCCGATCACCGGCGACAGGCTGATCGCCGCCGTCGAAAGCGCGCTTGCATCCTGCCGGAGCCGGCCATGCGAATCCTGATCGCCGACGACCATGATCTGCTGCGCGACGTGCTGCGCACCTATCTGGAAGCGGAAGGCTTTGACGTGTCGGTGGTCAGCGACTTGCCTGGCGCGCTTGCGGCGATCGAGGCGGAGCCCGCCCACGACGTCGTGCTCCTCGATTTCGCGATGCCCGGCATGAACGGCTTTGCCGGCGTCGAAGCGGCCGTGGCGGCGACCGGCGGCCGGCCCGTCGCGATCATGTCCGGCGCCGCGCCGCCCGGTGCAGCCGAACGGGCGCTTGCGCTCGGCGCCAGCGGCTTTCTGCCGAAGACGATGCCCGCCCGTTCGGTGGTGAACGCGATCCGCTTCATCGCGTCCGGTGAACGCTACATCCCGCTCGACATGCGCGGCACCGAAGGAACCGCGCTCGCAGACCGGCTGACCGCCCGCGAACGGCAAGTGCTCGAAGGCCTGTGCCGCGGCCGTTCGAACAAGGAAATCGCCCGGGAACTGGCGCTCAGCGAACCGACGATCAAGCTGCACGTGAAGCTGGTTTGCCGCAAACTGCAGGCGCGCAACCGCACCCATGCGGCGATGCTTGCCAAGGAAGCCGGCTTCTGCTGAGCCTCCCCGGCGCTGTCCGGTCCGGCCGGGCGGGCGTGCGGCGAGACGGCAAGGGAGCGGCCCGGTGAGCGACGACGGCAATTATCATCCGCCCGAGGTCTGGACCTGGCGGCAGCCGAGCGGGGGCAAATTCGCCTCGATCAACCGGCCGATCGCCGGACCGACCCATGAGCGGGACCTGCCCGTCGGCCTCCACCCTCTGCAGCTCTATTCGCTGGCGACGCCCAACGGCCAGAAAGTGACCATCCTGCTCGAAGAGCTGCTCGCGCTCGGCGTGGCCGGCGCCGACTATGACGCCTGGCTGATCCGCATCCAGGAAGGCGATCAGTTCGGCTCCGGATTTGTCGCCGCCAACCCCAATTCCAAGATCCCGGCGCTCGTCGATCGCAGCGGGCCGGAGCCGATCCGGGTGTTCGAATCCGGATCGATCCTTGTCTATCTCGCCGAGAAATTCGGGCATTTCCTGCCGACCGAGCCGGCCGCGCGGGCCGAATGCCTGAACTGGCTGTTCTGGCAGATGGGAAGCGCGCCCTATCTCGGCGGCGGCTTCGGCCATTTCTACAGCTATGCGCCGGTCAAGATCGAATATGCGATCGACCGCTTTGCGATGGAAGCGAAGCGCCAGCTGGACGTGCTCGACCGGCAACTTGCCGAGCGGCCGTTCATCGCCGGCCCTTCCTACACCATCGCCGACATCGCGATCTGGCCCTGGTATGGCGCGCTGGTGCTGGGCCAGCTCTACGACGCCGCGACCTTCCTGTCGGTCGCGGACTATCGCCATGTCCGGCGCTGGGCGGATGCGATCGCCGAGCGGCCGGCCGTGCAGCGCGGCCGGCGCGTCAACCGGACCTGGGGCGCGCCCGAAGACCAGCTGGCCGAACGGCATTCGGCTGCCGATCTCGACGGGCCCGCCGGCACCGGCTGAAGCGCCGGGCGGTCAGTAAGGCGGCCGGCGGACCGCGCGCTGAGCGCGGGCGGCCTCGGCCCACCATTCAAGGTCGGCCGCCAGCCTTGGGAAGCCGCGATCGAGCGCGGCGCCGCCGTCGCCGGTCGGCTGACCGCTGGGATCGAGCGCAGCGCCGATCTGGCCGACCGCGATCGTGCTCGGGATCACCGCCATCCCCATTTCCGACAGCGTGCCATGCCAGACGAGGCCCGCGCGGGCGCCGCCAAGCCGTCCGGCCGAATAGCTCAGAATCGCGGCCGGTCGCCAAAACCATTCCTCGAGGAAATGATCGGTCAGGTTCTTGAGGCCAGGCTGCACGCCCCAATTATACTCGCCGACCACGAAGACGAACCCGTCGGCCGCGGCGATGGCGGCGGCAAGCTCCGCCATTTCCGGCGGCGCGGTGCCGGGTGCATATTCCTTGTACATGCGGTCGAGCATCGGCAGGTCAACGGCCCTCGCGTCGATCAGCCGCGCTGCATGGCCGCGCCCGGCCAGGGCCCGGACGGCATAGTCGGCAAGGCGGATGCCCATCCGGTCGGACCGGTAGGAGCCGTAGAAGACGAGCAGATCGAGGCGAGTCATGCACAAGCTCTAGCACGGTTCGCCGCGGGCGCCCCGCGCTGCCGAGATGCCGGTCCCGGCATGTGGCCTTGCTTCAGCCGCAATCTGCCGCCATATGGCCCCGGCGCGCGGAGCTCGGCTCCGACGAACCGGCAGCGTGAACAGCTCGTCTTGGCGAGCCCGGCCGGTCCCTGCAGCGCTTGCCCCAGGCTTCCCTTTTCACGCGGGTTGTCGATCAACCCCGCGTTGCGGACGCGCGCCCTTGGCATGCGTCCCGCGCCGTTTTTTGCGAGTGATACATGACCCAATTCCAGGACCTCGGCCTTGCCGAGCCCATTCTCAAGGCGCTGGCCGCCAAAGGCTATGCCGATCCGACGCCGATCCAGCGCCAGGCAATCCCGCCGCTGCTCGAGGGGCGGGATCTGTGCGGCATCGCGCAGACCGGCACCGGCAAGACGGCCGCCTTTGCGCTTCCCAGCCTCGACTATTTCTCCCGCCATCCCAAGCCCCGGCCGCTTCAGGGCTGCCGCATGCTGGTGCTGTCTCCGACGCGCGAGCTGGCGGCGCAGATCGCTGAAAGCTTCCGCACCTATGGCCGCTTTCTCCGCCTGTCGGTGGAAACGGTGTTCGGCGGCGTGCCGATCGGCAAGCAGATCAACAAGCTGCGCGGCGGCGTCGACGTGCTCGTCGCGACGCCCGGACGGTTGCTCGACCTGATCGACCAGCGGGCGCTGACGCTTCGCGACGTCGAGATTTTCGTGCTCGACGAGGCGGATCAGATGCTCGATCTCGGCTTCATCCACGCGCTGAAGCGGGTGGAAAAGCTGCTGCCGGCGAAGCGCCAGAACCTGTTCTTTTCGGCGACGATGCCGAAGACGATCGCCGAGCTTGGCGATCGTTTCCTGACCGATCCGGTCAAGGTCGCGGTGACGCCGGTCGCATCGACGGCGGAGCGGGTCGAGCAGTTCGTGACCTTCGTGAACAGTGCCGAAAAGCAGGCGCTGCTGACGCTCACCCTGAAGAAAGAGCCGATCGACCGCGCACTGATCTTCACCCGCACCAAGCACGGCGCCGACAAGGTTGTCCGCCATCTGCAGGCAGCGGGCATCGGCTGCGCCGCCATCCACGGCAACAAGAGCCAGGCGCAGCGCACCCAGGCGCTGCAGGCGTTCCGCGAGGGCGCGATCCGCATCCTCGTCGCGACCGACATCGCCGCGCGCGGCATCGACGTGTCCGGCGTCAGCCATGTGATCAACTTCGAGCTGCCGAACGTCGCCGAGCAATATGTGCATCGGATCGGCCGGACGGCGCGGGCCGGGCGCGAAGGCCGGGCGATCGCCTTTGTCGACAAGACCGGCGACGAGGCCGGCTATCTGCGCCAGATCGAGCGGCTGACGCGGGTCCGGCTGGAGCCGCTGCCGCTGCCGGAGGGCTTCGATGCCCTGAAGGCGTCGCTGCCGAAGCCGGTTCAGGCGCAGCCGACCGCCCAGCGGCGGCACGAACAGGCCCGCCAGGCACCGGCCGGGGATCGGCCGAAACGGCCTTTCCGTCCCCGCCGGGGCGGGGTTGGCGCGCACAAGAGCGCAGTCCGCCGTGCCGGATGAAAAAAGGGGGCGCCGGCACAGACCGGCGCCCCTTTTTCTGTGCCATGAGCGTCAGGCGAGCGTGGTGCGCGGCGTCCGGCTGCGGCGCGACGCATAGCCGATCAGGCCGAAGCCGCTGATCATCATCGCCCACATCGCCGGCTCCGGAACGGCGGTGACCGCGATCCGGTCCGCCTCGAACGAATTGCCGCCCGAGGAGAATGTGACGCCGGCGATCAGCTGACCGGCATCCCCGGCGAGCCGGAAGCGGCCGTTGGTGCGGTCGGCGGCCTGATCGCCATTGGCATTGACGACAATGTCATCGCCGGTGAAGCTCTGCGTGTCGCCGCCGACGAAGCGGACGCTGAGCTTGTTGTAGCTGTCGAGGGAGCCGAGATCGACGCTGAAGCCGCGGACCGGCTGGGCGAAGTCGAACGATGCCTCGCCGCCGGCCAGGACCGACAGGTAGCGCGATCCGTCGCCTGCGGCAGGCAGGCTGCCGTCCGCTGAGGTGCTGGTCAGGAAGCGGAAGTTGCTGCCGGTGATCGCGGCATCGTCGGCCGGATCGTCGAAGCCGGCGACGATCGTCTCGGACGGGAAGATGGCGCCGTTACCGGCTTCGAAAACGAAGGTGGCGGCGTGCGCCTGGCCAGCGGCGGCCGCGAACAGCGCGGCTCCGATCAGCGGTTTCATCATAAGCTTACCCCTAAGCATACTCGGCTCCCCGAGATGGGGAGCCGGGCCGGGGAACAGCCGAGGAGGCATCCGGTTCCGCCCGTTGCGGAACCGGCGCGCTGCGTCAGGCCGCCTCGAGGCCGCGGGGAAGCTTGAAGACCATCCGCTCGGTCGTTGTTTCGACCTGCTCCTCGACAACGTCGTATCGTTCCGCGAGTTTCGCGACGACTTCGCGGACCAGGATCTCCGGTGCCGACGCACCGGCCGTGATGCCCAGCGTGCCGACGCCGGCCAGCCAGTCGAAATCGATCTCGTCCGCCCGCTGGATCATCCGCGCGGTGGTGCCTTCCCGTTCGGCGACCTCGACCAAGCGCAGCGAATTCGAGCTGTTCGGTGCGCCGATCACCAGCATCGCGTCGCAGGACGCGGCGATCGCCTTCACCGCTGCCTGGCGATTCGAGGTCGCGTAGCAGATGTCCTCGCCGCGCGGCCCCTGGATCGCCGGGAAGCGGCGCTTCAGGATGTCGATGATCTCGACCGTATCGTCCACCGACAAGGTGGTCTGCGTGAGGAAGGCCAGCCGTTCCGGATCGGCGGGCGCCACCCGCTCTGCGTCCTCGGCCGTCTCGACCAGCGTCATCTGCCCGTCCGGCACCTGGCCGAACGTGCCGATAACTTCCGGATGCCCCTTGTGACCGACGAACAGGATGTGCTTGCCGGCCTCGACGAGCCGCTCCGCCTGACGGTGAACCTTGCTGACGAGCGGGCAGGTGGCGTCGAGATAGTCAAGACCGCGCGCTTCCGCCGTCGCGGGGACCGATTTCGGCACGCCGTGCGCGGAGAACACCACCGGGGCTCCGTCTGGCACTTCGTCCAGTTCCTCGACGAATACCGCGCCCTTCGCACGCAGCGTGTCGACGACATATTTGTTGTGGACGATTTCATGGCGCACATACACCGGGGCGCCATGCTTCTCGATGGCGAGTTCGACGATGCGGATGGCGCGGTCGACGCCGGCGCAGAAGCCCCGCGGCGCGGCGATCAGCAATTGCAGTGGCTGGCGAGTATCCATATGGCCCCGGTCTCTACGCCATTGCTTGCCTGGCTTGAAGCGCCTTCCTATGGTCCGGCGCAACTTCGCCCGCTTTCAAGGACAACCGCTTGATTTCTCGCCTTGCTCTGTCCGTCGCGCTTCTCGCCGCCCTTGCCGCTTGCAGCCGGGCGGGCGAAATCGACCCGACCGGGGGCATCCGTGTCGCCCGATCGGTCTGCCCGGCAGTCGGCATTCCGGCGCTGACCGGCGACGTGACGCTGTTCGATCCGCCGGAAAGCCGCGAGGCGTCGGCGATCGACGTGGTGGCGACGATCACCAATCTGCGCACCCGCTGCGACGACAGCGGCCCCGAGGTGGTGAGCACAGTCACGTTCGACGTGCTTGCCCGGCGCAACGCCGCAGGCCCGGCGCGCCAGGTGGTCCTTCCGTATTTCGTGACCGTCGTTCGCGGCGGCAACGTGGTGACGGCGAAGCGGGTCAGCCGCGTTGCGCTCGATTTCGCCGATGGGGCGACCCGCGCCAGCGCGACGGCCGACGCGACCGGCATCATCGAGGCAGCGGCCGCCACCCTGCCCGAGGACGTCCGCAAGCAGATCACGCGCCGCCGCCGCCCGGGCCAGGAGGATGCGGCAATCGATCCGCTGGCCGATCCGGCGGTGCGGCAGGCGGTCGCTCGCGCCAGCTTCGAAGTGCTGGTCGGCTTCCAGCTGACCCCCGAGCAGCTCCGCTACAACGCGACCCGCTAAGGGCCGGCGCGGCGGAACGACGGCCGGCGGCCGGCGTTCGTCCCGGCACCTTGTCAGGATGCGTTCAAATGGCCTTTGCCCCGCCCCGCAGCACCGCCCGGATCGCCGGCCACCCGATCCATCCGATGCTCGTCATGTTTCCGGTCGTGCTGTTCATCGGCACCTTCGCCGCCGATCTGCTGTGGTGGGGGACGGAAAATCTCTTCTGGGCGACGCTCGGGCTGTTCTCGCTCGGGCTCGGCATTGTGACGGCGCTTGTGGCCGCGGTGTTCGGCCTCATCGACTATTTCGGGGATCCGCGGATCCGCGCGCTTCCGGCAGCGACGCACCATGCGGCCGGGAACATCCTGCTGGTGGCGCTCCAGGTCGCCAATTTCTTCCAGCGCTGGCAGGGCGGCCCGGCCGACATCGTCCCGTGGGGCGTCACCCTGTCCGGCATCGCCTTCCTGATCCTCGGCTATTCGGGCTGGAAGGGCGCGACGCTCGTCTATGCGCACGCGGTGGGCGTCGACCCTGCGCAGGGCGCGGTCGAGCGGGACAGCCCGCAGGCGGCGCACCAGGCCATTGACTTGGGCAATCGCCCCGGCCAAGGCTGACCTCGTCGTCGGCGGGCAACCGCCGGAGGCCGCGCGGGAGAGTTCGGCATTGCGCCGTTCAGGTCATCGCCAGCCGGGCTGGCGGGCGGATCGGGACGGTCAGCGCCGGCGCCGAAGGAGCAACCGCCCCGGAATCTCTCAGGTCACAGGACCGCGCGGACCCACGACGCTCTGGAAAGCGCCGCGGCTTCGGCCGAGGCCACCGAAGGGGTAACCCCGCGCCGAAGGCCCGGGGGAAAGCTCTCAGGTTCCGTGACAGAGGGGGCAGGAGGCAAGGGGGCGCCCGTGCTTCTGCTGCCAGTCACGGAGTAAGTATGAGCGACGCGGACCCGGTACCCGAAATCGACACGCTGCCGCTGGACGGCTGGCATCGCGCCCGCGGTGCCCGGATGGTCGCCTTTGCCGGCTATCACATGCCGATCCAGTATGACGGCATCATCGCCGAGCACCTCTGGACGCGCGCCCATGCCGGGCTGTTCGACGTCAGCCATATGGGCCAGCTGCTGATCTCCGGCGAAGGCGCGGACACCGCGCTCGAAGCGCTGCTGCCCGGCGACCTCACGGGCCTGGGCTCCGGGCGGATGCGCTATTCGCTGCTGCTGAACGAGGCTGGCGGGATCCTTGACGATCTGATGGTCACGCGCCGCGACGACGGGCTCTACATGGTCGTGAACGGCGCCACCAAATATGACGATATCGGCCATCTGCGCGAGCAGCTTCCGGACGAAGTGACGCTCAACCATCTGGACGAGGCAGCGCTGCTTGCACTGCAGGGTCCGGAAGCCGTCCAGGCGCTGGCCCGCATCGCGCCGGACGTGAGCGCGCTGTCGTTCATGGAAGCCGGTGCTTTCGATCTGGACGGGGCGCCGGCCTGGATCAGCCGTTCCGGCTATACCGGCGAGGACGGCTTCGAAATCTCGATCGACGCCGGCGATGCCGAGCGGATCGCCACCCTGCTGTGCGACCAGCCGGAAGTGAAGCCGGTTGGGCTCGGTGCGCGTGATTCGCTGCGGCTCGAAGCGGGGCTGCCGCTCTACGGCCATGACCTGGACGAGGAGACCACGCCGATTGCCGCCGATCTCGGCTTCGCGCTGTCCAAGCGGCGGCGCGAAGAGGGTGGTTTCCCCGGCGCCGAGCGAATCCTGGCCGAACGGGAAGCTGGCCCGATCCTGAAGCGGGTCGGGCTGCTCGTCGAGGGCCGTCAGCCGGTCCGCGAAGGTGCGGTCGTGATCGATCAGGACGGCAGCGAAGTCGGCCGCGTCACTTCGGGCGGCTTCTCGCCCACGCTCGAGCGGCCGGTCGCGATGGCCTATGTGCCGCTGGCCGCGGCCGCGCCGGGCACCCGCATCCGGCTCAACCATCGCGCCAAGCTGTTCGGGGCGCAGGTCGTGCCGCTGCCTTTCGTGCCCACCCGTTATCACCGCAAGGGAGCGCCCAAGTGACCCGCTATTTCACCAAGGAACATGAATGGATCGAGGTCGACGGCACCGCCGCGACGGTCGGGATCACCGACTATGCGCAGAGCCAGCTCGGCGACGTGGTCTTCGTCGAAGTGCCGGCCGCCGGCACCAAAGTGACCCAGGGCGGCGAAGCGGCAGTGGTCGAATCGGTGAAGGCCGCATCGGACGTCTATGCGCCCGTCTCCGGCGAGGTGACCGAAGGCAATGCCGCGCTCGCCGACCAGCCGGATCTGGTCAACTCGGCGCCGGAAGGCGAAGGCTGGTTCTTCAAGCTGACGCTGGCCGATCCGGGCGAGCTGGACGGGCTGATGGACGAGGCCGCCTACCGCGCCTGGGTCGAGACGCTCTGAGCGGCGCCGGATGACCGACGCCCCCGCCAACCGCTGGTCGCCGGCCGACTATGCCGCGAACGCGGCGTTCGTGCCGGAACTCGGCCGCGCGGCGCTGGCCCTGCTGGCGCCGCGGGCGGGCGAGCGGGTGCTCGATCTCGGCTGCGGCGATGGCGTGCTGACGGAGGCGATCGCAGCGCTCGGCGCGGACGTGGTCGGCGTCGACAGCTCCGCCGAGATGGTCGCCGCGGCGCGCGCCCGCGGCCTCGATGCCCGGGTGATGGACGGGCAGCGGCTGGACTTCGAGGATGCGTTCGACGCGGTGTTCTCGAACGCCGCGCTGCACTGGATGCCGGATGCGCCGGCGGTCGCTGCCGGGGTGTTCCGGGCGCTGAGGCCGGGCGGCACCTATGTTGGAGAATTGGGCGGCGCGGGCAACATCGCCCGCCTGCGCGCGGCGCTGCGCGCCGAGCTTGAAGCCCGCGGCTTTTCAGTCCCGCGGCGCGATCCGCAATGGTATCCGGGACCGGCCGAGTTCATCGACATCCACAAGGCAGCCGGCTTTGCCGACATCGAAGCGTGGCTGATCGATCGGCCGACACCGCTGCCGGGGGGTGCCGCCGCCTGGTTCAAGACATTCCGGGCCGGCTTCTTCGATGCCGCGCGCGTGCCCGAGGACGAGATCGACGCCGTTGCGGCGGCTGCCGAGGCGCGGGCCGCGCCGGCACTGCGCCAGCCCGACGGCCGCTGGATCGCCGACTATGTCCGCCTTCGCTTTACGATGAGGAAACCCCGCCAGTGCGCTACCTTCCCCTGACCGATGCCGATCGGCGCGCCATGCTGCGCGTCATCGGCGCCGAGACGATCGAGGATCTCTTCGTCGACGTGCCGGCCGAGGCGCGGCTTGCCGGCCCGATCGAAGGGCTGCCCGCCCACGCCTCGGAACTTGCCGTCGAACGCCAGCTTAAGCGGCTTGCCGCGCAGAACACTGTTGCTGGCGAGGTGCCCTTCTTTCTCGGCTGCGGTGCCTATCGCCATCATGTGCCGGCGACCGTCGACCATCTGATCCAGCGCGGCGAGTTTCTGACCGCCTACACGCCCTATCAGCCAGAAATCGCGCAGGGCACGCTGCAGATGCTGTTCGAGTTCCAGACGCAGGTGGCGCGGCTCTTCGGCTGCGACGTGGCGAATGCGTCGATGTACGACGGCTCGACTGCCTGCTGGGAAGCGATCGCGATGGCAGGCCGGATCACGCGCCGCAAGAAAGCGGTGCTGTCGGGCGGGCTCCATCCCCATTATGTGTCGGTGGCCCGAACCATGGCCCGGTTCACCGGCGACCAGCTCGTCACCCGGTCTCCGGCGCTCGCCACCACGCCCGATTTCGATGCGCTGCTGGCCGAGATCGACGGCGAGACGTCGTGCGTCGTCGTCCAGTATCCCGACATTCTCGGCCGCGTCGGCGATCTGTCGGCGCTCGCGGCGCGCGCGCACGAACAGGGCGCGCTGCTGGTCGCCGTGGTGACGGAGCCGGTCGCCCTCGGCCTCGTCCGGGCGCCGGGCGAGATGGGGGCAGACATTGTCGTCGGCGAAGGCCAGTCGCTCGGCGTCGGCCTGCAGTTCGGCGGGCCTTATGTGGGCCTTTTCGCCTGCAAGGAGAAATTCGTCCGGCAGATGCCCGGGCGGCTCTGCGGCGAGACGGTCGATGCTGCGGGCCAGCGCGGCTTCGTGCTCACTCTCTCCACGCGCGAGCAGCACATCCGGCGCGAAAAGGCGACGTCCAACATCTGCACCAATTCCGGCCTGTGCGCGCTCGCCTTCTCGATCCACCTGACGCTCCTCGGCGAGAAGGGGCTGCGCCAGCTGGCCGAGATCAACCATGCCCGCGCCGTCGCGGCGGCTGACCGGCTGGCCCGCGTGCCCGGCGTGGAGCTGGTCACGCCGGTTTTCTTCAACGAGTTCACGCTGAAGCTGCCGGTCGAGGCGCGCGCGCTCGTCCGTCGCTTCGCCGAGGAACGCAACATTCTGGCGGGCGTGTCGCTCGGCCGGCTGTTTCCGGGCGCCGATGCGCTGGCGGGCGGGCTGGTCGTCGCCGTCACCGAAACCACCACCGACGAGGACGTCGCGGCGCTCGCAGCCGCGCTCGAGGAGGAACTCGCATGAGCATGAACCGCGAAGGCCGCGTGACGCGCCCCGAAGCCTCGGACGGCGATGCCGTCCGGACGTGGACCGGCAACCGGGCGCTGATGCTCGAGGAGGCGCTGATCTTCGAGATCGGCGACACCGAGACGACAGGCGTGGACCTGGATCCTCGCCCGCAAGCGGATGGCCGGCTGGACGGCCTTCTCCGCCATCGTCCGATCGGGCTGCCCGGCCTGTCGGAGCCGGAGGCGGTGCGCCACTATACCCGTCTCAGCCGCCAGAATTACGGGATCGATCTCGGCTTCTTCCCGCTCGGTTCGTGCACGATGAAGCACAATCCGCGGCTCAACGAGAAAATGGCGCGGCTGCCGGGCTTTGCCGACATTCATCCGCTGCAGCCGATCAGCTCCGTGCAAGGCGCGCTGGCGCTGATCGATCTCGTCGCCCACTGGCTGAAGACGCTGACCGGAATGCCGGCCGTCGCGATGAGCCCCAAGGCCGGCGCGCATGGCGAGCTGTGCGGGCTGCTCGCGATCCGCTCGGCGCTTGAAGCGCGCGGCGACGCGCGGTCGGTGGTGCTGGTGCCCGAATCGGCGCATGGCACCAATCCCGCCACGGCCGCCTTTGCCGGCTACGCGGTCGAGAACCTCCCGGCGACCCCCGAAGGCCGTGTCGA
>ERZ1066122.655-NODE-655-length-35056-cov-21.989915_pt1 | contig 35056 bp, 39 predicted proteins | sample MGYA00382769_ERZ1066122 | MGnify/ENA primary metagenome ERZ1066122 (study PRJEB33369, sample SAMEA5778352) | biofilm metagenome | biome: Industrial cooling water; feature: Water cooling tower basin; material: Biofilm | place: United Arab Emirates | collected... | reverse complement strand
CCTGGTCGCAGATCGGGCAGTCGAGCGGGTGGTTGATGAGGAGGAACTCCATCACTCCTTCGCGCGCGGCCTTGACCATCGGCGTGTCGGTGCGGATTTCCTGCCCCTCGGTGGCGGGCAGCGCGCAGCTCGCCTGCGGCTTGGGCGGTCCGGGCTTCACCTCGACCAGGCACATCCGGCAGTTGCCGGCGATGCTGAGCCGCTCATGATAGCAGAAGCGGGGGATTTCCTTCCCCGCCATTTCGCAGGCCTGAAGCACGGTCGCCCCGTTGGGGACCTCGATCTCCTGGCCGTCGACGGTGACTTTAGGCATGGTTCACTTGCTTTCCGATCCATCCGCGACGAACCGCTGCCACATCCCGTCCGCAGCGAACGAGCGGATATTGATCATCGTGAGCTGAAGCTGCTGGCCTTCGACGATGCACGCGCTGAGCGCCGGAACCATGGCTGTGGCGGCCGCACGTTCGGCTTCGGTGCCCGAGCCGGTCCGCAGCAGCCTGTCGGCCCCGCGCGGGTCCTGCGCAGCGATGCAGTCGCTGAACGTTCCCAGCGACTTGGCGGTCGGCAGTGCGCCGCCGCTGGTGACGTATTTCCGGGGCGCGGCAACCTTGGCAAGGTGGCCGTCGGTCAGTTCATCGATGGCGCGGCGATAGGCCCCCTCGAGCATCATGTAGCGGAAGGCATGCGGGGTGAACGCAATCGAGGCCTGCACCAGGTCGCCTTCGAGCACGAAGCAGTTGCGCAGCTGGTGATCGCGGAAGTTGAGCCGGGTATCGATGCCCGCCGCCTCGAGATCGACCGTCACCGGATCGCTGTTCCGCAGCAGGACATCAACCTTGTCCTTGAGCGACGGATAGGTGCACCGCACGTACTGGTCGCGGATCGCACCATCGAGCACCGGATCCTTCTTGGCCGGCGCAACCGGAATCCTCGAACCGAGCTGGATGTCGGGGTTGACCTGGGCCAGGGCTGCGCCCGGCGTGAATACGAAGGCGGCCAGCGCAACGGCGCGCGCGATCCTGTCAATTCGATGCATCACTTCCCTCACCTCCAGCTAGCAGAACGACGCGCCCGCCCGGTGCCGGATCGCCCGGACATGGCAAACTTCGCAGACCTTCAAACATTGCCCGCCTCTTGGCCGCTGTTGAGGAGGCGGTAGGACGCCGTCGCCAGCATCGAGCGCAGCCCCAGCGCAGAGGCTTCGAACTGGCCCACCCCGCCGGCGCAGATGTCCGCCACCGGCTTCAGTTCGGCCAGCGCCGCGCGCTCCCCGTCGGTCTCGATCTCACTGGCAAACAGCGCGGCAACCATGTGCGGCGCACCGCGCACCATGCACATGGCAATTTGATCGGTCCGCGAATAGGTTGGCACCGCCGGTCCGAGCGCGGCCAGCGAGAGCCGTTTCAGCAAGGACATGCTAGTGTCGGCTTCGAGCATCCGCTCGGCCAGGCCGCCTGCCAGGGGCAAACCGCCGAGACGAATGCTGCGGTAGCGGCGCGGCATGACGTCGAAGCATCCCTGGCTCACGCGGGTCTGTGCCAGCGCCCTGATCCCCAGCTTGTAGCTGTCAGAGTTGAAGTCGAGCAGCAGGATGCGATGCGCGTCTTCACGCTTCTCGGCAGCGATGCAGGCGGTCCATGCCTGAACCGCGGCGCGCTGCAGCGCCACGTCCTGCTCCAGAACCGGCTTGCGCTGGGCAAGCGCAGGGGTTGCGAGGGTGGCGGCAAGGCCCGCCAGAATAGCGAACCGCTTCATTCCGCCGCCTCCGCGACAGCGTGGACGAACTGCGCGTTGTGTTCGCGAATCCGCCGCTCCAGCTCAGGCCGGAAATGCCGGATCAGGCCCTGGATCGGCCATGCGGCGGCATCGCCCAGCGCGCAGATGGTGTGGCCATCGACCTGCTTGGTCACCTGGTGCAGCATGTCGATCTCCTCGATCGCCGCATCGCCGGTGCGCAGACGCTCCATCATCCGCCACATCCATCCCGTACCCTCGCGGCAGGGGGTGCATTGGCCGCAGGACTCGTGCTTGTAGAAGTAGGAGAGCCGGCTGATCGCGCGGACGATGTCGGTCGACTTGTCCATCACGATCACCCCGGCGGTGCCAAGGCCCGAGCCGAGTTCCTTGAGCCCGTCGAAATCCATCGGCGCGTCCATGATCTGATCGGCCGGGACCAGCGGCACCGACGAGCCGCCCGGAATGACGGCGAGCAGGTTGTCCCACCCGCCCCTTATGCCGCCGCAGTGCTTCTCGATCAGTTCGCGGAACGGGATGGAAAGCGCCTCTTCCACCACGCAGGGCTTTTCCACGTGGCCGCTGATCTGGAACAGCTTGGTGCCCTTGTTGTTCTCGCGCCCGAAGCTGGCAAACCAGCTCGCGCCGCGCCGCAGGATCGTGGGCACGACCGCGATGCTCTCGACGTTGTTGACCGTGGTCGGGCAGCCGTAGAGGCCCGCACCCGCCGGGAACGGCGGCTTGAGGCGCGGCTGGCCCTTCTTGCCTTCCAGGCTTTCGATCATCGCGGTTTCCTCACCGCAGATGTAGGCACCGGCACCGCGGTGCAGGAACACGTCGAAGTCGTAGCCGCTCCTGGCTGCGTTCTTGCCCAGCAGGCCCGCACCGTAGGCCTCGTCGATCGCCCCCTGGAGCACTTCCGCCTCGCGGATGTATTCGCCGCGAATGTAGATATAGGCCGCCCGCGCGCGCATCGCGAACCCGGCAATCAGCGCGCCTTCGATCAGCTTGTGCGGATCGTGGCGGATGATCTCGCGGTCCTTGCAGCTGCCCGGTTCGGATTCGTCGGCGTTGATGACGAGGAAGCTGGGGCGGCCATCCTTGCTTTCCTTGGGCATGAACGACCACTTGAGGCCGGTCGGAAAGCCGGCTCCGCCCCGCCCGCGCAGACCGGAGTCCTTCACCTCCTGGATGATTGCGTCCTGCCCGCGCGCCAGCAGCGCCTTGGTGTCATCCCAGTCCCCGCGCGCCTGTGCCTCCTTCAGGTTCCAGGGCTGGAACCCGTAGAGGTTGGTGAAGATGCGGTCCTTGTCCTGAAGGCTCATGCCAGGCCCCCTTCGTCATGCTGAACTTGTTTCAGCATCCATCGCTCGCCTCGGACTGATGTTGCCTGAGGAGAAATGGACCCTGAAACGAGTTCAGGGTGACGGATGTTCTGCGGCACCCGCATCACCAGTCCCCCCGGTAGTCGTGATTGGTGCTGACCATTTCCTTGAGCGTGGTCGGCCCGCCCGCCGGTTCGCTGGTGTGGCGGCCGGGTTCCTGCGTCCCTGTCTTCGGCTGCTGCCCCGCCGCCAGTGCGTCGAGCACCGCATCGAGACGTTCGGGCGTCAGGTCCTCGTAGTTGTCGTCGTTGATCTGGACCATCGGCGCGGTCGCGCAGTTGCCCATGCACTCGACCTCGGTGAGGGTCCACAGGCCATCGGCCGAGACCTGGCCCTTCTTCATCCCGCGCTTGCTGCAGGTGTCGAACAGCGCGTCCGACCCGCGCAGCATACACGGAGTGGTGCCGCAGACCTGGACGTGGAATCTGCCCACCGGCTTGAGGTTGTACATGAAATAGAACGTCGCCACCTCGAGCACGCGGATCACCGGCATCTCGAGATAGGCCGCGACATACTCGATCACCGGCAGCGGCAGCCAGCCCTGCGTATCGGTCTCCTCGCCGACTTGCGCCTGCGCCAGGAACAGCAGCGGCATGACCGCGCTGCGCTGGCGTCCGGCGGGATACTTGGCGATGTGCCAATCGGCCTTCGCGCGGTTCTCGTCCGTCCACGCGAAGGAACCCCAGCGGGCGCGCAGCTCGGGCGTATCGGGTGCGGGGGAACGGTCAGCCATCAGGATGCATCCTTCAGATCGAGCCGCCGCTCCACGCGCTCGAGCCGCTCGTCGAACCGGTCGAGCCGCGTGTTGACCGCCAACATACTCGTCTGCAAACTGAGCATATGCTCCTCAAGCGCAGTCATCCGTAGCTTGATGTCCTTCATGTCACCGGCAAGATCGCCAAGCCGGTCATCGATCCGGCGCAGGCGCTCGAGGATGAGGTTCTCAACGTTGCTCGTCACCGGTCGCACTCCCCGAACACGACGTCGATCGCACCCAGAATGGCGGTCGCGTCGGGCAGCATGTGGCCCTTGGACATGAAGTCCATCGCCTGGAGGTGCGAGAAGGCGGTGGGGCGGATCTTGCAGCGGTAGGGCTTGTTGGTGCCGTCGCTGACGAGATAGACGCCGAATTCGCCCTTGGGGCTTTCGGTCGCCACATAGACCTCGCCCGCGGGCACGTGGAAGCCTTCAGTGTAGAGCTTGAAGTGGTGAATCAGCGCTTCCATGCTCTGCTTCATCTCGCCGCGCCTGGGGGGCGAGACCTTGCCGTCGGTGCTCGCGACCGGGCCCGCCGGCATCTGCGCCAGGCACTGCTTGATGATCTTCGCGCTTTCGTAGACTTCCTTCACGCGCACCATGAAGCGGTCGTAGCAGTCCGAATTGGTGCCGACGGGGATGTCGAACTCCATCCGGTCATAGACGTCGTAGGGCTGGCTCTTGCGCAGGTCCCACGGAATGCCGGCAGCGCGGATCATCGGGCCGGAGAAACCCCAGGCAAGCGCGTCTTCCTTGCCGACAACGGCGACGTCGACGTTGCGCTGCTTGAAGATGCGGTTGTCCGCGACCAGGCTGATCGCGTCGCCGAACAGTTCAGGCAGGCGATTGTCGACCCAGTGGCCGATCTCGACCAGCACCTTTTCCGGAATGTCCTGATGGACCCCGCCGGGCCGGAACCAGGCCGCGTGCATCCGCGCGCCCGAAACACGCTCGTAGAAGTTCATGCAGTCTTCGCGCAGCTCGAACATCCACAGGTTGGGCGTCATCGCGCCCACGTCCATGACGTGTGCGCCCAGGTTCAGCATATGGTTCTTGATCCGGGTCAGCTCGGCCATCATCACCCGGAGGTACTGCGCGCGCAGCGGCACCTCGAGATTGAGCAGCTTTTCGACCGCGAGCACGTAGCTGTGCTCCATGCACATCGGGCTGCAGTAGTCGAGCCGGTCGAAATAGGGCAGCGCCTGGAGGTAGGTCTTGTGCTCGATCAGCTTCTCGGTGCCGCGGTGGAGCAGGCCGACGTGCGGATCGATCCGCTCGATGATCTCGCCGTCAAGCTCCATCACCATCCGCAGCACGCCGTGCGCCGCAGGGTGCTGCGGGCCGAAGTTGATCGTGTAGTTGGTGATGACCTCGTCGCCGGTGGTGGGCGACTGTTCGAGCTGGAGGCTCATGCCGGGTCTCCCTTGGGCTTGCGGGTGCGCTTCGGCTTGTCCGCCGGCTCGGTCGCGGCCTTGGTGTCGCGCGACTTGCCCTTGCGCGGCGCTCGGCCAGGCCGGCTTTCGGTCGGTTCGGGCGCGTGTTCCTCGATCGCGGTTTCCTTCTCGGCGGGCGGGCTGGCGGAAACCTTCTCGGCCGCCTTGGCGTCGGCCCGGGCACCCGCACCGGTCTGGGCCGGGCTGTCGGTCGTCTTGGCTTCGACCACGGGCGGCACGATCGCCTTCTCGTCACCGGGCAGGACGTAGTCCGCGCCTTCCCAAGGGCTGAGGAAATCGAACTGGCGCAGGTCCTGCACCAGCTGCACCGGCTCGTAGACCACCCGCTTTTCCTCTTCGGAATAGCGCAGCTCGGTATAGCCGGTGAGGGGGAAGTCCTTGCGGAAGGGATGCCCCTCGAAGCCGTAGTCCGTCAGGATGCGGCGCAGGTCGGTGTTGCCTTCGAACAGCACCCCGTAGAGGTCGAACACCTCGCGCTCCAGCCAGCCGGCGTTCGGCCACAGCGTCGTCACCGTGGGTACCGGAGTGCTTTCCGACGCTGTCACCTTGAGCATTACACGGTGGTTGCGGGTCACGCTCAGCAGCATGTAGACGAGCTCGAACCGCTCGGGCCGCTGGGGATAGTCGACTCCGGCGATCTCCATCAGCTGCTGGTACTCCTGATCGTCGCGCAGCAGGCGCAGGGCATCCGCGATCCGCTCCCGCACCACGGTGATCTGGATCTCGCCGTGCTCCTCCTTGTGCGCCAGCACCATGGCGCCGAGCGCGCTGACCAGCGCCTCGCGCACCCCTTCGTTGGAGGAGAACCGGGGGGCGGAATGCAGCACCCTCATCGCTCGATCGTCCCCGAGCGGCGGATCTTCCGCTGCAACTGCATCACGCCATAGAGCAGGGCCTCGGCGGTCGGCGGACAGCCGGGGATGTAGATGTCGACCGGCACGATCCGGTCGCACCCGCGCACCACCGAATAGCTGTAGTGATAGTAGCCCCCGCCGTTGGCGCAGCTGCCCATCGAGATGACGTATTTCGGCTCGCTCATCTGGTCGTAGACCTTGCGCAGCGCCGGCGCCATCTTGTTGCACAGCGTGCCCGCCACGATCATCACGTCCGACTGGCGCGGGGAAGCGCGCGGAGCGACGCCGAAGCGCTCCATGTCGTAACGCGGCATATTGACGTGGATCATCTCGACCGCGCAGCAGGCGAGGCCGAAGGTCATCCACCACAGGCTGCCCGTGCGGGCCCACTGGAACAGATCCTCGGTGCTGGTGACGAGGAAGCCCTTGTCATTGACCTCGGTCTGGAGAGCCCGGAAATAGTCCGCGTCGGGCTGGCGGACCTCGCCGCCCTGTGCTGCTGCGGGAAGCACCTGGTTCACTCCCATTCGAGCGCCCCTTTCTTCCATTCGTAAGCGAAGCCGATCGTCAGGATCAGCAGGAAAACCATCATGCCGATCCAGCCGGTCCAGCCCGTGTCGCCCAGGCTGACCGCCCACGGAAACAGGAAGGCGACCTCGAGATCGAAGATGATGAACAGGATGGCGACGAGGTAGAACTTAACGTCGAACTGGCTGCGCGGTTCCTCGAACGCGGGGAAACCGCACTCGTATTCGCTCAGCTTCTCGGCGGTCGGATTGTAGGTGCCGGTGAGCCGCGAAACACCGATCGGCAGGAACACGAACAGCGCCGACAGGCCCGCCGCGATGAACAGGAAAATCAGGATCGGCAGATACTGGCTGAGATCGACCACGAGCGATTCCCTTGAGGGACGAAGTTGCGCCAGCCCCTAGGCCGCCCGGCCGATGCGCGCAAGGCCGGGGGAGCCGCATATATCGCACGAATCGGTGCAAATTGCGGCATTGCGACAGGCCGGGTCCGGGCCGGATGGCCTACTTCATCATCGTCGCCACGGCCTTCTCGGTGGCCTTGCCGTACGGCGGCTTGAACCCGCCGAGTTTGGCGATATCGATCTTCGGCTGGTGATAGACCGCGCGCGCATGGCTGAACTCGCGGAAACCCTCAACCGCATGATAGGAACCGATGCCGGACGGACCGACGCCGCCGAACGGCAGGTCCTCCATCGAGACGTGGAAGATCACGTCGTTGGTCGTGACGCCGCCGGAGATCGTCCGCGTCAGCACCCGCTCCTGCTCGCTCTTGTCCTCGCCGAAGTAATAGAGACCGAGCGGACGGTCGTGGTCGTTCACGTATCCGATCGCCTCGTCGACCTCGCGATAGGTCCTGACCGGCAGGACGGGGCCGAAGATCTCCTCCTGCATCGCCTGCATATCATCACTGACGTTGCGCAGGATGGTCAGCGGCATCTTGCGGACGTTGGCATTGGAGAAGTCCTCGTTCGCCGGGTTGACCTCGATCACTTCGGCCCCCTTGTCGCGGGCGTCGGCGACCATCGACCGAAGCCGGTCGAAATGCCGGTCGCTGACGACGGAGGCGTAGTCATCGTTGTCGAGCAGCGTCGGGTACATGTTGCGGACACCCAGTTCGACCGCCGCGATCGCGCCGTCCTCCATCTCCTCCGGCACCATCAGGTAGTCGGGGGCGAGGCAGATCTGCCCCGCGTTGAGCATCTTGCCGAGCGCGATCCGCTCGCCGGCACGGGCGAGATCGGCGCTGCGACCGAGGATCACCGGGCTCTTGCCGCCGAGTTCCAGCGTCACGGGGCACAGGTTCCTGGCCGCCGCTTCCATCACCTTGCGCCCGGTGGCGGTGGAGCCGGTGAACACCAGGTGATCGAACGGCAGGCTGGAGAACGCCCCTGCCACGTCCGGCCCGCCGGTGAACAGGGCCACCTCCTCCTCGGCGAAGTACCTGCCGACGATCTCGGCCATGAGTTCGCTGGTCCGCTCGGTGAACTCGCTCGGCTTGATCATCGCCCGGTTCCCGGCCGCGAGCACCTGCATCAGCGGGCCGAAGGCAAGCTGCACCGGGAAGTTCCACGGGCTGAGGATGCCGATCACGCCCTTCGGCTCGTAACGCACCTCGGCTCTTGCACCCAGCAGGCCAAGCGGAAACTGGACCTTGCGCCGGTCAGAGCGTGCCCACTTGTCGATGTGCTTGAGCGCGTGCTTGCCCGCCCCGACAGTGGCGGCGATGTCGGTCAGCATCGACTGGTGGACCGAACGGTTGCCGAAATCGGCCGCCATGGCCCGGGAAAGCGCATCGCCGTGATCCCCGACCATGGCCATGGCGCGCCTGATCCGGTCCTTGCGGACGGACAGGTCTTCCGGCCGGGCCGCGGTGAAGGCAGCGCGCTGCCGGTGCAGGGTCGCTTCCATCTCGGTCTTGCGATCGTTTGCCATGGCACTGTCCTCCCGCGGGTTTCGATTTGCGACCGTTCTCCATCATCGCGCGCGAGATGACAAGCGCCCTGCTCGCGCGGCGGCGCGCCTACGACCGATGGCGCATTGCCATTGCGGCACTGCAACATTAGAGCCGCACGCGAGCGTCGTTTCCCATTGGAAGGTTCACCATGACCCAGTTCTCCGCCGCTGATCCGGTCGTCATCCTGTCCTACGCCCGCACCCCGATGGGCGGGATGCAGGGCGCACTGTCCGATGTCAGCGCGACCGATCTCGGCGCGACTGCGGTGAAGGCGGCGGTGGAACGCTCGGGCGTTGCGCCCGATGCGTTCGACCGGGTCTACATGGGCTGCGTCCTTCCGGCCGGCCTCGGCCAGGCCCCTGCCCGGCAGGCCACCATCAAGGCAGGTCTCCCGCGCTCGGTGCAGGCAACCACCGTGAACAAGGTCTGCGGCAGCGGAATGCAGACCGTTATCATGGGTGCCGAAGCACTCGCCAGCGGCACGGTCGATTACGTCGTTGCCGGCGGGATGGAGAGCATGACCAATGCGCCCTACCTGCTCAAGAAGCACCGCTCGGGCGCGCGCATCGGCCACGACACAGCCTACGACCATATGTTCCTCGACGGGCTGGAGGATGCTTACGATGCCGGCCGGGCGATGGGCACTTTCGCCCAGGATACTGCCAACGAATACCAGCTCACCCGCGAGGAGATGGACGGATATTCGATCGAGTCCCTGCGCCGGGCGAGCGCCGCTATCGCTTCGGGTGCCTTTGCCGGAGAAGTCGTGCCGGTGACGGTCGCGACCCGCGCCGGTGAAGTGACCGTCGATACCGACGAACAGCCCGGCAAGGGCAAGCCGGACAAGATTCCGGCCCTCAAGCCCGCCTTCGCGAAGGACGGAACGATCACCGCCGCCACCTCGAGCTCGATTTCCGACGGTGCGGCGGCGGTGGTGCTGACCCGCGCCAGCTTGGCCGAGGCGAACGGCCATGCGCCTGTCGCGAGGATCGTGGCCATGGCTGCGCACGCGCAGGAACCGAAGGACTTCACCGTCGCCCCCGTGGGCGCGATCAGGAAGGTGCTGGACCGCGCCGGGTGGTCGGTGGACGATGTCGACCTGTGGGAAGTGAACGAGGCGTTCGCCTGCGTCGCCATGTTCGCCATGCGCGACATCGGCATCCCGCACGAGAAGATCAACGTCAACGGCGGGGCGACTGCGCTTGGCCACCCGATCGGCGCGAGCGGCACCCGGATCATCGTCACCCTGCTCAACGCGCTCAAGCAGCAGGGCAAGAAGCGCGGCGTCGCCAGCCTGTGCATCGGCGGCGGCGAGGCTACGGCGATCGCGGTGGAACTGGCCTAACGCGCCGCACCGGGGCAACCGGTTGGCGGCGCGCCTGCATCGCCGGACAGGGTCTGCGTCACAGGATCACGGCGCAGATGATGGCGATGCTGATGCCGAAAACGGCGACGCAGAACGGCACGATCAGGACCTGCGCCCACACCGCAGCGGCCTTCATCGGGCCGGTCCAGGTCGGCAGCGGCCTGCCGCGCGACAGCGGCGAACGCGCCTCCGGCCCGGCGACGGCGGCCAGCACGCCAGCGGTGCCGAAGTACATCGCTGTGTAGAGCACGCTGACCGCGATCGCGAACAGCGCCTGCCCGCTGCCGCCGGTCGCCACGGCTATTGCGGTGAAGAACGTGGCATAGCAGGCCAGCATCGCCAGCCACAGCGCCGCCGGCAGTTCGAAGCGCCGCGCTTCGGGTTGTGCCGGAGCCGGGCCCGGTCCCTCCGCCCCTGGCGCGGTGGCACCGTCAAGCTCAACCATGAGCTCCGCATATTCCACCGGAAAGTCGCGCACCTGTTCAAGCATGGGGAAGGCTCCTGGTCCTGCGCGTCGGGCGCATCCCGTCGCGTTGCAATTCGATTCCGGTGAGAAGGCTGTCGGCGATCATCCTCGCCCGCTGACCGAACAGGTCCGCGCCGGCAGCTTGCGGGCACTCTTCCTGCAAGGTGCGGTAGAACAGCGCCAGCCAGTGACTGAAGTGGTCTTGATCCAGACCGGCGATCTGCTGATGGCGGGCCATGGGATTGCCGGTGAACTCGGCGCTGCCCAGCAGGACCGAGCGCCAGAAGCCCTTCATCCTCGCGAGGTGCGCGGTCCAGTCCTCGATCCGCGCCGCGAAGATCGGGCCGAGCAGTTGGTCGGTCCGGACCCTGGCGTAGAAACGGTCGACGACCCGGTCGACCACAGCCTCGTCAATGCCGATCGCCTCGGCCTCGGCGCGCTTGCGTCGGCGAAGCTCGAGCACGTGAGCTCTATGGGCGGGTTCGCGGGTTTCCGATTGCATGGCAGCGACTCGATAACGGGTATGTCTAATACCGCTTTACACCGCTTGTGCTAAAAAGCAATATCTGCCTCTTTTATGCAGTTGAGCCTTCACACGGATTATGCGCTGCGCGTCCTAATGCTGCTCGGCGGCACCGGAACGCAGTGGACCATCGACGAGATCGCTGCCTGGTACGGGATCTCGCGCAACCACCTTGCCAAGGTGGTGCAGGGTCTCCAGGCGGAGGGCCTTGTCGAGACCCAGCGCGGCCGGGGCGGCGGCCTGCGCCTTGCGCGCGACCCGGCGGAAATCGTGATCGGCCATGTCGTGCGCCGGCTGGAGCGGTTCGACGGGTTCGTCTCGTGCATGGGGGCGGGGACGGACTGCACGATTTCCGGGCACTGCCAGCTCAAGCCGGCGCTGGCAGGTGCCTTGGAGGCGTTCCTCACCCACCTGGACCAGTTCACCCTGGCCGATCACGTCAGCCGCAGCGACCGCCGGGTATGGGACCGGTTGAAGGGGGGGGCGGGCACCGCAGCGCCCGCCGCGATCAGTACACCCGCTTCTTCGGCTTGATGTACTCGATGTCGTCGGTCAGCGTGTATTCGTGGACCGGACGATAGTCGATCCTGACGCCGCCGTTCCCGGAACCCTTGGCTCCGCCACCCCAGCCGTCGAACCAGGCCACGGTGTGCTTCATCCAGTTGGCGTCGTCGCGCTCGGGGAAATCCTCGTGCGCGTGGGCACCTCGGCTTTCCTTGCGGTTTTCCGCGCTGGCGATGGTGACATTGGCCTGGGCCATCAGGTTGTCGAGTTCCAGCGTCTCGATCAGGTCGCTGTTCCAGATCAGGCTGCGGTCGGACACATGGATGTCTTCCATCCGCCGGTTGACGTTCCTGAGCAGTTCCACACCTTCGGCGAGCAGCTTGCTGTCGCGGAACACCGCAGCATGACGCTGCATCCCCTTCTGCATCTCCTCGCGGATGCGGGCGGTGGGAGAGCCGCCTTTGGCGTGGCGGAAGTGGTCGACCCGGCCGAGCGCGAAGTCGGCGCTGTCCCTCGGCAGCTCGTCGTGCGGCGTGCCGGGCTTGAGGTTGGCCTTGAGATGGAGGCCGGTGGCCCGGCCGAACACCACGAGATCGATCAGCGAGTTGGAACCGAGGCGGTTCGCTCCGTGAACCGAGACACAGGCCGCCTCGCCCACGGCATAGAGGCCGGGCACCACGCTGTCCGGATTGCCATCCGGTCCGATGGTCACGACCTGGCCATGATAGTTACAGGGAATGCCGCCCATGTTGTAATGGACGGTGGGCGTGACCGGCAGCGGCTCGCGGGTCAGGTCGACGCCGGCGAAGATCTTGCCGCTCTCGGTGATCCCGGGAAGGCGCTGGGCCAGCGTTTCAGCCGGGATGTGGTCGAGGTGGAGGTGGATGTGGTCGCCTTCCGGACCGACGCCGCGTCCTTCGCGCATCTCCATCGCCATCGAGCGCGAAACCACGTCGCGGCTGGCAAGGTCCTTCGCGCTCGGCGCGTAGCGTTCCATGAACCGCTCGCCCTCGGAGTTGGTGAGATAGCCGCCCTCGCCCCGCGCGCCTTCGGTAATCAGGACGCCCGCACCGTAGATGCCGGTAGGGTGGAACTGGACGAACTCCATGTCCTGCAACGGGAGGCCCGCGCGCAGCACCATGCCGCCGCCGTCGCCGGTGCAGGTATGGGCGGAAGTGGCGGTGTAGTAGCACCGGCCGTAGCCGCCGGTCGCCAGCACCACCGAGTGGGCCTTGAAGCGGTGGATCGAACCGTCGTCGAGGCACATCGCGATCACCCCGCGACAGGCGCCGTTGTGCATGATCAGGTCGATCGCGAAATACTCGACGAAGAAGTCCGCGTCGTACTTCAGGCTCTGCTGGTAGAGCGCATGGAGCATGGCGTGGCCGGTGCGATCAGCCGCAGCGCAGGTGCGCTGCACCGGCGGGCCCTCACCCATGTTCTGCATGTGCCCGCCGAACGGGCGCTGGTAGATTGTCCCGTCGTCATTGCGGCTGAACGGCACACCGGCGTGCTCCAGCTCGTAGACCGCTGCCGGCGCTTCGCGGGCGAGGTATTCGATCGCGTCCTGATCGCCCAGCCAGTCCGATCCCTTGACGGTGTCGTACATGTGCCAGGTCCAGTGATCCGGACTGTTGTTGCCAAGGCTGGCAGCGATCCCGCCCTGTGCGGCCACGGTGTGGCTGCGGGTGGGGAAAACCTTGGTGATGTTGGCGGTCTTGAGCCCGGCCTCGGCCGCACCCATGGTGGCGCGCAGGCCCGATCCGCCCGCGCCGACCACCACGACGTCGTACGTGTGGTCGATGATCCGGTAGGCGGGAACGGTATTCGCGGCGGTGGCCATCAGGCGGCTCCTCCAAGGGCAAGGCGAACGACGCTGAACAGGCCGAACGCGGCCCCGCCCACCGTCGCGAGATTGAGCAGGATGATGAGGGCCAGCTTGTTGCCCGGAGTGTGCACATAGTCCTCGATCACGATCTGCAGGCCGAGCCGCGCGTGCCAGAACACCGAGATCAGCAGCAGCGCCATGGCGGTCGCCGGCAGCGGCTGCGCGAAGTAGGCAGACGCCGAGGCGTAATCCAGATCGCCCAGAAGCAGCAGGCTGCCGACCAGCCAGCTGGTGAGCACCAGGTTTCCGACCGCGGTAAAGCGCTGCAGCAGCCAGTGGTGCGCCCCGTGATGCGCCGAGCCGAGCCCGCGCACCTTTCCGATGGAGGTTCCGTTACCCATTGCAATGATCCTCAGCGAAACAGCATCAGCGCCCAGAAGGTGGCGGTCAGCAGGACCCCCAGCACCGGCAGCGCGGTCGCCCAGCGCTTGTTGCCTTCCAGTTCATAGCCCGCGCCGACGTCGAGCACGAAGTGGCGCAGGCCGCTCAGCACGTGGTTGAAGTAGGCCCAGGAAAGGCCGACGAGCACCACGTAGCCGATTGGCGAGGTGATGAAGCCCGCGAACGTGTCATAGTGATCGGGTCCGCCGGCGAGCGCTCCCAGCCACCACAGCAGCACGGACAGCCCGACCAGCGCCATGCCGCTGCCAGTCACGCGATGCAGGATCGACACCAGCATATGCGGACCCCACTTCCAGATCTGGAGATGCGGCGAAAGCGGGCGTTTGGCCATGGCGTTGCTTCTCGTTCCTTCCCGGTTTGGCCTCCCCTTAGCGCACGTGGCGCTTGTGGCAAGAAGGCGCGGCAAGCCGCCGGGGTGTAAAGTTCCGGACACCGTGTTGCGCATTTCTCATCCCAGACCGGAGGAGAGCCAGTTCGCTCGCGGTCAGTCAGGCCCCGCGCCGCGCTCGAACCGATCGAGCGAAGCGAGGGATTCGTCGATCCACTCGATCACTTGCTGTTCTCCCCGCAGACCGAGCCGCAGGGCCAGGAAGGCGGTCAGGTCGACAAGCGGAAGGCCGCCCGTGCGCTGTTGTTCGGCGGCGATATCCTGTTCGATGGCGCGATAGACATCCAGCCGTTCGACGTGGATCAGCCGCTGCGCCTGAAGCAGGGATCGGACCCGTGCCGGACCGAAGGCGGCTGCCGCGACCAGCTTCACCAGCATCTCGCTGTTGATCTTGGGAATGCTGGCAGTGGCGGTCCAGCGATCGAGTTCCCGGCGGCCGGCTTCCTGCAGGCGGTAGACCTTGCGGTCGGGCCGCGAATCCTGGGGCACAAGCTCGAAAGCCACCAGTCCGTCATCCGCCAGCTTCGCCAGATCGCGGTAGATCTGCTGGTGAGAGGCATTCCAGAAGTGCCGTGCGCTGCGCTCGAACACGCGCGCCAGATCGTATCCGGTGGCCGGCTTCTGAGCGAGGACGGAAAGGATCACGTGCTTCAGTGACATGGGTCATCCATAAGAAACTTGTTGCATATCGAGCCGGTCAGGGATACCCCCTGCCTGTCAGCCAGCAGGGACGACGACGATGACCGAACCGGTTCCCACCTCCACACAGGCCGCGCCTGCCCCGATGCCGATCGCATACCTGGTTGCGGTACTGGCAGGCTTCCCGCTGGTTTTCTATCTCTGGTCGCAGCCGCTGCTCCACCGGGAGAGCTTCACGCTGGGAGACATCGACTTCTTCGTCACCTACTGGTTCGCCACCGGCCTGATCTATGCGGCCAAGATTGCGGTGGTTCTGTGGCTGGTGCGGCGCGCAGGCTGGACGCTAGCAGACATCGGCATGGGGACGCTGACCGACAGGGCGATCAACCGGTCTATCGTCGCCTATGTCGTGGCTGGGCTGGCGGTGTTCTTCGCCATCGAGTTCGCCGTGACGCAGGTCCAGTTCGACCAGGCCAAGCTGGCCCAGCTGCCGGGGCTATACGCGGAAACCACGCAGAAGCGCCTGTTCCTGCTGTTCATGGCGTTCTTCGCCGGCGTGAGCGAAGAACTGACCTACCGCGCGTTCGCCATCTCCGGGCTGGTCAGCCGCGGCATCAACCGCTGGGTCGCCTTGGTGCTGGCGGCCGTCCCGTTTGTCTTCCAGCACGGGCTCAAGTCGCTCGACCAATTCTGGTGGTTCTTCATCAACGGGCTGATTTTCGGCGTGATCTATGTCCTGACCAAGCGCCTGTGGCCCGGCATTGTCCTCCACTGGCTGATCATCTGGACGGCGCTGTTCGGCATCTTCTCGGCAGCCGCGTGAGCAAGGCCCGGGGCCGCTGCGAGCGCCAAGCCATCTTGCCGTCGCGGCCCGACTGGTTCAGATGCGCGGGGTGGCTTCCCCTATCGATCCGTCGGTTCTCGTAACCGGTTCCAGCCGCGGCATCGGTGCCGCCATCCGCGCACGGCTCGAACGCCGCTCCGTCCGCGTGATCGGCCATGGACGGGCCGCACATGACGAGGCGACGATCGGTGCCGACATGGCCGATCCGCAAGGCCCTGCCCTGCTGTGGAGCGAGGCGCTCGAACGTGCCGGCGGGGCAATCGAAGTCCTGGTCAACAACCACGGCATGTTCGAAGCCAATCCGCTCGACCGCTCGGACATCGAATGGCTCGACGCGTGGGAGGAGACGCTGCGGATCAACCTCACCAGCGCCGCCCAGCTCAGCCGGTTTGCTGTCCGCCACTGGCAGGAGCGCGGAGTCGGCGGGCGGATCGTCCACATCGCCAGCCGTGCCGGGCACCGGGGCGACTCGCCTGCGCACTGGCACTATGCCGCCGCCAAGGGCGGGATGCTGGCGATGCACAAGACCATCGCGCGGCAATATGCGAGCGAAGGCATCCTCAGCTTCGCAATCACGCCCGGTTTCACCGACACCGCGATGGCGGGTGACTACCTTGCCAGCCGGGGTGGCCCGGCGCTGCTGGCCGACATCCCGCTCGGACGGGTGGCCGAACCGGAGGAAATCGCCCGTATCGCGGTGTTCTGCGCGCTCGACGCACCCGCCAGCATGACCGGCGCAACGATCGACGCCAACGGAGCGAGCTATGTGCGCTAGGCGACCTGAATGACTGCGGCGCTTGCCTTCAGCTGCCGCTCGGCCGGGATGATACCCCACGCCAGCGTGTTGCTATGCGACTGCGACGCCGCGCAGGCGAACACCATGCCCGGCAAGCCGCTCGAAAACATGTTGCTTGGGGATGCGCCGGAGGAATTCGGTCCGGTTTTCCGCCTGTCGATGGCTCGGCTGATGAACCGGTCCGCCCTGTTCGGCGCGAACATCTCCCAGCTAGCCGCCGCGCTGCACCGGCCATCAAGCCACGCGCGCCGGGCTGCCGGCTTGTATTCCGCGCTGGAAAGCAACAGCCATGGCAGATAGCTGGAAACTCGTTGCCCACGCGCCCAAGCCGGTGGTCCAGGCGGCGCTGTTGGCGCAGGAGGACGCGCCCGAGTGGGACTGGGAGGTGATCCTCTCGGGAAGCGAAGTGGCGGAGGACAGGCCCGATGACTGGGTGCTGGAAGCCTACTTCCCGCGCAAGCCGGGGAAGGCCGATCGGGCCATGGTCGCCGCGCTGTTCGGATCGGAGCCGCCCGAACTCACCGCCCAGAAGCTGCCCGATGCCGACTGGGTCACGCTGAGCCAGCAGGGGGTCGAGCCGATCCGCGCCGGGCGGTTTCACGTCCACACCCACGACCATCCGCCGCTGGGCGAGCCGGGGGTGCGCGATCTTGCGATACCCGCCAGCCAGGCGTTCGGCACCGGGCAGCACGCCACCACTTCCGGGTGCCTGGCCATGCTGACTGCAATGAAGGCGCGCGGGATAGTGGTCCGCAACCTGGCCGATATCGGCACCGGCACTGGCCTGCTCGCGTTCGCCGCGCTCGACCTGTGGCCCGGCGCGCTTGCCACCGCGAGCGACATCGATCCAGTATGCACTGGCGTGGTCGAGGACAATGCGAGTGCGAACGGATTTGCACTCGGCTCGCGCCCGGGCGAACTGACGATGATCGTCGCCGACGGCATGGACGATCCCCTGCTTCGGACCCGCGGACCCTACGATCTGCTGATCGCCAACATCCTTGCCGGGCCGCTGGTGGAGCTGGCACCCGGTTTCGCCGAGGCCGTCGTGCCCGGCGGCGAGGTTCTGCTCGCCGGGCTGCTCCGGACGCAGGAGCAACGGGTGCGCCGCGCCTACCGCCGCGCAGGCTTCCGCCTTCGCGCCCGGCTGGTCAACGGCGACTGGGCGATCCTGTGGCTGCGCCGCCGCCCGGCCTGACTGCCCGCGCGCTGCGGCTGGTGTACACAGTCGCGGCTTGGCTGGCGCTAGCGATCGGCCTGTTCATGCTGGCCGGTTGGCTCGGCTCCTCGATCCCGCGCAACCCGGAATGGCGCGAGCCGGCGGGCGGCGTGGAGATCATGATCGAGACCAACGGCGTCCACACCGCCATCGTCATGCCTGCGGTGACACCGTGGCAGGACTGGCGCACCCGTTTCCCTGCTGCGGATCTTGGCGCACCGGACCGACCCTACACCCATGTGTCGGTGAGCTGGGGCGAGCGGGCGGTGTTCCTGGAGACGCCGACCTGGGCCGATCTCAAGCCGGGTGACGCGCTTCGCGCCGCGCTGGGCAGCCAGGGCCTGCTTCACGTCGCGCACTACATTCGCCCCGCCCCGGGCGAGCACCACCGCGTGCTGCGCCTGCGGCCCGAAGAGTACCGCCGCCTTGTGCAGCGGATCGAAACGCAAGTTCTCCCGCCCGGGCAGCGTCAAGTCTTTGCCGGCTACGAGGACTGGGACGTGTTCTACGAGGCCCCGGGCACTTATCATCTCGGCAACACCTGCAACCAGTGGACCAGCGACACGCTCGCCGCGGCAGGCGTGCGGACCGGGTGGTGGACGCCTTTCGCCGGCGGGGTGATGAAATGGGTGCCTAGCCCGCAGCCCTGACGATCTCGGCCCACGCCGCTTCGTCGATCACCTCGATCCCCAGCGCCGCCGCCTGCTTGAGCTTGCTGCCCGCGCCCGGACCGGCGACCACCAGATCGGTCTTCGCACTGACACTGCCCGCCGCCTTCGCGCCGAGCCGCTCGGCCTGGGCCTTGGCCTCGTCGCGGCTCATCGTCTCGAGCTTGCCGGTGAAGACGACGGTTTTCCCGCTGACCACGCTCGCCTTCGTCTCGACCACGTAAGGCGGCGGCGTGACCTCGGACAGCAGGTCGTCCCAGACCGCGACGTTGTGCGGTTCGTGGAAGAAATCGCCCAGCGCCTCGGCCACCGCGCCGCCAATCCCGTCGATGCTGGTGAGTTCGGCCAGAGCCTCCACACTTCCGTCCGCATCGAGCGACGTCGGGATGCCGCGCCCAGGTGTCTCGACTTCGCTCGACATCGATCGGGAATTGGCTCGACGGGCAAGTTGTGCCACCTCACGCAAGCGATCCAGCGTCACGAACCGCTTCATCAGGTCGCGCGCCGTCACCGCACCGACATGGCGGATGCCGAGGCCGAACAGCAGCCGCGCTGCATCGGGCTGGCGCTTGGCCTCGATGCCGGCCAGCAGGTTGTCGACCGACTTGTCCTTCCAGCCCTCGAGCGCGAGGATTTCCGCACGGCGGCGGCGCAGGCGGAAGATGTCGGCCGGACTCTCCAGCCAGCCGAGGGCGAAGAACTGGTCGATGGTCTTCTCGCCCAGCCCCTCGATGTCGAGCGCGGCGCGGCTGACGAAATGCTTCAGCCGCTCCGTGCGCTGCGCCGGGCAGATCAACCCGCCGGTGCAGCGCACGTCGACCTCACCCTCCTCCGCCACTGCTTCGCTGCCGCATTCGGGGCAATGACTGGGGAACACGAAAGCAGCGCGCGCGGCATCGGGCGTGAGATTGCGCACGACCTGCGGGATCACGTCGCCCGCGCGCTGCACCACGACACGGTCGCCCGGGCGCACGCCAAGCCGGGCGATCTCGTCGCGGTTGTGCAGCGTGACGTTGGTCACCTTGACCCCGCCGACCATGACCGGGGCGAGCCGCCCTACCGGCGTCAGCTTGCCGGTGCGGCCGACCTGGATGTCGATGCTCTCGAGCGTCGTCTCGGCCTGCTCCGCCGGGAACTTGCGCGCGATCGCCCAGCGCGGGGCCTTGGCGACGAAGCCGAGCCGCTGCTGGTAGTCGAGCCGGTCGACCTTGTAGACCACCCCGTCGATCTCGTAGGGCAGGTCGGGCCGCGCGGCACCGATGGCTTCATAGGCGGCGAGCATTTCCTCCAGCGTGCCGCAGCGGCGGAAATGCGGGCTGACCGGCAGATTCCAGCCGGCAATCCGCGCAACCATTTCCTCCTGCGTGGCACCGGGAACTTCGCTCGCCGCACCCCAGCCGTGGGCCCAGAAGCGGAGCGGACGCTGCGCGGTGACGGCCGCATCCTTCTGCCGCAGCGATCCGGCCGCGGCGTTGCGGGGGTTGGCGAACAGTTTACCGCCCGCTTCCTGCTGCGCGGCGTTGAGCGCGGCGAAGTCCTGCTTCGACATGTAGACCTCGCCGCGCACCTCGAACACGGCGGGTACCTCGCCTCGCAAGCGCTGCGGAATGTCGGCGATGTGCGCGACGTTGGCGGTCACGTCCTCGCCCACCTGCCCGTCACCACGTGTCGCCGCACGCACAAGCGCGCCGTTCTCGTATCGCAGCGAGCACGACAACCCGTCGATCTTGTCCTCGGCCGTGAACGCGACCGGCTCCGCATCATCGAGGTTGAGGAACCGTCGCACTCGCGCCACGAACTCCGCCACTTCCTCGTCGGCGAAGGCGTTGTCGAGGCTCATCATGCGGACTTCGTGCGTCACTTTCGACAGCGGCGAAGAGGCGACGGCATGGCCGACCTTGCGGCTGGGGCTGTCAGGCCGGACGAGGTGCGGGAAGGCGGCTTCCAGCTCGGCATTGCGGCGGACCAGCGCATCGTATTCCTGGTCGCTGATCTCGGGCGAGTCCTCGGTATGATAGAGCCGGTCGTGCCGCGCGATTGCGCGGGCAAGCCGCATGAGTTCGTTGGCAGCGTCCGCTTCGGTCATCACAGGCTCGCTCATACTTGCAGGTATTCGTCATGCTGAACTTGATTCAGCATCCATCGGGCATTTCGGCACACCGGCAGCGAGATAAGAAATGGACCCTGAAACAAGTTCAGGGTGCCCACGAGTGACCCGATCGCCTTCGCCAGGCGCATCAGTTCGTTGGCGGCATCGGCTTCCGTCACCACGCGCCCCGTCAATCAAGGACGACCGGCCTTGTCTCGACCCGCTGCCCGAAACCGGCGATGATCGGGCGGGCGCGGGCGATGGCCGCCTGAACCTGCGGCAGCTTGAGGCTGGCTTCGTGATCGGTGCGGGTCCGCCACACCTCGCTGATCCAGACCGAATCGGGATCGGATTGCGATTGGGCGACGATATAGGCAAGGTTGCCGGGCATGGCGCGCGATCCCTCGATCAGGTAGCGCACCAGTTCCTCGCCCCGGCCGGCAGCCGCCTTGATCTCTCCGATCAATCCGAACGCTTCTTCCATAGTGGCTCTTCCGTCACCAGTTCCGGCACAGGCACCCAGCAGAGCCAACGCCGCGCTGCCGGTGAAGGTCCTGCGACTGACGAACATCAAACCCCCTCCAGCAACCGGTCCGCCTGGGCGCGAGCCTCCGGGGTGACTTCAGCGCCGCTTAGCATCCGGGCGATCTCCTCCTGCCGGCCGGCTTCGTCAAGCAAGGTCACGCTGGTGCGGGTGACGATCCCCTCGCTCGACTTGGCGATCAGGTAGTGCGTCCGCCCGCGCGCGGCGACCTGGGGCGAGTGAGTCACCGCGAGCAGTTGCCCGTCGGCGGCCAGCCGCGACAGCCGCTCGCCGATCGCGCTGGCGACCGCGCCGCCAACCCCGCGATCGATCTCGTCGAAGATGACCGTCGCCGCCCCCCCCTGTTCAGCCAGGGCGACCTTGAGCGCGAGGATGAAGCGCGACAGCTCCCCGCCGCTGGCGATCTTGCCGAGCGGGGCAAAATCCGCGCCCGGATTGGTGGCGATCAGGAACTCGACGCTGTCCATCCCATGGGGCCCCCAGCGTTCCTCCGGCAGCGGCACCACGGCGGTGCGGAAACGCGCCGCGTCCAGCCTGAGCGGGGCGAGTTCGGCTGTGACCGCCGCATCCAGCCGCCCGGCCGCATCGCACCGCAGCCGGTGCAGCGCGCCCGCCAGCTCCCGGTAGCGCCCGCCCGCCTCCCGCTCCGCCTGCTCCAGCGAATCAAGCTCGGCTTCGCCACCCTCGATGGCGTCGAGCGCGGCGCGCATGGTCCGCATCTTTTCCGGCAGTTCATCGACCTCGCAGCGATGCTTGCGGGCGAGCGCACGCAGATCGAACAGGCGGGTCTCGGCAGCTTCGAGCGCCGCGGGATCGTGAACCAGGCTCTCGGCCGCAAGCGCCAGCTTCTGCTCCGCCTCGCCCGCCTCGATGACCGCGCGGTCGAGCGCGGCAAGAGCCTCGCCCAGCAAGGGGTGCTCGCCCGCGATCCGGTCAAGCCGCCGGGCGGCGAGGCGCAAGCTGGCGAGCGGGGAATCCGAACCGTCCCACAGGTGGCGCAGCTCGGCCAGATCGCCCGTCAGCTTCTCACCCTTCTGCATCGCGACCCGCACGTCCGCCAGCCGCGCCTCCTCGCCCGCCTGCGGCTCGAGCGCGGTCAGCTCCGCGAGATAGGCGAGCAGCAGGTCCTGCTCGTCGCACGCCGCCTCTATCCGGGCGCGCGCCTGCTCCAGCCGCGCTCCGGCAGCACGCCAGGCGTTCCACGCCGAGGCCAGCGCCCCGGTATCGGACCCGGCGTAGCGATCGAGCAGCGCCCGGTGGCCGGCGGGATTGACCAGCCCGCGATCGTCGTGCTGCCCGTGCAGCTCCACCAGCGCCGGCGCGATCGCCCGCAGCAGCGCGACGCTGGCAGGCTGATCGTTGATGAACCCCTTGCTCCCGCCATCAGCCCGCACCTGGCGCCGGACCAGCAGCGGCTCGCCCGGCTCGTGCTCGATCCCGGCGTCCGCCAGCGCCTCCTTCACTGCAAGGGGAACGGCGGCGAACTCGAACACGGCAGAGGCGCTGCCCGTTTCCGCGCCCGCGCGTACCAGGCCGCTGTCCGCCCGGTCGCCCAGCACCAGGCCGAGCGCGTCGAGCAGGATCGACTTGCCCGCGCCGGTCTCCCCCGTGAGCACGCCAAGCCCACGGCCGAACGAGAGATCGAGCGCTTCGATGAGCACGATGTTGCGGATGGACAGCCGGGTGAGCATCGCCACCCGGTCTAGCTGATGGCGAAGCCCGCGTCACGACAGCTTGGGCAGCTTTTCCCTGCGTCGGGTCGTCTCATCCGATCCGCGGATCGAAAGGCACGTCGTCGCCCTCGGCGATGTCCGGGGGGAGTTCGGTTTCAGGCTCCACCTCCGCGTCAAGTGCGGGTTCCTCCACCATGGCCTCGGCCGCAGGCGGCTCCGACCCGTCGACCACGGTCGGACGGACAATCTCATCTTCGTCGCCGCCTGGATCGGGCAGGCCGGCCCAGGTGCCGGGCTGGCGCGTGGGCGCGACGCGCTCCACCGCCGCCCCGAGCTCGTCCCTGTCCATCCCCGCCACCCGCGACATGGCCCCGTCCTTGCCGACCAGCGCGAAAGCGACCAGCAGCACAATGCCGGCAAACAGCAGCCACACGTTGCGGTTCATCGCCGGCTTTCGCTGAAGACAGGCGTCACGGCGTCATCGTGAAGCGGTTGCAGGCCGCCACCGGTGCGGCCGGAGTGCGCTGGAAGACCTGCGACAAGTCGCGTGCACCGCGCACGGTGAAGGCCGCAGACGACCTGATCTCGGGCGGGCTGATATAGGGTTCGGTGAAGGCGTTATCGAGGATCGGCTGGTAGTCGTAGACGATCTCCACGAACATGATGGCCTGGCCGGTCCCCGCCCGCAGGACGTTGCCGCCGCTTCCCATGCCGGCGAAACCGGTTCCGGTGGCACCGGTGCCCTGCCCCCCGTATTCGGATGTCGCGTTCTTCAGGCCCATGCAGCGTTGCCAGCGGATCGTCTGCCCGCCATCGGCATTGCGCTCGAGGCTGGACAGGATCACGCGCCCGTTCTCAAGCAGGCCGACCTGCTCGCCGGCCTGGATGTTGACCCCGATGAACAGGTCGTTGATGTCGGCTTCGAAGACCCTCTGAGCGGCCAGCTGGTCGCGATCCCCGATGCGCGAGGCATTGTCGGCGATGTGCATCGCTGCCTGGCTGATCCGCATATGCGTGATCGCCAGGTTGGCCATCTCGATCCCGGCAAGGCCCATCAGCAGGATGATCGGCGCGATGAAGGCGAACTCGATCATCGCCACCGCCCGGCTGTCCCGCACCAGCCGGAGCAGTTCCCGCACCGGGCGGCTCATGGCGCTCCAGCGGCGCATCATCCGCAGTTCCCCACTACCGCCGGGCGCTCGTCCTGGGTGCGGAACGGCTGGTTGCGCAGCACCGTTGCGGAGACGATGGTGATGTTCTTGTCCATACCCATCAGCCCGTGCATCGGGAACATCCGCTCGAACTCCGCCGTGGCCTGGTAGAGCACGGCATCACGGGCACCGCCCAGTCCTTCACGGCCGCGATCCTCGTCCCACGATCCGTTGCCGTTGAGGTCTTCGAACGGTTCACTGTCGTTGCACTCGCCGTCACCGTTGGTGTCGTCGAACTCCTCCGGCTGACTGACGTCGGAGAACGAGGCGTAATTGGTGCGCTCGAAGGTGATCTCGGCAGAAGGGATGATGTTCTGCACCTGATCGCGGACTTCCTCGTCAAGCTCCTCGATGGTCAGTTCGCCGCCCTCGAGCGTCGAGTTGCGCGCCGCTTCCTGGACAGCCCCGTGCAGCAGCGAGCGGGCGTAGACCTGGAAGCCGGCGTCGAACAGGCCCATCAGCATGAGCACCAGCACCGGGGCGACGAAGGCGAACTCGGTCAGCGTCGCCCCGCTCCGATCGCTCCCCAGACGCGCAGTGAGGGTCCGTATCCGCTGCATCATTGCACCAGCCGCAGTTCGGCGATCGACACGGCGATCAGGCGGAAAGCGTTGACTAGGGCAGCGGAGTTGGCAGCTTCGAACGCCCGATTCTCGCCGCTGGCGCAGCCGCGGGTGAAGTTGTTCTGCGCCAGGCCGAAGGTGATGGTCCAGACGGTGATGTTCTTGTTCTTCACGTCATCGCAGATCGCGGCGAGGCGTGCGTTGTGATACGGCTCCAGCTCCAGCGTGGTCCACCCGCCGCCGTCGTAGCCGAAAAAACGGCCATCCATGTTGTAGTTGCCGAACGTGTTGTAGGTCCACGGCGGCGGTTCCATCCGGCCGTCGGTCATGAAGATGATGTGGCGCGAAATCGGCGCGCCGTTGGGGGCGTCGTTGTTGTCCGCTTCGAACAGACCGGTCGGAGACAGCAGCCGCGCGCCCCACAGCATACCCGAATCGTGGATCGTGCCACCGCCGGGTGCCAGACTGTTCACGAACGCCTCGAACTCAGCGTTGCGGTCCGATCCGCTCAGCGGGTATTCTTGGAGCCTGCGCGCAGGGAACGCGGGGCAGTTCCAGTCCTCGATACCGCGGTTGCTGGTCGTATCCTCCGTCGCGGGGCCGCTGCGGGGATAGGTGATCTGCGGCCACTGCGCCTTCCACTGCGTATCCGGGTCGGCCGGATCGGGAATGAGGTCGATGTCGAGATCGAGCGCGCCGTCGACCGGGGTGGTGCCCAAGGTCGGAATGGTCGGCGCGCGCTCCTCGATGCAGCCGTTCCAGGTGCTGTTCACACCCGCACCCGCTTCGCCGGTGGGAGTGGAGACCGTATTGCCCAGCTTGAACTCGGAGGTGTCGAACACCATCGGGCGGTAGCGGTAGTAGTCGAACACCTGCCGATAGGTCGGCGGGCGCACGTCATCGGGCCCGGCAAGCACCTCGCGCCGCACCTGCGCGCGGCAGGCCGCCCGCTGCGAGTTGGGGAAGCTCGAGCCCCAGTGGGTAGCTCGCCAGGTGCGGTTCCAGATGACCCAGCGTTCCCCGCCGACCATGAAGGAGCTGCCGTAATCGTAGCGGCAGAAGTCCCGCTGATCGGTGTCGTAGCGGCTCCAGCGGTAGTCGGCCTGGTTGGTGCTGCCCAACCAGGCGGGGTCACGGGGCAGCAGCTCGGTCGCGGTCGTGCTGGAGATCACGTCGCCCAGTTCCACACCGTCGTCGTTGCTATCGAGCCGGAAGATCGGCTCGCGCGACTGGTAGGTGTGGCTGTCGGCGATCCAGTCAGGATTGGCGGCGGTCAGAACCCCGCCGACGTTGACCGCCGAATTGTAGGGCACCATTCCGATCCGCACCTGAGCATCCTCGGGCGCGGCACCCATGATTTCGTCGTAGAAGGCGAAGACGGCGTTCTGGAGCCCCTGCATCCGGGTCATCCCGCCGCTCCAGTTGGCCATCGAGCCTGAGACGTCCAGCACCAGCATGATGTCAAGGTTCGGCAGGTTGAGCTCGGCGCTGCACTCGACGTTGAGGTCGACCTCCTCGAACCCGAAAATGCCCATCATGGTGGTCGGCACCGCCACCGTCGCGACCCCGTCCATGCGGGTCGCGTTGCCGGCGGTCAGCTCGAACTCGGCGTTCTCGCTGCCGTACATGCCGTCGACGAAGTTGTTCTCGAAGAAATCATCGGCGACGTCGCGGATGTTGTCGGGAATCTCGCCCTCGGCGATCGTGTTGCCGCCCAGCGTCTTGCGCGCTGCCAGGGTGGCCGAGTCGCAGGCCTGCTGAAGCCTCGCCTTGGTCAGGTACAGGCGGCTCGCATCCACTCCCCCGCCGATCACCCCGATCAGCGGCAGGATCGCAGCCGCCCCGACCGCGAGGGTGTTGGCACGGGTGTCTGTCAGCAATCGGGTCAGGATTGTTCCTGCCATTGTCGTGCCCCTGCTCCATCCACCGCCGCGCGCAGCGCCGGAATGGAGCGTGCGCAGACGGCTGCGCCGGCAGCATTAGGCATCATGAGTTAAGCGATGGTATAGGAGCCGGTCAGGATTTGTTGACCATGACCGACGGCGCGCGCTTCAGCCGGGGCGTGCCTCGGGCGCGTGGCGCTGGACCAGGTCGAAGGCCTTCTCGTACCAGTCCGTGCCCGGATAGTTGGCACCCAGCACCGCGGCATACTTCACCGCTTCGGTCGGAATGCCGAGCGCGAGGCTGCTTTCGGTCAGGCGATAGAGGGCCTCGGGCGCATGGCTGGTGGTCTGATACTGCTCGACCACGTTCTGAAACCGCAGCTGTGCCGCCAGCCACTTGCCGGACCGGGCATAGTGGCGGCCGATCTCCATCTCCTTGCCCGCAAGGTGATCGTTGACCAGGTCCAGCTTCAGCCGCGCGTCGGCCGCGTATTCGCTCTGGGGAAAACGCCGCTCCACTTCGCGCAGCGCCGTGCGGGCCTGCTCGGTGATCTTCTGGTCGCGGTGCACGTCGCTGATCTGCTCGTAGTAGCTGAGCGCGATCAGGTAGTAGGCGTAGGGCGCGTCCTTGTTGCCGGGGTGGATCGACAGGAAACGCTGCGCGCTGGCGATCGCCTTGTTGTAATCCTGCGCGACGTAATAGCTGAACGCGCTCATCAGCTGCGCGCGCCGCGCCCAGGGCGAATAGGGGTGCTGGCGCTCGACCTCGTCGAACAGCGCGGCCGCGAGATCGGCGTTGCCGCGATCCAGCCGGCTCTTCGCCTCGCTGTAGAGCGTCTCCACGTCGCGCGCGACATAGGCGGTGTCCTCCGGGCCTCCACCACGGCCTGCACAGGCGGAGGTCAGCAGGGTGGCACCGCCCAGGGCGGCGAACAGGAGGGCTCGGGAGAAGGTCCGGCTGGTCATGACCGGGCCGTATAACCGCGGCCCTGCTGAACGCCAAGTGAAAGCCTTCCGCTTATCCCGTGATCGGCTGATGATGACCTGCTGACAGCAAGGCAGGGTATCGCTAAGGGCGCGGGATGACTGATCTGGCCCGCATCCGCAACTTTTCCATCATCGCGCATATCGATCACGGCAAGTCCACTCTGGCGGACCGGCTGATCCAGGCCACCGGGGGGCTGAGCGAGCGCGAGATGAGCGAGCAGGTGCTCGACAACATGGATATCGAGCGCGAGCGCGGGATCACCATCAAGGCGCAGACCGTGCGCCTCACCTACACCGCGCGCGATGGCGAGACCTACGAACTCAACCTCATGGACACGCCCGGCCACGTCGACTTCGCCTACGAGGTCAGCCGCAGCCTCGCCGCGTGCGAGGGCGCGCTGCTGGTGGTCGACGCCGCGCAGGGGGTCGAGGCGCAGACGCTCGCCAACGTCTACCAGTCGATCGAGCACGACCACGAGATCGTCCCCGTCATCAACAAGATCGACCTGCCCGCGGCCGAACCCGACAAGGTCCGCGCCGAGATCGAGGACGTGATCGGCCTCGATGCCAGCGAGGCCGTGCTCACCAGCGCCAAGTCCGGCATCGGAATCGAGGACGTGCTCGAAGCGGTCGTCGCGAAAATCCCCCCGCCCAGGGGCGACCGGACCGCGCCGCTCAAGGCCATGCTGGTCGACAGCTGGTACGATCCCTACCTCGGCGTGGTCATCCTCGTCCGGGTGATCGACGGGGTCATCAAGAAGGGCCTTCAGGTCAAGTTCATGCAAGGCGGCACCGAGCACCTGATCGACCGGGTCGGCTGCTTCACCCCCAAGCGGATCGAGCTGCCCGAACTCGGCCCGGGCGAAATCGGCTTCATCACCGCGCAGATCAAGGAAGTGGAGCAGGCCCGCGTCGGCGATACCATCACTACCGTGAAGGGCGGCGCAGCGCAGGCACTGCCGGGCTACAAGGAAGTGCAGCCGGTGGTGTTCTGCGGCATCTTCCCCACCGACGCGGCCGATTTCGAGAAGCTGCGCGAGAGCATCGGCAAACTGAAGCTCAACGACGCGAGCTTCTCCTACGAGATGGAATCGAGCGCCGCGCTGGGCTTCGGCTTCCGCTGCGGCTTCCTCGGCCTGCTGCACCTGGAGATCATCCAGGAACGGCTTGCCCGCGAATACGATCTCGACCTCATCACCACCGCGCCGAGCGTCGAATACCGGCTCCAGCTCTCCAAGAGCCGGACCGACGACGCGCGCGAGATGATGCTGCACAACCCGGCCGACTGGCCCGACCAGAACCGGATCGACAGCGTCGAGGAGCCGTGGATCAAGGCGACCATCTACACGCCCGACGAATACCTCGGCTCGATCCTGAAGCTGTGCCAGGACCGGCGCGGGATCCAGACCGGCCTCACCTATGTCGGCGGCCGGGCGCAGGTCAGCTACGAGCTGCCGCTCAATGAAGTGGTGTTCGACTTCTACGACCGGCTGAAGTCGATCAGCCGCGGCTATGCCAGCTTCGACTACGAACCGATCGGCCTGCGCCAGGGCGACCTCGTCAAGATGCAGATCCTGGTCAACAACGAGCCGGTCGATGCGCTCAGCATGATCGTCCACCGCGCCAACGCCGAGGCGCGCGGGCGCGGGATGTGCGAACGCCTGAAGGACCTGATCCCGCGCCACCTGTTCAAGATCCCCATCCAGGCCGCGATCGGCGGCAAGGTGATCGCCCGCGAAACCATCGCCGCGCTGCGCAAGGACGTGACCGCGAAGTGCTATGGCGGCGACATCACCCGCAAGAAGAAGCTGCTGGAGAAGCAGAAGAAGGGCAAGGCACGAATGCGGGAGTATGGGAACGTGAGCATCCCGCAGGAGGCGTTCATCGCCGCGCTAAGGATGGGGGAGGAGTGAAGCCCCGAGGCCCGCTGACGGTGGAGACAGGGGCTCGCCGCGCACGAGCAGGTGGGTGCTAAGGGAAAACACCTGGGGCGACGCTTACCCCGCGCTAAGGCGGAACGGAGAGGAAGCGCCAAGGCGGCAGGGCTAGTCCGGCCACCGCGCCCCCGCATGGTCTCTGCCGGGAGCGCTACCCGCAAGACCCGGCGAGACCCGGCCGCCGCGCTTGCAGCCGGTCGCCGGGCGAACGAGGAAGGGCGGCCCCGCTGGTCTTGCGAGGCCGCCCTTCCCGTTCTTCGCATCCTGCGGAGCGGCGATCAGCCCTCGGTGCGGTTCTCGCGCCGTTCGGCGATGCGGGCGCGCTTGCCGGTGCGGCCGCGCAGGTAATAGAGCTTCGCCCGGCGCACCACGCCGCGGCGGACCACCGTCACGCTTTCGACGATCGGCGCGTAGAGCGGGAACACGCGTTCCACGCCTTCGCCGAAGCTCATCTTGCGCACGGTGAAGTTCGAGCCCATGCCGCGGTTCGAACGCGCGATCACCACGCCTTCGAAGTTCTGCACACGCTCGCGGTTGCCTTCCTTGACCTTGACGCCGACACGCACGGTGTCGCCGGCACGGAACTCCGGAATGTCCTTGCCGGCCTTGGCAATCTCTTCCGCTTCGATCTGCTGGATCAGGTTCACTGGTCCCAGTCCTTCTCTTCGTTGCCGCGCGCCAGAGGCAGGTCAGTCCCGAGCGTTCCTGTAACGCTCCCAAAGGTCTGGCCTGCGTGACCGAGTGTCGTGCTCGCTGCGTGCCTTGCGCCACGCCGCGATCTTCGCATGATCCCCTGATCGCAGCACTTCGGGGATCGTGCGCCCTTCCCATTCCTGAGGCCGGGTATAGTGCGGGTATTCGAGCAAGCCTTCCTCGAAGGATTCCTCGTGCCCGCTGAGGGCCGCGCCCATTACGCCGGGAACGAGGCGAATGCAAGCATCGAGTATGGCCAGGGCGGCAGGCTCTCCGCCCGAGAGGACAATGTCAGCCAGGCTGACCTGCTCGATCCCGGGCCGCGCCTCGAACAGGCGCTCATCGAACCCTTCGAACCGGCCGCACAGCATGATGACGCCAGGGCCACTTGCCAGTTCACGGATGCGCGCCTGGGTGATCGGTCTCCCGCGCGGTGTCAGGGCGAGAACGGGGCGTTCCTTCCCGCTACGGGAACGGGGGGCAGACGCAGGCCGGTGGAGGGGCACGCTCGGTGGATCGGACGGTGCCCCTCCACCCCCGACTGCGTCGGCGGTCCCCCGCCCCGCACTGGCGAGGACGCTATCCAGAGCCGCCGCCAGCACATCGGCCCTGAGCACCATTCCCGCCCCGCCACCTGCCGGCGTATCGTCCACCGTGCGATGCCGGTCCGTGGCGAAATCGCGGATCTGCACCGTCTCGCACGACCAGTCACCCCGCTCCAGCGCGCGGCCCGCCAGCGACAGCCCGAGCGAGCCCGGGAACATCTCCGGATAGAGGGTCAGGATGGTGGCGGCGAAAGTCACGGCAGCGCGCGCCTAGCCCCCGGCCGCAGCGCGGTCAACGCGCCGCCGGGCACCGGGGGCCCGGTCCGTGCGTTGGGGCCGGTTATGGACGACTGCATCATCATCGGGGCCGGCCCGGCCGGCCTCACGGCGGCGATCTACCTTGCCCGTTACCGGCTGGCGATCCGGCTGTTCGACTGCGGCACCAGCCGCGCCGCGCTGATTCCGTGCACCCACAACCACGCCGGCTTTCCCGAGGGGATTTCCGGCCCCGACCTGCTCGCGCGGATGCGGGCCCAGGCGCTGCGCTTCGGCGCAGTGCGGGAGGAGAAGCGCGTCATGCGCCTGGAGCGCAAGGATGCGGGCTTCACGGTGGAGACCGATGACGGCGCATTCGCCGCCCGCACCGTCCTCCTCGCGACAGGCGTGGTCAACCACCGCCCCCCTGGCATGGACGACGCGCTCCACGACCAGGCGCTTGCTGCCGGGCTGCTGCGCTACTGTCCGGTGTGCGATGGATACGAGGTGATCGACTGGCGCGTGGGCGTGATCGGCACCGGCGCACACGGCGTGGCCGAGGCGGAGTTCGTCCGCAGCTTCACCCGCGATGTCACCCTGATCGCCGCCGATGGTCCGCACCGTCTTTCCGGGCAGCAGCGCGCGCGGCTGACCGGGGCCGGAATCGAAGCCGTCGACGGGCCCTGCGGGGGCTATGTCATCGAGGAGGCGCACCTGGCGATGGACACCGCGGAGGGGCGCCTGCGCTTCCACAGCGTCTACCCCGCGCTGGGCTCGCACGTCCGCTCCGAACTGGCGCTGGCCGCCGGGGCGGCGGCGGACGAGGAAGGCCGGCTGGAAGTGAGCGACCATATGGAAACCAGCGTCCCCGGCCTGTTCGCCGCCGGCGACGTGGTGCTGGGGCTGGACCAGATCAGCCATGCCATGGGTCAGGCAGGGGTGGCCGCGACCACCATCCGCAACCACTTGGCACGCGAACGCCCGCTCAGGCGCTAGCCGGCGGCGAAGTCGGCGGACACGACCAGCCGCTCGCCATCCCAGTCGGGCACTGCGACCGGGGTCAGCGGCACCATGAAGCGCTTGCCGTCGGGCCGCTCGATCTCGATCACGTCGGTTGCACCGAAGTTCTCGACCGCGCAGACCGTGCCGAGCGGCTGGCCCGCGTCGCTCACGGCGGCGAGGCCGATAAGGTCGGAATGGTAGAACTCGCCAGCGGCGAGCGGCGGCAGGGCGGACCGGGGCACGGTCAGCTCTGTGCCGCGCAGCGCCTCGGCGGCGTTGCGGTCGGCGACGCCCACGAACCGGGCGACCGCCCCGCCCTTGCTACCAGGCCGCACCGTGGTCAGGATCAGCGCACCGTCGTTGAAGCTGCTGTGCCGCGCCAGCGCCTCGACACCCTCCCCAAACAGCTTGAGGCGGACCTCGCCCGTCACGCCATGCGCGCCGATGATGGCGGCAAGGGTGACGGGGCGTTCAAGCCCCTCCCCTTCAGGAGAGGGGTTGGGGTGGGGGCGGTCGGACGCGGCGGATGCATTGAGATCCCCCACCCCCGGCCTCTCCCCTGAAGGGGAGGGGGGCAACACGATCAGCCTTCGGCCTGCTCTTCAGCAGCAGATTCTTCCGCAGCCGGAGCTTCCTCAGCGGCAACCTCTTCAGCCGGAGCTTCGGCAGCGGCCCGGGCGGCTTCCTCGGCTTCAGCCAGCTTGGCAGCCTTTTCCTCGGCGCGGTCCTTGGCGGCCTGGCCGGGCTCGCCCTTCTTCGGGTTGTTGCGGGGGGTGCGCTCGAGAATGCCGGCGGCATCGAGGAAGCGGTGGACCCGGTCGGTCGGCTGCGCGCCGACCCCGACCCAGTACCGCGCGCGATCCTCGTTGATCTTCACCCGCTCGGCCGAATCCTTGGGCAGCATCGGGTTGTAGGTGCCGATCTGCTCCAGATACTTGCCGTCACGCGGGCTGCGCGTGTCGGACACCACGATCCGGTAATAAGGGCGCTTCTTCGCGCCACCGCGCGAAAGACGGATTGCAACTGCCATTGTGTGTTACCTTTCCAGTTTAAGCCGTTGAATTACTTTTTCTTGAGAAGTTCCTGAAGATCGGGCGGCAAGGTCGCGGGATCGACTCCTGCCCCCTTGCCGAGCCCCGGCAACCCGCCCGCACCCGGCCCGCCGAGGCCCGGCATGGCGGCGCCAAGACCGCCCCCCGGACCTCCCTTGCCGAACAGCGCGCCGAGGCCCTTCAACCCGCCCATCTTCTTGATCTGCTTCATCGCCCGGGACATTTCCTGGTGCATCTTGAGCAGCTTGTTGACGTCCTGCACCTGGGTGCCGCTACCGGCTGCGACGCGCTTCTTGCGCTTGGCGTTGAGCAGTTCGGGACGGGCGCGTTCCTTCGGGGTCATCGAGCCGATGATCGCATCCATGTGGACCAGCACCTTGTCGTCGACGCCGCTCTGGGCCATCGCCGCCTTGGCCTTCTTCATGCCCGGCAGCATTCCGGCGAGCATTCCCAGCCCGCCCATCTGCTGCATCTGGCGCAGCTGCATCCGCAGGTCGTCGAGGTCGAACTGGCCCCTGGCCATCTTGCGCGCGAGCGCCTCGGCCTCTTCCTCCTTGATCGTGGCCGCAGCCTTTTCGACCAGGCTGACGACATCCCCCATGCCCAGGATGCGCTCCGCCACCCGGCGCGGGTGGAACGCCTCGATCGCATCGAGCTTCTCGCCGGTGCCGGCGAACTTGATCGGCTTGCCGGTGACAAAGCGCATCGACAGCGCCGCGCCGCCGCGCGCGTCGCCGTCCATCCGGGTCAGCACCACGCCGGTCAGCGGCACTTCCTCGGTAAAGCTCCTGGCGACGTTGACCGCATCCTGCCCGGTCAGCGAATCGACCACCAGCAGCACTTCGGTCGGGGCGGAGACGCCCGCCACCGCCTTCATCTCGGCCATCAGCGCCTCGTCGACGTGCAGCCGGCCGGCGGTGTCGAGCAGCAGGACGTCGAACGCCTGGAGCCGCGCCGACTCCATCGCCCGCCGGGCAATGTCGACCGGCTGCTGGCCGGCGACGATCGGCAGGGTGGCGACACCGGTCTGGGTGCCGAGCACCGCGAGCTGCTCCTGCGCCGCCGGCCGGTTCACGTCGAGCGAGGCCATCAGCGCCTTCTTGCCGTGCTTCTCGCGGATCAGGCGGGCGAGCTTGGCGGTGGTGGTGGTCTTGCCCGAACCCTGCAGGCCGACCATCATGATCACCACCGGCGGGCGGGCATCGAGCAGCAGGCCCTCCTGCTGGTCGCCGCCGAGCATCTCGACCAGTTCGTCGTTGACGATCTTGACGACCTGCTGGCCCGGCGTGACCGACTTGAGGACTTCCGAACCGACCGCCTTTTCAGTCACGGCATCGATGAAGCGGCGGACCACCGGCAGCGCGACATCGGCTTCCAGCAGCGCCACGCGCACTTCGCGCATGGCATCGCGCACGTCCTGCTCGCTCAGCGCACCGCGCCCGCGCAGCTTGTCGAACACGCTGCCGAGGCGATCGGACAGGCTGTCGAACATAGGCTCGTTCACTCCACACGCCGCCGGTCGGCGACCAAAACGCAAAAACAGCCGGCGGACGAGAACTCGTCGGCCGGCCTCACGGTTCGCACCGCGAAGATCAGGTGACTGGTGGAGCCTAGCGGGATCGAACCGCTGACCTCCTGCATGCCATGCAGGCGCTCTCCCAGCTGAGCTAAGGCCCCGTTCCAGTCAATGTCGGAACCGCTTCGGAAAGTGGCCCCGGTGCCCGCCTTGCAGCGAGGACGCGCCCTTTATGGGCAGCGCCCGCGCATTGCAAGCGGGAAAAGAGGATCAGTTGTCGTCGCTGTCGTCGTCGCCCCCGGTATCGAGGCCGAGATCGTCGTCATCGCCGAGGTCGACGTCGGCGTCGGGACGGTTCTCCTCCTCGTCCAGTTCCTCCAGATCGTCGTCAGCCAGATCGGTGTCCGGCTCGGCATCCTTCTTCTTTTCCAGCTCCTCGAACGGAATCGGCTGCTTCGACTTGAGCACCGGCTCGGGCGACCACTGCTCGCCGCACTCGATGCACGTCACCGGTTCGTCCTTGCCGAGGTCGTAGAAGCGCGTGGCGCACTTCGGGCAGGAACGCTTGGTTCCCCATTCTGGCTTTGCCATCGTCAATCCTTGTGTGCTGCCCGCCGATGCCGGCGGGGCTGGAATCCGTCTTGCTTGATGGGGGCGGAATCGCCTTGGTCAAGAGAGCGGCGCGCCTTGCCATAGGGCAATGCCGCTGTCAAAAGCCGCGGCGCTCTGGCCCCAT
>ERZ1066122.654-NODE-654-length-35069-cov-10.254241_pt1 | contig 35069 bp, 31 predicted proteins | sample MGYA00382769_ERZ1066122 | MGnify/ENA primary metagenome ERZ1066122 (study PRJEB33369, sample SAMEA5778352) | biofilm metagenome | biome: Industrial cooling water; feature: Water cooling tower basin; material: Biofilm | place: United Arab Emirates | collected... | reverse complement strand
CCGCCGTGGGCGGCAGTCTCTGCGTGGTCGGCAGCGACGCCGCTGGCGGGGCCGGTGGCCGCGGCGGGGCGGCCGCGGGCGGGCGCGCGACGATCGAGGCGCGCCGCGCCGAACTGACGCTGCTCGCCGGCGAAGGCGTGACGATCGGCGCCGCGGCCCTGGGTGGCGATGGCGGCGACGGCGGGGTGGCCAGCGATCCTCTCGCCGAGGGTGGCGCCGGTGGGGCCGGCGGCGATGCAATCGCCGGCACTGCGCGGCTGCAGGTGACCGGCGGCACGCTGATCTCGGCCAGCACGGCACCGGCGGCCGACGGTCTGGGCGGCCGCGCCGGCTTCGCGGCACCGCGCGGCCAGGGGGCCCCGGTCGGGATCGGCAACGGCGGGAGCGTGGAGATCGAGATCGTCGATGACGGCAGTGCCATCGGGCGCGCCGAATTGGGGCTGACCCGGCTGGCGGCGCTCGGCGGCAATGTGCTCGATCCGACGCTCGGACGGGGCGGCAGCATCACGGTCGTGCTCGGCGGCAGCGGCGCCGGCGGGGGTCTGGCGGCGAGCCGCCTCGAGATGGTCACTCGACGGGACGACGGCCCGGGCGGCGCGATCGGCCTCACCGGCAGCGGGCGCGCGACCATTCGCGGCGACGTATCGATGCGTGCCGGCGACGCGATCACGTTCGATCTGGCCGGAGGCGGCGGGCTCGACGCCGCGGGCGCCGTGACCGCAGAAACCGGTGCTGGCGCAATCACCATCGCCCATGCCGGGCGCACGGCGCCATCGATCGCCGCGACCGGCGCGCTCGATCTGCTGGCGGCCGGCGACGTCGCCGCGGCAACCGGTCAGCTGACGGCCGCGGCGATCCGGGTGCGCGCAGCCGGAGGCAGTGCCGCGCTCGGGACGATGAGCGCCGCCGACGGCATCGATGTTGCAGCGGACGGCGGCGTCACGCTCGGCAGCGCGGCCGCCGGCACTGCCCTTCTCGTGCGGGCGGGGAACGCTGCCGGCGGGCCGCTTCAGACAGGCGCGGATGCCGGCCTTGCGGGAACCGTCACCGCCGCTTCGATCGATATCGGCGCCGGTGGCGGCATCACGCTGGGCGCCGGGGCCGCCCTGGCAGCGACCGGCGACATCCGGCTGGCGGCAGCCGCGGATCTGGCCGCGCCGGGCGCGGCGAGCGTCACCGGCAGCGGCGCCATCCTGCTCCTGGCCGGCCGGAACATCGTGGCGCCCGGCCTGGCCGTGACTTCGCCAGGGCCGGTCGATCTCGCCGGCGGCAGCGTCACCCTCGGCACGCTGCGCGCTGCCGGATTGCGAACACGCGATGCCGCGGGGACGCTCACCGTCGCGGACGGCCTGACCGTCGCCGGCGCGATCGCGATCGTCGACGGGATCGAGACGATCGGCGGCCTCCGGCTCCGCGCTGGGACCGGCATCGATGTCGGCGCGGCCCAGAGCGCTGGTGCCGACCTGGATTTCGAGACTGCCACCGGCGGCGTCCGCCTCGGCCGGACCGGCTTCGGCAGCGCCGGCACCCCGCGCCGCGCCCGCCTGGCCGGCCAGACCGTCACGCTCGGCACGCTCGACCTCGCCGACACGCTGACGGCGAACGCGTCAGGCGGCATCGCCGTGGACGGTGTGGTCGCGGCGGGATCGATCGCGCTCACCTCGGCCGATCTCGCGATCGGCGCCGGCGGCCGGCTGACGGCGAGCGCAGCGGGCGGCATCGCGCTCGCCAATCTGGGCGGGCGGATGGCGATCGGTGGCGGCGACCGGGCAGGCGTCTACAGCCTGTCCGCCGCCGAACTGACGCGGATCGCGACGGCCGGCGATCTGACGCTGGTCGCGACGCCGGCGGCCGGGCAGGTCGGCGCGGCGTTTGCCCTGCCCGACCCCGCCGGGGCGACGCTCCTCCTCGACACGCTCGCCTTTGGAGGCAGCCAGCTCGGCCCCCAGGGAACCGTGACCTTCGACTCGCGCGGCAGTCTGGGCATCGTCGGCACCGTCGCATTCGACGGCTTTGGCGCCGGCCAGACCGTCCGCATGACCAGTCCGTCCGCCCTCGGCATCGCCACGGAGACGGGAAGCGTCGCGATCCGCGGCGGCGGCGGGCTTGCCGGCACGCTCCGCCTCGAGGGCCAGTCGGTCTATGCGCTGTCCGCAGTCGCGCGGGCGGACGCGGCGACGCTCGGCCTGGCAGCGCTCAGCGATCGGCTCGGCCGCAATGACGGGCCGGTCGCCGCCGGCGGCGCGATCCAGGCTGGCGCAGTCGTCGCGCGGGTCGGTTCAGCCCTGCTGGTCCAGAACAGCGGCGCGACCGCCGACCCGCCCGGGGCACGGCGCGGCGTGACGGCGGGCGCCGGCGGGTTCCGGATCGAGGCGCGCGGCACGGCTCCGATCGCGATCGCAGTCAATGGCCGGATCGACAGCGCCACCGGCCCGCTGACCGGCGTCGATGTGGTGACGGCGACTCGGCTCGACGGCGCCGCCGATCCGGCCAGCACCATCAATGGCTGCCTGCTCGCCAATCCGGCCGCCTGCGTCGTGGCCCCGCCGCCTCCGCCCCCTCCTCCGCCGCCGTCCGGGGATCCGGCGCTCGGGATCGCGCGGGATCTGATCCGTGAACGGGTTGCCCGGGCCGCGGAAGGCGCGCTCGGCGGCCAGGGGCTGCTGCCGCCGCAGCCCGTGATCCAGCTGCTGGAGCTCGAGCCCAATCCCTATGCGCCGCTGATCGACGAGCCCGTCACCGGCACGGGCAACGACGACCTGTGGGACGGCGGACCGTTGCCGCCGCGCGGACCGGGCGGCTGACCCGTTCGGCAGTTCCGCGGGGGCGGGAATGAGCGTTCCCACTCCGCCGACCTGCCGTATCAAGAAACGCTAATGGATCCCATTGCGGCAAATCGTTGGCCGGTCATCTCCGTTTTCAGTAGTGGGAATGAGTGCGGGCCGGGCCCCTCTGGCGATCATCAGATGATCGTGATGTCGGACCGCATCGAGTACGCTCGATGCATCGGTCCCTTTCGCCCCCGACCATCCGAGCATTGAGCATACTCGATCCCTCGTCGAGAGGAGAGGAGCTATGCTGACCGTTGCTGATCCCCTGCCTGACATTGCCCGGACACTGGGTCCATACCGGGCATCAGCCATGCGCCCCCGGCCTTTGCCTATCGAGATGCCGGCCCGCGCTGCAGGGAGAAGGCGCGCCAAACCAGCATAGGCGGCGCACCGCGCGCTCCCCAAGCGCAGCGCCGCGCGGGGTCGGGACTTCCCACGCCACATCCCGGCCCCGCCAATCCTCGCCCCCGATGCCCTCGCCGCCCGCTCCATCGAGCGGCACTCCGGAGACCGATCGATGTCAAACGCCGCCACTGATGTACGCCTGGCCGGGCCGATGCCCGGAGCGGTCCGTCGGCGATTGCCGCGCAGCACGTCAGACCGGATCGCCTACCGCCTCACCCGCTTGCTGCGCTGGTTCGCGGACCGCTTCTTCGCCCGCCGTTACGGCCACCGCGCCGTGGTGCTGGAAACGGTCGCCGCCGTGCCGGGCATGGTCGGCGGCATGCTTGTCCATCTTCGCTGCCTGCGCGCAATGTCCAGCGACCGGGGCTGGATCCGCATTCTCCTCGACGAGGCGGAGAATGAGCGGATGCATCTGATGACGTTCGTTGCGATCGCGCAACCGAGCCGGCTGGAGCGGCTGCTGATCCTCGTTGCGCAAGGGATGTTCTTCAACGCCTTCTTTCTTCTCTATCTGCTCCACCCCCGCACCGCACACCGGCTGGTCGGCTATTTCGAGGAAGAGGCGGTGGCCAGCTACACTCAGTTCCTGGCCGAAATCGATGCCGGCCGGATCGCGAACGTGCCCGCCCCGCAGATCGCGATCGACTATTGGCACCTGGCGCCCGACGCCCGATTGCGGGAAGTGGTGATCGCCGTCCGCGCGGATGAGGCCGGCCACCGCGACGTCAACCACCAGTTCGCCGATTCGCTGTCGCCCCGCGCGCGCCTGACGCCGGTGCGGAGCGGCAGCCACGAACCGGCCCTGCCGCTTCCCCGGCACCCGTGATGCCGCTGCCGCATCTGTCGCCGGAAGCGGTGCCGATCCGTCGACGCGGCAGCCGACTTGCCGGCTTCCGTGTATTCGACAATAGTCATTCGGTCGCCGTCATCCCATCCTCCGGTCTCATCGAGTATTGGTGTTGAACAACCGCATTCTCATTGTTGAAGACGACGCTGCGACCAGCGATTACATCTCTCGCGCGCTTGTCGATAACGACATGGCGCCGCATCGCGCCGCCTCCGGCCGGGAGGCGCTTCATGCCGCGTTCGATGGCCAGTTCGACGCGATCGTGCTTGATCGCATGCTGCCCGATCTGGACGGGCTCGACGTGCTGAAGGCGCTCCGGGCCGGCCGGGTCGGCGCGCCGGTGATCATGCTCTCGGCGCTCGGCTCGACGCTCGAGAAGGTTGCCGGGCTCGACGCCGGGGCGGACGATTATCTGAGCAAGCCGTTCGCGACGGAGGAACTGCTGGCGCGGCTGCGCGTGCTGCTGCGCCGCGGCGCCGGCGAGATCCGCATCGAGACGCGGCTGGTGCACGACAGTCTGTGCGTCGACCTGTTGTCCCGCACGGTGACGCGGGCCGGGCGCCAGATCCGGCTGCAGCCGCGTGAGTTCCGCCTGCTCGTCTATCTGATGCGCCACGCCGGCCAGGTGGTGACGCGCACCATGCTGCTCGAACAGGTCTGGGACTATCGCTTTGATCCGGCGACCAACGTTGTCGACGTGCAGATCAGCCGCCTGCGCCGCAAGCTGGAAGAGCCGGGCGATGCGCCGTTGCTCCATACGGTCTGGGGGGTCGGCTACCGGTTTGGGGCGGCGGAGTGAGCCGTGCGGCGGCGCACGGCACCGGCCTTTTCCGCGCGCTGCTCGCGCCGGCCGCCATGCATCTGGCCGGGCTTGCCGCCGCTTTGTTGTTCTTCGCCGAACTGGATCGCCGGGAGGATGCCCGGGCGACGCATGCGGCGCTGATCGCGACGCGGAGCGCGCTCGCGACGCTCTACGCCGCGCATGGTCGCCAGGCGCTCATCGACGACATGGACGCGCGGCTGCGCACGCCGGAAGCGGATCAGCTGCTGCTGCTGGCGGCGCCGAACGGCCGAATTCTGGGCGGCAATCTCGATCGCTGGCCGACACTGCTGGCTGGCGACAGCGCCGGGCAGACCGTCACGCTGGCGGATTGGCGCGGCGCACGCGGGCGCGATGCCGCCGTCGTCTCGGTCCGGCTGGCCGGCGGCGAACGGCTGCTCGTCGGCCGGCTCGAGCCGACCGATCGGAGCATGACGCCGCCCCTCGCCGCCGCCGCAGCGCTCGGCCTGGCGCTCTGGCTGGTCTGTGCCCTTCCCTTTCTCCACGCCCGACGCCGGCGGCTGGCTGAGCTGGCAGCAGCGGCGGACGCGATCGGCGGCAGCGCGCCGCCGCCCCGCTTCCACGGCCCCGGGCGGGACGAGCCGATCGGCCCGCTGGCCGGCGCGCTCGACGCCATGGTCGACCGGCTCCAGCAGAAGATCGACGATCTGCGCTTCGTGATCGACAGCCTGGCGCACGACATCGGCGCAGGGCTGACCCGGACGCGCGCGCTGGTGCGGCAGGCGCGGATCGAGCCGCCCGGCCCGAGCGCGCCCGATCCGCTGCATCTGGCCGACCAGCATCTGGCGGATCTCGGACGCACGCTGGCGGTTGCGATCGAGATCGGCCGGGCTGAGGCAGGCCAGGCGCATGCCGCGCTGGAGCCCGTCGATCTGCAGCGGCTGCTGACGGATCTGGTCGAACTGTTCGACGCAGCGGCCGAAGTGGAAGCGAAAGAGCTTCATGCCCGCGCGCCCGACCGGCTGATCGTCCCGCTCAATCGCCAGCTCGTCAGCCAGGCGCTCGCCAATCTGGTTGAAAATGCGCTGCGCCATTCGAGCGGCAAGACGATCACCGTCGCGGCGGCGCGCGAGGAGGATCAGCTGGTGCTCGAAGTCACCGACAGTGGCGCCGGCATCCCGCCCCACCGGCTGCCGGAAGCGCGGCGCCGGTTCGGCCGCCTCGACAGCCGGGCGCCCGGCACAGGACTGGGCCTGACCCTGGTCGATGCGGTGGCGCGGATGCACGGCGGCTGCCTGCAACTTGAAGATGCGGGGCCGGGCCTGCGCGCCCGGATCCTCCTGCCGGCTCGCTGTCCCGGCTGATCTTATGGACGAGATTTCATCATTTTCCCAGTATCGGGTAAGTTGTTGCGCTGTATAACCAGCGGGTGCTTGTGGAGTCCGCGGGTCGCGCGGAGGCAGCCCTGTCCAGTTTGCCTCCGTCCCTGTCACTCAAAGCGCGCCCGTGCGGGAGTTTATCCTCCCGCACGGGCATTGTTTCAGGATCCGAGCGGCAGAGAGCGCGCCTCCGTCCCACGCCGGATCTGGGCTGGATTGACGCAGGCATCCGTTCGACGCGCTTTGGCTTGCGGCGCACGCGCCATCGCCCTGCGCCCAGCGAGATCTAGCGCGCGCTCGCCCGCCGATCGGAGCGTGCGACCGCTGCGCCCGGCATCACCCCAGCAGCCGCAGCCGTCCGGTCCGCTGTCGCAGAACCCGCAGCGGGCGGCAGCGGGCGTTCCCGCAGCGCCTGCGCGAGGACGAGGCCGGCCGGCGCCCGCGCCGCACGGTCGATCGTCGCACGCGCGCATGCGCGCTGCTCGGCTCCGGGGGCCATCCAGTCGCAGAGCCGCGCCGAGCCGCGCTCGGCCCGTGCCAGCGCCTCTGCCCGCCCGGCAGGCGTGCCAAGGTCGAGGTCGCCGATGCTGATCGGATATTCGAGCACCCCGCTCCGCATTGCGGGCGGTGCCGGCGCATGGAGGGTCAGGGTGACCGGCGCAGCGGCCGGCGGCGGGAAGGCCGACGGTTCGGCCGCCAGCGCCAGACTGAACAGCAGTGAGATCATCGATCATGCCTTTCGATTGCACGGGAGGCGAGCCGGCGCGGGCGGAGCGCTGCGCCCCGCCCGCGCGCGTCACACCAGAATGGACGCGAGGCTGCCGCGGCGGCGCAGCCGCCGCTCCACCCGGTCCCGAAGATCCTGCAAGCGACTCATACGCTGCCAGTCGGGGCTGGCCCGATCGGCTTCACGGCACACGGCGTCGTCCAGGCGGTTGAGAAGCCGCGTCAATCGCAACCATGATTTTGACATGTGATACTCCTCTGTCGTCATCACGGGGACGTTCGACGAGGATGTTCGGCAGGAAAGTGCCGGATCCGGACCCTATCAAGCGCACCCGAATGCGGTCCGACATCACGATCAACTGTTGATCGCCAGAGGGGCCCGGCCCGCAACCCAGTCCGATACATGAAATGAAATGACGTTTCAAGAGACGATATTGAATGCTTCTGATCAACGACACAATGACGTGGCGATGATCGGCATTCCGGTCCAGATCATCGCGACCAATCCGGTCATCGACAAAGCAAGCGCAAGGACCCGGAGGAATCGCCCCCCGCTGACCGCGGTCGACCTGCGCCATTGCCAGCCGAGCAGCACGAGCAGCGCGAGCAGGACGAGCAACCAGAGGCCGAGGAGGAGCGACCGGGCCGGCCAGCCATTGGCGCAGACGAGCGCCTGCAGGCCGTACAGCGCTGAAAAGCCCGCGGCCCAGATGGACGGCCCGGCAAGCGCGGCGAGCAGCGGCGGCACGGCGGCGGGCGGCGTCACCGGACAAGCACCGGGATGCCGTGGAGCAGGCCGAGCACGATGATCCCGGTCGCGAGGCTCCAGCCTTGCCATTGCCGGGCGATCCGCAGCTCGAGCGTCCGCTGTGCGGAGACGAAGCCGGCGCCGGCCCGCGCCCAGGCAAACATGGTCAGGATCGCCGCGATCAGGCAATGCAGGACCGCATAGGCGGCAAGCGCATGGGCAATGGCCGCATAGGCATGGCTGGTGGCGGGCGGCGCGCGCAGCACCGGGACGACCAGGATCGCGGCGGCGGCTGTCAGCTGTCCTGCCGCGGCCGCCAGCAGCCGGCTGCGGATGCCGGGCCTGCCCGCCACCGCCTGGCGGACCGCGCTTGCCGCCAGCCCCCAGCCCAGCGCCAGCGCACCGCCGCCGATCGCGGCGCTGATCGCGTGCGGGCGGATCAGGGCGGGCGGCGGCCAGTCCGGCGCGACGGTCCAGAGAAAGGCATAGCCAAACAGCAGCGAGCCGAAGAATGCGCCGTTTGCCGCCAGGGTGAACGCGCTGCCCCACCAGCCGGGGGCTCCCGCCGCTTCCGGATGGGGCGGCGCCTGCGCGCCGCAGCCGATCGGCATCGCTCCTTCGTCCCGGCGCAGTCCCCCGTCCCAACCCCAGCGCCAGAACACCGCCAGCAGCGCGACCACTCCGGCGAGCGCGATCGGGTAGAGCTTGAAGAGCAGGCCAAGAAAGATCGTGCCGGTGGCAAGGCCGGCCCATAGCGGCAGGAATGTCGGCCCGGGCAGCAGCAGGACATGATCGATTTCGCCGCTGACCATGTCGACGCACAGCGTCTCGCGCCGATCGCCGCGCCGGCGCCCGAGATAGCCTTCCCCGCGGGCAAGCGTCACCGCCAGGTCCGGACGCTCGGCAAGCGGCTCACGGCCGGTCACGTGGGGCAGGCTCGCGAAATTGTAGCTCTGGGGCGGAGTCGTCATTGCCCATTCCAGCGTGCCCGCGTCCCAGGGGTTGCGGCGCGGCTTGCGCCCGGACAGGAACTGCAGCGCGAAATCGATTGCGACGAGCGCAAAGCCGATCGCCGAGAGAAAGCCGCCGATCGAGGACAGCAGGTTGAGGAGTGTCCATTCGGCCGCCGCCGGATAGGTGGCGACGCGCCGCGGCATGCCGAGCAGCCCGGTCAGATGCATCTGGAAGAAAGTGAGATTGAACCCGCCCAGGATGGTCCAGAAGGCGATCTCACCCAGCTTGTACACCCGGCGGCGGCCGCTGATCAGGGGCAGCCAGTAATAGGCGCCGGCGATCAGCGGCAGCACGAACCCGCCGACAAGGACGTAATGGAGATGGGCGACGATGAAGTGGGTGTCGTGCGCCTGCCAGTCGAACGGGACGATCGCCACCATGACGCCGGTCAGCCCGCCCAGCACGAACACCGCGAAGAAACCGAAGATGTAGAGCATCGGCAGATGGAGCCGCGGCCGCCCGCTCGCGATGGTGCCGATCCAGGCGAAGATCTGGATCGCCGTCGGCACGACGACGAGCGTGCTCGCTGCCGAGAAGAAGGCAAGGCCGAGATGCGGGATCCCGGTCGTGAACATGTGGTGGACCCACAGCCCGAAGCTCAGAAAGCCGAGGCCGATCGCGGCGGCGACGATCCAGCCATAACCGAGGATGGGGGCGCGGGCCATCACCGGCAGCACGGTCGAGATGATGCCGGCGGCCGGCAGGAAGATGATGTAGACTTCCGGATGGCCGAACAGCCAGAACAAATGCTGCCACAGCAGCGGATCGCCGCCGCGTTCCGGGTCGAAGAACGGCCAGCCGAGCGCGCGTTCGAGCTCGAGCAGGACGCTGCCCAGGATCAGCGGCGGAAAGCCGAGAATGATCATCCCGGCCGTGACCAGCAGATACCAGGCGAACAGCGGCAGACGCGCGAGCGACATGCCGGGCGCGCGCACCTTCAGCACCGTGACCGCGATCTCGATCGCGGCCGCGACCCCCGAGATCTCGACAAAGGTGATGCCGAGCAGCCAGACATCGGAGTTGATGCCCGGCGAATAGGGCCGCGATGACAGCGGCGTGTACATGAACCACCCGGAATCGGGCGCGACGCCGGCGAGCAGCGCCACGATCAGGATCGTCCCGCCAAACAGATAGCACCAATAGCCATAGGCACTGAGCCGCGGAAAGGCGAGGTCGCGGGCGCCGAGCAGCTTGGGCAGGAAGTAGAGCGCGAGGCCTTCGATCGCCGGGATCGCGAACAGGAACATCATCACCGTGCCGTGCATGGTGAAGATCTGATTGTACTGCCCGGCGTTCAGAAAGGCGCTGTCCGGCGTTGCCAGCTGGGCGCGGATCAGCATCGCAAGAATTCCGCCGATCAGGAAGAATGCGAACGCCGTCGCGAGGAAGCGCAGGCCGATGTCGCTGTGGTTGACCGCGGCGAGCCGGCCGATCCCCGGCGGCGTGCGGAACAGCGGGTCCAGCGCGCGATGCAAGCGGAGCGCCTTCATCGGGTCACCCCGACATAAGGCAGCAATGGCTCGATCTCATCCGGCCGGACCGCCGGCGCATGGCGGCCGATCCAGCGACGGAGCCCGTCCCGGTCCAGCCCGGCAAGCGCGTGGGCGATCGGCCAGGGCCGTGTGGCGATGCCGGCAAGGTTCGGCCCCGGCGCCGCCCGGCGCGCGTCGGTCGCGTGACACTGGGCGCAGCGGCGGCGGAATGCGGCGTTCTCGGGCACAGTCCGGGTCGCCGCGGCGACCGCGCGCAGATAGTCCGCCGGCGGATGGGCGACGACGGTGAAGGCGTTCCGGCTATGGCCGGTGCCGCAAAACTCGGCACAATGGCCGGCATAGATGCCGGGCCGGTCGGCGCGCAGCCGCAGCACGTTCACATGGCCGGGGATCGCGTCGAGCTTGCCCGCCAGCCGCGGCACCCAGAAGCTGTGGATCACGTCCGCGCTCGAGATGCGCACGTCGACCGGCCGGCCGGCGGGGATGTGGAGCACGGTTGCGCTGCGGAGCGGCGTCCCGTCCGGCCCGGGCTGGACGAACCCCCACCAGAAACGGTGGCCCTGCGCGGAAACGGTCACGACGCCGGGCGCCGGATGGGGCAATAGCCGCTCGCCCAGATGCAGCGCAAACCCGGTCAGCACCGCCAGCGTCACCAGCGGAAAGACGATGCCGCCGCCGACGATCCAGAGTTTCGGCGCGCCCGGCCGACCGCGGAACCACGCCCAGGCGAGCAGGCCGGCGACGAGTGCGGTGATGAGCGCCGCACCGATCAACAGCGCCCACCACATGTCGCCGATCAGTCGCGCGGACGGGCCGGCCGGATCGAGCGTCGACAGCGGGGCAGCGCAGCCGGCGGCGGCGAGCGCGACGGCGAGGGAGCCGGCGGCGCGGCCGGGCGTTGGAATGCGGTGCACGACAGCGAGGACGCCATGCCAAGCCGTTCCGACCGGCGACCGCGCCTGACCGACCCGTTCCGCACCAGCCCGCAATACTTCCGGACCGATTCCACCATCGCCATCGCCGGCCACCCGCTGCATGCGATGGCGGTGTCGTTCCCGATCGCGCTCACCATGGCGACGTTCGGGGTCGATCTCTTTTACTGGTGGACGGCCGATCCGTTCTGGACGCGGGTTGCGCTCTGGTCGAGCGGCTTTGCCTTCTGGATGGGCCTGCTCGCCGCGGCAACCGGCATCGGCGAGCTGGCCTTCGGGCCGGGTCTGCGACGCCGCATCGCGGTGTGGACGCATTTCATCGCGGCCGTGATGCTGCTCTCGGTGATCGGCGCGAATTGGGGGCTGCGGATCGCCGACCACCAGGCTGCCGTGCTGCCGTTCGGCGTGCTGCTCTCGGCGCTCGCCGCGGTGCTGACCGCGGTCGCCGGCTGGCATGGCGGCAAGCTGGTGTTCGAACATCAGATCGGCGTCGCCGCGGCCGAGGAATAGGTCGGCCAGGGCGCCAGCAGCCAGCCCGGCAGCACCGATGGATCGAAGCCGGGCTTGCCGAGCACCAGCGTCAGGATGACGAGGATCAGCGCAAGGCCAGTCCCGGTCATGCCCAGCCCCGCGCGCCAGCCGACATCGGGCTCCGCATCGGCGAGATCGAGCAGCAGCCGGCCCTCCCACGCATGAAGGCCGACCAGCAGGCCGACAAAGGCGAGCTTCAGGAACAGCCAGGCGACGAACACGCCGCGCGCGAAGATCAGGCCGGTGCCGAAGCCGACCGCCAGCACCGCGGCCGGCGTCAGCACTCCCACGTACAGCCGGCGCACGAAGCGGCGCAGATCGCCGAACTCACTCTGGCTCGCGGCTCGGCCGTGCTGAACCAGCAGGGCGGGCAGCGCCAGCAGCCCTGCGCACCAGATCAGCAGGGCGGCGATATGGGCGGCCTTCAGCAGCGTGATCACTGCGCATGCCCGGCCGGCGCCATCGTCACGCTGCTGCCTCCCTTGATGAACGGGCGGCGCGTCCGCCCGCTCGATCAAAAGCAGCAGGAGGTCGAGGGTTCCGCCGGCGCGCCGCGGAGCATCGTCAGTTCGGGTTGGGAGCTGCCGGCAGTGGCGGCGCGTCTTCCCAGCCGCCCCCGAGCGCCTTGAACAGCGCGATCTGCGCATCAGCCCGGGCGCCCTGCGCTTCGGCCAGCGCCGCGCGCGCATCGGCGCGGGCCCGCTCCGCATCCAGCAACTGCAGGAAGTTGTCGGCGCCCGCCCGGAAACGGATGTCGGACAGCCGGGCGGCGTCCGCGCTCGCCGCCTCTGCCCGCGTCAGCGCCGCCTCGCGCACCGCGGCGCCGCCCAGTCGCGCCAGCGCCGTTTCGGTCTCCTGGAGCGCCGTCAGCACCGTCCCGTCGAACGCGGCCAGCGCGGCCGCCGCATCGGCCTCGGCCTGGCGGATGCGGGCCCGCGCCGCGCCGGTAAAGGGGAAGGACCAGCTGATCAGCGGGCCCAGCGAATAGCCGAAGCTCTGCGACCGCGGCAGGTTGCCGATCGTCGGCGATCCGAGCAGCGCATTGCCGAGCAGGGAGATGCGCGGGAACAGCTCGGCCGTGGCAATGCCGATGCGCGCCGTGCCGGCAGCCAGGCTGCGTTCGGCGGCGCGGACGTCCGGCCGCCGCGCGATGAGCGCCTGGCCGTCGCCGATCGGGATCGGCTCGCGCACCCGGGGCGGCCGCGTGCAGGCGGCCGCTTCCGGATCGACCTTCTCCGGCGACTCGCCGGTGAGGAAGGCGAGCGCATAGAGCGCCGCCCGCCGTTCCGCGTCGAGGGTCGGCACCTGCGCGCGCACCTGCTCAACGAGCACGCGCGCCTGCGCGACATCGCGCCGGGTCCCGCGGCCGCCGGCGAACAGCCGGTTGGTGAGATCGAGGGTGCGGTCCTGCAGCCGGGCCGTCTCTTCGGCCACGGCAAGCTGGGCACCGAAGGCACAGGCCTCGGCATAAGCCCGGGCGGTTTCCGCCGCGACCGACACGCGGGCAGCATCGACCTGCGCCTGGGCAGCCGCCGCATCGGCCCGCGCCGCTTCGATCGACCGGCTGACACCACCGAAGAGATCGACCTCATAGGTGGCGTCGAAGCCGGTGGTGAAGAAATCGGTGGTGAGGACAGGAAAATTGCCGACCGCGTTGAACACCTGGCCGCCGAAGCGCTGGCGGACATATTGCGCGGAGACCTGGCTGGTCGGCAGCCGGCCGGCGCGTGCTTCCGACAGCACGGCGCGGGCGCGCTGGAGATTCGCGGCGGCCTGGCGGAGATCGGTGTTGGCGGTCAGCGCCTTTTCGACCAGCCGATCCAGCACCGGATCGTCGAACAGCCGCCACCATTTGCTCGGCAGCGGGGTCGGCGCGACCGCGGCGAGCTCGGCCTCGACGATGCGGGGCTTGCCCCCGGCGGGAAGCGCCGGCGGGCGGTAATCGGGGCCGACGGCGCAGCCGCCGAGCGCGGCCGCCGCCAACGCCGCGAAGCCGATCCCCACGGCACGCATCATGCCGGCTGCTCCGCCGTCTGATCCTCGGCCGGCCGGTCGTCCGCCGCACCACCGCCGCGGCGGCGCTGCCGCGCCACCCATTCGCCGAAATTGCGGGTGATCACATAGAAGGCCGGCGTGAACAGCAGCCCGAACAGCGTGACGCCGATCATCCCGAAGAACACCGCGACGCCCAGCGCCTGGCGCATCTCCGAACCCGGCCCGGTGCCCGTCACGAGCGGCAGCACGCCGAGGATGAAGGCGATCGAGGTCATCAGGATCGGCCGCAGCCGGAGCGCCGCCGCAGCCTGGGCGGCCTCGCGCTTGGCCATGCCCGAATCCTCGTTCTGCTTGGCGAACTCGACGATCAGAATGGCATTCTTGGCGGCAAGGCCGATCAGCACGACGAGCCCGATCTGGGTCAGGATGTTGTTGTCCAGCCCCATCAGGTTCACGCCCAGCATCGCCGCGAGCAGGCACATCGGCACGATCAGGATCACCGCAAGCGGCAGGATCAGGCTTTCATATTGCGCGGCAAGAAGGAGGAAGACGAACACCACCGCCAGCGCGAAGGCGATCGCGCCGGTGTTGCCGGCCTGCTTCTGTTCGAAGGCGAGCTCGGTCCAGTCATAGGCGAAGCCCTGGGGCAGACGCTCGGCCGCCATCCGCTCCATGGTGCGCAGCGCCTGGCCGCTCGAGAAGCCGGGCGCGGTATCGCCCTGCAGCTCGGCCGCCGGATAGAGGTTGTAGCGGACGACACGATAAGGGCCGCTGTCGTTGCGCAGGCTCATCACCGATCCGAGCGGCACCATCTGGCCGGTGTCGGAGCGGGTGCGCAGCCGGCCGACATCGGCCAGGCTGTCCCGATAGGGCGCATCGGCCTGGGCGGTGACGCGGAAGGTGCGGCCGAGGAAGTTGAAATCGTTGATGTAGGTCGAGCCGAGATAGGTGCCGAGCGTGCCGAACACATTCTCGACCGGCACGCCCAGCTGCTCCGCCCGTTCGCGATCGATGTCCGCCGACAGGCGCGGCGTGCGGGTATTGAAGGTGGTGAAGACGTTGGCCAGGCCCGGCGTCTGGTTCGCCGCCATCATCATCCCGAAGGTGACGCCTTCGAGCGCCTGCAGCCCCGCGCCGCCGCGATCCTCGATCATCATCTTCCAGCCGCCGCCCGTGCCGATGCCGCGCACCGGCGGCGGCGCGATGACGAACAGGCTGCCCGCCGTGATCGAGCTCAGCGACCGGTTGAGATCGCCGAGGATCACATCGGCGTGAGCCCGCTCGCTGTGCGGCTTCAACGCGACGAACATCGCCGCTGCGTTCGGCGCATTGGTAAAGGTCGCCCCGTCGAACCCGGCAAAGGCGACGGTGTTCTCGGTCGCCGGATGGCGGCCGGCGATCTTCTGCGCTTCCATCAGCACTTCGGTGGTGCGCTGAAGCGACGCGCCGGGCGGCATCTGGACGACGGTGATCAGATAGCCCTGGTCCTGCGCCGGAATGAAGCCGGTCGGCGTCGCCCAGAAGCGCCAGCCGGTCAGCCCGATCAGCAGCGCATAGGCGATGCCGACGATCGCCAGCGCGCGCACGGCGCGGGCCGTGAACCGGCCATAGCGTTCGGACAGACGGTCGAAGCCGCGATTGAAGCCGCCGGCCAGCCGGGCCGGCAGGCCGCGCCAGCCGGGCGCCGGCGCCTGATGATGGCTGCGCGGCTTCAGCACCAGCGCCGCCATCGCCGGGGACAGGGTGAGCGACACGAACGCGGAGATCGCCGTCGCGCTCATGATCGTCAGCGCGAACTGCTGATAGAATTGGCCGGAGATGCCGGGAATGAAGCTGGTCGGCAGAAACACGCCGATCAGCACCAGCGCGATTGCGATCAGCGCGCCCGAGACTTCGTCCATTGTCTTGTGGGCCGCGGCCCGCGGGCTGAGCCCCTCCTGCTCCATCAGCCGCTCGACATTCTCGACGACCACGATCGCGTCGTCGACGACGATGCCGATCGCCAGCACCATGCCGAACAGGGACAGGTTGTTGAGACTGAAGCCGAAGGCCGCGAGCACCGCGAACGATCCGATCAGCGAGACCGGGATGGCAATGATCGGAATGATCGCCGCGCGCCAGCTCTGGAGGAAGATGATCACCACCAGCGAGACGAGCAGCACCGCTTCGAACAGCGTGTCCTGGACCGCCTCGATCGACGCTTCGATGAACTCGGTCGGATTGTAGGGGATCCGGTATTCGAGCCCGTTCGGGAAGTCCTTCGCGGCCGCGGCGATTTCGGCCTTGACCGCCTCGGCCGTGCTGAGCGCGTTCGAACCCGGCATCTGGGTGATGGCAATCGCGACGGTGGGGCCGCCGGACAGGAAGGCGTTGACGCTGTAATCCTGGGCGCCGAGCTCGATCCGCGCGACGTCGCGAAGGCGGATCATGCGGCCGCCGTCGAGCCGCTTGACGATGATCCCGCCAAACTCCTCGGTGCTGGCGAGCCGGCCGCGGGTCTGGAGACTGAGCTGGAAGGCGGTGCCGCCCGAGCTGAACGGCGGCTGCCCGACCGCACCCGCGGCGACCTGCGCGTTCTGCGCTCGGATGGCGGCGATGATCTCGTTGACCGTCAGATTGTGCGTGGTGGCGAGGTCCGGATCGATCCAGATCCGCATGTTGTAATCGCGGCCGCCGAACAGCTGGGCATTGCCGACGCCGGGCACCCGGCGCAGCCGGTCGAGCAGCTGCAAGGTCGCATAATTGGACAGATATTGCTGGCTGAGCGACCGATCCGGCGAGACGAGCGTCGCGACCATCAGCAGGTCGGGCGAGTTCTTGCGCACGGTGACGCCGATCTGCCGCACTTCCTCCGGCAGCCGGGGTTCGGCGGTGCTGACCCGGTTCTGCACCAGCACCTGTGCCTGATCGATGTCCGCCCCTTGCGCGAAGGTGACGGTGATCGTGACATTGCCGTCCGCGGTCGAGGACGAGGACATGTAGATCATGTCCTCGACGCCGTTGATCTGTTCCTCGAGCGGGGCGGCGACGGTTTCGGCCAGCGTCTCGGCGGACGCGCCGGGGAAGGTCGCGGTGACGACGACCGTCGGCGGCGCGATTTCCGGATATTGGGCGACCGGCAGCGTCGGATAGGCGATCGCGCCGACGATCACGATCAGGATCGACAGCACGGCCGCGAAGATCGGCCGCTCGATGAAGAAGTGGGGGAAGCGCATCCCCGGCTCAGCGCGTCGTTGCTTCCGCCGGCGGCGGCGTGGTGATCGGGGTCGCGACCGGCGCATCGTTGCGCGCCCGCGGGCGGATCTCGGCCAGCTTCGTGCGCACCGGCACGCCCGGCTGCAGCCGCGCCAGCCCGTCCAGCACCACCCGGTCGGTGGGCGCAAGCCCGGCCCGGACGACACGAAGCCCTTCGACCATCGGCCCGGTCTCGACGGCACGCGGCACGGTCTTGCCGTCCTTGCCGACCACATAGACGATCCGCCGCGTCTGATCGGTCACGATTGCTTCGTCCGGGATCAGCATCGCACGATAGGTGCCGGACCCGAGCAGACGGGCGCGACCGAACATGCCCGGCACCAGGAAGCCGTCCGGATTCGCCACTTCGGCATGGGCCCGGATGGTGCCCGAGCCCGGATCGATCGCGTTGTCGACAAAGACCATCCGGCCGCGCCAGCGATAGTCCGGCTCGTCGGCAAGCTGGATCTCGACCGGATTGGGGGCGTAGCGGGACGAAGGCCGCTCGCCGGTCCGGTCCTGCCGGACATATTTCAGATAGAAGCTTTCGGCACCGTCGAACGTGAACCAGATCGGATCGGTCGACACGATCCGCGTGAGCAGCGTCTGCCCGGCAGTCACGAAATCGCCCAGCGCGACCCGGCGGTCCGAAATGCGGCCGCGGATCGGCGCCCGCACGGTCGTGAACTCGAGATCGAGCGCCCGGCTGCGCGCGGTCGCCCGGGCGGCCGCCAGGCCGGCGGCGCCGGTCCGTTCGGCAGCGAGCTTCTGGTCATACTCCTCGCGGCTGATCGCCTCCGCCTCGAGGAGCTGCGCCGCGCGGGCGCGCTCCGCCCGCGCATTCGCGACGCTGGCTTCAGCCCGCTCCACCTCGGCCTGAGCCTGGTCGAGCGCGGCGCGGAATGGCCGCGGATCGATCTCGAACAGGAAGGCTCCCTTCTGCACCTCGACGCCTTCGCGAAAGCCGATGCGGGTGATGACGCCCGACACGCGCGGCGTCACCTGCACGTCCTGGATCGCCTCGAAGCGGCCGACATAATCGTCCCAGTCGACGACGTCGCGCTGGAGCGGCGCGGCGACCGACACCGTCACCGGCGGCGGCGCGGGCGGCGCTTCGCCGGCGCAGGCGCCGAGCAGCAGCACGGCCATGATCGCTGGTCGCTTGGTCATGCTCCCTCTTCCTGCCCGGTCGGCCTCCGGGCAAGCTCTGTCCGAAAATCCAGGCTTCGGAAAGTCTGGATCCGCAACTTGGCGGCAACCACGGCCCAGCCGGCGCAACCACGCCCGCGCGACCCGCGCCGGTCCGGCCGCGGGCGGGGAAAAAAGAAAGGCCCCGCGCCAGGGGTGGAGCGCGGGGCCTCATCTTGGAGCCTTCGGCGGAGCGGGTGGGGTAAGGCCCGGTCCGTTGATCGAGCTTATCGCGTCCGCCTGTCGCAGGCCTATGTCGAAACGGACGCGAAATTGTCGCGATTTGTCGCAAAGCCGCGCCAGCCGGCGGCCCGGAGCTCGCAGGCCGGACAATCGCCGCAGCCATAGCCCCAGTCGTGCAGCGTTGTGCGATCGCCGCGATAGCAGCTGTGGCTCCGGGTCCGGATCAGCTCGACCAGCGGATCGCCGCCGAGCTGGCGGGCAAGCGCCCAGGTCTGCGCCTTGTCGAGCCACATCAGCGGCGTGTGCAGCACCAATCGCCGGTCCAGGCCAAGGCCAAGGGCGACCTGCATCGCCTTGATCGTATCGTCCCGGCAATCCGGATAGCCCGAATAGTCGGTCTCGCACATGCCGCCGACCAGATGGCGGATGCTGCGCCGATAGGCGAGCGCGGCGGCGAGCGTGAAGAACAGGAGGTTGCGGCCGGGCACGAAGGTGGTCGGCAGCCCGTCCGCGTCGAGCGCGATCGCCGCTTCCCGGGTCAGCGCGGTCTCGCTGATCCGGCCGAGCACGCCGACATCGATCAGGTGATCCTGGCCCAGCCGCCCGCCCCACCGGCTGTCGAGCGCCGCGATCCCGTCGAGCAGCCCGTCCCGCACATCCAGCTCGACCCGGTGGCGCTGGCCGTAATCAAAGCCGACCGTCTCGACGCGCGCGAACCGCTCCAGCGCCCAGGCCAGGCAGGTGGCGCTGTCCTGGCCCCCGGAAAACAGGATGAGTGCGGCATCCTCGCTCATGGCCGGTCCTTTCGCATGTCTGGCAGGCGCCGCGCCACATCCGCGCCGATGAGCGCGCAGGCCGCGCCGAACAGCCAACCGCCGAGCACGTCGCTCGGCCAGTGGACGCCGAGCACGACGCGGGAAACGCCGATCATGAGAATCAGCGGACCGCCAAGGGCCAGCAGCCGCCGATCGAGCAGCAGCGCGATCAGCAGCCACAGGCAGGCATTCTGCGCGGCATGACCGCTTGGAAAGCTGAGGTCGGTGATGCGGTCGAGATGATCGAACATGGTGGGGCGCGGCCGCGCATAGAGCAGCTTCAGGCCGCTTGTCGCCAGCGTCTGCGCCGCGGCCGTCGTCAGCAGCACGAGCGCCGCGGCCCGCCTCCCGCGCGCGGCCAGCGAGGCGGCGGCACCGCCGCCGATCGCCAGCCGCACTTGCCAGTCGCCGGCGAAGCTCGCTGCCTGCCAGAGGCCGGGCGTGGCGCGCAGCGGCGCCAGCACCCGGCTGAGCGGCGCATCGAAGCCGGGGGTGCCGGCGACATGGACCCAGAGGCCAAGCGCCAGCGTCATCGCCAGCAGGAGCAGCGCGGCGCGGAGGCGGAGCGGCATCGTCCGGCGCGGCATCGGCGGGCGCGGCATCGGCGGCGACGTCACGCGCTTGCGGCGGGGCGCGCGCGCGTCATTCCGCCCGCTTCACCACCTCGCCGCCCTTGATCACCACTGCCGGCTTTTCGAGCAGGCGGACGTCGCGGCTGGGATCGCCATCGACCGCCACCAGATCGGCATAGCGGCCGACCGCGATCGCGCCGACATCGCCCTCGCGGCCGAGCGCCTGGGCGGCGTTGCGGGTGGCGGCCTGGATCGCCTCCATCGGCGTCATCCCATAGTCGACCATCACCCGGAACTGGCCGGCGGCAGTGCCGTGCGGCATCACTCCGGCATCGCTGCCGAACACCATCCGCACTCCAGCCTTATGGGCCCGGCGGAAATTGTCCCGCTGGATCTGAGCGACTTCCCGGTCCTTGCGCAGATTCTCTTCGAGCACGCCATTCCTGGCGCCCTCGGCCTGGGTGTAATCGGTGTTGAAAATGTCCATCGAGAACCAGACCGGCTGCTTGCGTTCGGCGGCGAGCCGGATCCCCTCCTCGTCGACCAGGCTCGCATGCTCGATCGTGTCGATGCCGGCGCGGATCGCGGCCTTGATGCCAGCCGCGCCATGGGCATGGGCGGCGGTGCGCAGCCCCCATTGATGGGCTTCGTCGGCGATGGCGCGGAGCTCGTCCTCCGACAATTGCTGCTGGCCGGGCTCGGTGTTGCGCGAGAAGACGCCGCCGGTTGCGCAGACCTTGATCACTTCGGCGCCATATTTGCGCTGCTCGCGGACGCGGGCGCGCAGTTCCTGGGGATTGTCGCCGACCGCCGGGGACTTCGCCTTGAAGGACGGCGGCAGGAAGGTCTGGTCGCAATGCCCGCCGGTCGCGCCGAGCGCATAGGCGGCAGGCACGATGCGGGGGCCGGTGATCAGCCCTTCGTCGATCGCCTGCTTGTAGCCGACGTCCGAATAGTCGTCCGAGCCGACGTTGCGGACCGTGGTGAAGCCGGCTTCCAGCATGTCGCGGGCATTGCGGACGCCTTGCGCGACCCAGAAGCTGTCGGTGAACTGCAGCCGCGAATAGCCGCCATAGCGCGGGTTGCTGTCCAGATGGACGTGCATGTCGATCAGCCCGGGCAGGATCGTCTTGCCCGGCAGCGCGATCAGCCGGGCGCCCGGCGGCAGCGCCCCCGCCCCGCCGGTCTCGACCCGGGCGATGCGGCCATTTTCGATCACCACCATCGGCCGATCGACGACGCGGCCGGCGAGCACATCGACCATGCGGTCGGCCGTCACCACCACTGTCTCGGCTGCCGCCGGCGCCGCCGCCCCGATCAATGCCAGCCCCGCCACCAGATATTTCATGCGCTCATCTCCTTGATGAGCGTGACGCTGGCAGGATGCCGCCCGCCGCGCAACTGGGTCATTACCGGGGCGAAACGCCTTTTCCGCGCGGCGAGCCGCCGGAACGCGCTCCACCACAGATGGTTAACGCCCCGGCCGCGCGCGTCTGGCGCCCGGCCTTCTGCGGCGGACACGGGGACCGCCGCAGGCCTTTGCCCTCCATCCCCCTGTACAATGGAGAATGGCATGCGTTTGTTGCGTAACCTGTTCACCGCGACCGCGCTGATGCTCGGCGCGGCGCTGCCCGCTTCGGCAGCGACCATCATCGGCGGCGGCACTTCCGTCACCCTCACCTCGGCGCCGGCGCTCAGCGGCCTCGGCCTGAGCTTTGCGCCGATCGGCACTGCCAGCGCGTCGACCGACGGGTCCGGCCGGCCGGTGGTCACTTTCCTGATCACCGGCGGCAGCACCAGCGGCGACGAAGCGATCATCGCCCATAATGGTTCCGGCCTGCGTTTCACGGCCGGCACCGACGTCCTCGAGATCGGCGATTTCCTGATCGACACCGACGACGAGGTGGTCCGCGGCTATGCGCGGGCGAACGGTGCGCTGCTCGGCACCGTCAATCTCTTCACGTTCGACGACGACGATCTGGTGCTCGAGCTTGCGGCGCAGGCAGCCACTGCCTTCACCACGGTGTTCGGTGCGCCCGATCTGACCGGCACCGAAATCGGCGTTGCCGATCCGAACGTGGTGCTGGGCGGCACCGCGCCGATTCCGGAACCGGAAGTCTGGGCGATGATGCTCGGCGGCTTCCTGCTGGTCGGCGGGGCCGCGCGCCGCCGCGCCGCACGCGCCGTGCTTGCCTGATCGAAACCGGACGGGCCGGAGCGTCGCCGCTCCGGCCCGTTTTTGGTCCTGCCACGAGGGCGAGGCGATCAGCGGGCGAGCTGCTGGGCCCGCTCCAGATGCCCCTCGATCACGCCGGCCGTCCGCTCCGCGAACGTCTTCAGCTGCGCGGCATCGCCCGCTTCGGCGTAGCGGCGGTGGAGATCCAGCGCCTGCTGGTGCGCCTGGACCTGCTGCGTCGCGTAAAGCCGGTCGAACTCGGCGCCGCTCGCGCCCTCCAGCTGATCGATCTGGCTCTGCATCGCCGCCGGCAGCGCCGCCGGAACGTCGAGCTGCGGCTGCATCGATGCCGCGATCGTCTTCAGCTCGTTGGACGAGCGGGTGTGATCGGTGATCAGCATCCGGGCGAGCTCCTTCACCTCCGCGCTTTCGGCCTTGTCGGCCGCCAGCTCGGAGCTGCGGATCTCGAACATGTCGCTCGCCGCCGCCTGGGTGACATAGTCGGCGGCGGGCATCGCGGCCGCCGCGCTGTCGTTCATGCCGCCCATTGCGGTGTTCGCCATCGGATCCACCGTGCCGACTTCGTTCGCGGTCAGCACGTTCTCCTCGGTGTCGGTCGCATTGCCGCTGCACGCAGCGAGCGCGATGCCGAGCGCGGCGGTCACAGAGAAAGCGAGGGTCTTCGCCATAGGTTTCACTCCTTCAGCGCCGCCCAACGCCCTGGAGCTGACCGGAGTTCCCCCGCCCTCGCCCGATCATTCAGTGGTCTTGCCGTCGAAATGATCGTTGTCGTGATCGGCTTCCGCCTGGGCCTTGTCCTTGTGGACGACCTTGTCCTTGTGCTCGGGCGGGCCGTAGATCGTGTAGAGCTTCAGCGGCGCATCGCCGGTGTTGCGGACATTGTGGCGGGCGCCGGCCGGCACGATCACACCGAAATCATCCTCGACCCGGTGGCTCTTGCCGTCGATCGTCACTTCGCCTTCGCCTTCTTCGAAGCGGAAGAACTGATCGCGATCGTCATGCACTTCCGCGCCGATCTCCTCCCCCGGCTGCAGCGTCATCACGACCAGCTGGAGGTGCTTGCCGGTGTAGAGGACCTGGCGGAAATGCTCATTGTCCAGCGTCGCCCGCTGCACATCGTCGACATAGCCCTGCATCTGCTGCTCCCATCAGAACGTCTCCGTTCCAAACGGGGCATGAGCGGACGGGTTCCCGGCTTTTCTCCGCCCCGTCGCCGGAGCCGAAAAAAGCCTAGATATGAAGCGCCCGGCCATAGGCGCCGAGGACGCTTTCGTGCATCATCTCGGACAAGGTCGGATGCGGGAAGACCGTGTTCATCAGCTCCGCTTCGGTGGTCTCGAGCTGGCGAGCGACGACATAACCCTGGATGAGTTCGGTCACCTCCGCGCCGACCATGTGGGCGCCGAGCAGCTCGCCCGTCTCCGCATCGAACACCGTCTTCACAAAGCCTTCCGCCTCGCCGAGGGCGATCGCCTTGCCGTTGCCGATGAACGGGAATTTGCCGACCTTGACGCTGTGCCCGAGCTCCTTCGCCCGTGCCTCGGTATAGCCAACCGAGGCAACCTGGGGCCGCGAATAGGTGCAGCCGGGGATGTTCGCGACATCCATCGCGTGCGGGTGGCCGCCGGCGATCGCTTCTGCGGCGATCACGCCTTCATGGCTTGCTTTGTGCGCGAGCCAGGGCGCGCCGACCACGTCGCCGATCGCCCAGATGCCGGGCACGTTGGTGCGGCCATGGGCATCGACCGCGATGTGGCCGTTCTTCGCGGTTTCGACGCCGAGCGCTTCGAGACCGATATTCTCGGTGTTGGGCACGATGCCGATCGCGACGATGGCGTGGCTGAACGTGTCCGTCGCGACCGTGCCGTCCGGCCCCTTGATCTCGGCCGTGACGCCCTTCAGGTCTGCCTTGAGCGACTGGACGCCGGTCGAGGTCAGGATTCTCATTCCCTGCTTCGTCAGCGCCTTCTGCATGAACTCCGAGACGTCGGCGTCCTCGACCGGGAGGATGCGGTCGAGCATCTCGACGATCGTCACTTCGGCGCCCATGTCCGAATAGAAGCTCGCAAACTCGACCCCGATCGCGCCGGAGCCGATCACCAACAGCTTCGTCGGCATCGCCGGCGGCACCATCGCGTGGCGATAGGTCCAGATGCGGTCGCCGTCCGCCTTGGCGAAGGGGAGCTCGCGGGCGCGGGCGCCGGTCGCGACGATGATGTTCTTGGCGTGGAGCTCGACCGTCTTGCCGCCCTGATCGACGGCCAGCCGCCCCGGCGCCGTCAGCGTCCCGACGCCCTCGACGACCGTCACCTTGTTCTTCTTCATCAGACCCTTGACGCCGGCGTTGAGCTGGCCCGCCACCTTCCGGCTGCGCTCGACCACCTTGGCGAGATCGAAGCCGGGCTTTTCGGCGGAGAGGCCGTAGGCGTCGGCGTGAGTCAGGTAATGATAGATTTCCGAGGTGCGGAGCAGCGCCTTGGTGGGGATGCAGCCCCAGTTGAGGCAGATGCCGCCCAGCCGCTCCCGCTCGACGATGGCGGTCTTGAGGCCAAGCTGCGACGCGCGGATCGCGGCGACATAGCCGCCGGGGCCGGAGCCGAGAATGACGAGATCATAGGTGTCAGCCATGGCGGATCCCCCTTACGCGACCAGGGCCAGCGGCGTTTCGACCAGCGCCTTGAACGCCTGCATCAGCCGGGCGCCGTCGGCGCCGTCGATCGCGCGGTGGTCGAAGCTGCCGGTGGCGCTCATCACGGTCGCGATCTGGAGCGCATCGTCGATCACATGGGGACGCTTCTCGCCGGCGCCGATCGCCATGATCATCGCCTGCGGCGGGTTGATGACCGCTTCGAACTGCTTGATGCCGAACATGCCCATGTTCGAAAGGCTGGCCGTGCCGCCCTGATATTCGTGGGGCTGCAGCTTGCCGTCCTTCGCGCGTGCGGCGAGATCCTTCATCTCGACGGCGATGGCGGCAACGCCCTTGCTCTCGGCGCCGACGATGATCGGCGTGATCAGCCCGTTCGGGATCGACACCGCGACCGAGATGTCGGCGCGGGCATATTTGATCAGCTGGTCCCCCGCAAAGCTCACATTGCACTCCGGCACCTGGCGGAGCGCGACGGCGAGGGCCTTGATCAGCAGGTCATTGACCGAAAGCTTGATGCCGCGCGGATCGAGCGCCGCATTGAGCTCGCTCCGCAGCTTGAGCAGCGCATCGAGCCGGACGTCGAGCGTCAGATAGATGTGCGGGATCGTCTGCTTCGCCTCGGTCAGTCGGCGCGCGATCGTCTTGCGCATGTTCGACAGCTTGACCGCTTCATGGGGAATGTCGGTCGCAGGCGGAGTCGCGGCAGCCGCGGGTGCGGCAGCCGGGGCAGGCGCCGGCGCAGGCGCCGCGACCGGCGCGGGCGCGGCCGTCCGGGCGGCGCCGGGCTGCGCGGCATCGATGTCCGCCTTGACGATCCGGCCGCCCGGGCCGGATCCGGTCAGCCCGGCCAGGTCGATCCCCTTCGCTTCCGCGAGGCGGCGCGCGAGCGGCGATGCCTTCACGCGGTCTCCGCCCGCCGGGGCCGGCGCCGCAGTCTTCGTCTCGTCGCGGGCCGGCGACGCGCCATAGCCCTTTTCGGCGGGATCGGGCGTCGGCGTCGGCGTCGGGGCAGGTGACGGTGCAGGCGCCGGAGCGGGCGCCGGCGCCGGCGCCGGCGCACTGGCGGCGGCCGCATCCTCGCCCTCCCCGGCAATCAGCGCGATCACCGTGCCCACCGCCACGCCGTCCGTGCCGGCCGGCACGAGGATCTTCGCGACCGTGCCTTCATCGACGGCTTCGAACTCCATCGTCGCCTTGTCGGTTTCGATCTCGGCCAGAATGTCGCCGGAGCGGACCGAATCGCCTTCCTTCACAAGCCACTTGGCGAGCGTCCCTTCCTCCATCGTCGGGGAGAGCGCAGGCATTTTGAGCTCGATCGGCATGGGCGTCCCTTCATCTCGTCCGGTGCGTCGCGCCCCCTTCGGCCAACCGCCCCGGAGGGTCAAGCGCCCGCGGCGAGGCGCTTGCGCGCCGCCCGGCGCTGCGTCAACCTGTGCGGCGCAACAGGGGCGAACGGCGGACATGCGAACCTATCTGGCGGTGGTCGACGAAACGCGGGAGGCGGAGCTGGCGCTGCGCTTCGCCGCCCGCCGCGCCGCGAAGACCGGCGGCACCGTGCTGGTGCTCGCGCTGATCGAGCCGGCCGAATTCGTGCAATGGGGCGGCGTCCAGGCGACCATCGAGGACGAGGCGCGCCAGCGGGCGGAAGCGCTGGTGCAGAGCGCCGCCGGCACGCTGGTCGAGGAAGCGGGCATCCGGCCCTCGATCACCGTGCGGCATGGCGAGCCGGTGCAGGTGGTGCGTGCGCTGCTCGCCGAAAACAGCGAGATCGCGGCCTTGGTGCTCGGCGCGGCGGCAAGCGGGGCGCCCGGCCCGCTGGTCAGCTATTTCGCCGGCGCCGACGCGGGCAAGCTGCCCTGCCCGGTGATGATCATCCCGGGATCGCTGACCCCGGAAGCGGTCGACCGGCTGAGCTAGGCGGCCGCCAGCCGCGGCGCGAGCAGCCCGACAAGCGCCTCGCAGCCCGCCGCATCGGCGGCGTCGAAGCGCCCCCGGGTCGGGCTGTCGAGATCGAGCACGCCGAGCAGCCGGCCCTGATCGACGATCGGCACCACCAGCTCGGCATTCGATGCGGCGTCGCAGGCGATGTGCCCGGGAAAGGCATGGACATCGACGACCAGCTGCGTCGTCCGCGTTGCCGCCGCTGTCCCGCACACGCCGTTGCCGAGCGGGATACGGATGCATGCCGTCTTGCCCTGGAACGGCCCGAGCACCAGTTCATCGCCGACCAGCCGGTAGAAGCCCGCCCAGTTCAGATCGGGGAGATATTCGAACAGCAAGGCGGCGGCGTTGGCCATGTTCGCGATTGCGTCCGGCTCGTCGGCGGTCAGCGCGTCGAGGGCGCCCGCGAGATCGCGATAGAGTTCGGACTTGGACGCGGCGTCGATGTGAAAGGCGTGCATGGCGGCGCGATAGCGCAGGCCGGATCCGCATGAAAGCACCTCGCCCGGGCGGGCAGCCCGAAGCGGATCAATCCAGCCGCACCTTGCCGCGGCCGGCCTTGATCACGCTGCGGCCCTTCTTCGCATCGACCCGCTTCGCCTTGGCCGATCGGCTCGGCCGGGTCGGCTTGCGCGCGGCCGGCCGCTCATGCGCCTTCGCGACCAACTCGGCGAGCCGATCGCGCGCCGCCTGGCGATTCGCTTCCCGGGTGCGGTGCGCGCGGGCCGTGACCACGACTTCCCCTTCCTTGGTCCAGCGGCTTCCCGCCAGCGCCTTCAGCCGCGCATAGACTTCGGGGTGGAGGCGCAGCGCGAACACGTCGAGGCGCAGCTGCACGGCCGTCGCGACCTTGTTCACATTCTGCCCGCCAGGACCGGTCGCCGCCAGGAACCGCTCCTCGAGGGCAGCCTCGGGCAAGGACGGGAGATCGGCCTCAGCCATCGGCGAACGCACCGAAACGCGGCGGCAGCGGCGCCGAGACGTCGATGGCCGGCTTCGTGCGGCGCGGCACCACCAGGCGGGCGGCGTGGAGCAGCATCTGGGGCCCGCCGCGGCCATAGGTCGGATCGCCCGCGATCGGCACGCCAAGGCCGTGGGCGGCATGGACGCGCAGCTGGTGGGTGCGCCCGGTTTCCGGCCGGAACTCGACCAGTGCCCGCCCCGCCCGCACCGCGATCAGCCGCCAGCCGGTGCGCGCCGGCTTGCCCGCCGGATCCGGGACGATCCGCCAGCCGCCGGCCGCCGTGCTCGTCTTGGCGAGGGCGAGCTCGATTCTCCCTGCCTCCCCCGCGGGCACGCCGTCCAGCACGGCCAGATAGGTCTTTGCCACCTCGCCCGCCTGGAAGCTCGCGGAGAAGCGGCGATGCGCGCCCGGATTGCGCGCGAGCAGCAGGCAGCCGGACGTGTCCCGATCGAGCCGGTGGACGATGCCGGGCGGCCGCGCGAAGCCGAAGCGCAGCGTGTCCGCGAGATCCGCCAGCGCCATGGTCCCGTCCTTCGGGCGGTCGACCGGGAGGCCGGGCGGCTTGTCGATCACCAGCGCTTCGGCATCGGTGAAGAGGATGGGGATCGGGTTCACCGCCGCCGGTTAGCCGATCCGCCGCGTCCTGGGGAGAGGCGGGGCCGGCGGCCCGGGCTGCGGGCCGCCGGTCGCATCGCCCGGTCCGCGGGCGCCGGGCTCAGCCGAACAGCTTCGCCGCGGTGCGGGCGACGCGGGCACCCAGATAGCGGGCGCCGCCCAGATCGTCGGCGCTCGGCTGGCGCTCGCCCTGGCCGCCGGCGATGGTGGTCGCGCCATAAGGAGCGCCGCCCTTCACTTCGTCATGCCCCATCTGCGCGGCATAGCCGTAATCGAGCCCGACCACGGTCATGCCGAAGTGAAGCAGATTGGTGATGATCGAGAACAAGGTGGTCTCGTTGCCGCCATGCTGCGTGGCCGAAGCCGTGAAGGCCGCGCCGACCTTGCCGTTCAGCGCGCCGCGCGCCCACAGGCCGCCGGCCCGGTCGAGGAACGCTGCCATCTGGCTCGACATCCGGCCGAATCGCGTCGGCGTGCCGATCACGATCGCATCATAGCCGGCAAGCGCCTCGATATCGTCCAGCACCGCATGGGCGGGCGGCACGAAACCGGCGGCACGCGCCACATCCTCGGGCGCGGTCTCCGGCACCCGCGCAACGGTCACCTCGGCGCCGGCCTCGCGCGCGCCTTCGGCGACGGCGTCGGCCATCTGCGCGAGATGCCCGTAGGAGGAATAATACAGCACCAGCACTTTCGTCATTGCTTGCTCCCTTGCGCTTGCCCCCTCCACCACAGAGGGAAATCGATCGGCGGGCCGCCCTCTCCCCGGGGGAGAGGGACGGCCGTCACGCGACGTCCACCATCACCAGTTCGGCATCCTCGTGCGCAGTGACGCGGACGGAGTCGATGTCCGATATTGCGGCTCCGTCGCGGGCGGCGAGATCGACATTGCCGACCGTCACGCGGCCGCTGGCCGGCACCAGATAGGCGCGCCGCCCCGCCGCGAGCGGGTAATCGATGCTCTCGCCGGCCTTGAGCGTCGCGCCCAGCACCCGCGCATCGGCCCGGATCGGCAAGGCGCCGGCCTCGATCTCCTCGGCGAAACCGCTCGCCAGAGTGACGAACCGCCCGGAGCGCGCGCCTTTCGGAAACGGCTTCGCGCCCCAGCTCGGCGCGCCGCCGGCGCGCGTCGGCTCGATCCAGATCTGGAAGATCCGGGTCGCTTCCGGCTCGAGATTATACTCGGCATGGCGGACGCCGGTGCCGGCGCTCATCACCTGGACGTCGCCCGCTTCGGTGCGGCCGACATTGCCCATCGAGTCCTGGTGCGTGATCGCCCCGGAGCGGACATAGGTGATGATTTCCATATTCTGGTGCGGGTGCGGCGGAAATCCGCTGTTCGGCGCGATCTCGTCGTCGTTCCACACGCGCAGACTGCCCCAGCCCATCCGGTCCGGATCGTAATAGCTGGCGAACGAAAAATGATGCCGGGCCTTCAGCCAGCCGTGATCGGCGGCGCCCAGCGACTCGAATGCTCGTCTTTCGACCATCGGAGGTCTCCCTCGAAACTTGCCTGAAGGGGAGATAAGCGGCAGGATCGGCGCCAAAAGAGAAACCTTGGAAACACATCGTTTCGCGATATGAGCCTGCCTGATTTCGAAGCCTGGGCAATTTTCGCCAGCGTCGTCGACGCCGGGTCGTTCAGCGGCGCGGCGCGAGCGCTGGGCCTGTCCAAGGCCACGGTCTCGAAGGCCGTCGGCCGGCTCGAGGCGCAGCTTGGCGCCAGCCTGTTCCACCGGTCCCCGCGCCGGCTGACGCTGACCGAGACGGGACGGGTGCTCGCTCCCCGCGCCGGCCGCATCCTCGCCGAGGCCGTCTGCGCGGAAGAGGAAGCGAGCGATGCCGCCAGCGCGCCGCGCGGGCTGGTCCGGCTGGCGGCACCGATGACGTTCGGGCTTCAGCAAGTGGCGCCGGCGCTGGCCGAATTCCTGGCCGATCATCCCGGCATCAGCGTCGACCTGCAGCTCGATGACCGGTCCGTCGACCTGATCGGCGAGGGCGCCGACGTGGCGCTTCGCATTGCGCAGCTGCCCGACAGCGCCCTGCGCGCCCGGCGGCTGGCGCCGATCCGCCGGCGCACGGTCGCGGCACCGGCTTATCTGGCCCGGCACGGCACGCCGCTCCACCCCGCCGAGCTGGGCGAGCATCGCTGCCTGACCTACACCAATCAGTCGAGCGATGTGTGGCGGCTGACGGGCCCGGGCGGCGCCGAGGTGGCGGTGCGGCCGGACGGTCCGATCAAGGCGAACAGCGGCGAAGCGCTGCTGCCGGCCCTTCGCGCCGGGCTCGGCATCGCCGTCCTTCCCGATTTCATCGCGGGCCCCGACTGTGACGCGGGCCGGCTGGTCGAGATCCTGCCGGACTGGCAATGGCCGCCCATCGCGCTGCACCTCGTCACGCCGCCCAACCGCCTCCGCCCGGCGCGCGTCAATGCGCTGATCGACTTCCTTGTCGCCCGCTTCTCGGCCACGGGCACGGCATGATCGAGACCATCCCCGCGGCGACGCTGATTCTGTTCCGCGACCGGCCGGGCCAGGCCCCCGAGCTGCTGCTGACCGAGCGCGCCAGCGGCCTCGCCTTTGCCGGCGGCGCGCTGGTTTTCCCCGGCGGCCGCATCGATCCGGCGGATCACGCCGAAGCGGCGCGGCGGCCCGACCTGCCTGCCGCCGACGCCGCGGCGAGGATCGCGGCGCTCCGCGAGACGATCGAAGAAGTCGGCTCGGATTTCGGGCTTGCCGCCGAGGCGCTGACGCCGTTCGCCCGCTGGCTGCCGAAGCACCGGCAGGCGCGGAACTTCGACACGCTGTTCTTTCTCGGCCGTGCCGCCGCCGATGCGCCGGCGCCCCGCGTCGATGGGCGGGAGACCGTCCGCGCCTTCTGGGCGACGGCCGCGGACGTGCTGGCGCAATGCGATCGCGGCGACGCGCACGTGATTTTTCCGACCCGGCGCAACCTGGAGCGACTTGCCTTGTTCGACAGCTTCGATGCCGCCGTCGCCCATGCCCGCGCCCATCCGATCCTCCCGATCACGCCGTTCCGGGAGGATCGCGCGGACGGCCCCTGGCTGTGCATCCCGGACGGGCTTGGCTATCCGGTGACGGCGGAGCGGTGGACCAGCATCATCCGGGGCTGACATGACGGTGATCCACCGGCTGGCGCAGGCGCTGCTCGTGGTCGCGCTGCTTGCCGCCGGCGCGGCACTGCTGTTCGTGGCCACGCGGCGAAGCCCCGAGGACCTGCCCTGGACCCCGCTCGATCCCGGCCGGCCGATCGGCCTGTTCACCGGCCGCAAGCTGGCGGCGCTGGCCGAGGATCCCGCGGCCTGCCGTCACTTCCTCGATCGTGCCGGCATCGCTTATGCCGTGTTGCCGGCGCGAGGCGAAGGCGAGTGCCGGGCGGCCGATCCGGTCCGCCTTGCGGTCGGCGGGGCCCGCCAGGTCCGGCTGGTGCCGGAGCGGCCGCTGCTCGCCTGCCCGATCGCCGCCGTGCTGGCCGTATGGGAATGGCAGATCGTCCAGCCGGCTGCCCGCCGCCATTTCGGCACCCGCGTTGCCGTGATCGACCATCTCGGCACCTATAGCTGCCGGCGGCTCTACGGGCGGGACAGCGGCGCGTTCAGCCAGCATGCGCGCGCCAATGCGATCGACGTTGCCGGATTCCGCCTGGCGGACGGGCGCCGGGTGCGGGTGCTGCAGGACTGGGCGGGCGACGATCCGGCGGCCAAGGCCTTTCTGCGCGACGTGCGTGACGGCGGCTGCCGCCTGTTCGGGACGGTGCTGAGCCCGGACTACAACGCCGCGCACCGCGACCACCTGCATCTCGACCAGGCCACGCGCGGGGCCGGCTGGCGCGCCTGCCGCTGACGGCGGACCGGGATCGGCTCAGCGGGCGGCGAGCGCCGGGCGATAGCCCTGTTCGACCTTGGCCCGCGCCCGCGCCTCGACGTCCGCGCTTTCGGCGAACAACGCCGCTGCCCGCCACGCATGGCGTGCCTCGAAGCGCCGGCCGGCCGCCCAATAGGCGTCGCCCAGATGCTCGTTGATCGTCGGATCGGCGGGCTGGCCCTGCACCGCCTGTTCGAGCGCCGGGATCGCCCGCGCCACATTTCCGGTCAGGAAATGCGCCCAGCCGAGCGAATCGGTGATCGCCGGATCGTCAGGCCGCAGCCGCGCCGCTTCCTCGATCAGCGCCATTGCCGCCGGCACATTCTCCCGCCGCTCGAGCTGCGCATAGCCCAGATAATTGAGCGCGACGGGCTCCAGCGGGGCGAGCCGGACCGCGGCTTCGAGGGCGGGCCGGGCGGCCTCCCAGTCGCCGCTCCTTTCGAGCGCGCTCCCTTTCAGCAGCCAGAGCGTCCACAGCCGTTCCTCCGCTTCCGGAGCGCGATCGGCGGCCGCGATCGCCCGGTCATAGGCACTGGCCGCTTCCGCAAACCGATCGAGCGATACGAGGAGGTCGCCGGTCCGGACCAGGTCGGCAAGCGTCGCATCCCGCCCCCCGCTCTTTGCGGTCGCCAGCGCCAATGCTTCCTCGGCCCGATCGAGCTCGGTCAGGATCGCCACCCGCAGATCGGTGGCGGGCCGGGCGAACACGCCATCGGCCGGAATCCGGCCCAGCATCGCCAGTCCCGCCTGCTCCTGCCCGGCGACGGCAAGCAGCCGCGCCAGCATCAGCGTGCCGCCATCGTTGGTTGGATCGAGATGATGCGCGATCCGCGCGAGCGTCAGCGCCAGCGGCGAGCGCGGATCCGCCTGGACCGCCTCGCCGACCCGGATCAGCAGCGCAGCGACGCCGCCCGCCACATCGGGGCTGCCCACCCGCAGCCGCTGCCCGGCCTCGATCCGGTCCCGGGCGGCGGCCACCGCCGGATCGTCGCCGCGCAGCAGCGACATCGCAGCGTCCCGCCGCCCCGCCGCCTGCAGCCGGGCGGCCGCGCCAAGCTTCAGGCCGAGCGAGCCGCCGTCCCCGGCCAGCAGCTGGGTGCGCGCGACGATCAGGCCCTCATCGAGACGTCCGGCGGCGAGCAGGATCAGCGCCCGATGCTCGGCGACCAGCGCCCCGGTCAGCGCGCTGCCGTTCGGGACGTCGAGGATCGCGATCGGATCGCTGGCGCCGCTCCCCTGTGCTACCCAGGCGCGCAGCACCGGCACCAGGAAATCGAAGCTGCCGTCGGCGGCGATCGCATCGACCGCCGCTTGCGCCGCGCCCCAGTCCTTCGCCCGGATCGCCCCGGCAAGCAGCAGCAACCGGCCGTCGGCGGGCAGCGCCCCGGCGGTGTCGAGCACCGTCGCAGCCTTGAGGGCAAGGGCGATGTCGCCGCCGATCAGGGCGTTGCGATAGGCGCGGGCCGCAATGGCGGGATCGCCCGGACGAGCAGCGAGCACCTGGGCATAGCTGCGCGCCGCGATGTCGAGCGCGCCGTCGGCGCCCGCCGCACGCGCCCGGGCATAAGCGGCGAGCGGCGATTCGACCGCCTTGCTTCGCGGCAGCTTCGCAAGCGCGGCTCCGGCCGCCTGCGGCAGGAGGAACGCGGCGACCGCCACGGCGACCGCGGCCTTACATGTTCGGGTAGTTCGGACCACCGCCGCCCTCCGGCACCACCCAGTTGATGTTCTGCGTCGGATCCTTGATGTCGCAGGTCTTGCAGTGCACGCAATTCTGCGCGTTGATTACGAAGCGCGGATCGCCTTCCTCCTCGCCGACCACTTCGTAGACGCCGGCCGGGCAGTAACGCTGGGCCGGCTCATCGTAGAGCGGCAGGTTGTGACGGATCGGCACGTCCGGATCCTTGAGCGTCAGATGGATCGGCTGGTCCTCCTCGTGATTGGTGTTGGAGAGGAACACCGAGGACAGGCGATCAAAGCTGATGACGCCATCGGGCTTCGGGTAATCCGGCTTCACGCACTCGTTCGCGCGCCACAGCTTCGTGTGATCCGGCTTGTGCTTCATCGTGACCGGCAGTCCGATGCGCAGCTGGCGCATCCACATGTCGACCCCAGCGACGAGGGTGCCCAGCTCGCCCCCGAATTTGGCGATCGCGGGCTCGGCATTGCGGACCTTCTTGAGCTCGGCATCGACCCAGCTTGCGCGGAGCGCGGTTTCATAGTCGGCAAGCGTGTCGTGCTGCCGCTCGGCGCCGATCGCCGCGAACGCGGCTTCCGCCGCCAGCATGCCGGACTTGAGCGCGGTGTGGCTGCCCTTGATCCGCGGCACGTTCACGAAGCCGGCAGCGCAGCCGATCAGCGCGCCGCCCGGGAAAGCGAGCTTCGGAATCGACTGCCAGCCGCCCTCGTTGATCGCCCGGGCGCCGTAGGAGACGCGCTTGCCGCCGCGCAGCATCTCCTCGATCGCGGGATGGTGCTTCCAGCGCTGGAATTCCTGGAACGGCGAGAGGTGCGGGTTCTTGTAGGAAAGCGCGACGACGAAGCCGAGCGCGACCTGGCCGTTCGCCTGATGGTAGATGAAGCCGCCGCCCCACGCATCGGTGAGCGGCCAGCCCTGGGTGTGGATCACCTTGCCGGGCACGTGCTTGGCGGGATCGATGTCCCACAGCTCCTTCATGCCGAGACCGTAGACCTGGGGCTGGCAATCCCGCTCCAGATCGAACAGCCGCTTCAGCTCCTTGCTCAGATGGCCGCGCACGCCCTCGGCAAAGAAGGTGTAGCGGGCGTGGAGCTCGAGGCCGGGCTGATAGTCCGGCTTGCGGGTCCCGTCCCGGGCCACGCCCATGTCTCCGGTCGCGACGCCCTTGACCGAGCCGTCTTCGTTGAACAGCACTTCGGCCGCGGCGAAGCCCGGGAAGATCTCGACCCCCAGCCCTTCCGCCTGCTCGGCCAGCCAGCGGCAGAGATTGCCGAGCGAGCCGGTGTAGCAGCCCTTGTTGTGCATGAAGGGCGGCAGCAGCGCGTGCGGAAACTCCGTCTTCCTGCCGGCGCTCAGGATCCAGTGATGGTTTTCCGTGACCGGCGTCGCGGCGAGCGGGCACGTCTCCCGCCAGTCGGGCAGCAGCTCGTCGAGCGCGATCGGAT